>VOFG01001718.1_pt1 | contig 338613 bp, 268 predicted proteins | sample 5384171 | NCBI WGS metagenome assembly VOFG01 (sample SAMN12384726, study PRJNA508395) | human gut metagenome | isolation source: healthy gut F | host: Homo sapiens | reverse complement strand
GCTCTACAGCGCGTGCCTTCGACACGCCTTCTGCCATCACCTCAAGAAATCCCACCTTAGAGTTGAAGATGTCGCGATAATAAGTCATCTCGCATTTCAGCCGGCTTTTGGCTTCGTTGTACACATTTCCCATCTTCTCATAGTCGCCGGCTACAAAAACGAGCATCGTATGCTCCTTTTTGGCTACAGGCATTGAGTTCTGAAAAAGGAAACGCTTGTATGGAGAGTTGCGGCGCTGGCTCACAAAACGTCGCTCATAGTCGTCCATCGTCGGCAGATGGTAGGATTCTATCACCCTGCCGTTATACGTGTAGAAAAACGGACGGATACCATACTTCCGGCTCAACTCCGACAGGCATTCAACATCCTCCGGACGCAAATAAGTCTGGTTGATAAGCCCATCCTGCCACATGGCGGCTCCGGTCATCACGATATACGGCAGACGGCTGTCGATGCCGTGCATCAGCTGCACCACGGTGGCAGGGGTGCGCGCGGTGGCGATTGAGAAATTGATGCCATTGTCGGCGATGAGACGGTTGAGCATGTCGCGGCTTGCTGCCGACACTTGCGACTGGCTGTTGAGCAGTGTCCCGTCAAGGTCTGATATATATAGTGTCTTTTTTGTCATAATTCTATTTCTTTACAATCAGCGCGCTGACCTCAAACAGCAGATACAGAGGCAAGAACACTATCATCAGCGTGAACGGGTCGCCGGTTGGCGTTATCACGGCGGCAAGCACAAGCAGCACCACGACGGCGTGGCGGCGGTAGCGGCTGAAAAATTTACGACGAAGGATGCCGATGGCCGACAGGGTCCATGCCAGCAGCGGTAGCTCAAAAACAAGTCCCATGACAAGGTTGAGCATCAAGAAATTGTCCATATAAGAGTCGAGCGACAGCTGATTGTGGATCGTGCTGCTCAACTGATATGTGAAGAGGAAGCGCATCGTGATGGGAAACACGAGGAAATAGCCCACCGCAACACCAAGATAAAACATCACCGTGCCAAGCGCGAACGCGATTCGCGCTCCGCGCACCTCCTTCTCGTAAAGTGCCGGTCGGACAAACGTCCACAGCAGATAAAGCAGCACGGGAAACGCAAAAACAACGGCAAGCCACAACGACAGATTGATGTGTGTGAAAAACTGAGCCGTCAGATTATAGTTGATGATTTCAACGTTGAAATCGCTGGTCGAAAACGCCTCAAGTCCGGGAATGCTGCCCGTAATGTCGGCAAACAGACGATAAAGGGCAAAATCGCCGTGGCATGGCGCCATTATGACATTGTCGAAAAGCCACGGCATAAAATAAAAGAAGCCGGCCATAAAAACGGCAAGCACTCCAGCCATCTTGAACAGCACCTTACGCAGGTCGTCAAGATGTCCCCAAAAACTTTTGTCAGTCTCCGCCATAGGCGAGCCTGTTATTTCTTCTTATCGGTATTATTGTCGACTGGCTTGTCGATTTCTTCCTTCACTTCGTTCATTCCATCCTTGAAGGAACGGATACCTTTTCCGATGCCGCGCATCAGTTCCGGAATCTTACGTCCTCCGAACAAAAGAAGAACTACCAACGCGATGATTATAACCTCACCGCTGCCAATACCCATAAGGCCTAACAATACGTCACTCATATTTCTTATTTTTTCTGATTCAAAGATAGTGCAATTCGAGTGAAAAACCGTGCAATTCGAGTGAAAAACATTCAAACTTGTTTGAAAATGTTTTCCCGAACCGCCGCCATTCTTATCATTTAGACGGAATATGCCGTATTTTGCGCTTTGAAACAATGGCAACGTTGGCTATCGCCGCGAAGCGATGACTCTTTGTCGTAACCCGGCGCACTCGCGGTCAAAATCAGCCACAAAAAAACAGTCAAAATTTCAGTTTTTGCCACTATTTTCCATCAAAATGCAAACATCTGATTATCAACCACAAACCAACCACGTTTCCTCAGTTGGCGCGTTTTCGTTTCCTCAGTTGGCGCGTTTTCGTTTCCTCAGTTGGCGCGTTTTCGTTTCCTCAGTTGGCGCATTTTCATTTCCTCAGTTGGCAAAAAACGCCAGCCAAGACAAACTGTTTTGGTCAATCTTTAAGGCATCCGATTGGCACAACATAAACACCATCCTTTCTACGATAGGCAAAATTGCCAGTACCAGTAAGAACCATTAAGAACGATGGTTCTTTCATCTTGTCTGTATTTATTTTATCAACAAGGGCAAGAAGGTTCGACGCTCCCTCGTTGATTAATCGGTCTCCTCCAAGCTTGATTTCCACAAGACCGTAGCGACCATTGCGAAGATGTATTACGGCATCACATTCAAGCCCACTCTTGTCTCTATAATGAAACACCTGTCCATCCAAAGCATCGGCAAATATACGGAGATCGCGCACACAAAGAGTTTCAAAAAACAAACCCATCGTATTTAGGTCGTTGATTAGGTCTTTCGGGCCAAGACCCAAGACAGCCGTTCCAATTGATGGGTCTATGAAATATCTGGTATTTGCTGTGCGTATGGCTGTTTTTGAGCGCAAATTCGGATTCCACGCTTCGCTATCTTCTATCACAAAAATTTTTCGAAGAGCATCCAAATAACTACCTGCCGTTTTGATTCCTATTTCATTCTCATCATTTGTCATCATATCAGCAACGATTGTGCCTATCGTTGCTTGCGAACCTTGGTTCCGGGCATAGGAACGCATCAACAATCTCGTTGTTGTTATATTCCGGTTTGTGCCGTCAACCCGCGACACGTCTTTTTTTATTACGGCATCAACATAGTCAAACGCTTGAGCAAGCGCGGCGTCTCCTTGCAAGCTGCAAGCGAAAGGCCATCCTCCACGACAAATCAAAAAAGCAATGTCGTCTATTCTTAGGCTATTCGTTGCAACAATGTTCTCGCGCGACTCAAACAAATGCGACAAACTTACTTTTCCATTTGACTCGCCCGACTCATATAGACTCATCGGTCGCATCGTCAACCAGCTGAACCTGCCTGTCCCGGAATGTTTCATGGATTCTTCATCCGAGGGAACGGCAGAACCCGTAAGTATGAATTGTCCGACCTGATGCCTATGGTCAACCTCAAACCTCATGGTGTCCCACAATTTTGGAGCCAACTGCCATTCATCAATAAGCCTTGGCGTATCCCCTTCAAGCAAAATGCCTGGATCTATTTCAGCCATCTGCAAATTGGATTCAAACGAGGCTGGATTGTCCATATACAGGATGCTTCGTGCCTGTTGTTCCGCGGTTGTTGTCTTACCACACCATTTAGGGCCCTCTATAAGAACCGCACCTTTACTCCTAAGTTTTTTCTCCAAAATGCCATCGGCTATCCTATGCTTGTATTCCATCTCCATAAGTAACTGATTTAGACTGCAAATATAATTATTTTTTTATACATTTCCTCAGTTGGCGCATTTTCGTTTCCTCAGTTGGCGCGTTTTCGTTTCCTCAGTTGGCGCGTTTTCGTTTCCTCAGTTGGCAAAAACGCCAGCCGTAGGCATAAAAAAATCGGGCAGACAGGCATCCTGTCCACCCGGGAAAAAGTTATGTCTTTATTTTTTAGAATTTATATCCTACGTTGAAAAACAAGGCAATGTTGTAAGCCTTTGTGTTGTCTGCAATGTGCAGGAAGCCGTAGCGGGTGTCAAGTCCTACAAGGAATCGGTCGAACTCCAATCCGAGGCCGATGCCCATACCCATATCAAATCGGTTCAAACCGTCGTCGCCGAATGTTTTTTCCGACACACTTTCACCACGATAAGACGCTTTTGTCTTACCGCCTACACCGACTGCGAGATACGGACCGGCATTAAACACCACATCGGCGTTCTTCAAACCGAAACGCATTGTTCCCATCAATGGCACCTCAAGATACATTTGGTTTACGTGTGTGTCAAGATCTTTGGCAATGTCCTTTGTATCAACATTTGTTCCTATCTGTTCGAAGTTCACACCTGTGCGGAAGCCGAAGCGTCCCTGAATCGGCATATCCACGCCAAGGCCAACACGATAGGCGAAACGTGGAGATGTGCCTGATGAGTGGTCGCCAACCCATGTTGATGTGCCTACTCCGGCATTTATACTCAACGCAACATCCTGCGCGTTCATTCCAATCACTGCACTTACGATTAAAATCGCTGATAAGATAAATTTTTTCATAAAATTTTGTTTTAGTTTGGTCTTATGTCCAAAGAACATCCCACAGGCTTTTTTGTTCAGCGCCAAAAGACCAATATGCCAAGAAATACGACTAATCGACTATTTTGCGGCCAGCATCTTGTGTCCGGCGAGGCAATAGAGGCATTTGTGGGGCAGACAATAGGCGTTGCGCAGCTGTATCACCGCCTGCGACACCATGGCATTGTCAATCTTCATGCCGGCGTTGCCAAACATTGTGGTGATATGGTTGTGTTCTGGTTTTAGATTCTCAAGCAGGGCAACGGCTCGTTCCGTCCAATCGTAGTCGTCGGCGGTTTCGGCATACGTGTAGTAGAGCGGTGCGACGGTGTTGATTAGCACGATGTCGACGCTGCTGCGCCCAAGGGCTGCCTGCGTCTCCTGACTCTCACGACCGAACGTGTAATGGTTGCTCCAATAGCCTGTGAGCGTCACGCTGAAGAGCTCGCGTAGGCGCTGCTCGTCGCCTTTGGCATCGAGCAGATCTGCCATCAGGCGGAAGCCGTCGTGCACAAAATGGGCAAGCAGGGCGATGCGGCGCCACGGGAAGTTCTGCGGACGCATACGGAATGCCTTCCACACAAGTCCTTCAGGGCGGCGCAGTGAGAATTTGGTGCTGAGAAACGCATATTCGCGCTGCAATTGCTCTTGATAGCGGTCGGTGGCTGGACGGTCGAGCAGTCCTGCCTGCCCGAAAAACAGCGCTTCAAGCTGCAGCAAAGAGTCGGCGTGCTTGTGCAGCAGGTTGAGCGGAAGGCTTTTGGCAAGCAGTTCGAAGGCATCGCTGTTGGTGCCGAATCCGATGGTGCGTGCGAGCGTGACGTAGCAGGTGTCTTCCCAACTGCCGTGGAAACGGTCCAGCAAGCCCTTCACGCGGCGGCTCTTGTCGGCAAGCCGCTCGAAGATGAGCGACTGCACCCATTCCGCCACATCGAGACTTGTCATTTCGCGTATCACCTGGCGACATGGCAGTTCCACGGTGGAATTCACGAGCGCGGCATAGCGGTCGGCGATTTCTGCGGTGCATTCCATCACCATTTGCGGGATGCGCTCGCCGTTGGCGCGCACCACCGGAGCGTCGTCTTTTGCCACGACGTGCAGCACAACGGTATCGTATGCCGGATCGTCGTCGTGCCCATGGCGGTGCCAGTCGGAGGCGCGATAGTGGATTTCCACGTTTCCCGCCCACAGACAGCCATCAATCTCCACCTTGGCATTGAAGAAGTCGGGGCCGGCATCTGTGTTACGCCTGCCCGGGTCGATGACACGCACACGGCGTCCGTCATTGGTGGCGAGCTCGCGCGCGCCCCACAGACGGTGTTCCCACATATATTGCATCAGCATTTCCATGGCAAAAGTCGATTGAGTGTCTACAGCCAGCCGTTGTCGCGATACCAGCGTATGGTTTCTTCCAGACCTTGACGCAGGTCGTAGCGCGGATGGTAGCCGAAGTCGTTGACAGCGGGCGTGATGTCGCACGTCCAGTTGCGCTGGCGCAGGATTTTATATTTGTCGCGGTTGAGCGTGCTTGCCTTGCCCTTTGCAGCGGCAATGCGCTCGGCAATGGCGCATACTATCCCTACAATCCACAACGGGGCTTTCACGGGGACCACAAACCGCTTGCCAAGCAGATGCTTGACGATGCTGCGGAATTCGCTCTGGGTGTATGTTTTGCCGTCGGTGAGCAGATACGACTTGCGGCGCACGCCGGATTCCAGCGCATCAAACACCGCCGACGCAAGATCCTTGACATAGACAAACGTGAGCAGTTGGCGACGGTAGCCTACGCTGAAGTCAAAACCTTGCGCTATCGACTTAACCATCAGATAATAATCACGCTCGTGCGGACCGTAGACTCCCGTAGGGCGCATGGCTATATACGGAAAGCCGGCTATCGACTGCAGATAGGTCTCGGCTTTGAGTTTCGACAAGCCGTATTTTGTATTTGCCATCGGTATGCTGTCAGCCGTGAAGGGCGTGTAGCCTTTCTCATCGCCCACACCGAGCACTCCCATCGAACTCATCATCACGAATCCGTCGGGCACGGCATCGAGCGAGCGCAACGTGTCGACAAGCAGCCGCAGGCAGCCGTAGTTCACACGGTTGAAGTCGTTGAAATTGACACATTTGGTAGCGCCGAGATTGTGCACCACATAGTCCCACGCGCCATGCTGCCGCAATTGGGCTTCGATGGTGGATTTGAATTTATCCCCGTCGGTAAAGTCGAGTTCCACGAAATTGATGCGGCTGTCTTTCAGAAACTCACGCGATGTGGTTGCTCTGACCGCCGCCCACACGTCGTAGCCGCGCCTCAACGCCTCCTCGACAATAAATCCGCCGATAAATCCGCCGGCGCCTGTGACCAATACCTTTTTTGTCATTCTATGTTGTTTGCCGCCGCGCCATCGATTAGGCGAGGCTTAGTTGATATTTCTTTATAAACTCGAGCACTTTGGGATTGCGTTCCGCAGCCTCTTTCATAAGCTCTGTCTGATTCCAGATTTTTTCGCCAGGCTGACGCTCTCTCACCTTCACCGAGAGCATGACGCTGTCGTTGCTCACGAAGTTGCGGAGCGACTGGAGAATGTCGGGCATAAACGACTCGATTTTATCCTTCTGCGCCGGATTGTCGACAACAAACTCATAATGGAAAGGCTCGCCTGTGGCACTCGGAAATCCCTTGATCATAGCGTTGTAGAGCATCGCCTCTTTTTCATGCTGACGCACAAACTCGCGCCATCCTTCCCGAAAAGCGTCGTCGGTATAAGCCTCACTGCGCGGAGAATTCAGCGGACGAATGTCATTTTTTTTTTCAGTCAAGGCGGCATTGTTGCCTGCCGGCTGCTGACTTTGTGGCACGGCAGTGCCTGAAATAGGTGCCTTTATCGACACCGACGACAAGCCTGCCACCTTGCCGCCGGGCGTTGCCTGAGGGCGTGGTGCCGGTGCTGGCCGCACCGGACGCACGGGCTGCGCTACAGGCGCCTGCGGTTGCGGAGTCGCCTGAACCGGTTGCGGAGCTGGCGCGGGAGCTGCCTGGCGCTGCGGTGCCGGTGCAGCAGGGGCTGCCGGAGCAACCTTTCTCAGCGGTTGCGGAGCGGTCGGAGCGGCTGTCTCTCCGCCAAAGAGTTGGCATATCTTGATAAGCGTAAGTTCGACAATGAAACGCTTGTTGGTCGCATTGATATAGTTCAGATCGCACGTGTTGCAGAGATCCATAGCCTGATACAGCTTGCCGAGCGGACAGCGTGCCGCCTGCTGCTTGTAGCGTTCCGCTATCTCGCCTGTCACTTCCATCAGCGGCACCAGTTCCGGCGAGTGGGCCACGACAAGTTCGCGCAGATGCGCCGCAACACCGTTGATAAACACCCTCGAGTCAAAACCGTGGTCGCGCACGTCTTTGTAGACGAGGAGCGACTGCTCGACATTGTTGTCGGCAAAAGCGTCGACAAGACGGAAATAATAGTCGTAGTCAAGGACGTTGAGATTGTCGATGGCGGCACGATAGGTGATGTTGCCCATCGATGCGGCTGCCACCTGGTCGAATATCGACAGGGCGTCGCGCATAGCGCCGTCGGCCTTCTGCGCTATCACGTTAAGAGCCTCCGGCTCGGTTGTGTAACCCTCATGGTCGGCAACATATTTCAGCTGCTCGGCGATGTCGGAGGGCGTGATGCGCTGGAAGTCATATTTCTGGCATCGAGAAAGAATCGTTGGCAGAATTTTCTGCCGTTCCGTGGTGGCAAGAATGAAAATCACGTATTTAGGCGGCTCCTCAAGCGTCTTCAAAAAGGCGTTGAACGCCGCAGCGGAAAGCATGTGGACCTCATCGACGATAAACACGCGGTAGCGGCCCGTGACTGGCGGCACCAACACTTGGTCGGTAAGCTGGCGGATGTCGTCGACGCTGTTGTTTGACGCGGCGTCGAGTTCAATGATGTTGAGCGACCGCTGCTCGTTGAACGCGCGACACGACTCGCACTCGTTGCAAGGCTCGCCGTCGGCCGTCAGATGCTCACAGTTGATGGCTTTCGCAAAGATGCGTGCCATCGTTGTCTTGCCCACACCGCGCTGCCCGCAGAACAGGTAGGAATGCGCCAGACGTCCCGACTTGACGGCGTTTTTCAACGTGTTGACGAGAGCGTGTTGACCCACCACCGACTTGAATGTCGAAGGGCGGTATTTTCTTGCCGATACTATATAACTTTCCATATGACAAAGATAACTTTTTTTTCGCTTTCCACAGTCAAAATCAATTTAAAAACGACACGGCATTGCAGACAGTTGCGGAAAAATCGTTATTTTTGCACTTATGATACTGTCGGAACTGTCGATATTGAACTATAAGAACATCGCCGAGGCAACGCTCGAATTTTCCCCAAAGGTGAATTGCCTGCTGGGCAACAACGGTATGGGCAAAACCAACGTGCTCGACGCGATTTTCTATCTCAGTTTCTGTCAAAGCAGCCTCGCGCGAACCGACGCGACAACCGTGCGCTACGGCGAAGAGTTCATGCTGCTGCAGGGCGAGTATGTGCGGAGCGGAAAAACGGAGCAGATTTCGTGCGCGCTGCAGCGCGGAAAGAAGAAATCCGTGAAACGCAACGGGAAGGAATACCGCCGGCAGAGCGAACACATCGGGCTGCTCCCGCTTGTGATGGTCACTCCGAGCGACTGGAATCTTATCGCCGGCGGCAGCGAGGAGCGGCGACGACTGATCGACCGGATAATATCGCAGGGAAACCACGAATATCTGGAGCAGCTGATTGGCTACAACCGTGCGCTCGAACAGCGCAACGCGATGCTGAAACAGGGCATCGCCGACCCTCTGTTGCTCGAAACCGTCGACACTTTCCTTTGCCAGGCGGCGGCAGCCATCCACAAGGCTCGCCAGCAATGGATTGAAAGGTTCACTCCAATCTTCATGCGCTACTACAACACAATCTCCGACAGCAACGAGCAGGTGAGGCTCGACTACCGCAGCGTGCTCAACACTCAGACAATGGCGGAAGTGCTGCGTCAGAATCTGGAACGCGACCGCGTGCTTGGACACACGTCGATGGGTGTGCACCGCGACGACATCGAGCTGATGCTCGGCGACGAGCTGATGCGCCGCACGGGCTCGCAAGGACAGTGCAAGACCTACACAATCGCGCTGCGCCTCGCCCAGTTCGACTTTCTGAAAACGGAATGCGGACAGACTCCAATCCTGCTGCTTGACGATATTTTTGACAAACTTGACGCAAACCGCGTGGCAAACATTATGCGCATCGTGTCGGAACCGGCTTTCGGGCAGATTTTTGTGTCAGACACCAACCGCCAGCACCTCGACGAGACTGTGGAGGCGGTGGGTAGCGACTACCGCATTTTCACGGTCGACAACGGTGTGTGCCGACAGGAAGGAGGCATGCAATGAAACGCCGCGACCCCGTGCTCTTAGGCGACGTGATGCGCCAGTTTCTCGACCCTGCGGCTCTCGACGACAATGCCAACCAGCAACGCCTTGTAGCCTTCTGGCCTGATGTGGTGGGCGAATACATCAACCGGCAGACGGTGCGCCGCTGGATAAAAGACCGCGTGCTGCATGTGGTCATCGTTTCCGCTCCGCTGCGCAACGAGCTGATGCTCAACCGCAGCCATTTGGTGAAACGCCTGAATGAAATCACAGGAGCCGATGTCATCTCCGACATCGTTTTCCACTGAAAACAAAAACGAGACGGCAGCCCGTAAAAATGAGCCTCCGCCTCGTTAAATTCTTTGTCACTTCCGCTTATTCCTGACGCATGCGGCGAGTGAAGTCAGCCATCTTTATAGCCACCTCGGCAGCCTCCGCGCCCTTGTTGCCAAGCGCACCGCCGGCACGCTCAAGAGCCTGCTCCTCATTGTCGGTGGTAAGCACGCCAAACACAACCGGCACCTCGCCGTTTGCATTCAACTGAGCCACGCCTTGAGTCACACTGTCACAAACATAGTCGAAATGCGGTGTGCCGCCACGAATCACGCAGCCAATCACAATCACCGCCTCAACATTGACATTGTCGATCATGCACGCCGCGCCATAAGTAAGCTCCACCGTGCCCGGCACATGCTCAACGAGGATATTGTCGTCGGTGTAGCCCTCGGCGTGAAACACGTCGAGCGCGCCCTTCAACAAAGCCTCCGTCACTTGTGGATTCCACTCAGCCACGACAATTCCGACGCTGAAACCATCCAATTTTGGCAAATTAGCCTTATGCCCTTCCTGGGCTCTCAATTCTGTTGACATAGTATGTACGTTTTTTTGTTTCGCTCTACAAAGGTAATGCAAAATAAAATAACTCATTTATTGTGGAGTGAATTATTATACGGAGTTTCATCCTCGGCGGCAAGGGAAATGTTGGTTCGCTCCACTGCATTGTCGTCGAGATAGATGCCACAGAGCGTCTGCTCGATGCTGCGCAACGTAGCGGCTCGTTCGCGAGGCTTCAGCTGGCATTCCCACACCTGGATTACGTGCCAACCCATACGCCTCAACTCCATCCGGTCCCGGGCATCGCGCGCCTGATTGCGCTCAATCTTCTGCCGCCAGAAGCCGGCATTTGTCTTCGGCAGGCGGAAATAGCGGCACCCCTCATGCCCATGCCAGAAACATCCGTTTACGAAAATCACCGTACGGTAGCGGCCAAGCACAATGTCGGGCGTGCCCGGCAGAGCGCGCACGTTCTTGCGATAGCGGAATCCCCGGGAAAACAGGTAGTGGCGCACCATCGTTTCCGGACGCGTGTCGCGGCTGCGGATGTGCGACATGCAGCGATGCCGTTGCTCGGCTGTCATTGTGTCAACCATACTAATCTTTCAAGCACCCTTTTTCGTGCTTTTTTTGTTCATTTTTTGCTTATGCAAGCAAATCATTTAACCTACATACAGGCAAGCCTTTACACACTCTCACTTGGCGATTTGGCCATATTTCACTTGGCGATTTGGCCATATTTTACTTGGCGATTTGGCCATATTTTACTTGGCGATTTGGCCATGTTATTTTGACAGCGTGAGGCGCACTTTGCCGGGGGTTACGACAAGGCGGGCATTGGCGCCTTCGATGATTGGAAGGTTGTAGTCGACATGCCCCACTGGGAAGTTGTAAGCCACAGGGAAATCGTAGTCGGCAACCATCCGCTGCACCATATCGTACATATTATCGAAGTCCTTCGACGGCTTGTATTCGGTGAACTGCCCAACAATCAACGCACGCGTAGAGGCAAGCGTGCCGTTAAGACGCAGATGGTAGAGCATGCGCTCTATGCTGTAGATAGCCTCGTCGATGTCCTCAATGAAGAGGATGTGATCCTTGCGGAGCAAGTTGAACGGAGTGGACAGCAGTCCGCTCAGCACGGCGATATTGCCTCCGTAAATTCTGCCTTCAGCCTCGCCAAGACGGTTGTGAGGGTCGGCCGCCACTTCATAGTCGGGCATGGTGCCGGTAAGGATGTCGCGGAGCGCGCGGCTGCATTCGTCATCGGGACGCTCGGTCAGATGCTTGCACATCAGCGAGTGTATGCTTGCCACGCCTTCGCGGGCCAACGCTGCATGGAAGGCCGAGATGTCGCTGAATCCCATCACCCATTTAGGGTCGCGGCTCCACAATCCCGGTTCGAAATGCTCGAGCAGATGCACCACACCGTATCCGCCACGGCTGCACATTATGGCACGCACCGACGGGTCGGCGAGCGCCTGACGGATGTCGGCTATACGCTCTTCCGCCGTTCCGCTGTACGATCCGTTCACGCCTTTGCAGTGCCGACTCACTACGGGGCGGAATCCCCAACTCTCGATTGTCCGGCATGCGCTGTCGACCAGCTCCGGTTTGATTGCACTTGCCGGCGAGAGAATCGCCACGGCATCGCCTTGTCTCAATGGCTTTGGATATATCATATTGTCTTAATTTACTTGTACTTTAATACCTTTCTGACGGAACACTTCTGCGATGCGCTCCAACTCGTCGCGCTCCACTTTCTGCAGGTGCTGCTCAGGTGTGGGGCGATCGAGCGAGTAGAGCATCACCTCTGCCGGCTCAATCTCAAGATAAGCCTTCAGCAACGCCTGAATCTCGGCGTCGGTGGTGTTGTCGATGCGCACGCCGTCGTGCTCGCCACGCACCATCATAGTCTGGACGATGCACTGATGGCGGAATTTTTTAAGATGTCCAACCACGTGCTCCACCGTAAACTCCTTGTTTGCCGGACGGTCGATAAGGCGCATCGTGGCGTCAACCGCCGAGTCAAGTTTCAGAATGTTGTTGTCCACCTTCAGAAGCGCCTCGGCAACAGCCGGACGGTCAATCATCGTGGAATTTGACAAAACGCTGATTTTCACCGAAGGGTAATACTTGTTGCGCAATGCTATCACATCGTCGACCACGCCTCCGAAGTCAGGGTGCAACGTTGGTTCGCCATTGCCTGAGAAAGTGATTACGTCAAGACGGTCGCCGGCGGCATGCATCGCCTTCAGTTTGTCTTCCAGAGCCGCGCGCACCTCCTCGCGGGTGCTTATACCAGCCTTTCCCGCGCCCTGGGCATTGTAGCCAGCCTCGCAGTACAGGCAGTCAAACGAACAGATTTTACCATCGTTTGGCATCAGGTTAACGCCGAGCGACGTGCCGAGCCTGCGGCTATGGATTGGTCCGAAAATCGTGTCGTGAAACAGTATTGTCACCATATTTCTATTCCTTTCTCAATAATTCGTTGAACAAATCTATATACTTACGCGCCACCGCGCCGTATGAAAACCGCGCCGCCACGCTGTCGTGGAGAGCCTTGCGGTCGACACTCTGCGACGCCGCCCACAAGATGCCCTCGGCAAGACTGCCGGCGTCGGGATAGGCGGAGAGCCATCCGTCGCGCCGATGCGTGATTATGTCCGACTGGCCTCCGTGGTCAAACGCCACGGCAAGGCATCCGGCAGCCTGTCCCTCGGCAAGCGTCATGCCAAACGTCTCGAAATGTGACGACGACACAACCACATCGCCTGCCGCCATCAAGTCTGCCACCTTTTCAGGAGCCACCGCGCCAACCCACCGGTAAGGCAGTCGTATCTGTCCGAGCAGCGACTCGTCGCGGATAGAGCCGAAAAGCTGCAGCTCGATGTTGCAGTCGGGATGACTGTCGGCTATGACGTTTGCCGCCTCGATGAGCAGTCCGAACCCTTTCACGGGGTCGTCAAGTCGCGCCGCACCCATCGTCACCACCTTCTTGTCCTTGTTTCCTGTACGCTGCCAACTGTAGCTGTCGACCGCCATCGCATTGTGGATCACCGACACCGCCCTGCCCTCAAGCAGCGCGCTGCGGCGGCAACAGTCGGCAAGCCATCCGCTGACAGCCACAAAATGGATGTCGGCATTGTCGTATACGCGTTTTTTCCGCTTCCACACACGGTGCGACAGGTCGTTGCCATAAGGGAAACGCATAAACCTGCAATGTCCGCACTCGCGCTCATAGCCGTCGCAACCATAGGCATGGTGGCAGATTCCCGTCATGCACCACATATCGTGCAGCGTCCACACCAACCGCTTTCCCATTGCGGCAAGTCGCCCGACGTCGGTGAGCGACAGCATCCCCTGGTTTATCCAATTGAGACACACCACATCGGCTGAACGCAGCCACGGATGCGACAGCACATCGACACCATAGCGCGCCGTCGACACCTTAAACAGGTCGCGGCGGTTCAAGCCGTTTGCGGCGAAGATGCCTATGCGCTCGCGCAGGAAAGCCCAACGGCGCTGCTCCGCTGTTCCTGCCACATCGACAAGCGGGTCGGCCGTAGTGCGGTCGACAACAAGCATACGGGCATCAACACCCTCCCCGACAAGGGCGTGCAGAAGCCTCCAGCTTGCAATAGCCGCGCCGCCATGGGCATCGGCAGTGTTGAGAATCACCACTTTCATTTGCGTCCCCTCCGCAGCATCGCACCGATGTTGAGATGCTCTTTTTTAACAATCATCATGGCAAACACACAAAGCATTGCGGTGTTGACCACAAGTTGCAGCATCGTGTTGCCAACTTTCAGATATTCAGCCACAAAATAAAGCACCGCAGCCACGGCTACGTATGAGAGAATCGACTTCAAATCGTAGTCGATAGGATTTTTCTTCTGTCCTACAATATAAGACATCACCATAGCCACGCCATAGCCAGCCACGCCAGCCCAAGCGCATGCCATATATCCGAACTTGGGCACAAGCAGCACATTCATGGCAATCAGCACGGCGCATCCCACAAAAGAGAACAACGCGCCCCAAAGCGTCTTGTCGATAAGCTTGTACCAGAACGACACGTTGAAATAAACGCCCATCAGAATTTCCGCCGCCATCACAATCGGTACCACACGCAATCCAGCCCAATATTCCGGATTCGGGGCAATGACGTGTTTGAGCACATCGATGTAGAACACCACGCAAAGGAATGCCAGCAGCGTGAAGATAACGAAATATTTCATCGCCTTGGCGTAAAACTCCTTGCTGTCCTTGTCGCGGCTCTTGCTGAACACAATCGGCTCGTAGGCATAGCGGAAAGCCTGTGTCAGCAAAGCCATAATCATGGCAATCTTGCTCGCCGCGCCGTAGATGCCGAGCTGCATCTTTGCATCGCTGCCAACATAGACATGGCTGAATATAATCTTGTCAGCCACCTGATTAAGGATTCCAGCGATACCAAGAATCAGTATCGGATAAGAATAGTTGAGCATACGCTTCGCCAACTGCCAGTCGAAACCGCCGCCAAGCTTTATGAGCGGCAGCATCAGCAGCATTATCGTGCCGGTGCAGACAAGGTTGAACAGGAAGGCATAAGCCACATCGCTGCCTCCGAGAAACACGTAGTAGACAATGTTTAACGCTATGTTGAGCACAATGAAGAGCAGCTTCAACGCCACGAAGTGAAACGGGCGCTTGCGGTAGCGCAGATAAGCGAACGGGATGCATTGGAAAGCGTCCATCGCCACAACACCCATCATCATACCTATATACGAAGGATGGTCGGCATAGCCCATGGCACCAGCAATCTGCGGCAGAAACGCCAGTCCGAGCGCCACAAACAGCAGCGACGTGGACCCCACCATAATCAGCGTTGTTGAATAGACCCTGCGCGGATTCTCCTCCGCCTTGTTCACATAGCGGAAAAATGTGGTTTCCATTCCATAGGTGAGAATCACCATCAGCAACGCCACCCATGCATACACCTCGGTGACAACGCCATAGCCACCAGAACGTGCCGACATCGCCGTGACGTAGATAGGCACAAGAAGATAGTTTAGAAATCGCCCTACGATAGAACTGACACCATAGATGGCAGTGTCTTTTACCAATGATTTTAATCCAGCCATTATTCTCTGTTTTTTATCATTATTATGGTTGCAAAGGTATACATTATTGCGAGCATAGACAACAAAAGCGTCCAAAGTCGACCAGCTAAAAAACATCGGCGGCGAGACCCGCAATATGGAGCATCCGCCGCCGATTGTTTTTCTCTTAGACCTACGTTCTATATTTTCTTACCAAAAGCACGACGACGCTTGTGCTGGCGCGTCTCGAAATATTGCCACTGCGACTGCACCTTCGTGTTCAGCTCCAACTCCGGATTGCTCTCGGCATATTTGAAGCCATATTTTTGGAAATACGGAATCAAGTCGGTGAACAGCAATGCGTTTACGCCCTTGCTCTGATATTCCGGCTTGATAGCCACAAGCAGAAGGTCGACCGTGTCGGTCACGTTGAAATACATGGCGCGCATCAGATGCCACCATCCGAACGGCAACATTCGTCCATGCGACTTCTGCAGCGCCCGCGACAACGACGGCAAAGCCACGCCCACACCGATAACCTCGTTGTTGGAGTCTTTTATCACACTGAGCAGGTCGAGGCGCAACAGGCGCAGATAAATCTTCACATAATAGTCAATCTGACGGTCGGTCAGTTTGGTAAACTCAAACAGCTCGGCATAAGCCTCGTTGATAAGGTCGAAGAACGGACGTCCCACCTCGCGGACAACCTTCTTGCGGTTGGTGTATTTCTCCACGTGCAGCCCATATTTCTTCTTCACTATCTCGGCGATGCGCTGATGCTTCTCAGGGATAGCGTCGGGCACGGTCATCTGAAATTCCACCCAGTCGGCGCGTTTTTCAAATCCCATGCGCTCCATGTGCTTGGGATAGTATGGGAAATTGTAGATGGTAGCCATCGTCGACAATTCATCGAAGCCCTCGACAAGCATTCCCTCATAGTCCATATCGGAAAATCCGAGCGGACCAATAATCGTTTCCATTCCGCGCTCCTTGCCCCATGCTATGGCAGCGTTGAAAAGCGCGTCGCACACTTCCTCATCATCGATAAACTCCACAAATCCGAAACGCATCTCCTTCTTGCCTCGCTGCTCGTTTGAGAGGCGATGGATGATTGCAGCGATGCGTCCCACAGGCTTGCCGTCGCGGAAAGCCATAAAATACTCGGCATCACACAACTCAAACGCAGGGTTCACGTCGGGCGACAGCGTGTTGACATCGTCCATGCGCAACGGCGGCACAAAGCAGTCGTTGCCTTTATACATATCCGTGCCAAACTGCACAAACTTTTTCAGTGACTTCTTATCCTTCGGTATAACTCTGATTTCTACAGACATATCTTTGTTTTATTTTTTCATTATATCTTCCCATTCGTCCGCGCCTGTCGTGTCAAGACCGTCGCGCGTAAGCCCGTGGCGCAGCATTCCCTCAACAAACCGAGCCACCAGACGCGCATCGCATTCCAGACGATGTGCGGCGTCGGGCGTCCCGTCTGACTCACGCGTCAGCACACCGCTTTTGGTGAACAGCGACACATTGTGCCGGCTGTCGGAAAAAAGGAAATTGTTGCAATAAAATTTTATATGCTCGTTGTAGCAGGCGCGGGCATCTGCCTTTCCGAATATTTTCATCATATCGCTCTCGCGGGCTATGACCACATCGGCGACCTCAAGATTTTCGACGATAGCCGGCATCACACGCGTTATGCGGCTGCACAGCTCAGGCTTGAAACCCGGCAGATAGACGATTATCGCCTTGCGGTCCTGAGCATACGCCAACAATTCAGAGAGCGGCTGGCGCACGCTTTCCTCCACAGAGAAAAACGATCCGAACACCACGATGTCGTTCTCCTCGATTTTCGGCCACAGCACGTCAAACCTCGAGTCGGGGTATTTCACATACTCCGAGAAACGCTCGTTGCCCTCCTTGTCGCGGAAAATCAGCGACACCTGCGACTGCCCTTCCGTAAACCGGTCGACCGACTTCACGCCCACACCGTTTTTCTTCAGCGTGTCAACAATCATGTCGCCCACGCCGTCGGTGGCACATTCACTTACGAATTCCACTTCCACGCCGTCGTGGCTCAGCGTCATTGCCATGTTTGCAATGCGTCCGCCAACAAACGAACACACCTGCCTCCCCTCCTCATGCAGGATGTCGAGGCAAGCCTGTCCCACTGCAATAACCTTGCTCACCGTTGTTCCTCCTTTTCCTCACCACGGCTCTTCTTGCCGAGATACCCGCCATGATGGCGCAGCGCATACTGCTCCTTTGTGAATCCCGTGGTGCGCATCGTTCCCACAACGAGCACGTCGCCAATGACAGTCATCAGCGTTGTCGACGTGGTAGGAGTCAGCCCGAGCGGACAAACCTCCGGAGCGTTGCCCGTCCAAAGGCACACATCCGCCGACTGAGCCAGCTCACTGTCGGCATTTCCCGTAATCACGATAATCTGCAGCTGCGGATTCAACCGCTTTGCAAGCGTCACCAGCTCCACAATCTCGCGCGTCTTACCCGAATTCGAGAGCAGCAGCATGATGTCGTTCTCCTGCATCACGCCCAAGTCGCCATGCTGCGCCTCGCTCGGGTGCAGGAACACGGCAGGGATTCCCGTCGACGCAAAAGTCGTTGCAATGTTCATGGCAATCTGTCCAGCCTTGCCCATGCCCGATGTTATAAGTTTTCCGTGGCGGTTCCACACCTGCTCCACAATCATTCCTACAGCACGCTCATATCCGTCGGTCACCGGGATTTCCGCCACCGCACGGCTTTCGTGAGCGAGGATGTCGCGCATACACTGTTTGATGTCTGTCATATCTGTTGTCAGTCTTTTGATTCAATCAAGTTGCGTCCTTCATACTCGCAGATGGCTTTCACCCACGCAGCCGGAAGGCATTTCGATTCCTGCGTATCCACGTCGAACGCCACCATCACCGTCGCGCATTCGCTCTTCACCTCCTTCGTGACAGTGTTTACGATGCGCTGGTGCACTTTGAAACTCTTCTCGCGGATCGACTCCACACGGGTCACGACCGACACCGGCTCGCCGAATCGCATCGGGGCGTAGAAGTTGCAGTTCACGTTGGCAATCACCACGTCTGGCCGCGTCCAGTTCATCTGACCTTTGCGGATGGTGGTGAAATAAGCCGATTTACCGAGGTCGTAATAGGTGAAAAACACAGAGTTGTTGACGTGTCCGAGCACATCGATGTCGTTAAAACGCATCTGCACCGGGATAGAGTGCCTGAACGCCGGCTTTGACTCTACCTTTTCAAGATTTTTCTCTTCCATTTCTTTCCTCCTTTTTTGCTGCCGGGCAAGCCCGACATCAATATGCAAAATTACTCAGATTTCCTCAATATTCAAAGCGTAGCTTTATAATGTCATTATTCAATGACATTAAACAAACTTTTTTCGTTCTATATTTGCAGAAATTTATGTTTTTGTGTAAGTTTGCAAAAAACGTCTCGCAATGGATTTCAACAAGACAATCAACCGCTGGCACACCGGATGCGTAAAATACGACGGTCTGCAGCAAAACTACGGTCGAAGCGACCTTTTGCCGCTTTGGGTGGCTGATATGGATTTCGAGGTGTGTCCCGCCATCACAGAAGCTCTGCGCCACAGGCTGGAGCACCAAGTGTTCGGCTATTCGATAGCACCCGACAGTTATTGGCAGTCGATACAGGACTGGCTGCTCAACCGCCATGGATTCAGCGTGGAGCGCGACGAGCTGACATTCATCCCCGGCATTGTACGCGGACTTGCGATGGCACTGCAAGTGTTTACCGACAAGGACGACAAGGTGCTGATACAACAGCCCGTCTACCATCCGTTCCGCATCATCATCGAGGGCAACTGCCGCAAGGTGGTCAGAAATCCGCTGCGCTTCTGCGACGACGGACACGTAGAGATGGACTTCGAGCTGCTCGAGCGCCAGTTTGCCGAGGAGCGTCCGCGCATGATGATTCTCTGCAATCCGCACAACCCCGGCGGATTTGTATGGAGCCGCGAGGAGCTGGCACGTCTTGCCGACCTATGCACCGAATACGGCGTGCTGGTGGCGAGCGACGAAATCCACGGCGACCTTGAGCTGTTTGGCAACCGCTACACCCCATTTGCCTCCGTTTCCGACGCAGCGGCGCAATGCAGCGTCACGTTTGGCGCGCCGTCGAAGACATTCAACATCGCCGGCATCGTAAGTTCGTGGTGTGTGGTGAAAAATCCGGTACTCCGCCGCAAGTTCTTCACCTGGCTGACAGTCAATGAATACAACGTGCCCACATTCGTGCAGACCGTAGCCACCGAAGCCGCCTACACCAAAGCGGCGGGATGGCTCGACGAGGCGCTGCGCTACATCGAGGACAACATCCGCTACACGGAGCAATTTCTGGCGGAGCGGATACCGCAAATCCGCGCCATGCGCCCGCAGGCGTCGTTCCTCGTATGGCTCGACTGCTCGGCATTGGGACTGAAGGGCAAGGACTTGGTCGACCTGTTTGTCGACAAGGCGCACCTGGCCCTCAACGACGGCGAGATGTTTGGCACCGGAGGCGAATGCCACATGCGGCTCAACGTGGGCTGCTGCCGCACAACGCTTGAAAAGGCGCTCCGCCAACTGGAGGACGCCGTCAATAAAAACTTAAAAAAAGGATGAAATATAACGACGAAGAAGACAAATGTTATGGCATCGCCGGAATGGCGATAGGTATTTCAATCTGGAACGGAGAGGACCTGCTCTACCAAATCGACATTGACGACGATGAGCACGGCTACATCTCGTTTACGCCCGACTATTATTTCTCAGGCAATCCCGCAGTGTCGCCCGTAGAGTCGTGGCACGCCACGCTCAAGCACTACCAGATGACCGTAGGCATGCTCATCGCCAACTTGTTCTGCCGCAATCTGCCGGCAGGCAAGCCGACGCAATACGCCGACGCCAAGAAAGCGATTTTCAGCACCGTGGCAGATGAGGGCAAACGCACATGCCAATTGGATGACGATGAGATAAGAAGCATGTTTCAGGAAACGTTCAACTATCTGGAGCAGGTGTTCCGCAACCCGTCGGTGCGCAAAATAGCACACGAGTTTGCACAACATCTGAAAGACAGCCGTCGGCTGTCGCACTATGAGGTGAAACAACTCCTCGGCATGATAAGCGAAGACTAAGATTCGGAACAAAAAACAACGACTAAGATTATGAAAATAAGGAATTTACTTCTAACCGCCGCAGCCGTGACAACAGCTGCGGTGGCGATGACGTCGGGCGGCAGCGCCGACGATGTGATGACACGCAGCGCCGACGGCACCTACGTGGTCAACACCACCACACTTGCGCCCACCGTCAAAGGCTATGCCGGCACCACGCCTCTGAAAATCCACATCAAGAACGACCGCGTTGTGAAAATCGAGGCACTTCCCAACCGCGAGTCGCACAACCTGTTTCTGCGCGCCGAGAAAGGGCTGTTCGGCAAATGGACAGGCAAGCATGTCGGCGAGGCATCGAAACAGAAAGTAGACGCCGTCAGCGGCGCCACCTACTCGAGCAACGCCATAAAAGAAAACGTGAAACGCGGTCTTTCCTACTACCGCAAGCACAAGAAATAACCAAAAATCACACCTTTTTTTGCAGAACAAGCGGTTTATGCGTAACTTTGCAAACTGCAACCCTTTATAAGGTATGCTTACAACGTTTGATAATAACAAATTGAAAGATATATGAACGTATTGGAGTTAAGCGAACAAGAGATTGTGAGACGCAACAGTCTCGCCGAACTCAGAAAGATGGGAATAGAGCCTTATCCCGCTGAGGAATATGTAGTTACAGGACACACAAAAGAGATTAAGGAAAACTTCAAAGACGACGCCGAGCCACGCGAAGTGAGAATTGCCGGCCGTATCATGAGCCGCCGCATCATGGGCAAAGCCTCGTTTATGGAACTGCAGGACTCCGAAGGCCGTATCCAGGTTTACATCAGCCGCGACGACCTTTGTCCGGGAGAAGACAAGGACACCTACAACATTTTCTTCAAGAAACTGCTCGACATCGGCGACATTGTCGGCATCGAGGGATTTGTGTTCCGCACACAGATGGGCGAAATCACCGTTCACGCCAAGAACATCAAGATGCTCAGCAAGTCGCTGCGCCCACTTCCAATCGTCAAGATGAAAGACGGCAAGGCATACGACGCCTTCGAAGATCCGGAGCTCCGCTACCGCCAGCGCTATGTTGACCTCATTGTCAACGACGGCATCAAGGACATTTTCCTTCAGCGCGCCACCGTGCTCCGCACCCTTCGCAGCGTGCTCGACGAGGCAGGCTACACCGAGGTTGAGACCCCGACCCTTCAGAGCCTCGCCGGCGGAGCAAGCGCCCGTCCGTTCATCACCCATTTCAACGCACTCGACGTTGACATGTACATGCGCATCGCAACCGAGCTCTATCTGAAACGCCTCATCGTCGGCGGTTTCGAGGGCGTTTATGAAATCGGCAAGAACTTCCGCAACGAGGGAATGGACCGCAACCACAACCCGGAGTTCACCTGCATGGAGCTTTACGTTCAGTATAAAGACTACAACTGGATGATGTCGTTCACAGAGAAGCTGCTCGAAACAATCTGCATCGCCGTAAACGGCTCTACAGAGCGCAAGGTAGGCGACAACGTCATCTCGTTCAAGGCGCCTTACCGCCGTCTGCCTATCCTCGACGCAATCAAGGAGAAGACAGGCTTCGACTGCAACGGCAAGAGCGAGGAGGAAATCCGCGCATTCTGCCTCGAAAAGGGACTTGAGGTTGACGAGACATTCGGCAAGGGCAAGCTCATCGACGAACTCTTTGGCGAGTTCTGCGAGGGCACATTCATTCAGCCTACATTCATCACCGACTATCCGGTCGAGATGTCGCCGCTTACAAAGATGCACCGTTCAAAGCCGGGACTCACAGAGCGTTTTGAGCTTATGGTCAACGGCAAAGAGCTTGCCAATGCCTACTCAGAGCTTAACGACCCAATTGATCAGGAAGAACGCTTCGTAGAGCAGATGCGTCTTGCCGACAAGGGCGACGACGAGGCGATGATTATCGACAAGGACTTCCTCCGTGCCCTCCAGTACGGTATGCCTCCAACATCAGGTATCGGTATCGGCATCGACCGTCTTGTGATGCTCATGACCGGACAGACCACAATCCAGGAAGTGCTGTTCTTCCCACAGATGCGTCCGGAGAAAGTTGTGAAACGCGACCAGGAAGACGCCTACACCACCCTCGGCATCCCAGCAGAATGGGTAGCACCGCTGCAGAAGGCAGGCTATCTCACCGTTGACAGCCTCGACGGCGCCAATCCAGGCAAAGTGCATCAGGAAATTTGCGGACTCAACAAGAAATTCAAACTCGGCCTCACCAATCCGTCGGTCGACAACGTCGCCGCTTGGATTGACGCCGTGAAGAAATAAACAATCCATAATGGCTTTTCCAGGAAAGATTGCAGTGATGGGCGGCGGCAGCTGGGCCACCGCCCTCGCCAAACTTCTGTTGCAGAACTGCGACAGCATATATTGGTATATGCGCCGCGACGACCGCATAGCCGACTTCAAGCGCACGGGGCACAACCCCGTCTATCTGTCAGACATCGTGTTTGACACCGCGCGCATCAACTTTTCATCGGACATCAACGAGGTGTGCGGCAAAGCCGACACCTTGCTGCTCGCCGTACCGTCTCCCTATCTCAAGGGCCACTTGAAGAAAGTAACCGCCGATCTTTCTGACAAATATATGGTAAGCGCCATCAAAGGCATCGTGCCCGAGGACAACACCATCGTCACGACCTATATGTCCGACCATTTCGGCATCAAGCCAGAGCGTCAGATAGTGATAGGCGGACCGTGCCACGCAGAAGAAGTGGCTCTCGGCCGCCGCTCCTACCTCACCGTTGGCAGCCTCGACCCGTCGCTTGCCGCCGCATTCGCCCCATGCCTTCAAGGTCCGGCGTTGCGCACCATAGTGTCGGGCGACGTTTCCGGCATTGAATACGGCGCCGTGCTTAAAAACGTTTACGGCATCTGCGGAGGCATCGTCTACGGCTTGAAAAACGGCGACAACTTCCTCGCCATGATCACAAGCAACGCCATCCGCGAGATGGAACGCTTCCTCGCCGCCACCAGCCCCGGCGAGCGCAACATCTGCGACTCCGTGTATCTTGGCGACCTTCTCGTCACGGCATACTCCAAATTCTCACGCAACCACAATTTCGGCGCCTACATAGGCCGCGGCTATTCTGTCAAAGCGGCGATGATGGAGATGGAAATGGTTGCAGAAGGATACTACGGCACAAAGTGCATCTATGAAATAAACAAACGCTACGGCATCGACATGCCGATTCTCAACTGTGTCTACAGCATACTCTATGAGAAAGTTCCGGCACAGAAAGCCATCGACCGCCTCGCGTTTGAATTGAGATAACGACAACAAATCTATGATTAATAATAACGCTGATTATGAAGAAATTAGAACTAAACATCAAGCATGTGGCAGAATTTGTCACCAAGTCGCAGATTGACGCTTTCGACAGCGCAGCTGCCAACGGACTTGAACAACTCGAAAAAGGCACAGGTGCCGGCAACGATTTCCTCGGATGGATGCATCTCCCCAGTGCAACACCGGAATCGCTTGTAGCCGACATCGAAAAGACCGCCGCCACCCTCCGCAACGACTGCGAATATGTAGTGGCAATCGGCATCGGCGGCAGCTATCTTGGCGCCAAAGCCGTTATTGAAGCCCTCAGCGACTCGTTTGCCGCCTACAAACCGGCAAGCGGCGCACGCGTGATTTTCGCCGGACAGAACATCGGCGAGGACTACACCCACGAGCTCATAAGCCTCTTGAAAGGCAAGAAGTTCGGCATCATCGTAATTTCCAAATCAGGCACAACGACAGAGCCGGCAATCGCATTCCGCATCCTCAAGGAAATGCTTGAGGCACAGGAAGGCAAGGAGTTTGCCTCGAAACACATCGTTGCAGTCACCGACGCCAAGCGCGGCGCGCTCCGCTCGCTCGCCACAGAGGAAGGCTACGCAACCTACGTAATTGAGGACAACGTCGGCGGACGCTTCTCCGTTCTCACACCGGTAGGCCTTCTGCCTATCGCCGTTGCAGGCTTCGACATCCGCGCCCTTCTCGACGGAGCAAAGGCAATGGAGGCAGCCACCGCGGCATCCGACGACAGCAACCCCGCCTACCTCTACGCCAAGACCCGCAACGCACTCTATGCCGAAGGCAAGAAGACGGAGATTCTGGTGAACTACAATCCAAAACTCCACTACCTCGGCGAATGGTGGAAACAGCTTTACGGCGAGAGCGAAGGCAAGGAGCACAAAGGCATCTTCCCTGCCGCAGTCGACAACTCCACCGACCTTCACTCAATGGGTCAGTGGATTCAAGAAGGCGAACGCACCATCTTCGAGACCGTAATCTCCGTAGCCGAGCAACAGCACGAAATGGTGATTCCGAGCGACGCCGCCAACCTTGACGGACTCAACTACATCGCCGGCAAGCGCATCGACGAAGTGAACAAGATGGCAGAACTCGGCACCGTAATCGCCCACGTAGACGGCGGAGTGCCCAACATCCACATCACCCTCGGCTCGCTCACAGAGCGCTGCCTCGGCGAAATCATCTATTTCTTCGAGAAAGCGTGCGGCATCAGCGGCTACATCCTCGGCGTGAACCCATTCAACCAGCCGGGAGTAGAGGCCTACAAGAAGAATATGTTCGCACTGCTCAACAAGCCAGGCTACGAGGCAGAGAGCAAAGCCATCCAGGCGAAACTGAAATAACACGCAAACACCATAAGCAAAAGAGACCGTCACTTGAAGAAGTGGCGGTTTTTTTGTCTAAAGTTTTGCGAAATCAAGTATATTTTGTTTCTTTGTTGTTGCATCTCAGATGCGCCGAAAAAAGAGTATTAACTACAATTCCTACCGCTATGAACGCTTTCGTAGAGAAATGCAACAAGATTTTCGGAGAAACCACTCTCCACTATCATAAATTCGACAACATCGACGCAGTGCCGGAAAACCCATACGAGGCAGGCACCATCGACGATGTGCTGTTCAGAAAGAACTGGATCGACGCCGTGCAGTGGCACATGGAGGACATTATCCGCGACCCAGCCATCGACCCCGTCGAGGCACTCGCGCTGAAACGCCGCATCGACAAGTCGAACCAGGACCGCACCGACCTTGTGGAGGACATCGACACCTATTTCCGCGACCTTTACAGCAACGTCAAGCCGCTTGACGGCGCCACAATCAACACCGAAAGTCCGGCATGGGCAATCGACCGTTTGTCTATTCTCGCACTGAAAATCTACCACATGCGCCAAGAGGCAGAGCGCACCGACGCCACCGCCGAGCACATAGCCAAGTGCACAGCCAAACTGCGCGTGCTGCTGGAGCAGCAAGTAGACCTCTCAACCGCCATCGGCCAACTCCTTGACGACATCGCCGCCGGCCGCAAATATATGAAAGTCTACCGCCAGATGAAGATGTATAACGACGCAGACACCAATCCGGTGCTCTACGCCCAGAAAAAATAATCAAACCGGGAAGATAGAATTGACAAAAGAATACAAAAACGTACTCATAGCGCGATTTTCCGCCCTCGGTGATGTCGCGATGACCGTCCCGGTGGTCTACTCTGCCTGCGAGGCATACCCCACGGTGCGGTTTGTCATCGCCACACAGCCAGTAGCGTCGTCGCTGTTTGTCAACCCGCCCCAAAACCTCACGGTTGTAGGAGTCGACGTCAAGCAGCGCTACAAAGGCACGCACGGCATCTGGCGTCTTATGGGCGACCTGCGGCGCGAATACGCCATTGACGCGTTTATCGACCTTCACGACGTGATCCGCACCCACATCATGGGCGTCTACTGCCGTATGCACGGCATCCCGATGAGCCGCATTGACAAAGGTCGCAGCGAGAAGCGCGAGCTGACACGCGAGACGGGCAAGAATCTGCATCCGCTGATATCCACCCGTCAACGCTACTTCGACGCATTCAAGCGTATGGGATTCGACTTCGGCGAGACATTCACGTCGGTCTATCCCACGGGAGCCGACACGACGCTGTTTGCCGACATCACGAAACCCAAATCCGGCGGCGAGCGCTGGATTGCCATCGCCCCATTTGCCAAGCACGAAGGAAAGATATATCCCCCCGGACTGATGTCGCTCGTTGTCGACACCTTGTCGCAGCGCGCCGGGACACGCCTGTTTCTCTTCGGAGGCGGCGGCTATGAGCGCGACATCCTCGAAGAATGGGCGTGCGAGCACCCACACAACGTCACCTCACTTGCCGGCAAGCGCTACGGCTTTGCCAAAGAGCTTGCGCTGCTGAGCCACTGCGACGTGATGCTCTCGATGGACTCCGCCAACATGCACCTCGCCTCGCTTGTCGAGCTTCCGGTGGTGTCGGTCTGGGGCGCCACACATCCATATTGCGGATTCACAGGATGGCATCAGAATCCAGCTAACGAAGTGCAGGCCGACCTACCCTGCCGTCCATGTTCCGTGTTTGGCAACAAGCCGTGCCAACGCGGCGACTATGCCTGCCTCCGCGGCATTGACTACCACGCCATAGTGCAACGGCTTGACAACGTAATAAACCAACGATGAGTGAAGATTTCGACATAAGGACAAGCCGCACCGACGGCGACAATGAATTTGAGCGCGCGCTGCGTCCGCTGGCGTTCGATGATTTCAACGGACAGGAGAAAATCATCGAAAACCTGCGCGTGTTTGTCAAGGCGGCAAAAATGCGCGGAGAGTCGCTCGACCACACGTTGCTTTACGGTCCTCCCGGTCTTGGCAAGACCACCCTGTCAAACATAATGGCAAACGAGCTCGGCGTAGGCTTCAAGGTAACGTCAGGCCCCGTGCTCGACAAGCCCGGCGACCTTGCCGGCATCCTGACATCGCTCGAGGAGAACGACGTGCTGTTTATCGACGAGATACACCGCCTCAGCCCCGTTGTCGAAGAATATCTCTACTCCGCAATGGAGGATTTCCGCATCGACATTATGATTGACAAAGGTCCAGGCGCGAGAAGCGTTCAGCTCAACCTGTCGCCGTTCACCCTTGTCGGCGCCACCACCCGCAGCGGCCTGCTCACCCCGCCGCTCCGCGCGCGCTTCGGCATCAAATGTCATTTAGAATACTACGACCACGACGTTCTGAGCTCCATCGTGCTGCGCTCCGCCCGTCTGCTCAACGTCAGATGCACAACGGAAGCCGCCGGCGAGATAGCCATGCGCAGCCGCGGCACGCCACGTATCGCCAATGCCCTGCTTCGCCGAGTGCGCGACTTTGCCCAAGTGAAAGGCAACGGCTCCATCGACACCGAGATAGCCAAATTCGCGCTTGAGGCACTCAACATCGACAAGTTCGGACTCGACGAGGTTGACAACAAACTACTGCTCACGATTATCGACAAGTTCAACGGCGGCCCGGTTGGACTCACCACCATCGCCACCGCCCTCGGCGAGGACGCGGAAACCGTGGAGGAAGTCTACGAGCCTTTCCTAATCAAGGAAGGCTTCATCAAGCGCACCCCCCGCGGGCGCGAGGTTACAACGCTTGCCTACACCCACCTGCACAAGAATCCGCACGCCACCGAGGGAGGGTTGTTTGGATAGATAATAAATTGTCATGTATGTATCCGTTTAGTAACTAAAAGCAGCAAAGGTTACGGCAATTAATCAAAGGTCAAAAGTTTCTGGAAAAGGATAAATGCATAACATCTTTCCAAACGACACGCTACACGGAAACTGTAGAAACTTTTTTCAAAGTTTTCCACTTAAAATTAGTTAATTTACTACTGTATATTCCTATTTCTATGTAGCTTTTCATACCTTTGTGGCACATTACCAAAAGATATGTCTGAAATAACTAAACGAATAAAAAACACGCATACCGGGCAAATACTTTTCATTTCCGATTTTTCAGATCTCAACGGAAATGAGAAAGTTATAAGTCGCGCCCTTTCTTCTGAAGAAAAAAGAGGAAATGTAATCAGATTGGCCAATGGCGTTTATCTTCGTCCGAAAAACACGCGGTTTGGTGTCGTATATCCATCTGTTGATGAGATGGTTAACGCAATTGCACGCCGGGACAGGGCTAAAGTTCAACCTTGTGGCGTGACAGCCCTTAATATTTTAGGATTGTCAACACAAGTTCCAACCAAATACACCTATCTGACATCAGGCAGTAGCAGAAAATTGAAATTAGGCAACCGCTTGGTAGAATTGAAGCGAAGTGTCCCGAAGAATTTTGCCTTCAAGACAGCATTAGGAGCATTGCTAATGCAAGCACTTAAAAGTTTGGGAGAAAAAAACATCAGCAAACAGGAAATAGAACAGATACATAAACTCGTATCTGAAGAAACGCAAAAAGAGGCATTCAAGCAAGACTTGTCATTAATGCCTATCTGGATGAGGAAACTAATAACGAATATCTTCAATACCCTCAATTTATAATGGCACTTTGGATAAAACATACAAGACCAGAGCGTTTGGCACTATTGCAACGTGCGGAAGAAAAATTCAAGATTGACCAATTGGCATTGGAAAAGGATTGTTGGGTAACAATGGTGCTCAATGCTCTGTTTAAATGTTCGTGCTCTGAACACCTTTGTTTCAAAGGAGGAACAAGCCTTAGCAAGGGTTGGGGCTTGATTGACAGATTTAGTGAAGACATAGACTTGTCTGTCAACCATATATTTTTTGAAATAGAGAAAACAACCAAAAGCCAACGAGAGAAACTTCGCAAGAAGGCACGCCGATATATATTGGATGTCGTTTCAAAAGAGCTTGAGAACAATCTAAAGAATATGGGCGTAAAAGGATTTCGTATTGAGACTGTCACAAAAACAGTTGACAACAAAGGTGCGGCCACGACTATTGCCAGCGACAAAGACCCCTCTGTGATATTGTTACACTACACCTCTATTTTAAATGGCTACAATGAATATATACCACCACGCGTAAAAATAGAAATCAGTTGCCTGTCAATGAATGAACCAACCGAAGAACGTATGATTTCATCATATGTAGAACAGACATTTCCAGGCGAGGATGATATAGCAAGTGCAACAATCAGAACCGTTGTTCCAACACGGACATTCTTGGAAAAAGCTTTTCTGCTATGTGAGGAATTTCAGAAGGAAAAGCCTCGCTATATCCGTATGTCCCGGCATCTCTACGACTTAGAGCGTCTTATGAATACCAGATTTGGCAAACAAGCGCTTGAGAACAAGGATTTATATGAGCGTATTGTTGAGCATCGTTCTATGTATTACGCATTAAGATATGTAGACTATTCCAAATTGTCGCCCAATGCAATAGACTTTATCCCCAAAGATGAACTTATTTCAGATTGGAAGGCTGACTATGCTGAGATGTGCGACCACTTCATATATGGAAACAAATTGTCATTTGAACAATTGATAAACCGCATAAAAGAATTGAAAGAACGGTTTAGAGAAATATAATCATCCGAATCTTAAAAATAATTCTCTATTTTGCGCGCCACATATTGCCAAAGCGAATAGAAACTGCGAAATTTGCACCCAGTTATTAAAACAATGACGACTTATTATGACAACTTTTACAGAAGATGAGACACGGCGCTACAGCCGCCAGCTGCTGCTCGACGGCTTCGGCGTCGAGGGACAACGCCGGCTGCGCGACAGCCGTGTGATCGTTGTAGGTGCAGGAGGCCTCGGCTCGCCTGTGGCATACTATCTTGCCGCCGCCGGAGTAGGCACAATCGCCTTGGCCGACGGCGACCGCGTAGACCTTTCGAACCTGCAACGCCAGATACTCCACACCACCGCCGACCTCGGCCGCGCGAAGGTGGAGTCGGCCCGCGATAAACTCGTCCGCCTGAACCCAAACATCAAAATCGATACTTATCAAGAATTTCTCACGCCGGAAACCGCCCCTGAGATTTTCAAAGACTACGACTTCGTTGTTGAATGCAGCGACAATTTTCAAACCAAATATCTTGTCAACGACGCCTGCGTAGCCGTAGACAAGCCATTCTCGCTCGGCGGCATCCGCATGCTCGGCGGTCAGACGATGACCCACATTCCCGGCTCGGCATGCTACCGCTGCCTTTTCCCCATCGAGCCCGACCCATCGACCGTGCCCAACAGCTCGTCGGTCGGCGTGCTTGGCTCCGCCGTTGGAATAATCGGCAGCATCCAAGCCACCGAGACAATAAAATACATCACCGGCATCGGCACTCTTCTCACCGACCGTCTGCTCGTTGCCGACGCATCGACAATGACATTCAACACCATTTCGCTGCCCCGCAATCCAAAATGTCCGCTATGCTCAGAGAAATGACAAAAACGACCTGGCGCGCCACGCTGACGCTTCTGCTGGTCCTTTCCGCCGTGCTTTCAGCCAACGCCCAGTCGCTGTCGATGGACTATCTGAGATACATCGAGCAGTGGAGTCCGCTGGCAGTGCGCCACCAACAGCAATACGGCATTCCGGCGAGCATCACCCTGTCGCAGGGACTGCTTGAGAGCTGTGCCGGACTGTCGCGTCTTGCCACAGAGGGCAACAACCATTTCGGCATCAAGTGCCACAAAGACTGGACCGGCGACGGCATCTATGCCGACGACGACGAGAAGAACGAATGTTTCCGCAAATACGCCGACGCGTCGGAATCGTTTGAAGACCACGCCCGCTTCCTCAAGCGCAAACGCTATCAGCCGCTTTTCCAGTTGAAAGAAACCGACTATGCCGGCTGGGCGGCAGGACTCAAACAGTGTGGCTATGCCACCGACCCGTCGTATGCAGCCAAGCTTGTGAACATAATCGAGACTTATGAGTTATACAAGTATGACACCGGTCAACCGGTTGTAGCCCAGCGCCGCGAGCTCCGAGGCGACGAAACAATGGAGCACACCATCGACATGGCTATCGTCAACGAGTTCAAGATTATGCACAAAATCCGTCAGAAGTGGGGACTCTACTATGTCACCGTCTATCCCGGCGACACCTACGACAGCATAGCGGAAGAGTTTGGCATGAAAAAGCGCAAGCTGCTTGACTTCAACGACCTTGACCGCAATTCCGAGATGCTCCACTCCGGAGCGATGCTCTACCTACAGGAGAAAAACGAGCGCATGCCGGATGGAATGCCCGAGGCACACAAGGTGAAACGCGGCGAGACAGCGTCGTCGATAGCCCGTGACTATGGGTTGAAACTGAAATCGCTACTGCACATCAACAACCTGCGCGAAAACGACACGCTGACCGTAGGCACATACCTGCGGCTCAGATAGAAAACAATGAATTATTCAAAACTCATAAAAAATAGGGACTTATGAAAAAACAATTATTGACAATCGCTCTGTTGGCAGGCGCCCTGACGGCATCCGCCGGGGTCAACCTCGTGGTTTCCGGCCAGCAACAACAGAGTTTCGCCGTCGGCGACATCGGCAAGATCACCTTCACCGAGTCGACGATGGACGTTTATGGCAAAGATTCCGGCAAGATCGGCACGTTCAGCCTGTCGGACATCACGAAGTTGTTTTTCAGCGACAAAGAGGGAAATGTGACCGAAATCAATCCCGACGGCGCGCTGAAATTCGCGAAAACCGGCAATACACTCAAGGTTGACGGGCTGAGCGCCGCCACCGACGCCTTCATTGTTTCAGCCAGCGGCCGCATCGTCATGCAACATAAACAATGGGACGGCAACAGCCTCGACATCTCGTCGCTGACAGACGGCGTTTATATCCTTGCCGTCGGCAATGCAGCATTCAAATTCATCAAACAGTAACACAAAAACACCAATAATATGAAAAAATTATTTTTTCCATTGATAGCCATCATAATGGCAGTGGCAGCCTATGCCGGACAAGACGTGCTTAAAATCCATCTGAAAGATGGCTCGACCCAGACCATCGCCGTTTCAGCCATCGACTCACTCACATTCGAGCAAATGCAGTCGGCCGGCACATTTTCAGTAGTCGACCTCACCACAAAGTCGGTAGAGCTCAAATTCGTTCCGGCGAAGACCCTCGGCGCCTTCAACATCGGCGTCATCAAGGCGTCAGACCTCAACGCCTTCGCCAACGACGAAGCATTCTGCGCCGACCAAGCCAAGAAATTTGATGCCGATGCCAAGAGCTGGGACATGTCGCTGTCGGAATATCTCGACTTCTCCCTCTATAAAGGCAACGAAATCGACGATACAAAGACATTCCCCTACAGCGACCTTGAAGAAGGCACCGAATATGTGGCATACGCCTACGGCGTCAACACCGCCGACGGCACCGCCAACACGACGGTGGAGAAATTCACGTTCACCACAGAGTCGCTTCTTGAGCTTGACTTCAAACTCAGCACCAGCGACCTTTCCGCCAAATCAGGCATCATCAACACCAACCCGACCGACGCCAATGCCACCTACTACATCGGCTACGTCACAGCCGACGCCTACACCAAAGATTTCGGCGGCGACGACCAGACCCTTCTCAACAATGCCGTAGGCACAATCAACACCAATCTTGCGATGGGCGGCACATTTGACGCCGTAGCCAAGAAAGGCGCCATGCGCTCGCTGATGTCAGGACTCACACCAAACACGGCATACTACGCCATTGCGTTCGGCATCAAGAAACATAAAGCCAACACCGTCTACAACACCACCCCGTTGCAGAAACTGGCATTCACCACACCAGGCTTCGAAGTGACCGACAACTGCACATTCGGCATCGCTACAGAAAACATCCAGGCAATGCTCTTCGATGTCAAGGTCACCCCAAGCAACGCCGACACCCGCTACTATGTAGCCATCAAGGCCGACAGCGAGACAGCCGGCAAGACAGCCGAGCAAATCGCCGACGAGCAAATCGTGTTTGAAGACGGCTTCAGCATCAACTGGGCAACGTCGAAACAAATCCACACCGGCACACAGACCCTCAACAGCCGCACCGACATCGGCGCCACCAACCTGAAACCGGAAACCGACTACACCATCTACGTTTTCGGCATGGACACCAAGGGCTACCGCACAACAGCCGTATCGACAGCGAAAGTGCGCACATCGGAAGTCAAGAAATCAGACATGACAATCAGCTTTGAAGGCGTCACCGCCGGCGACGAGGCCGACTCACAGGACTTCTTCAAGCGCAACTACTACGTAAACTTCACTCCGGTTCCGACGAAAAACGATGAGTACTACTTCGTAGGCCTCGTTTCGGCAACAGACTATGAGTTTGAGACAGCGTTCGGCAGCGACGAAGAGTTTATGAGCAGCGTTATTTCAGCCGCAGGCGAAAACATCATGCTCAACTGCTTCCTCGGCAAGCCGTCGGCACCACTCAAAGGTCAGCTCGACTACAAAGGCAACGCACTGAAACCAGGCACAAAATACTATATCATCGCATTCGGCTACCAGGGCAAAGCCACCACACCGCTGTTTAAACAGGAAGTGACCACCACCGGCGAGGCAGAGACCGGCGGCGGCAACGGGGGTTGGGGATTTTAACGAATCTCAGAAATTTGTCGTACCTTTGCACGGACTTCAAGATTTAAAACAACAAAAATCAACGATATGGACAAAATTGAAAAAGGAAAGTTTGTCGAGATGGCCTACGAACTCTATGAGGTGGGCGAAGACGGCAAGGAAGAACTCATGCTCGAGATGACCAAAGAGAAACCCGAACGTTTCGTCTATGGCGACGAGGACAATATGCTTCCAGCCATCTGCCAAGCCATCGGCGGCAAGACCGCAGGCGAAGGTTTCGACTTCACAGTCACACCGGAGAACGGCTTCGGCGAATATCAGGACGGACTGGTAAAGAAACTGTCGCGCAAGATGTTTGAGATGGACGGCGAGTTTGACAGCAAACACGTCTATGTAGGCGCAGCCATCACAATGATGACCGCCGAAGGCCGTCCGGCACCAGGCATGGTGCTCGACATCACCGACGAAGATGTTACTGTAGACTTCAACCACCCGATGGCAGGCATGACCATGCACTTCAAGGGAGAGATTGTCACCGTCCGCGACGCCACCGAGGCAGAACTCCACCCACAGTGCGGCGGTTGCTCAGGCGACTGCGGCGAGGGAGGCTGCTCCGGCTGCTCTGGCGGCTGCCATTAATCCTACCGGCGTTTTTTTCAACGTCTGAATAAAAACCGACGGCGGCGAATGCTCCAAATTACGAGCATCGCCGCCGTCGCTGTATTATTTTTGCAGAAAAAAACGAGAAGCCATGAAAAACGAAAACATCAAAGACATCATCGCAGAAAACCGCCGCCGCACAGCCCGTCTTGCCGACAACTACGACCCAATCAGCGGTCAAGGATGCCTCGGCGAACGAATCACCGTCAGGCGCCGCGGCGGCAAGGACGTGCTTGTGCCAGCCACCATGACCGCCGACCCCAGCTACCGCAAACAAATGTCGGCACACGACTTCAACCAGCTACGCCAACGCCACGACTTCGAGTATTGGTGTGCCACGTGTGTCACCGTCAAAGACAAATCAGGCTATGCCGACGTGCGTCTGCGCCTCAACCGTCCACAACGCATCATCGCCGGCGTCCTTGAGCGTCAGCGCACCGCCAACCAGCCCATCCGCGCCATCCTGCTCAAAGCGCGTCAGCTCGGCGGTTCCACCGTTGTTCAAGCCTACATGGCATGGCTCCAGCTCCTTCACCGCGACAATTGGCACAGCCTCATCTGCGCCCACGTCAAAGACGCCGCCCAGACCATCCGCGGCATGATGAGCAAACTGCTCGCCTCCTATCCCGAAGAATATCTACCCACCGGCGAAAAAAGCCTCCGTCTCACGTCGTTTGAAGGCAGCCGCACCACGATGCGCCTCGGCCACCGCAACAACACCGTCACCATCACGTCGGCAGAGACCCCCGAGGCAGCGCGCGGCAAGGACATCGCCATGGCCCATCTGTCGGAAGTGGCATTCTGGCGCACCTCCGCCTGCCACGACCCCAACGACATCATCCGCTCGATAGCCGGTTCGGTAGCCCTTGCCAGCCACACCCTGCTCGTGATTGAAAGCACCGCCAACGGCGTTGGCAACTATTTCCACACCGAATGGCTCCGCGCCGAAGCCGGCGTGAGCGACAAGACCGCCATCTTCGTCCCGTGGTATGAATATGGCATCTACACCCTTCCTGTCGACGACTATGAAACACTTTGGAACAGCCTCGACCCCTACGAGCGCGGACTGTGGCAGCGCGGCTTGTCGCTTGAACAGATAGCGTGGTATCACGCCAAGCGCCGCGAATACACCACCCACCGCGCCATGCAGGCAGAATATCCGTCGACCGCCGACGAAGCGTTTACCGCCACCGACCGCGGCGTGTTTGACACCGACGGCATCGCGCGTCTGCGCACAGAATGCCGCCAACCGGCATCGACCGGCGAGATTTGCGGCAATGCCGTGAAAGGGCGCGAGGCACTCCGCAACGTGCATTTCACCGCCGACAGCGCCGGACGTCTGAAAATCTGGAAACACCCCGAGCAGAGCATATCCACCGACCGTTATCTCACCATTGTGGACATCGGCGGCCGCAGCGACACAAGCGACTACAGCGTGATAGCCGTCGTTGACCGCCACGGCGACGGCAACCGTCCAGAAATCGTGGCCCAATGGCGCGGCCACACCGACCACGACCTTCTGGCGTGGAACGCCAGCCAGATAGCCACCTACTACCGCAAAGCCCTGCTCATCGTTGAGAGCAACACCATAGAGACCGAGCGCACCGAGGGCGAGAATTCAGGATATATCCTCGACGAAATCGCCGACTACTATGACAACGTTTACTACCGCCGCAGCGGAGAAGGCAGCACGGCAATGCGTCCGGGATTCCACACCAACCGTCAGACCAAACCGCTGATTGTCAACAATCTTGTGGCAGCCGTGCGCGACGGCAGCTACACCGAGCGCGACAGCGGCGCCGTCGACGAGCTTCAGACCTACGAGCGCAAGCCCAACGGCACTTTCGGCGCCAAGGACGGCCATCACGACGACATTCTGATGACCCGCTGCATCGGACTCTTCATAGCCCAGGAAATGGCTCGCAACGGCGGATGCGACATCACTGCGCTTAAGCGACCATTCTGCTGAGCGAAAAAAATTTAAAAAAATTTCACCCCGTCTTTAAACCTTTCGTGAAGAAGCAAGTCATAGTAGTACAAAAACAATTATATAAAACAATTTTTTGCAAGATATATTAGGGCTAACGCCCTGCACAGAGCATCAAAAAAATGTGTGAGAACACAGAACGGGTTTTTACAAACAATTTTTTCATTGGTATGGATGGGCTTCGACAACGAAGCCCATTACTTTTTTTCGACAGACCTTCAGAGACTCGAAAAGAAATCCGTTTTTTCGAGACTTTTGAATCTCAATCCCCAATGGGGAAAGTGGCGTTGTGTCCTAATTTGAACGTCTAAAGAATTTGTCTGTTAATTTAAGGCAATTAGCAAGCAAGGAAGCTGCGGTAAAGGCAACTCCTACCCCTACCACACCCATCCATCCATAATGTTGCCAGAATAGACCTGAAACAAATGTACCGGCAGAACCTCCTAAGAAGTAAATGGTCATATAAACGGTATTGATCCGGTTGATGGCGGATGCGTCAAGAGCGACCACGCTGGTCTGATTTGACAAATGGATGCTTTGCATTCCGGCATCAATCAAGAGAATGGCGATTATCATCCACAAGTAACTGTCATTTCCCCAAAATGCCAACAACCATGCAAACAAGATGACGCATCCTCCGACAATGGAGAAGAATCTTGCGCCATACTTTTGGATATATCCGCTGATGAAAACCACCGTAGATGCACCTGCCAATCCGCACAAACCGAGTGCTCCGATAATATCATCGCTTGCAAAGAAAGGCTCTTGCTTCATTCGAAAAGCAAGGCAACTCCACAAGGCAAAGAACGAGCCATAAGCCAATGCCGCCCTCAACGACGCGATACGCAAGTACGGGTATTTGAAAAACAGACGCAACAAGGATTTCATCAGCCCTGCATAACTTTCTTGTGAACGTGCAGGCAAAACGGGCAACATTTTGTGAATCATCAGAAAACACCCGAGCATAAACACGCAAGCCACAAAATAGACAGAACGCCATCCCCATATATCGGCGAGAAAACCACTGAATACTCGTGACCCAAGAATGCCTATGAGCAAACAGGACTGTATAATCCCCACGTTGCGCACCTTGTGATTCGGAGCTGAATTATACGACACCAACGGAATGAAGAACTGCGGCATAACCGAAGATGCCCCGGCAAGCAATGATGCGCCCCACACCCAATAGATGTTAGGGGCGAGTGCTATAGCAAACAAAGCGCACGAAGAAACAATGTAATTGGTCAATATCAGTCTCTTTCGTGAAACCAGGTCGCCAAGCGGAATGACAAATACAAGCCCTGCCACATAGCCTAACTGGGTCAATGTCGCCACCATACTGGCGGAAAAGTCGCTTACCGCGAAATCCTTAACCATGCTGCCCAACAGAGGCTGGTTATAATAGCAGTTGGCAACGGAAAGCCCGGTAGCTACTGTCATCAGCGCCAGCAGAGGCGCCGGAATGCCTAGGTTCTCCCCCAATTCATACTTCATCTTCCGCCCCCTTTCAGTATGACACGATTTTCAATCCTATCAGGGAAGCAATGAGCGTGAACAGGAAGAAAAGACGGATGGGAGTGGCCGGCTCCTTGAAGACGAATATCCCTATCAAGACCGTGCCAACCGCCCCGATACCCGTCCAAATGGCGTATGCCGTTCCCAAAGGTAAAGTCTGAACCGCCTTGGCAAGCAGGGTCATGCTCAATACCGTGGAAGCCAAGAAGCCGCTACCCCACAGATAAAAAGCAAGTCCTGACGCTGCTCTCGCTTTACCCAAACAGAAAGTAAGGCTCACCTCAAACAATCCTGCCAATAATAAGATTATCCAATTCATACATATAATTTACTAAATTCAGGTGTAAAAGTAAGCAAGTAATCTCTAATGGCTTTTTGCATTTGGTAAAAACTGATTTTGCATTTGGCAAAAAACAGCCGTTCATTCCCGTTTCTATGTGCTATTTTATAATTTTGCACACCGAATACAACAAAGAGTTATGGATATAAAGGAAATCATCAATCAAAGATATGCCATGCCGGATGCATCTTTGGATAGATTGCGGCAATGCCTGACTGAGGTTTCATACCCCAAAGGATTCCGCGTGTTGGAAAGCGGCAAGATAGAAAAGGATATCTTTTTCATCAAGAAAGGCATTGTTCGCGCTTACACTTCGGTGGACGGGAAAGAAATTACCTTTTGGGTTGGCAAAGAAGGGGCGACCATTGTTTCTATGAAAGGATACGTGAACGATGAGCCGGGATATGAGACGATGGAGCTGATGGAAGATTCTGTCTTATACGTATTGGAGAGGAAAAAGCTGAAAGAATTATTTTCGGAAGACTTGCATATTGCTAATTGGGGACGGCGTTATGCGGAGATGGAATTGCTTGCCACCGAGGAACGGCTGATTTCCATGTTGTCCGCCATTGCTTCCGAACGGTACAAAGAGTTGTTGGAGAAAGAACCCGATTTGTTGCAACGGTTGCCGTTGGGAAACATTGCTACCTATTTAGGCATAACACAGGCAAGTCTTAGCCGGATCAGGGCACAAATAAAGTGACGTAATTCGGTGGATATTCGGCTCACCCGACAAAGTCCGTGGCAGGGATAACCAAACACCAACGATACCCGATAGAAAAAGAACGGAATATCCCTTACCCCACGCAGTTGGCTAAAAGCCTTCAGCTTGGAATTGAGCGATTCTGCCGATGCGTTGGTAGCGCGCGAAATGAAGTAATTGAGTATTTCGTCCTCGCACGTCTTTATGGTGTCCCTGACAGACTTTATTTCTCTCAGTGTGGATTCCGTAACCTTGTCATACCATTCGTGGAGTCTTGTCCTTGAATATGAGCCAAAGAAACAGAGTCCCAAAAGAGGGTCAGAGAAGCCCCTCCGGGGCAAAAGTCGGATATTTTCTAAAAAAAAAGTGTTTTTTATGAACCAAAGTTAAGGGATTTTTGATTTCTATGCCTTAACTTTGTACCCTGTAAAAACTTACACCAAAGACCGATGAATTATTCTTTCTTGGATTTTCTATCGCTTATTGGAGCGGTAGGGTTGTTCCTCTACGGAATGAAAATAATGAGTGAAGGCCTGCAGAAGACTGCCGGCGACAGAATGCGCAACATCTTGTCGGCAATGACAAAGAACCGTTTCGCAGGTTTGATAACCGGTATCTTCATTACAGCGCTGATTCAATCCTCGTCGGCCTCGACAGTGATGGTTGTCAGTTTCGTGAACGCCGGACTGATGTCGCTCGCCGACTCCATGGCCGTCATCATGGGCGCCAACGTAGGCACCACCTTCACCGCTTGGATAATCTCCATCTTCGGCGGCCAGGTCAACGTCAACGCCTTCATCCTGCCTCTTATCGGTATCGCCACCCCCTTCCTGTTCTCAAGCAAAAGCAACTACAAGTCGATAGCCGAATTTCTTATCGGTTTCTCCTTCCTCTTCTTAGGCCTACAACTCATCAGCGAGAACGTGCCCGAGCTTGACGCCAACGCGCTCGAATTCCTTGCCCATTACGCCGATATGGGCTTTGCGTCGGTGGTGATCTTCGTGCTTGTCGGCATCGTCATCACCATGATAATCCAATCGTCGGCAGCGTCGTTTGCCATCGTGATGATTATGTGCGGCAAGGGCTGGATAACGTTTGAGATGGGCTGCGCGATGGTGCTCGGAAGCAACATCGGCACCACAATCACCCCAATTCTCGCCTCCCTCGGCGGAAACTCCGCGGCAAAGAAAGCCGCCCTCGGGCATCTGCTTTTCAACTGCTTCGGCACCGTGTGGGCACTGATTTTCATCTACCCACTGATTTCGCTTGTAATCACCATCACAGCCAAGATAGGGCCAGGCAATCCCGTCATCGCCGGCGCAGCCGCAATGTCGTTCGGACTGTCGGTTTTCCACACGATATTCAACCTTATCAACGTAGTCATCATGATTTGGCTGACCGAATACTACGTGAAAATCTGCAACTTCCTCATCAAGCCCAAGCACAAAGAAGAGGACGAGTTCCAGCTCAAATACATCTCCCGAGGCATGCTCAACGCCGCCGAGCTCAACATTGCCCAGGCACAGCGAGAGATTGAGGTCTACGCCGACCGCGTCAACCGCATGTTCGGCATGGTCAAGTCGCTGCGCCACATCAAGCCCGAGACCGAGGAATTCAACAAGCTTTTTTCGCGCATCGGCAAATATGAGGAAATCTCCGACCGCATGGAGATAGAGATAGCCAACTACCTCAACCGCGTTGTCGACGGCCGACTGAGCTATGAAGGCAAAATGCGTATCTCGTCGATGCTCAACATTGTCAGCGAGATAGAGAGCATCGCCGACAGCTGCAACAACCTTGCGCGCACCATGGTGCGCCAGCACGAGGCAAAAGTCACATTCAACCAGATAGTCTCAGCCAACATCGACACGATGTTTAAATACACCTCCGAGGCCCTTGAGAACATGATACTGCTGCTCCGCGACATCGAGAACGCCGACGAGAAGCATATCATGATTTCCTACAACAAAGAGCGTGAAATCAACAACTACCGCAATGCCCTCCGTTCGGAGAATGTGGACAACATCAACCACAAGATCTACCCGTATGAGGAAGGCATCTACTATATGGACATCATCTGCGAGAGCGAGCGTCTGTGCGACTACATCGTCAACGTAGTTGACTGCGTTCGCGCCCAGACAGAAGCCGAGGCATAGAGCCGCACGGCTGACAATCTACAGGCGGCAAGCTGCAACGGTTGTGCAACTTGCCGCCTGCCATTTTTCATAAAAAACGGGAAAAGGGCAGCACGTCAACAATCTTTAAGGTTTGTAGACGCAATTTTTGAGGATTTTTGCGTATGTTTGCACAGATAAAGCAAAGCGAACGCACAACGACGTCACCTATTGACGATTATGCCGAGCCCCAGCTTTCACAACTATTAAACACAAGAACCATAACCAAACCATTATGAAGTCCTTAAAATCAATCATCCTGACAGTCCTGACGGTTGCAATGAGCACCTTGACGGCACAGGCGGCAATCAGTGTCGGCGCAGAGCAGACAAGTGAATACATCCCGTTGCTGAAAGGCAAGCGCGTAGCGCTTCTGAGCAACCACACCGGAATGGTGGGCAACGAGCATGTGCTCGACATCATGCTGCGCAAAGGCGTCAACGTCACAACAATCTTCTCTCCCGAACACGGCTTCCGCGGCAATGCCGACGCCGGCGAACACGTGAAGAGCAGCATCGACCCCAAGACCGGCATCCCCATCGCCTCTCTCTACGACGGCAACAAACGCGAGCCCAAGAAGGAAATAATGGCAAAATTCGACATCATCGTCACCGACATCCAGGATGTAGGCCTGCGGTTCTACACCTACTACTGCACGATGGTCGACCTTATGAACGCCGCCGTCAAATACGGCAAGGAGTTTATGGTTCTCGACCGTCCGAACCCCAACGGCATGTATGTCGACGGTCCGATCCTCGACATGAAATACGAATCAGGCGTAGGACGCCTTCCGATACCCATCGTGCACGGCCTCACAATGGGCGAGATTGCCACAATGGCAAACGGCGAAGGCTGGCTCAAGGGCGGCAAGAAAGTGCCGTTGACCGTGATAAAGTGCAAGGGCTACACCCATCAGAGCCGCTACGTGCTGCCTATCGCACCGTCGCCCAACCTCCCCAACATGCACGCCATCTATCTTTATCCGTCGATGTGCTATTTCGAAGCCACCCCTGTCAGCCTCGGGCGCGGCACGACGAAGCCATTCCAGATTTACGGGCATCCCAACATGAAGGGCTATTCGTTCTCGTTCACACCACGCAGCATCAGCGGCGCCAAGAATCCGCCACAACTCAACAAGCTGTGCTACGGTGTTGACTTGTCAGGTCTGTCGGACGAAGAAGTCATCGCCAAAGGCATAAACCTCGAATACCTCATCGACGCCTACCGCAACCTCAATCTTGACGACCACTTCTTCCGTCCGTTCTTCGAGCTGCTCATAGGTCGCGGCGACATCCGCAAAATGATAAAGGAAGGCAAGAGCGCCGAAGAAATCAAAGCCACATGGCAGTCGGACGTCGAGAAGTTCAAGGCACAGCGCCGTCCATATCTTCTTTATGCAGAATAATCAACAATTCAATCACTTATAACAAAACACCGAAAAACTTATGTCAACTCCTTGGATAATCCTCGCGACAATCGCGTTTTATTTCCTACTGCTGTTTGTCATTTCATGGATAACCGGCCGCAAGGCCGACAACGCCGGCTTCTTTACCGGCAACCGCAAATCGCCGTGGTATCTTGTTGCGATAGCTATGATCGGCGCGCCGATTTCAGGCGTCACATTCATCTCCGTCCCCGGCGCCGTCGCCGCCAACGGCTACTCCTACATGCAGATGGTGCTCGGCTTCTTTGTCGGCGCACTGCTCGTCTCGCTTGTGCTGATACCGATGTTCTACCGCATGAACCTTGTCAGCATCTACGGCTACCTTGAAAACCGCTTCGGTCTTGCAAGCTACCGCACAGGCGCATGGTTCTTCTTCATCTCCAAGATGCTCGGCGCGTCGGTGCGCTTCTTCGTTGTCTGCGTTGTGCTCCAGTCGCTTGTTTTCGATTCGTTCGGCATACCGTTCTCCGTCAACGTCATTCTCACCGTGGCACTCATTTGGCTCTACTCCTACCAGGGCGGCGTCAAGTCGCTCATCTGGACCGACTCGCTTAAGACCATCTGCCTTGTAGGCTCTCTGATCTGCTGCGTTGTGGTCATCGCCGGCCGCCTCGACATGGGCATCGCCGACCTTCCCGGCGCCGTTATCGCCGACAAGACCAGCCAGATATTCTTCTTCGACAATCCATCGGACGCCCACTACTTCTGGAAGCAATTTCTCGCCGGAGTGTTTATGCTTATAGCCATGACCGGCCTTGACCAAGACCTCATGCAACGCACAATGAGCTGCAAGAACTTCCGCGACTCACAGAAGAATATGATTGTTGCCAACTTCATGCAAATCTTCGTCATCGGGCTGTTTCTCGTGCTCGGCACCCTTCTCTACATGTATGCCGGCCGCAACGGCATCCACACCGAGAAGCCCGACGCCCTCTTCGGCGCAATTGCCTGGAGCAACGGCTTCCCGATAATAATCGGCATCCTGTTTATCCTCGGCCTCATTGCAGCGTCATACTCCGCCGCCGGCTCCGCCCTCACGGCCATGACCACCTCATTCACCGTCGACATTCTCCAAGCCGACAAGAAGAAGGACGACGCCCATCTGACAAGCACCCGCAAGAAAGTGCACGTTGCCATGTCGGTGTTGATGATTGTCACCATCATCGTGTTCAACGCCCTCAATAACGACAGCGCCATCAACGCCGTCTACTCGCTTGCCTCCTACACCTACGGCCCGATTCTCGGTATGTTTGTGTTTGGCATGGCATGCAAGAAGCCCGTCAACGACAAACTTGTCCCAGTGGTCTGCATCGCAGCACCGCTCATCAGCCTCGTTCTTCAGAAAAACAGCGAGGCATGGTTCAACGGCTATCAGATAGGCTTCGAGCTGCTGCTCATCAACGCAGCGCTCACCGTGGTAGGTCTGGCATTCTTAATCAAAAGAAACAAATAGTCAGGCATGTCGCGCAACCTGCTGAACAAATATATCTGGCTGCTTGAAACCATAGAGCGCCACGGCCGCCTGTCGCGCTCCGAGCTCAACGACCTGTGGCTCGCCTCCGACATCTCCGGAGGCGAGCCGTTGGCGCGGCGCACATTCTACAACTACCGCAACGGCATAGAGGAGATTTTCGGCATCTCGATAGCCTACAACAGCGCCACCTACGAATATTTCATCGAAAACGCCGACGCCACCGGCGAGCTCAGCGGATGGCTCATCAACTCAATGTCGATCAACGGAATGCTCAGCGACGCCGGCGACATCGCCGACCGCGTGATGCTGGAAGACGTGCCGTCGGCACGCCGCTATCTCGCCACGGTGATCGACGCCATCAAGAAGTTTCGCAAGGTGAAGTTCTCCTACACACCATTCTACCGCACCAAAGCGAGCGAAGGCATCATCATAGAGCCTTACTTCCTGCGCATCTTCAAGCAACGCTGGTATATGATAGGCTACAACTCCAAGGACCGCATGGTGAAGACCTATTCTCTCGACCGCGTCAACTCGCTGACACTCATCGAGGAGCATTTCGAGGATCCCGGCATCAGCGTGAAAGAGTTTTTCAAGAACTTTTTCGGCATCATGACCACCAAAAGCGAGGCAAAGCACGTTGTGCTGCGCGCTGACAGCGAGCAGGCCAAATACCTGCGCGCCCTTCCGCTCCACCCCTCCCAGCGCGAGACCATGGGCGACGGCTACAGCGATTTCGACTACCATCTCTGCATCACCTACGACTTTATCCAGGAACTGCTGTCGAAAGGCAGCCGCATCATGGTTGTCGCCCCCGCGGAATTGAAGGCCGCCGTGGTTGAAGAACTGCGCAAGTCGCTGTCGAACTATGAGCTATAGGACAATTAAGCCACAAAAAGCGATATTTTAAAAATTATTATCTCCGTCCAAGTTGCCGCAATGCTTGGGAAATGAGTATTTTTGCAATCGCAATGAGGCAGTTATTCATCACGTTACTAATCTGCGTGGTTTCAGCCATTGGAGCCGACGCACAAATTGTTGACCTTGGACAGGAAAAGATCAACACCGACAGTCTGCGCCGCGAACTTGACAACGGTCCGTACTTCACGCTCTACAAAGACAATTATTTCATCACCGGCACATCGATAGGAACGCAAGCCCCGTCGCGCACCAACAGCGACGTGAAATTCCAGGTGAGCATCGCGCAGCGTCTCACGAAGAGTACGCTTCCGTTCAACACGTATCTCTTTCTCTTCTACTCGCAGAAGTGCATGTGGAACATCTACGAGGAGTCGCTTCCCATGCGCGACCTCAACTTCAACCCCGGTATCGGACTGGCAAAGCATCTGTTTGTCAAAAACCGCTATATCGGCAAGGTCACGCTCCTCGTCGAGCATGAATCAAACGGACGCGACGGCGTGGATTCTCGCAGCTGGAACAAGATTTCGCTTGCCTGCAACATCTTCATCGACCCGAATTTCATGATTCACGGCAAAGCGTGGATTCCCATCATCGACGGCATGAACAACAAAGACATCCTCGACTACAGCGGCATCTACCAGACCGGCATGACCTACACCACCCCCAACAAACGTTTCGGCTTTGGCCTGACGCTGATCAAACGCCGCGGATGGCGGCTGAGCTACAACACCATCTGGGAGTTCAACTACCGAGTGTTCAAGAAAGACAATCAATTTCTTTTCGTGCAATACTACAACGGATACGGAGAGAACCTGCTCGACTACAACAAGTTTCACTCGCGCCTGCGTGTGGGACTCGTGATAAAGCCAAAACTTTTCAGCGATTTCTAAGTTATGAAAATAGGATTCGACGCCAAGCGGGCGGCACAAAACCGCACAGGGCTGGGAAACTACAGCCGCTTCGTGCTGCGCATCCTCTCGCAGCAGCACCCCGAAAACGAATACCGCCTCTACATGCCCAACCCACGGCGCACGCCGTTTCTGCACGAGATACCCACCATTGCGAGCCTGAGACAATGCTTCCCGCCCAAAGGCTTGTGGAGCCGTCTGCGGCAACTGTGGCGCGTGTGGGGCATGACATCCACGCTGCGCGACGACGGCATAGAGCTGTTTCACGGGCTCAGCAACGAGCTACCCCTCAACATAGGCCGCGGCAACTGCCGCAGCGTTGTGACCATACACGACCTTATTTTCATCCACACTCCACAATACTACCACTGGATTGACCGGCAGATTTACAACTACAAGTTCCGCCACGCCTGCCATTCCGCCGACCGCGTTATTGCCGTGAGCCAATACACCAAACGCGAGATTATGCACTACTACGGCGTGGCAGAGGAGAAAATCGATGTGGTCTATCAGGGTTGCGACAAGGCGTTTGCCGCCGAGATTGCGCAATCCACGCTCGACGACGTGAAGGCGCGCTACGGTCTTCCCTCCGAGTTTGCTCTATTTGTGGGCAGCATAGAGGAGCGCAAGAACCTCGGTCTGCTCGTCGAGGCGTTGCGGCTGTCGGCCTCCGGCGGACGCGCGTTCCACATCGTTGCCGTGGGACGCTCCACAGCCTACTGCGAGTCGCTGAAACGCCGCATTGCAGAGCTCGGTCTTGCCGACTACTGCCATTTTCACCACAACGTGCCGTTTGTCGACCTGCCATCGTTTTATCGGCTCGCGTGCCTGTTTGTCTACCCTTCACGCATCGAGGGCTTCGGCATTCCTCTGCTCGAGGCGCTCACCAGCGGCGTGCCGGCGGTGGGCTGCACCGGCTCGTGTCTTGAGGAGGCCGGCGGACAGGGATCGATATATGTCGACCCCGACGATGCAGAGGGCATGAGGAAGGCTGTGGAGAGCGTGCTTGGCGACGAGACGCTGCGCCAGCGCATGATTGCCGACGGCAGGGAACACATCAAGCGCTTCACCGACGAGACGCTGTGCGCCGACTTGATGCGCGTGTATGAAAAGACGATGAGCCAGCCGTCTGCAGCCCGCTGAAACGCCGCGCTGACGCAGAACAACGACAAAGCTCAATCTGTCTGCATTAATTCAGCGAAGAAGAATTTCGTCAAAAAGTAGATTCCGTGTTCCAATATATGGAATATCAGGACGTTGACACCGGCATTCTGATTGAACACGGTTTCAATTTCCTAAACCCAAGAGTATTCAATGGACAAAACTATGTCGTTAAGCACTTTTTCGCTCATTTTTTGTAAATAATTTTGTCAGTTCATAAATTATAATTATTTTTACGCAAATTAATCTGATTTGATATGAAAAAGGCACTATTTTTATGATTTTCATATTCGCTACTGCGGTTTGCGGATATGCACAGGAAACAAACGTGGCAGAGCAGAACGACGACAAGACTTTGGATTCCCGCCATCAAAACCGCCGCACTATGCGCGGATATAAGGCATTCTATGAAGTGGAGTATGGTTTTGACATCGACGATGAGGAAAAAGACTGGGAAGGAGGTTATATTGCCGGCTATCCGCACTGCAATAATTTTATGATTTCGACAACGCAGGGCTACCAATTCAACAACTTCTTCTTTTTAGGCGGAGGATTGGGATTGCTTAGATATATCGACGGAAAAAAAAACATGATGCCAATCTTTGCAGGAATCAGCATCAATCTGCTCAACAACAAGCGAGTTATGCCGTTTCTTCAAGCTCGTTTAGGCACGGTTGTCGGCGAATGGGGCGGAGTCTACTATTCCGCGATATGCGGAGTAAGACTGAAGGTTGCACAAAGGCATGCAGTATCTCTGTCGCTGATAATGAGCGACCATTTTGATGTCGAGTCCTTTATCAACGACCAAGACGATGGAATTTCGTGGTTTGCCAGGTCGCTTGGCATAAAACTAGGTTTTGAATTTTAACAATCCACAGATATGAAAAAGTCACTATTTTTTATGATTTTCATATTCGCGACTGCGATTTGCGGATATGCACAGGAGGCGCCGGCTGCAGAACAGAACGACGACTCTGAACTGATTTCACGCTATCAGAACCGCCGCACCATGCGCGGATATAAAATGCTGTTCGAGGCAGGCTACCAATGGGGGTTGCCCGACAAAGAAGGCTTCCTATGCGGCGTCTACGACCCCGACAAGTGGAGCGTCGGCGCGTCGGCAGGCTTCCAATTCAACAATTTCGTGTTTCTTGGCGGCGGCACCGATTTTCAATTATACCGTAGCGGCGGCAACACCTATCTGACGGTTCCCGTTTTCGGCGAACTCAGAATAAATGTGTTAAACGACAAAAAGTTTACACCTTTTGGCGATGTCAGGTTTGGCTACGGCATCGGCGATATCCGCGGTGCGTATGTCGCATTCCAAGTGGGAGTGCGCTACTCACTTCCGAAGCACCATGCAATCTACCTGCTGTGCCAGTATGACAACCAATTGGGCGACGGTTCGGCAGACCACACCGACTTTGTCAACGACAATCTCGGATTTAAATTGGGTTATGAATTTTAAGCACAAAGATTATGAGACGATTCCTGGCTTTTATCACAATAGCGATGCTGGCACTTGCCGCCAACGCACAACAGTCGCCGACAAACACCGATGCCGTGCGCAGCAAGCTGACGATGCGCGGCTACAAAGCTTTTTACGACGTCAATTATCTGTTTACGATTTATCCCTCAGACACAGATACGGGCAACAGTCTCGGCTTCTCCACGTCGCATGGATTCCAATTCAACAACTATCTTTATTTTGGCGGCGGCATCGGGTTTAACTCGTTTTTCTGCGACGGAACGACACGCCTTGTTGTGCCGATATTCGGCGAGCTGCGATGCAACTTTCTCAACCGCCGCACCACCCCGTTTGTCTGCGGACGCTATGGCTACGGCTTCGGCAAGATTCACGGCTCATACGACAGTCTTGTGCTCGGCATGCGCCTCGCTCTCAAAAACAACCACTCGCTAACCGCCGGCGTTGAGTACAGTTTTCAATCAGACATCAGCGACAATGGCTACTACCAGACCAACATAGGCTTCCGTCTGGGCTACGAATTCTGACAAACCCGACAGACACAGAAGGACACAAACGCATTGCCGCGCCGCTGTTTTTTTTGAGCCGTTAAAAAAGCCAAGACAGCGGCGCGTCTCCGCATTTTGACATTGATGATGTCCGTTTATAAAAAATATTTCTTACATTTGCATAAACGAGTCTTCATTGATATGAAAGAATTAAAGATCACTACCAACGTGCGGGTTTATCAGTATGATGAACTCGTTGAAGAGGACAAAATTTTAGTTGACAAGGCAAAGGCTATGACCGAAAATTCGTATGCGCCCTACAGCAAATTCCATGTAGGCGCCGCGGTGCTGCTGTCGAACGGCAAGATTGTTGGCGGCTCCAACCAGGAGAACGCCGCTTTCCCGTCGGGCACGTGCGCCGAGCGCACTACCGTATACTACGCGCATTCAAAATATCCGGAAGCCAAGTTTGAGAAACTCGCCATCGCCGCCAAAAAAGACGGAAAGTTTACGAGCTGCCCCGTGTCGCCCTGCGGCGCTTGCCGCCAGTCTATCCTTGAGTATGAGACCCTCGGCAAGCAACCGGTGAAGATTTATCTCTACGGCGATGACGGCATTTATGTTGTAGACCGGGTAGCAGACCTCCTGCCCCTGCATTTCGCCAGTTTCTAACCGCCTGTGCCAATGATAAAAACAGTAATAAACCCGGAATTCGAGCATCTACGCAAGGAGTTGTTGTCAATCCCGGAGACAATAGCCGTGTGCGGCACAAAGATATTTCAGGGACGCAACCGCATCTACCGCGCCACCATCGGCGGCATCGACCTTACGGTGAAGGAATTCAGAGTTCCGTCGCTGGCAAACCGCATAGCCTACACTTTCTTCAGAAAGGGCAAGGCGCGCCGGTCGTATGACAACGCGATGACGCTCAGCAAGCTCGGCATCGGCACTCCAGAACCCATAGCCTACATTGAGGAGCGCGCCGGCGGTCTGCTCCGCCGCAGCTACTACGTGTGCCGCTACTGGGAAGGAGACGTTGTTGGCGGATGGGAACACAAAATGAGCGACTCGGGCGCGATGCTCGAATCGCTTGCCCGCTTCACACTGACACTCCACCAAAAAGGCGTTTACCACAAGGACTTCTCGCAGGGCAATATCCTCTATCGCCGCGACAAAGACGGCGGATTCGAGTTTGTGCTTGTCGACATAAACCGGATGCTGTTTGGCGTGCACGACACCGCACGGCTCTACCGCAACTTCCGCAGCATCAACATCCAAAGCGAGCACGAGACAGTGCGCTTCGCCGAGGCTTATGCCCGCGTGGCTGGACTCGACGAGGAAAAGATGCGCACCGTTGCCGTCGGGATGCTGCAACAATACAAGAAAGAAAAGGCGCTCCACCACCGACTGAAAAAACTTATAGGAAAATGATTTTTACAATGAGAAAAACGATATATCTGCTGTTTGCCGTCATAGCGGCTGCCGTATGCACAGCATGCGGCAACAGCGCGTTCAGCATCGAGGGCAAACTGACCGATGCTGGCACACAGAATCTACGCATCGTATACCAGGCAGGCGACTCAATCGTGTCGCAATGGGTGCCGGCAGTCAACGGCGAGTTTAAAGTGGACGGCAAGGCATCCGACCTGTCGGTGGTCTATCTCTACAGCGCGCAGATGCAACTGATTGCCCACCTTGCAGTGGAAGGCAGCGACCACATAAAGATTGAAGGCTCAATAGCCGACCGCTACAACTTGAAGGTGACGGGCTCGGACATCAATGAGCAGTGGAACGACTTTATCCGGGCACATGCCGCCGACTTCAAGGCGATGCGCAACGACCGCACAGACAAGGCGATAGCCGACTATATAGGCAAGAATCCGAAAAATGTGGTAAGCACACTGCTGCTCACCTGCGACTATTCCGACATTTCCAGCCCCAACGCACAGGCGTTGCTGAAGAAAATCGACAAGACAGCCAAACCGGAGCAGCTGCTGTCGCTGTATTCGCAATTTTTAAACAGCGGCGACCTGACATCGAAAAAAGTGGCCTCGCTGAAACTGCGCAACGACCAGGATTCGCTGGTGATTGTGCGCACTTACGACCATCCGGCGACCATTCTGTTTTTCTGGCGCAACGAAGACAGCGACCGCCAGACAACGGTCAACTCGCTGAAGACACTGTGTCGTGGCAGCCGCCTGCAAATGGTCGACATCTGTCTTGACTCCGACACACTTGACTGGCGCCGCACCATTGATGGAGATTCCGTGAAATGGGGTCACTACAAAGCCATCGGCGGCGTTGTCGACAAGACCATCGTAGACCTCAACGTCAAGGGTTCGCCATACTTCATCGTCGCCGACTCTACCGGCACACAAATCTACCGCGGCACACAGTTTGATAAACTGCGCGATGTCCTGAACAAGAAAAAAATCAAATAACACAGATGTTTACCAAGACCAACGGAGCCGCCGTGCAAGGCATCGACGCCCTGATGATAAAGATAGAAGTGTCGGTGGAACAAGGATTCGGATTCTGCATTGTCGGACTCCCCGACACCGCCGTAAAGGAGAGCTACCAACGCATCCTCTCAGCCGTGAAGATGTGCGGCATCGAGTTTCCGCGCCGCAAGGTGGTGGTCAACATGTCGCCCGCCGATGTGAAAAAAGAGGGGTCGGCCTACGACCTTCCGCTTGCCATCGCGGTGCTTGCCGCCGATGAAAAGGTGACAGCCGACCGCCTGGAGCGCTTCATGCTAATGGGCGAACTGAGCCTTGACGGCTCGCTGCAACCCATCAAAGGCGTGCTCCCGATGGCAATAAAGGCCCGCGAACACGGACTCGACGGCATCATCGTGCCAAAGGCCAACGTGATGGAGGCCGCGGTGGTCAACAACCTCAACGTCTATGGCGCCGACAACATCCTTGAGGTAATCGGCTTCTTCAACAACACCTACGACCTTCAGCCCACCGTGGTAGACACGCGCGAGATGTTTCGCCGCCAAGTGGACCATTTCGACTTCGACTTCTCGGAAGTCAAGGGTCAGGAAATCGTGAAACGCGCCTTCGAAGTGGCGTGCGCGGGCGGCCACAACATACTGCTCATCGGGTCGCCCGGCTCGGGAAAGTCGATGATGGCAAAACGCCTGCCGTCGATCCTTCCGCCGCTGACGTTGCAGGAAGCCCTCGAAACCACCAAAATACACTCCGTTGCAGGCAAACTGAAACAAGGGTCGATGCTGATGACTCAACGTCCTTTCCGCTCACCCCACCACACCATCTCTCCAGTGGCTCTCGTTGGCGGAGGCTCCTATCCCACACCCGGCGAAATCAGCCTTGCCCACAACGGAATCCTCTTTCTCGACGAGTTTCCGGAATTCAGCCGTCAGGTGCTCGAAGTGATGCGCCAACCGCTCGAAGACCGCCATATCACCATCTCGCGCGCAAAATACACCGTGGACTATCCCGCAGGGTTCATGCTCGTGGCATCGATGAACCCCTGTCCGTGCGGATACTACAACCATCCCACAAAGCAATGCATCTGCGCACCCGGCGCGGTGCAGCACTATCTTAACCGCATCTCCGGCCCGCTCCTCGACCGCATCGACCTGCAGGTGGAAGTGGCGCCAGTGGAATTTGACGACATCTCGTCGACCGCCCCGGCCGAGAGCAGCGCAGCCATACGCGAACGCGTGATCCGTGCGCGCGAAATACAGACACGCCGCTACGAAGGCATCAAAGGCGTGCACTGCAACGCACAGATGACCACCGCGCTTATGCACCAGTATGCACAGCCCGACGCAGCCGGACTAGAAAAGCTGAAAGACGCCATGACACGGTTCAACATGTCGGCACGCGCCTACGACCGCATCCTCCGCGTGGCGCGCACCATCGCCGACCTTGAAGGCAGCGACCGCGTGCTCACCTACCACATCCAGGAGGCTATCGGCTACCGCAACCTCGACCGCGGAAACTGGGCAGAGCGCAGGATGTTTTGACAAAGGCTTTTTGCGATTGGTTTTTAACCCTACAAAAAGAAAACAAAAATGAACAATTCAATCGAAATATACCACTCGCAAGACGGAAGCGTACAGCTTAATGTAAAGCTGGAAAATGAGACAGTGTGGCTGACACAGAGTCAGATGGCAGAGTTGTTTGGAAAAGACCGAACAACAATTAATCGCCATATATCTAATATTTTTAAGGAAGGTGAATTGGACGAAAGTTTGGTATGTGCAAAAAATGCACACACCAAGAATTACGGACGTAGAAGTGGTTTTACGCAAGTAAAAGAAATTACATTGTACAACCTTGATGTCATCATCTCGGTTGGCTACCGTGTGAAGTCTGTACAAGGTACACGTTTCCGCCAATGGGCAACCTCCGTCCTCAAACAATACCTCATCAAGGGCTATGTTGTCAACCAACAGATAAAACTCGACCGCTACAACGAGCTTAAGGATGTTGTGCGCCTCATGTCGCGCTCCATTGTCTTGCAGGACAATGTGACCACAGACGAGTATAGCGGGTTGTTAAAGAGCAACATCCGACAGATATATCAGACTTTTAGTGCATAGCCGAGAGCCGCACAGAAGAGAAGGACGTGATGGTGAAAGTTGTGGTGAATCTGATCAACAAAGAGAATCAGTAGAAGTCACAATCATAGGTTTGTATATGCATTTTTGAATATAAGTAGTTATATTTGTACAAATTTTATAGAAATCTGTGCTGCGGCAACTGGGCAGACATTGGTTTCTGTCATTTATCATTCCATTATGATCAAAGCGTCCAACGACATATCAATAAAGAGTTTTCTCACTGATATAAAAATTATCAGTATCATTTACTTTGTTTTTTTGATTGCAGTGGTGTGTATTTTCGGATATACACCAAACAACGACACAGAAGGCTATATCGAATACGCACAAATTTGCCTTCACAACAATCAACCATATCCTTGCACCTCTACAATTGTTGGACAACCATTCATTTGGAATATAGGTATTATCAACCTTGTTGAATTTTCCATTTATATGTTTGGGAGTGTAATTCCCATTCTGCCTTTAATGTGCCTTATGAAAGCAATAACTGTTTCTGATAGGTAAAATCGCTGAAATTTTATTCAACCGAAAAGTAGGACAAACCGCTACATTACTGTTTGTTTTATACCCAGGGAATTGGGGGCAAAGCACATTTATTCTTAGCGAGATTCCTATGACTTGTTTTGCTTTACTTTCTCTATATCTGCTTCTTAAAAGCAATCGTCGATATTTGTTTTTCATAGCCGGTTTTACTCTTTGTCTCGCCAATTGGTTCAGAGGCATAGCTTTAATCTTTATATTGGCAATCATTATTTACCATCTAATATTTGACCGAAATAATTTACTGAAAAAAATAGTTCCTTTTATTGCCGGTTATTTGACATTCATCATCATAGCAGGATCTTCAACATATATACGAACCGGTTATTTCATTTATCAAGGCGATACCCTTTGGTTCAATATTTGTGATGACGCATATGATGGCGCAAGCATAGCACCGCACTATGGGCAAGACCCTTATGAGAAGGGCAAGCCAAGATATATAGAAGACATGCGTTCAAAGACATGCTTTGAATGTGCCGATATTTGGAAATCAAGATGCCTTCCGTGGATAATGAACCATAAAATAGAATGGATAAAAAAGATACCTTACCGCTTATGGTATATATATTCGTCCGACCATGACAATATATCTGCTTTTCTTCACGACAAATCAAAGCCGGAAAACAACGTTATGACATTGCCAATAAAACACATTTTCAAAGAATATAAGACGTTGTCACCAACACAATGGTTGGCACTTGCCAATGCTTTAATCTACTATTCATTGATTCTGTGCTTTGTTCTGTCTTTATTTATGACATGTATAAGAAGAAATTGGAAACAAGCATTTCTACCGTTGTTTATCGTCATAGTAGGTTCCTTGCTGCTGACATTGGTAATTCACGGAGAAACTCGTTTTAAGTTGCCGTTCTTACCTTTTATCTTCATAATGTCCGCCTATTTTGTTTCTAACCTTTTCTCAGCACAAAGACAGCCTCGCGGCCTACGTTGAAAAGCAAATCGAGAATGCTCTGATTGGGCTGAAATCCAAATTTTGACGACCATATCTGATAGTATGGCTCGAGTGTTTGCTCCGTCAGCACACCGTCGCGCAGATTGAAGGCATCAGAGGCCGCCAAATCGTTTTTATTGTCAATAACGACTGTTTCTATATCCAAGTCGAGAAAATCGACTACAGCGGCGTGCAACGTCAAATTAAGCGATGCTATTGTTTGTATCGACTCGTCTGTATAGATTTGCTTCAAATCATCTGCAAAATAGTCGAAGAACGGAGTGCGTCCGTAAGCTGAGAACAACGCACCCCAATGCGTATGTCGCCAATTGCCGTGACTGGAAAGCGCCACCTCACCAACCGCCATCCGTCGGTTTGGCTTTTGCAGCGACGCCGACAGCTGCTGGCATCCGTTTGTACCAACAATGTCCATACGGTTAAGATGCTTGTGGTGCTTGTCGAAAGGCTCCGACAAATCTATCGCCACCTTACCATAACGAAGCATAGCAGCGTAGTAGTCTACGCTGCCCGCATATCTGGAGCTGAACACTGCTTTCAATGTGTCCATCTTATTCTACTTGTCGGGATTTGCATCCTTGAAGATTCTGTTCCAACGGATTCCAGAGAATAACGGTTTATCCTCGTCGAATGATATGATGACAAACATCGGCGTGCCTACTATGTGGTCTTCAGGCACAAAACCCCAATAGCGCGAGTCGAGCGAATTGTCGCGGTTGTCTCCCATCATCCAATAGTAGTCCATCTTGAACGTATAAGAGTCGGTCTGTTTGCCGTTGATAAATATTTTGCCGTCGCGCACCTGCAAGTCGTTTCGCTCATAGTTGCGGATGCATCGCTCATAAACAGGCAGATTGAACATGTTAAGCTTCAGCGTCACGCCCTTCTTAGGTATCCACATTCCGCCCTGAGCTATATTTGTAGCATAGTTGGCACGCGTCCATCCGTAATAGCGCGTAATAGGATAAGGCGGACACGGCTCCATCACTTCCGAGCGTTCCACAGCCGTGACATAAGGCAACGATTTGAAATAAGCCACCGCCTTTTTTGTAAGAGGCACACCTCCGGAATAGAAAGATCCGTCACGGTTCATCTTCTTGTCGTAGACCATCTCACCATCGGCATTGGCAACCGGAGCATTGCGGTCGGCAAGACTGATGCCTGCCTTTTCCCAATCCTCATCGCTGATCGACTGTCCGTTGGTATAGATGTCATAGTTGAACTGCAAATTTTCCGGTTCATCAAGCGGCTTGCCGTTGATATACACCGTTTGATCGACAATCTTCAGATAGTCGCCAGGCAAACCTATGCAGCGCTTCACGTAGTTCTCGCGGCGGTCCACCGGACGATACATCACCTTTCCGAAATATTCCGGATGCTGGTTTACCACACGGCGTCCCAACTCAATGCAACGTTTGCCGAACTCGTAGCTGTAATATTCCTGCAGCGATGTTGGATTCTGCTGCTTGAAACCTTCGATGTAGCAACTTGTATAGTAATCCGGATTCTGCACATTGTAGGCAATAGTGTCGCCAGCCGGGAAGTTGAACACAACGATGTCATTGCGTTCAACCTTACGGAATCCTTTCAGACGACGATATTCGTTTTCCGGATGGTCGAGATAGCTCTTTGTGTTGATTATAGGAAACGTGTTCTGACAAAGAGGAAAGTGGATTGGAGTGATAGGCACACGCGGCCCGTAGCACATCTTGTTGACCCACAGATAGTCGCCCACAAGAAGCGTTTTCTCCAATGAAGAAGACGGAATCTTGTAGTTCTGACCAATGAATGTGAAAATTATATATACAAGCACAAGGGCATAGACAATAGCGTCTATCCAGCTCATCACTGTACGCACTACCGACGATTTCGACGTGCGCCACCAGTCCCAACGCACGTAACGCGTCAGATAGATGTCGACCAAAACGGGATAAACCAGCAGAAACCACCAGTTGCCAAGCCATGTCAAAAATGCGAAAAACAGCACTGAGACAATGGCAAAACGTATTTTCTGTGAACTTTTTGCCGATAATATCCGCTCCTTTATACTTTTACCCTTATTGTTTGATTCCATATATTTCTTATTTGTTATGCAAATATACTACTACCAATTGAACTTTGGAAAATAATGATTGAATGCTTTTTTATCTCCAACTAAAATAGGACAATGTTTTTTCACTAAATACACTATCAAGAACAGTGTTGCAGCCACAAATATGAAAACAGACACAAAGCCTATAATATTGTTTATAGGAAAATATGATACTAATTTTTCATAGAAAAATCTCCAAAATTTAATTACACCACCATTCAGATAATAGAATAGCAAACTGTTTGCCCCTATATAGCAAATCAAATTCAAGTGTTTGACATACAACTTATTGACTAACAACAACATCATTATTATGCCGCAAATTGTATATATCATAAACATTGGAAAATTATTTAATTCCTGTCCCCAAAACACATTTGTTGTTGAATGTTTAAAAAACAACGATTCAACCATCATAAGCGATCCGTACAAAAAGACCGACACTATCAAATTCCTCCAACTGATAAAATTTTTGAACTTATCTTCATAAATTCTGTAAAAGAATCCCATTCCGAAGAAAAACACAACAAAAAAAACTTTATCCAGCTGATAAGGCAATGTTTCTGAAGTAATGCTTTTTATAAAAATGCCAATACCTACACTTAAAAATAAAAATAGTCCGATATATTTTAGATTCTTTGTGGCGTTAAGAACTGAGGCAAATATCAATTGAGCCACACCGAGAGATACAACAAACCATGTTGCCCAACCTAAAAGTATCGACTTAAAGCCATATATAACAGGCTCACTGTTTGACAAATATTTGGGAACAACTATTATGGTTGATATGATTAAGTATGTCCAAACAATGCCACGGAATATTTGTTTCAATTTTTTTCCAAAAGAAAATTCTCTATAATCAGAAGTAAAGACATATCCAGACAAAAAGAAGAAAAAAGGCATTCTGAAAAAAGAAAATATCTCTTTTGTGCCAGTGTCAACAATAGGAAGATATTCTTCGCAATGAAACAGCACCACTAAAAGAATGCTTATTCCTTTTCCTAAATCAACCCACTCTTTTCTTCCTTTACTCTCGTATAAACTAATCATATATTATTTTACCACTAAAATTTTAGTGACACAGCCGCTCGATTTATCGTTTTCGTTCTGCGATGCAAATACATAGTATACACCCGTGTTCACGCGTGAACCTTCGCTGTTAAGTCCATCCCATACAAACATACCTCCTGTGGAGCGTCCTGAATAAACAAGGTTGCCCATAGAGTCTGTAATCTTCACGAGAGAATTGTCCATAAGTCCTGCCACTGTGATATGTCCGCTATAGTCAGGACGCACTGGATTAGGATAAGCATAGACATCACTGTAGTCATTTTGAGCCGGCGCAGCGTCACTTTCATAGACAAGTGTACCTTTCTTTGTTCCTATAAACACGCGATTATCATCTGTGCTACATGCAACAGATGTTATCTCATCACTTGTCAACGGACTGTTTTCCGTAGAAAAATGCTCCAATATCTCACTGCCGTCGCTACTGGTCAAATATAATCCCGATGTAGAGGATCCAAACCATTTTCTATTTGCTCCATCAATGGCTATGTCATTAACCGATACGCCATCAAGCAAGTAGTCGGCAAGATTTGTACCATCGTTACGAGGCACTTTAACTCTATTCACAACCACATTTCCAGAAAAAGCCGCTTTAATATTGTTTATCAAGCCGACTCCTGTGTTGGTGCCGAGCCAGTATTTGTTGTTTTCTTCCTTAATGGAATGTATATAACCTATATCAAAATTTTTTCCGTCCTGATCATTGTAGGTTGTTACAATTGCAACCCTATCATCTGAAATATCAGTCAATGTACCATTGGTGTCAATTATAGCCAGTTTTGATTTCCACATATTTGATGCCAACAACACGTATCTGCCATCTTTAGAAATGCATAACTGGCTGCCATACGTTGTGGCAAAATTGCCTAAATCAATAGATATAAAATCGTCGGCAGTCAGATTTTCTTTATAAAGTTTGTCCTTTGGTAAAATATACAAAGGTGCGTATGTTGTCTTATTGAAATTATAGAAAGAAAACCACAGATTTCCCTCTTTGTCAAATTTCAAGTCGCTTACGCAACAAACATAATTAAGAAATAAAGGAGAGTTTGTTTGATCAACCTTTTGAATCTGTTTGCCATCTTCAACGCAATACAACCCCTCAAAATAAGAACCAAACCAAATTCTATTCTTATTGTTTGGATCTATCTGAGGACTGTATGGACCCATCAATGCATTTTTTGATATGCTTACATTATTGTTGAATGTAGGATTTACAGGCGACACATCTTTCCATTCACCATTTTTCATTTCACAAAATGCTATTTTCATTCTATTGGTAGCATCCTTGTAGTTTGTACCCGAATTCATAGAATACAGCGTGCCGTTTTGATAAGTGAGGTAGTAAGGCTCGCTGACGGTAGAGGTGTTTGGTCGATAAGTGTCGTGAAGAATGGTGACAGAACCGTCGGAGATTGAAAATTCCTTCAAGCCTTTGCTGTCGAGATTCCACAATCCTTTGCCATCGATTGTTGACAGATGGCTACCGTCGATTTCCGAAGGCATCGCCACTGTCTGCGACGTTCCATCCGGGCTTACAACGATATATTTTTCCTTATACGAAGCCACTATATTGCTGCCCGACATCGACACGTTCGACGGCGCCGACTTCTCTATAACCGACATTGCAAGGTTGGTAGGATCCTCTCCTATTTTTATATAATAAAACCAACCAGTCGTGGTCAACATACTGTTGTTGTCTATTTTCAGCAACTTCATTTCCTGCTTGATATTGGTTTCCTTGAAACTGCTCAGTTCATAATGACTCTCACCAACCGACGACACATAGATTTTTTTGTCGAACGTGGCAAATATGTTTTTGTCGGTCACTACAATCGATTTGAAAGCCTTTCCATAGTTGAAAGACTCTTTTACCACACATTTGTTGCAGTCTACGACCATATATCCGAAATCAGTGGCAATGTATGCATAATCGCCGCTGAAATCCACGCTGTTGATTGCTTTCGACACTGTGAGAATAACGCTTTTGAGGTCAGGCACATTGTCAACACGTCCGTTTTCGCGCACAATGTCGATGTTTGAGTTGCTGTATGCCACAAGCAAAAATTTCTTGTCGTAGTTATAGTATATGCCCGAAATGTCAGTGTCCGACATTCCGTTCATTTTCGTATAAAACACCGACTCATCGTTATCTTTGTCATAGGAATACAACCAACCGTCGGCGAGATAGAACACCTTGTTGTCGGTGTCGACAAGCGAATTGTTGTTGTTGCCCGAAAATACGGGATAAATGCTCCAACTGCCCACTTGCTGGGACTTCGCCGGCACAACAGCCATCACAATCAGTAATGCAACTGCCAAACATATTCTCTTTATCATAGTGTCTTTTTTAAATAGTCTATAAGTTTTTTTGTAGCCCTTGCGCGATGACTGATGGCATTTTTTTCTGCCGACTCCATTTCTGCGAAAGTGCGGTCGCTGCCTTCCGGCAGAAACACTTTGTCGTATCCGAATCCACCTTCTCCATGACGCTCTGTGGCAATTGTTCCCTCTATTTTTCCCTCAAATTCAATGCTTTCACTGCCTTCAATAAGTGCTATCACCGTGCGGAAACGCGCTGTGCGGTCGGTCTTTCCAGCCAATTCACCGAGCAGCTTGTCTATGTTGCGCTCCGAATCGCAGTCCTCGCCTGCATAACGTGCGGAATAGACACCCGGACGTCCGTCAAGCGCCGTCACTTCCAAACCAGTGTCGTCTGCAAAGCAGTCGTATCCGTATTTGTCCTTCACCCAACGCGCCTTAAGCATGGCGTTGCCTTCGATTGTAGCCTCCGTTTCCGGAATATCGTCGTGACAACCTATTTCAGAAAGACTGAGAATATTGTACTCTCCTCCTGCAATAGCCCTTATTTCCTGAAGCTTGTTTTTATTATTTGTAGCGAATACAATATTCTTCATATCTTTCTAATATTTTCAGCTTTTCTATTTAATAAAACGTTGTTTTACACGCTTTATTTCACAACGATGTTGACAATCTTGTTTGGCACAACTATCACTTTCACCACAGTTTTGCCTTCAAGCCAGCGTGCGGCATTCTCATTTTCAAGAGCCAGACGCTCAACTTCAGCCTTGTCGGTGCCGTTTGCCACTTGAATGTTGAAACGTGCCTTTCCGTTGAACGACACAGCATAGTTCACGTTTGCCTCAACAAGATATGCCTCGTTGAATTTTGGCCAAGCTGCGTCGCACACCGTAGTGTCGTTGCCTACAGCATGCCACAATTCCTCTGCAATGTGAGGAGCGAACGGTGCGAGAAGCACCACAAGTTCGCCAAGCACCTCGCGCGAATGACACTTAGCCGCAGCAAGCTCGTTTACGCAAATCATAAACGCGCTGACCGATGTGTTGTAAGAGAAATGTTCAATGTCCCATGTCACTTTCTTTATCAGTTTATGAAGAGATTTGAGCGCCTCTGCCGAAGCTTTTTCATCGTCGACGAGCAAAGTGTCGCCTTTGTAGAACAAGTTCCACAATTTCTTCAAGAAGCGGTTCACACCGTCGATACCGTTGGTGTCCCACGGCTTGCTCTGCTCCAACGGACCGAGGAACATTTCGTAAAGACGCAATGTGTCGGCACCATAAGTTTCTACAATATCGTCTGGATTCACAACATTGAACATTGACTTTGACATCTTCTCAACGGCATATCCACAAACATATTTGCCATCCTCAAGCACAAACTGTGCGTCGGCAAACTCCGGACGCCACGCCTTGAATTTCTCAATATCGAGCACGTCGTTGCTAACGATGTTGACATCAACGTGGATAGGTGTTGTGTCGTAGTCCTTCTTCAATCCGTATGAAACGAATGTGTTGGTATCCTTTATGCGATAAACAAAATTGGAGCGTCCCTGAATCATACCCTGATTTATGAGCTTCTTGAACGGTTCTTCCTCGCATACAACACCGTTGTCAAACAAGAATTTGTTCCAGAAACGGCTATAAATCAAGTGACCTGTGGCATGCTCCGTACCGCCGATGTAAAGGTCAACGTTGCGCCAATATTCGTCTACCTCTTTAGACACAAGAGCATTGTTGTTGCGCGGATCCATATAGCGCAGATAATATGCCGACGAGCCAGCGAAACCAGGCATTGTGCAAAGTTCGTAAGGATAGCCTTCGGCTGTGTGCCAGTTTTTGGCACGTCCCAATGGAGGCTCGCCAGTCTCCGTAGGCAGGAATTTATCAACTTCGGGCAGTTCAAGAGGCAACTGGTCCTCATCGAGCACATGAGGAATGCCGTCTTTGTAGTATACAGGGAACGGCTCGCCCCAATAGCGCTGACGACTGAAGATAGCATCGCGCAGACGATAGTTCACTTTTACCTTGCCTATGCCTTTTTCTTTGATAAACTTCTTTGTCGCGGCAATGGCTTCTTTCACTTCCATTCCGTTGAGATTCAACTCCGCACCCTCAGAATTTATCATTTTGCCCTCTTTTGCGTCAAAACTTTGTTCCGACACGTCGCATCCCTCAATAAGAGGCACTATGGGCAGATTGAAATGACGAGCGAAAGCATAGTCGCGGCTGTCGTGGGCTGGCACTGCCATGATTGCGCCCGTGCCGTAGCCTGCAAGCACATAGTCGCTTATCCACACAGGTATTTCCTTGCCTGTAAGCGGATTCACGGCATACGATCCTGAGAACACACCGCTAACCTGCTTGTCAATCAGACGCTCACGCTCTGTCTTATGCTTTATTTCAGCCAAATATTTATCTACTGCTTCACGCTGTTCGGCAGTAACGAGTTTTTCAACATATTCGCTTTCCGGTGCGAGCACCATGAATGTCACACCAAAGATTGTATCGGCACGGGTTGTGAAGATTTCAAGATTGAGATCTTGTCCCACCACCTTGAAATTCATTTCAGCACCCTCCGAACGTCCAATCCAATTGCGCTGTGTTTCTTTAAGAGAGTCGGTCCAGTCGATGGTGTCAAGACCGTCGAGAAGACGTTGTGCATAGGCCGACACACGCAGACACCATTGGTTCATCACCTTCTGCTCCACCGGATATCCACCACGTATCGACACACCCTCGCTCACCTCGTCGTTGGCAAGCACTGTGCCGAGTTTCGCACACCAGTTGACCATTGTCTTGCCACGATAGGCAATACGATAGTTCATCAGCACGTCGCTCTGCTCCTTTTCGCTCATTGCGTTCCATTCGGCAGCCGTGAAGTGCATTTCCTCGCCGCATGCAGCCTCCACGCCTTCCGTGCCGTTCTGCTTGAACGCATCTATAAGTTTGTCGATGCACTCAGACTTGTTTGTCTTCAAGTCATAGTAACTCTTGAACATTTTTACAAATGCCCACTGTGTCCATTTGTAATATTGCGGATCGCACGTCTTGAGCTCACGGCTCCAATCGTAGCAGAAACCAATCTTGTTCAGCTGCTCGCGGTAACGGTTGATGTTGTTTACGGTTGTCACTTCAGGATGCTGACCAGTCTGAATGGCATATTGCTCGGCAGGCAAACCATATGCGTCGTAGCCCATCGGATGAAGCACATTGAATCCCTGCAGACGCTTGTAGCGTGAGAATATGTCGGACGCAATGTAACCGAGCGGATGGCCTACGTGAAGTCCCGCACCCGAAGGATAAGGAAACATGTCGAGGACGTAGAACTTCGGACGCTTTGCATCGATGTCGGTTTTATAAACGTTGTTGTCTTTCCAATACTGTTGCCAGCGTTTCTCTATTTCTTTGTGATTATATTCCATATTTCTTTTCTTATTTTATCAAACCAAGTTGTTTAGAAATGTCGAGCATCTTGTTTATCGGACGCACTGCGCGCTCGCAAAGATCCTCGCTTATCTTTATTTCCGGAGCCTCGTATTTAAGGCAGTTGTAGATCTTCTCAAGTGTGTTTAGACGCATATAGAAGCACTCGTTGCACGCACATGTGCTGTCGTCGGGAGGAGCAGGAATGAATTCCTTGTCCGGACAAGCCTTCTTCATCTCGTAAAGTATGCCCGACTCCGTCACTACAATAAACTGACGGGCGTCTGACTTTACAGCATAGTCGAGCAAGCCTTTTGTAGAGCCCACCTTGTCGGCAAGAACAAGCAGACTCTTCTTGCATTCAGGATGCGCCAGCACTTTCGCTTCAGGATATTGCTTCTTCAATTCTATGAGTTTCTCAAGCGAGAATTTCTCATGCACCATGCACGCTCCGTCCCACAGTTTCATCTGACGTCCTGTAAGACTGTTGATATAATTGCCGAGGTTGCGGTCTGGTCCGAAAATCATTTTCTGATCTTTCGGTAAACTCTCCACTATCTGGCACGCGTTGGATGATGTGACAACCACGTCGGTCAGCGCCTTCACCTCTGCCGTCGTGTTGGCATAACTTATAACGATGTGGCCGGGATTCTCGTCGATGAACCGCTGCAAGTCGGCGGCCTTGCAACTGTCGGCAAGCGAACATCCGGCATTGAGATCGGGCACAAGCACCTTCTTCCGCGGCGACAGAATTTTCGCCGTCTCGCCCATGAAGTTCACTCCGCAGCTGACAATCACGTTGGCATCCGTCTGCGCAGCCTTCTGTGCCAACGCCAGACTGTCGCCGATGAAATCGGCTATAGCCTGCACCTCGTCGCGCTGATAGTAGTGAGCCAGGATGACTGCATTCTTCTCTTTCTTCAGTTTGGCAATCTCTTCCACCAGATTCAAACCCTCCTCTACAGGAGCGTCAACGTAACCTTTATCCACAGTCATTATTTTATATATTTTCTTTTTATTTTTTTAAAAAAGGAATTTTATGTTGTTACTATTAGCGCGTTGATAACTGTAGTAACTTTTTGGCTGTTTTCTTGCTTTTTAAGTTATTGATATAATTGTCTACGTTATCAATATGCTGTCAACACGCAATATCCTTATATTTCAGTTTCATATAAGTTTTATCAACACCTTGTCAATAATCCGCAAAGTTAGTAAATTCTTACGATTTCAAGGCTTGATTTATGTCGAAAACCTGTTTAATCAGCGATTATTATTTTATGCTAACTTTTTTTGAAAGTTGAAAACTATTTACATACGTTGTTGATTCTTAGATTGCAAGAAAAAAGTTTCAATTGTTGTTGTTGGGTTTTCAACTGTTATCAACCATTTATTCACATATTGTGGACAACTCCTGTAAGTTAAATTCATTACCTTTGCATTCAAATAATTAACTTCTGAACAAACAATGAAAAAGAAATCAATGCAGGAACTTGCTCGACTGTCGTGTGAGGAATATCATAAAGTGGAGAAACTCCACATTGTAGTGGTGCTCGACGACGTGCGCAGCCTTAACAATATAGGCTCTATATTCCGCACGGCTGACGCCTTTCTGATAGAGAAAATCTACCTTTGCGGAATCACTGCCACTCCTCCAAGTCCGGATATTCACAAAACGGCGCTCGGTGCGGAGGACTCTGTGGAATGGGAATATGTTGATAATGTTGTAAACCTTGTTGAAAACCTTCAGGAGAATGGCTATCAAGTATGTGCCATTGAGCAAGTTAACGGTAGCGTCAACTTGTTGGACTTTGTTGTTGATAAGTCAGCCAAATATGCCGTGGTGTTGGGTAATGAAGTGAAAGGTGTGAAGCAGGAGGTGGTAGACAAGGCTGACTGCTGTATAGAACTCCCGCAATATGGCACCAAGCACTCGCTGAACGTGTCGATCACTGCCGGCATTGTGATGTGGCAACTATTTTCAACAATGCGTTGACAAGTAGTTGTTAACATAGTGTGGATAAACATAGCATCACGCTGACATTCAGCGTGATGCTATGTTTATAACTTGTTTAAAGTTGTTTCAAAATGTGATAACGTGTCTATCCGTATTTACAGCTCCAACTATACCCCACCCATCAGTGACATTGCTATAAATTTGAATAGCTTCGGTGTACTCATCTTGTGGAGTGATGCTATATACCATCAGTGACTTCAGGTAGAAATAAAGTTCTTTGGTGATGCTTTGCAGTTCTACAATAAGTTTGGTTTGTTCGCGAGGAGCCACAAGGTCAACGCTGATGGTAAATTCATGTTGCGTGCCATTGAAACGCTGGTCAGAGAAGATGTTGCTGAAGTAGCGAGGCCAGTTGCCACGCTTGGCATAGATGTCGGTATCTTTGAATAAAGTCTCATCATCGGAAGTGAAAACGTCATTGTAGTTTTCATCATCGCGCTTCTCCTTGCAGAATGTAACTGTAAGTGTCCACTTGAGGAAGCATCCATTGTTATGCACCTTTAATGCCCCATCGTATGTCGTGTTTAGACTCCCTTTTAAGGCGAAAATCTGTACTTAAGGAGGCTTCATTTATTTCAGAGTTGAAACTTGCATATGAATCTTCTTTAATCTCTTTCTCTGTCCTTTCTAATGAAGATAGTTTGAGATAATATAGATAATGACTAATGTTAGCGTTGACATTTAAAGAAAAAGAGTTGTTGAAAAGATGCGTCCAGTACGCACTACCCATCACGTTGTCCCAGTGATTGATAGTGGAATGCTTAATAAGAAGATGGTCTGAATTGTCATTATCATCACCTTTGTAAATTTTATAACTATCGGATGGCGATGCATCGCTCACGTCCTTACCCCAATAGACAACTGCCGTAAGTTTGTCTCTATCGGAAAATTTATGGACAAACTTAGCATTCAAGTCGTAATAATTCATCTTTGAATAAGGCTTTAGAGCGTTGGGATTATCGTAAACCTTATCAAGTAGAGGTTGCATAATCCAGTTGAAGTAGGAGGCTCGAGCGGCAATGTTGAAACTTGTATGCCCTTTCCATATCGGACCTTCGGCGTGAATTGCTGACAAAAGCATACCAACGTTAATGTTTCCGTGGTAATTGCTTGATTTGTGTGGCTGACAAAGTCTGAGCCGACATCTGCGACGACTGCACGCCGAAGTTTGTGCGAGAACCGTAGACATTGACGTCGCGCAGCTCCGTGCTGCGTTGCAACCTTACCTCTATCGCTTTATTGCCACTTTCAGCGGTGAAAGAAGAAGGCGTGTAGCCAACGTATGCTGCGGTCAGCTCTGTCCCATCAACAACGTTAATCTCAAAATAGCCTCTTACATCAGCCGTTGTTTCCGCGCTGGAGCCTTTCACAAACTGGCGGCAGCCAATGCCTCTCCAGTATCAGCGTCGACCACATATCCTCGGATAATATAAGCTTTCGCCGCCACGACCATCGCAAAAGATAAAGCTGTCAAAATTAAGCGTTTCATAATATTATGGTCTTTAGTTTTCTACAAGTGGTTGGTACATAGCATCGCCTAATACTTCACCCGTAGTTGATAAATAAATTTCACAATTAATAGTATATAAACCTGGCTGCTTTATATTTATGATAGCAGACGGATTTTTTTCGTTATAGTCCAAAGTTGCTTTATCATTACCTGTAGCATCATCCTCTTTTCCGTCAATAATGCTCCAACGATATCTGACATAGTTGCCTGTAGGTATATCTTTTATTATAGAATAAGTATAGTCTATATTGGTTTTTATAATACCATTATTAGTACCTTCACAACTAATTAAATCAGAACGGTAAAAATGTTTGTAATATTTTCTTTTTTCCATATTTTCGTATGGGCCATAATTAGGTGCATGACGCATTAAAGGACAAGAACCCCATTTAGATTCATACATATCTTTAACTGACGAAACCACAGCAGAATGGTCAGAATCATAGTAATTAATTTTAACAGCATTATCTTCTGTCGTTTCGGAGTAATAGTCATCAGTCCAATATTTACTTATGGAGCTTTCATTTATCCAATATTTTTTTCCACCATCAGACACATTCCAAGCATAACTATGACAATTGTATGTAGCAGAAGAGTTGGATAAGAACGTTGCATTTGGATATGTTTTTATTGTGAATGAATTTAATTCAGCAATTTCTTGGGATGTCATTTCATTTATGCTATATGCTATAAGGGGTTTGCCACATTTGGTAAAAATACGAACCTTTAAAGAAACTTTTGCATTACTTTCTTGAATTTTATTTTGTAATAATTCTGAATGTCTTAAAGAAAAGAAGGAATCATTATTTGATATTCTCTTTTCATTGAATTTTTTCTCATGAAGAATATTCAAGCGTTGTAATAAATTGCTTTGATAGAGAGATTCAAATTCTCCAGAACTTAAAATTAATTCAAGGTATCCTAATTTTATATTTGGATATGTTTCTATATTTTCTTTATCACTATTTAATGTTGCAACATTGACATTTTCATATAAGTCAAGAAGTTTTTCAGCTGCATCAGTGCGTTTTTTTAGTTCAGTAAAACCATTGAATCCATCCATTACTTTTTTGATGCCGACTAATTCATCATTATATGCAGAGAAGTTTCCAAACAGAGGGTAGTCCATACATATTTGCACCAACTCCTCCGTGCTGAGATTGGATAAGACGTCATCGGGAATCTGGCATGCAGACTGCATTTCTTCCAATGTTTGGAATGTTTTCCATATTTCTGGTTTTGTTACAGAGTCGAAAGAAAATGTTTGGGATGTAAAAGCTCTTGTTTTATTGTCAATAGTTGGTTGTTTGGTATCAATTTGTAATTCTTCATTACAAGCAACTAAGAGAAAGAGTAAGGCAATTATATAAATAAACTTTTTCATAATTAACAATTTAAAGTTAATAAAATATTTTTATTAAGATTTGATTAAGGTAATCGGTTGCAAGTTATGTATTTATACGTATAAATACAAATTTTATTGAAGGAAAATTACAAAAAAAGTAGAGAGGGTTTCTAATAGAGTCAGGCTTGTCAACAGCGTGTTTATATAGTTATTGACATAGGTGTTGATAACTTGTTAAGTGCTTGTTTTTCAATAAGAATATGTGTTGATAATATGTTGAGAGTATTGTCGATGATAAAAAATAGCAAAATTTTAGGTCTGTAAATTTGGAGGAAAAAAAACTTTGGCGTATCTTTGCACCGCATTTAGCGCAAGGGCGAATACCAGAGTGGCCAAATGGGGCAGACTGTAAATCTGCTGGTTTATACCTTCGGTGGTTCGAATCCATCTTCGCCCACAAAGCTTGCGGAAGTAGCTCAGTTGATAGAGCATCAGCCTTCCAAGCTGAGGGTCGCGAGTTTGAGCCTCGTCTTCCGCTCAAAATCTATGAAAGAGTTCCTTTTTTAGGGACTCTTTTTTTGTGCATTCTTGAAAATAGTGATAACTTCGCATCATTATGAAACCGATTTTTCTAATAGGATACATGGGTTCCGGCAAGTCGACTCTCGGACGGGTGTTGTCGGAAATGCTTGAATGCGAGTTTACCGATCTTGACGCATATATTGAAAACCGTTATCACAAGACTGTGAAGCAGATTTTTGTGGAGCACGGGGAGGCGGGTTTCCGTGAGCTTGAGCGGAGGATGCTTCTCGAGGTGTGCGAGTTTCAAGACATCGTGATAGCCTGTGGCGGCGGCACGCCATGTTTCGGCGACAATATGGATTTGATGAACAGCCATGGGGTGGCGGTTTATCTGCAGGTGCCTGTGGAGAGACTGTTTCAGCGCTTGTCGCGTCCGCGGTCGAAGGCTAAGCGTCCGGTTATAGCCGACAAGAGCGATGATGAGTTGATGCAGTTTATTTCCGACAATCTTCGTCAGCGCGATCCATTCTATTCTCGTGCCTCCATCAAGTTTGATACCACAGAAATAGAAACAGCCGCAGAGACGCGTGTCACGGCGGCGCGCCTTGCCGACATTCTCAAGCCTGTTTTGAGTAATTGAGAAACACTTTGTGTGCATAAATTCCACACTTTTTCCACATATCAACAGGTCGTTGATAAATATGTTGATAATACAAATACTTGAAAAACAAATCTTTATGTAGAAACTGCGAATATTGGCACAGCGATTGATGTATTATAAGACAACAAGGCAACAGAAGTTTAACAGATAAAAATTTACAGTTATGAAAACATTGGTATTTGCAATCGCAGCAGTAATGGTATCGGGATCAATGGCATTCGCCGCAATTAACGACCAGTCAGTATCACAACAGCCAGTGAATGAACCGGACACCACCCAGGTGGCACAGCCGGAGGAGCCAGACTCCACGGCGCAGACACCGGAAACTCCCGCTCAGCCAACCGCTGAATAAAAGGATAAAGAGAGTAAAAGTAGTATAGAAAAGAAGTTCAACATATAAAATCTACAATTATGAAAACATTGGTATTTGCAATCGCAGCAGTAATGGTATCGGGATCAATGGCATTCGCCGCAATTAACGACCAGTCAGTATCACAGCAGCCAGTGAATGAACCGGACACCACCCAGGTGGCACAGCCGGAGGAGCCAGACTCCACGGCACAGACTCCGGAAACTCCCGCTCTGCCAGCCGCTGAATAATAAAAAGGCATCACGGTCTGTATTTTCTCATAAAAAACATTTGGTCCGCATACTCGGTGACGAGTATGCGGTTTTTTTATGGAAAAGTAGACAGCCATTAAAGGAAAAGCAGTAAATTTGCGGTTCAAGTAAATGTCAAAAAAACAGATTATGAACCAAACGGATGCCATGGCGCGCGCCGCGCGTGCCAAAAAGGTTACATGGGTAGGATTTTGGGTAAATGTGGTGCTGTCGGTGGCAAAGATAATCGCGGGCATCGTAGGACGTTCGGGAGCAATGATTGCCGACGGCGTGCATTCAATATCGGATTTCGTTACCGACATCATAGTAATTGTGTTTATAGGAGTCTCGGCAAAAGGCGAGAACACCCGCTTCCGTTATGGACACGGCAAGTTTGAAACCTTTGCTACGATGCTTATAAGTTTCGCACTTTTTGCCGTTGCGGTAGGATTGTTCTGGACATCGTTCAACCAGATTGTCGACGCGCTCAACGGCAAGGTGCTGCCGCGTCCGGAGATGGTTGCGCTTGTAATGGCATTTGTCTCGGTGGTTGCGAAAGAGTGGCTGTTTCACTACACCCGTGTGGCTGGCGAGCAGATGAACTCCATGGCGCTTGTCGCCAATGCCTGGCATCATCGCAGCGACGCTTTTTCGAGCATCGCCGTGCTTGTAGGCATCGGTTGTGCGATGTTTCTTGGCGAGCGCTGGCGTGTGCTCGATCCTATTGCCGCAGCCACAGTCAGCGTGTTTATAGCTTTGGTGGCATACCGTCTTGCCATGCCGTCTATCCGCGAGCTTCTCGAGGTTGCTTTGCCCGACGATGTGACGGCCGAGATGGGCGGGGTTATAGGCAGAGTCGACGGTGTCTGCGCCTACCATCATCTGCGCACACGCAAGAACGGCAACGTCTACATTATGGATTTCCATATAAAGGTTGATCCGCGTCTCACAATCGTTGAGGCACACGACATCTCCAAACGTGCCGAGGCTGCGCTGAAGGCAAAATATGGCGAGCAGTCGATTGTTAACATCCACATGGAACCCTATCAGGGTGAGACTGTCGACAGCAGCAAGTCATGCACTGACTGATTCCTTACTTTTTATATTTGCGCATTGCTTCGAAATTGCGCATCAGCCCGGCGTATTTGGCGCGTTTTACGGCAGAGCGGCGAAACAGGCGGCGGAAGTCGTCTTCCGTCATTCCTGCCATTGTTTCGTCGTTGAGGGCGAGAAACTCATCAGAAGGGCTGAATTCCTCAATCTCTGTAGGTGACGAGAAGCGGTTGTGCGGACACGCCTTCTGGCATTCATCACATCCGTAGACGCGGTTTCCGAGCCGCTGAGCCACGATGTCGGGCAATGTGCCGCGATGTTCGATTGTCATGCACGAAATGCATATACGGGCGTCCAGACAGCCTCCATCGCGGCTCAGCGCGCCCATGGGGCAGGCATCGACGCAACGGTGGCAGTCGCCGCATCCGATGTTGAGCCTGTTGTCGGGGGCAACAGGCAGAGTGGTCAGTATTTCGCCGAGAAAGAAAAACGATCCGTGGCTGGGAATGATGAGATGGTTGTTGCGGCCGATGAAGCCTATTCCGGCGCGCTGTGCCCAATATCGCTCGCGCAGGGGAGCGGTGTCGACGCAGCACTGGCATTCACCGCCTAATTCCGTGCGTATGAAATCAGCCACCGTCTGCAGCCGATGGCGCACAACGTCGTGATAGTCGCTGCCGTAGGCGTAATATGCGAATTGGGGCGCGTCTGACTGTTGCAGACGCTTGGGATAGTAGTTTATCGCCATGCTTATCACGGTGCGCGCTCCATCGAGCAGCGTGCGCGGGTCGAGTCGCAGGTCGGGATAGTTTTCCATATATGCCATCGAGCCGTTTTTTTCGGCGGCAATCCAGTTGGCGTAGCGCGTGGTGGCTTCTGAGTCGACAGGCATAGCCTCGGCAAAGCCACAGGCAGAGAAACCGGCCTCGAGGGCTTTCCGCCTTATGGCTTCCTTACATTGGGATGGGCAGAAACTGGTATCCATTTTCTTTAAGCCATTCGATGGCGCGTGGCAGGGCATAGCGTAGGTTGCTCTCGGATTTCAGAGAATCGTGAAACACGATGATAGACCCGTTGCGCACGTAGCGTCGCACGTTGTCGAGCACCTGTTCGCCCGTAAGTTTTTTAGAGTAGTCGCGCGTGACGAGGTCGTACATGATGATTCTCATGTTGTCTTTGATGGCAGCCGCCTGTTTCCAGCGTATCAGCCCGTGCGGCGGCCTAAACAAAGGGCTGTCGATGAGGGCGTGCGCTTCCATTATGTCGGCCACATAGCGCGCCGTTGTCACCTTTGCTCCCTGCAGATGGTGCATAGTGTGGTTGCCCACGCTGTGACCGCGTTCCACCACCATTCGGAATGTCTCCGGATGTTTTCTCACGTTGTCGCCCACGCAGAAGAAAGTGGCCTTTATGCCGTAATGGTCAAGCAAATCGAGTACCCAAGGAGTCACTTCGGGTATAGGGCCGTCGTCAAACGTAAGAAACACAGCCTTGTGCTTCATCGGTATGCGCCACACCGTTTCGGGAAACAGCATGCGGTAGGGTATGGGTGGTTGCTCTATCAGCATAGGCTTTTATTTTATTAATGCTCTGCACGGAGCAATTGTTCACGGGCGAGCCTCTGATTGCGGTTGTGGAAGTCGTTGGCTTTTTCAACAGCGATGGCAAACGACTCGTTTTTCTTCAGCACAGAGGCGTATTTCTGAGGATTGTAGGCGCTGAGAGTGCGCGCCGCCTCGTATGTGTAATCCCAAACGCGTGATTTACCAACCGATGGAGGCTCTTTTCCACGCACAATGTTGAGGTTGCGCTCCAAAGCCGCCCAGATGTCTACACCGCGGCGCTCCACGTCGGCAATCTTGCGGCGTGCGGCGTCGGGATTGCCGTTGGCATACGACGCGAGGAGGCTGAGGAAGCCGCCGTCGTTGTATATCAGGCGGTTGCCCGGCGACATTGGTTGCCAGAAGGTGAGCGTCTGGAAATAAACCATGTGTTGCGAGAAGCGGTCGATAGCCGCAGAGATGGTGGCGTCGGCTTTCCGGCGGTCGGCAGCGTTGCCCGTAGCGCGCCACAGATGGTAATAGGCATCGGCGGTGCGGCGGTAGAACTCATAGTTGCTCAGAGCCACAAATTCAGGCAGTTTCGACTCTTTCAGCATCAGGATGTCGCGAGCCTTGGCATAGCGGTCGGCGGCAAAAGCCTCCGAGCGCACGCGTTGCGGCAGCAGAGGGAATGCCGATGGATTGGCGGCGGCTTCTTTAGCCACGTCGCCCTCCTTTATCAGTCGGTCGGTGAGGTCGAGCATTGCCAGGCGCATATAAGCGAGCATGTCGCGGTTCACCTCGTCGAGATAAGGCTTGTTGTCGGGAGAGGCTTTGTCAAGTCCGCCCCACAGGAAGTGGTGCATCATATTGTCGTATGCGCGGTCGCTGTAGCCCGTTCCGATACTTGTGTAGCTGTCCTGCCGAAATGGTGTAAGCTCGATTGTAAGGCCGGTCTGCGCCAGATACGGTGAGATGAACGCATAGTTGTTTGCGCTCATACATTTCACAAACGCTATGTTGCGTTGCCATCCGTTTGCGGCGTTTGTGGCAGCCATGTCGACCATCACCATACGTGTTGCGTTGACCGCCGTGTTTGGAGCGGGTTTGAACGGATTGACACGCAGGTCCATAATTATCTTTCTGGAGGCAAGCGGTGCGCAGTCGTGGTGGAATTTGCCTTGGCGCAACAGTGCCGTTGTGTCGACATCGATGGTGAGCAACGGGCTGATTTTGCCGTATGTCGTAGAATTTTTGTCGTAGAATGCCTTTAGCTGGTCAATGGCGTCGACGGCGGTTGTGTCGGCGAGCAGGGTGTTGCCGCGGTGGTAGTTGTAGGCATAGAAATCCACATTGCCGGTCAGCGGTATGCGCTTGCTGTCGAAGTAGGGATAGCACGATTGAGCGATATACCAATGCGAGTTGAGGTAGTCGGTGTTGAGAGTGCGCACGTCGGTGCGGAAATTTTCAACATCCTGGGTGTACCACAACGGAAACGACAGGTTGTCGCCGCTGTTGAACAGGATGGCGTCGCGGTCGCCGCTGACGAGCAGGTCGTGGCCGTAGTCGCGGCAAAGGAGACGCCCGCTGCGGTCGTGGTCGTCCCATGTCTGGCTCACCATCTGCAGCGGTACGATTATGCCTGCGGCGAGGCCTATATATGTGGCTATACGCTCAAAACGGCGGTGTGCGTTGTCGAAAAGACGGCGGTAGATTTTAAACAGCATCCGCGCCAAGCCTATCACGCCGAGTCCTATCCAGATGGCGTAGGCATAGAACGAACCGACAAACGAGTAGTCGCGTTCGCGGCATTGTCCAGGGGTCTGGTTGAGATAAAGCACGATGGCTATTCCCGTCATGAACCACAACATGAAAATCACCCAAGCCTGGCGTTTGCCTTCGTGTCCGCCGCGCGCCTGCCAAGCCAAGCCTATCAGTCCGAGCAGCAGAGGGATGCCGTAGTAAAGGTTGTGACCCTCGTTGTCGGTGCCGAATTCTGCCGGCAGCAACTGCTGGTCGCCGAGCCGCAGATTGTCGACAACGGGCACTCCCGACAACCAGTTGCCCTGGGTCACCTCGCCGTTGCCGTTGATGTCGTTCTGGCGGCCGACGAAGTTGAACATCATATAGCGCCAGTACATTTGGCTGAACTGATAGATGGCAAAGTATTTGATGTTGTCCCAATACGACGGCATCTGCACTTTGACGGTCTTCACCGAGTCGCCGTGTTGCACGTGGGCATCGATTTCGGTAGGCGTGATGCCGCCCACCCAGCTGCTGTATTCATCGGCGCACGACGGGGCGTAGATGCGCGGAAGGAACATGTATATTTCCGGTGCGTACTTTGTTTCCCTTACCGGAGAAATCTCGATATAACTGTCTGGTTCAGAAGGGTTGGATTTTACCTTCTGCTTATAGCGGTGTTTCTTGATTTTTGTTATTGCCCTGCCGTTCTTGTCGCGCTGCATAAGGTCGGAAGACGCAGTGTAGACTGGGCCGTAGAACAGTGGCGCCGAGCCAAACTGGTCGCGGGAGATGTAGGATTCAAGGTCGAACGGGTTGTTCGGACGGTTCACGTTCATCGGCGTGTCGGCGTTGGAGCGAATGGGCACGATGGCGTAGCAGGAGAATCCTATCATGATGGCGACAATGTAGAGCGCGATGTTGTTCATCACGCGCACCGGAAGGGTGGGGCAATAGAAGAAGAAATAAACCACGGCGACCACAAGCATTGTGGCTGGCACGTAGAGATTTTCTCCGGCAATCATAAGCACGCCTGACACAGCCACAAGCAGCAGGAATGAAACCTTCATTCTCAGCGCGTTGCGCTGCTGATGAAGCTCGATGATTGCCCAGACGGCAATGGCGGCGAATGTGGCTATGTAAATGAGCCATCCGCTGTTGAAACTCATTCCAAGACGGTTGACAAACAGAAGTTCGGCATATTGAGCCAGATGGAGCGAGCCGGGAACAAGGCCGTAGAGGATAAACATGACGATGGCGAGCGACAGCACGAGCACGGGCAGAGTGGTCCACCAGTGTGTGCGGTCAACTTTGCGGTAGTACACCACAAGCGCTATTGCCGGAACACAGAGCAGGTTGAGCAGATGCACGCCTATCGACAGACCTACAACATAGGCTATAGCCACAAGCCAGCGGTCGCTGCCGGGCTGGTTGATGCGGTTTTCCCATTTCAGCACGAGCCACAGGGTGAGGGCGGTGCAGAAAGAAGAGTAGGCATAAACTTCCGCCTCCACAGCTGAAAACCAGAATGTGTCGCTCCATGTGAACGCGAGGGCGCCGCAGATGCCGCTGCCAACGATGAGTGCCATCTGGCGTCGTGTCCTGACGGGTTTGCCCACACCGCACAGCAGCCGCCGTGCGAAGTGGGTTATGGTCCAGAACAGCAGCATGACCGTGGCGGCGCTGAGCAGTGCCGACATAGCGTTGATGCATACAGCCACCTTGTCGGGCGACGATGCGAAATTGCTGAAGAAGCGTGCTGTCAGCGCAAAAAACGGATTGCCGGGAGCGTGTCCCACCTCGATCGCATAGCTTTGCGCTATGTATTCAGGACAGTCCCAGAAACTTGCCGACGGTTCAAGTGTGAGAAGGTAGGTGACCGCCGCTATGGCAAAGGTCACCCACCCCGTCAGATTGTTTATGTAGTTATAGCTTCTTTCTGTCATTCAGTGTTTTATGAGTTGCTTTGTTCCATCAGCTGTGTCATCACTGTGTAGAAATTGTCGTGTTTCATCAGGAAATCCTGTGCCTCTTTCGGGAACATTCTCGCATAGGTCGGGAATGAGTACACGATGTTTTGGGCGGCGCTTGCCGAGCTGCTGTGCAGCACTCTCAGCGCGGCGCGCTCGAAACCGTACCACAGGTTCAGTCCCTGCTTGTCGAGCTTCACAAACAGTTTCTTGGCGGCAGATGGGTTGGCGAGCATATATGTCTCAAACAATTTCAGATAGCCGGCGTCTTGATAGAGATAGTCGTCGATGTTGGTCAGACATCCCTTCAAGTCGGCAGACAGACTGTTGTAGTAGCGCATATACTGGGCGTAGTTGGTGAGCAGTTGCTCCATCAGCTGCGATCCGCGCTTCATGTCGTCGCTGTTGCCGGTGGCATGTGCGATGGTGAAGTATGCGCTTGCTGTGTCTTCAATTATTGAGAAACTTGCATTCACGGCAAACCACGGCAACTTCTGTTCCATCAGGTGGAGCAGTGTGCGCGCCTTGTTGTAGCGGTCGGCAATAAATCCGTCGGTCATCACGCGTGCCGGAACATCGACTTTCAACGAGTCGTTGTGTTCCTTCAGGTCTGCTGCCATCTCAGCCTCTTTTATGAGGTTTTGTGCGGCTTCGACAATCGAAATACGCGTGGAGTTGACCATCCGTGCCGCCGTCTCGTCGTAGTAAGGCACGTTGCCGGGAGTGGCTTTGTCGAGTCCGCCCCAGCGGTAATGCTCGGTGATGTTGCGGTATGCCTTGTCGGTGTAGCCCGATCCTACGCTCTTGTATGCCAACATGTTGATAGGAGTAAGAGCGTATGCCATACCTGCCGATGTCGTGAATTTGTAGCCGCCGTCTTGATTCTCAAAGTAAGAGTAGTACTCATCAGGAATCGTGATTGCGAAATATGCCGGGCGTTTCCATCCCTGAGCCACCATCGACGAGATGATGTCGAGCTGCATAGCCTTCGCCGACGACAGAGTGTATCCGTCTTTGCTCGTAATGTATTGATCCTTGAGCAGATTGACAGGAATGTTGCTGTCCACATTGTTCCTCATGTCGGCGGGAACCACACCGTTGGTAACAATCTTGGCGCGGTCAACAGGGATAAACATGTTCGGGTAGTTGAAGCTTGTGTCGCCCGAACCTTCGGCCGACGGCAGGCTGTAGTAGTTGGCTATTGAAGTCAGCGCCGAAACCTGGCGGTTTGGATTGTTGAACGACGGGTTGCCGTCGACGTCGTATGTGTAGAGCAATCCGAACAAATGCTGGTCGTAGGCGAATGTCTGAGCGTTTGCCTGCATTGGCAGAGGAGCCGATTCGTAGGCAGGACGGCGCATCTGTGCCATATACCAGTCGGTTGCTAGATACGACATGTTGACCACTCTGACGTCGGTGCGGTAGCCTTCCACTTCCTGTGCATACCAGAGCGGGAAAGTGTCGTTGTCGCCGGAGGTGAAGATGATGCCGTCTTTGTCTACGCTCGACAGGTAGTTCATGCCGAAGTCGCGGCAGGCATAGCGTCCGCTGCGGTCGTGGTCGTCCCATGTCTGGCTTACCATCTGGAGCGGAACGAATATGCCGAATGCCACTGCCGCAACGACAAGAGCCGGACGGACTTTCTTTTCAGCGTCGGTCACCTCAATGCCGTTTTTGCCTTCTTTTTTGCAAGAAACCTTGCGCACGGCATACGACAGCAGTTTGTAAAGACCAGTCACGCCCATGCCTATCCAGATGGCAAAGGCATAGAATGAGCCGGCGTATGCGTAGTCGCGTTCACGTGGCTGCTCAGGGGTCTGGTTGAGATACAGCACGATGGCTATTCCCGTCATGAAGAACAGGAAGAACACCACCCAGAATTGCTCGATGCCGCGCTTGCCGCAGTATGCCTGCCAAAGCAAGCCGATGAGTCCGAGCAGCAGCGGAAGCATGTAGAACACGTTGCGTCCGGGGTTGTTTTTCAAGTCGTCGGGGAGCATATCCTGGTCGCCGAGGCGGGCGTTGTCGATAAACGGAATGCCGCTGATCCAGTTGCCGTGGTTGATTTCGCCTTGACCCTGCAGGTCGTTCTGACGGCCGGCAAAATTCCAGAGGAAGTAACGCCAATACATGTAATTGAGCTGGTACTGGAAGAAGTAGCGTATATTCTCAGAGAATGTAGGCACGTCGACAACGCTGCTGCCTGTTTCCACAGGATGCGTGTCTATAGAGCCCATGCAGCGTAGGTATTTGTCTTTGGCGCTGCTGTCGTAAAGGCGTGGGAACAGCATCTTTGTCGACGACGGATAAGAATATTCGGTGTTGTAGTTGTCGTCGATTTCTTTGTAGCGGTCTGGCTCGTCGGGCGATGCCTTTACCTCCTTCACGTATTTGCTGGCTTTTGTCATCACCGCCGCGCCGGTGTCGTCGCGTTCTACGGGCGACGCGTAGGTTGGGCCATAGAGCAGCGGAGTCTTGCCATACTGCTCGCGGTTAAGGTAGCTGCCGAGGGCAAACACGTTGTCGGGGGAGTTCTGGTCCATCGGTGTCTGCGCGTTGGAACGGATAAGAATGAGGGCATAAGAAGAGTAGCCCACAAATATCACAGCGATGTAGAGTGCTGTGTTGTAGAGTATTCTTACCGGTATTTTTTTGCATACTCCGAAGAGATAGAACGCAAGTGCCGCTGTGAGCACAATCGGGATGAGCATGCTGCTGCCAATGAACAGGATGCCCGAGAAGAATGTGGTGAGCAGGAACGACCAGCGCATCTGGTTGGCGCTGCTTTGCTTGTGGAAGGAGTAGACCGTCCACACGAGCAAGCCTACGAATATCAGCGCGTAGGCAATCACACCGGTGTTGAACGGCATGCCTAATTTGTTGACAAACAGCAGTTCGGAGTATTGTGCAATCTCAACGAAGCCCGGAACGAGTCCGAAGAGGATAAACACGATGATGCCGAACGAGATGAGCAGTGCGATGAGCGATCCTTTGGCGGTGGTTTCCTTGAATTTCTTGTAGTAGATGACCAGGATAATCGCCGGAATACACAACAGATTGAGCAGATGGACTGCTACCGAAACGCCTATCACGTAGGCAATTGCCACGAGATAGCGGTCGCTGTGGGGCTCTTCGCTGCGGTTTTCCCATTTAAGAATAAGCCAGAACGTCAGGGCGGTGCAGAACGAAGAGAAGGCGTAGACTTCGCCCTCTACGGCTGAAAACCAGAACGTGTCGCTCCAGGCATAGGCGAGGGCGCCACAGACGCCGCTGCCCATAATCAGTGCTATCTGCATCCACGAATATTCCTCTTGACCGTCTTTGGTGATTAGACGGCGCACAAGGTGGGTTACTGTCCAGAACAGCAGCAGGATACATCCGGCGCTGAGCAGTCCCGACATGGCGTTGACACACAGTGCCACCTGTGAAGGGCTGGAGGCAAAGTGCGTGAAGAAGTTGGCTGTGAGCATGAAAATCGGGTTGCCGGGCGGGTGTCCCACTTCGAGTTTGTAGCCTTGCGAGATAAACTCGCCGCAGTCCCAGAAACTTGCGGTCGGCTCAAGCGTCAGCATATAGGTGACGGTGGCGATTGCGAAAATCACCCAGCCGAGCGAGTTGTTGATTAGATTGTATCTTTTCATTGTTTTGATATTGTCGACAATTTCAATTTGCAAAGATAATATCTTGATGTCGTTAATCGTAAATATTTGTGCTTAAACCCTGTTAATTCGGCGGAAAAATCAGAGATTGGCAACGGCGTCCATCAAATCCTCAACAATAAATTCCCAGTATTTATTTTTGAGGCATATCACATCGGTATTGTCAGTCGTTTGATAGCACCGTTCTATTGATTTTAAAATGTTGTTTCTGTCGTGTCCCCACGGGTAGCGCTTTTCATGGAAATTCAGCAGGTCCTCAAGAGTGTATGTCTCAAGCAAATCGTGGATATCCCAAAAGTCTTTTTTCCGTTGGTTCGTTTGGGTTATGGCTTCGATTTTCATTGCGGCAATGTCGCGTTCGTCAGCCATCCGTATGCCGTTTTTGTTAATCGGGTTGAATATAGGGTGCTCATCGTAACATAAGTCTAACTTGATCATTTCATCTGGCTTGTTTCCGACATACATTGAGTAGACCATTTGCCGTTGTGTTAATTCTTCTACTCTGTCTACTCTTGCAAATAGATGGTGCAACGCATCGGATAATCCTGTTGTGTTGAGTGTGCCGTATTCAATGTCTGTAAACAAATCGATGTCAATGGATTGGCGATGCCCTCTTTGTAATGACAAGGCTGTCCCTCCTGCTAAATAGAAAGGGTTGAAAGCACTTGTCTGCATGATTTTTACAAGGGCATCTCCAAGAGGGCTGGAGATGGTGTTTAGGTGGAGTTTGCTCATTCCAGAAATTTTTTGATGTTAGCCAATCTTGTCTCTTTTTTCCACTCTGACTTTATGTCTCTGAGTGTTTTTAATGTGGTCGCTTTGCCGTAGAATTCTATTGTGGCAAGAATTTCTTTGTCGTTTCCATATTCAAAAACGCGTTGTATTATCCATTGGCGGTTGGATACCCAATCAAGGCCGCTTTTGTCTGTGTCCCAAAACAGTTCTTTTCTGAATGTATTCGCTATAGGGTGTGTCTGCAATTGCTTTTCAACAAGATAAACGTCGTGGTTGGCTTGTATAATATAAAAGTAGCCAGTGTGTGGTATTCCTAAAGCCTTTTCTAATTTGATAGACATGTCTGCCGTTATGCGCCTGCGTTCGGAAAGTAGGTCGTTTATTCGTTGTGGCACGATGCCGGAGCGCCTTGCCAGCTCTCGTTGGCTTAGTCGCTCTTTTTGCATAATGCGTTTTAAAACGGCATTGCAAGGAATGTGCGGATAATTTAGGTATTGTTCATACATAGCGTTGCAAATATAGCAATTTTGAGCAATGTAACCAAATTTGGTTACATTTTTTGTGCTTAAACCCTGTTAATTCGGCGGAAAAATCAACATAATGGGCGTAAAGGTTGTTGTTTAAAGAAAAATGGTTAAGTTTGTATTCTGATAAAACTAAAAAGGCAAACAATGAAAACGGATAAACTGAAACTTAAGTTATTGGCTATTATGCTGGTTGTCGCTGTCGGCGTGTCGGTGTCGTCGTGCGACGATGAAGAATACTATTTCAGCGACCTTGTGGGCAGCTGGCAGTTGGTGGAGTCGGGCGGACAGCCGGTCTACGACTACCAGGTGGACTACTATACGTTCTATTCCGACGGAACGGGCTGTTACTCTTACTACGACCGGCGCGGCCATTTGTGGGATGAGCCTTTCTTGTGGGACATCCGTTCGGGCGGCAGGCTGTATCTGTCGTACGAAAATCCGGAATACGGCAACACGATGTGTTATTATCGCTATGACGGACGCTATATGTATTTCTCCACGAGTCCGACGTTCTACGACTACACGGTGTATGCCACGGCGCGCTGAAGATTTTCAGAGGCGAGGGCAATGACTTCGGGCAAAGATATGTGGCGGCACGCGGCGATGCGTGCCGCTGTTTCGTTTATGCCTGCCGTCGACTCGTCGGTTTCGACGAGCAGTTTGTCTGCCGGTATCGACGCTGCGGCGTCGGTGTTGAAATGGCTGCCGAGCGAGAGAAGGATGCCGTTGTCGGCAAGCTGCTTTGCCATAGTGGCATTGCCGCGGAATCCGTGCCAGATCCATGGCATCGCCGGGCGGCATTCCTTTTTGACGGCGAGGATTATGTCGAGGGCCTTGACCACATGCAGTATCAATGGTTTGCGCAGCGATTCCGACAGGGCGATGTGGCGGCGGAAAACGTCGGTTTGCGTGTCGATGCCGGCTCCGCGCAGACGGTCTACGCCCGTCTCGCCTATGGCTGCGACCGACGGATGTGCTGCGGCGCGCTCAAGTAGCTCGAAATTAGGTGTCGCGCTGGTATCCCACGGATGTATGCCCACGGAATAATGCTTGCCTTCTTCTGGACGGAAGAGGGCAGGACTCACGCTGATGATTGCGTCGGTGCGTGTGGTGTCGTGTGTGTGGCAGTCGATGAGCATAGGTGCTATGGTACTGGGTCATAGCCGCTTCCGCCCCACGGATGGCAGCGGCAGATGCGCTTCACGGCAAGCCACGTCCCTTTCAGCGGTCCGTGTTTGCGGATGGCTTCTATGGCATATTGCGAGCAGGTGGGCGTGTAGCGGCATGCCGGTGGAAACATCGGGGAGATGGCGGTCTGATAGAATCGTATCAACGCCGTCAGAAGCCGTGTGAGCAGCTTTCGCATCATTGGCGGTCTGTTTGTTGTTCTTGTGAGATTCCGGCAGCTACGGTGCTTAAAATGGCTTGTACGCGCTTCTCGATTGAATGGTACGACTTCGCTTCGTCGCTGACGTAGATAAAGGCGATGTCCACCTTCTTGCCGGTTGACTCAAGGGCCGGCATCAGCAGGTGGCGGTTGAGACGGTATGCCTCGCGCACACGGCGGCGCAGAAGCACGCGTCCCACGGCTTTGCGGATTTTCTTTTTCGGAATCGTTATCATGAATTGTGCCGCTGCGCCGTATGTGCGGTTGCTTTCGTTGTAGACAGCGCGCAAAGGATAGGCTTTCGCCGGTTTGCCCTCGGCGAAAAGTCGGTTGACAGCCGTGCGGCTGCAGAGTTTTTCCGTTTTGTGAAGACTGAGTTCCGACATATCCGTTTTGAAATCAGCAATCCCACCTCAGAGGGTGGGATTGCCGCTTGATTATTTGTTGTTTTCCTTCAAATATTGTTCAAGGGCGGCGGTCATCGACGGGGCGTTGGCTGTTGGAGCCTCGATGTCGAGGCGCAGCCCGGCGTCGGCCACGGCTTTGGCGGTCTGTGCGCCGAAGCAGCCGATTTTGATGTCACCCTGCTCGAAGTTGGGAAAGTTTTTCTGCAGCGACTTGATGCCTGTCGGGCTGAAGAAGATGAGCATATCGTAGTCGAAAGCCTCGCCTTCCTGAAAGTCGTTGCTGACGGTGCGGTACATCACGGCGCGCGTGTAGTTCACCTTGTTTTTCTCCAAAACGCTTTCTCCGTCGTTTTTCTGCACTTCCGACACTACGTATAGGTATTTCTCTCCGTTGTGCTTGGCGATTTGAGGAATCAAATCGTCGAGTTTGCCCGATTTTCCGAAGAAAATCTTGCGTTTGCGGTAGATGGTGTATTTCTGCAGATAGAGGGCGATTGCCTCTGTGGTGCAGAAGTATTTCATTGTCTCAGGCACGTTGAAGCGGGTTTCTTCTGCGATGCGGAAGAAATGGTCGATTGCAGATTTTGCAGTGAAAATGACAGCGGTGTGCTCCGGGAGCGATATTTTCTGCTGTCTGAATTCTTTTGATGTCAACCCCTCCACTTTGATAAACGGTCTGAATACAATTTCGACGCCATATTTCTTCTCAATGTCGAAATATGGGGATTTATCTGAAGATGGTCTGGGCTGAGATACTAATATTTTGTTGACTTTAACCATTTTGTTGCGTTTGACCTTTAAAACAGGCTCCAATTGTAAAAGAAAGTTAATGGAGCGATTTCCACGGCGCAAAGGTACGAAATAAAATAGACGTACTGAAACAAATTGGCATAAAAAATTCTAATGCTCTTAATGAAGAACACTCCTTTTGCAATGATGTATAAGTATACCGCCAAAGTTATGGAGATTTCGTTATGCTCTGGTGCAAAGAGCATTACGAGTGCCAACGGAGTGAGTGCGAGCCCGAGGAAAATCTGTGTTGAGTTGTAGCCTTGCAGCCATAGTCGGGTGTCTACGCGGCTTGCGAAAACGTAGCCTGTGAATGACACGCAAATAAGCTGGAACAGGTAGAAACCGGCGGCCACGGCAACCGACAGCGAGGTGAGGAGCGGCATCGACATCGACTGTGCCTGCGGCAGCCATTGCAGGGCGGCGGAATAGACCACGATGCCTTCCATAATCACGGCTACGGCGATAAGTGCCGTCAGCAGCAGCGTCTCGTTCGACGTATGCTCGTCGAGGTGGTTCTCGGTGCGCTTCACGGAGTAGAGTCCGTGGCGTATTTTCTGGAAGAAGTTGGAGCCTTTCTTGTAGCAGTAGGCTATGAGCAGGAACGACACCACAAGCAGCGTGATCATTATCGACGAGTCGGCTGGTGTCTGGTGGTACTCTTCGGGCATCTCGCCCTGACGGTCGTCGACAAGAGGGTAGGTGGCAAGGGGTTTCAGACCGGTTGCCGCCGCGGGCAGCGAGTCGGTCAGCCCACCGGGATGGGCAGGCTTGTAGACATGGTGGTGGTGGAAACTGTGGTTTCCCACGGTTTCCGCCATGTCGGCCGTGTGCTGCTGACTTGCTATGTTCAGACTGTCGGGCATACTGTTCTATCTTTTTGGTTCAACAATTGATTTGTCGGCAGCGAGAGCTTCCGACGATGCTTTCTCCGGAGTTTCCGCCACCGTCCACAGCGTTTTGTGCGACTGTTTCATGAATCCCTCGTCCACGCAGCGCTGCAGCATCTGCAGCAGAGGCGTGAAGAATCCTTCGGTGTTTACAATCACGATTTTGCCTTTGTATAGGCCGAGCTGCTTCCAAGTTATGATTTCGAGGAGTTCCTCAAGGGTGCCGCATCCTCCGGGAAGGGCGACAACAGCGTCGGCCATAGCCGCCATCCGCTCTTTGCGGGTGTGGATGTCGGGAGTCACGACGGTTTGTGTCAGAGCGTCGTATCCCCATCCGTTGTCGGCCATGAATTTCGGAATCACGCCCACCGCCTTGCCACCGTTGTCGAGACATCCGTCGGCAAGATTGCGCATCAGTCCCTGGTTGCCTGCGCCGCACACAACCGTCGCTCCTGCGCGGGCAAGAGCCGCGCCGAGGCGATAGGCGGCGTCAAGATACCGGAAGTCGACATCCTGGCTCGAAGCGCAATATACACAGACGGTCGTAGGCATAGGCTGGTTAGAAATGGCTGCTGCCGTCGAAGCAGTGTGTGCACACCTTGCATTTCGGCAGACCGATTGCTTTTATCAATGTCTCTATCGTGTTGAACCGCAGAGATGTGAGGTTGAACCGACGGCGTATTTCCTCCACCAGACGCTTGTATTCGGGAGAGTCGGTGGTGGCATATTTGTCGAGGTTCTTGCTTCCGTCGCCCTCAAATTCCTCGATGATACGCCGCGTTATCAGTTCCATGTCGCTCTTCGACGACGTGAATCCGATAAAAGGGCATCCGTAGATTAGCGGCGGACAGGCGATGCGCATGTGCACCTCCTTGGCACCGTAGTCGTAGAGCACCTTGACGTTGTCGCGCAACTGAGTGCCTCTCACAATCGAGTCGTCGCAGAAGAGCAGGCGTTTGCCGTCGAGCATCGCGCGGTTGGGGATGAGTTTCATTTTTGCCACGAGCGAGCGCATTGACTGGTCGCTCGGTGTGAAGCTGCGGGGCCATGTGGGGGTATACTTGGCGATGGCGCGATGGTAGGGCACACCTTTACCTTCGGCATATCCCAGCGCCATGCCCACGCCGCTGTCGGGGATTCCGCAGGCGCAGTCCACGTCGCTGTTGTCAGAGCGTCCCATCTCCACGCCGCTGTCGAAGCGCACTTTCTCCACGTTGACTCCTTCATAGCACGATGTGGGGAAGCCGTAGTAGACCCAGAGGAACGAGCATATCTGCATCTCCTCGTTGGGCTTGCGCAGCTGCTCCACGCCGTCGGCTGTGATGCGCACAATCTCGCCCGGACCGATGTAGCGGTCGATTTGGTAGTCGAGATTCGGAAAACATGTCGACTCGCTCGAAGCGGCGTATGCTCCGTCTTTCTTGCCTATTACTATCGGCGTGCGTCCCAGTTTGTCGCGTGCGGCGATGATGCCGTTTTCTGTGAGCAGCAGCATTGAGCAAGAGCCCTTCACGCTGTTGTAGACGTTTTCAATGCCTTCCACGAAGTCGCGTCCCTCGGTGATGAGCAGTGCCACGAGTTCGGTCTGGTTGATTTTTCCCGAGCTGAGTTCGGCGAAGTGGTGGTTTGCAGCGAGCATTCTTTTCTCCAGCTCGTCGATGTTTGCGATTTTAGCCACTGTGACAATGGCGAATTTGCCGAGGTGGGAGTTGAAGATGATGGGTTGCGGGTCGGTGTCGCTGATTACACCAATGCCCGAGTTGCCTTCAAAGAATGGCAACTCGCATTCAAACTTGGTGCGGAAATATGTGCTTTCGAGACTGTGGATTTTGCGGATGAATCCGCGTTGCGGGTCGTAGGTAGCCATTCCGGCGCGCCTCGTGCCCAGATGTGAGTTGTAGTCGGTCCCGTAGAACAGGTCTGCTTTGCATGCCTGTTGCGAGATTGTTCCAAAAAATCCTCCCATTATGTCGCTTTTTTCTTTTTTTCTATTTCAATCGTGCAAGTGTTTGGGCAATGCGGCGCGCAGCCTCGCGGATGTTGTCGTCGCTGGTGGCGTAGCTGAGTCGGATATAGCCTGGTGCGCAGAACGCGTCGCCGCTGACTGTTGCCACGTGTCCCACCTCAAGCAGATACATCGCCAAGTCGTTGGCGTCGTTGATGCGGCGGTCGCCGTCGGCTTTGCCGAAGTATGCCGACACTTCCGGGAAAATGTAGAACGCGCCCTGCGGATGGTTGATGCGCAGACCCGGGATTTCTTTGAGCAGGCTCACCACGAGGTCGCGGCGGCGTTCGAATGCCTGGCGCATTGTCTCGACGCACTCCTGCGAGCCGGTGTAGGCGGCCTCGGCTGCCTTCTGGGCGATTGACGAAGGGTTTGACGTGTATTGACCCTGAAGCTTTGTTGTGGCTTTTGCCACCCACAGAGGCGCGGCGATGAAGCCGATGCGCCATCCTGTCATGGCGTATGCCTTCGACACACCGTTGACGATGATTGTGCGGTCGCGCACGGCGTCAAATTCCGAAATCGACGCGAATTTGCCGGTGAAGTTGATATGCTCGTAGATTTCGTCCGACAGTACGAGGATGTCGGGATATTTTGCAAGCACGTCGGCAAGGGCTTTCAGCTCGTCGTGTGTGTAGACGCTGCCCGTAGGGTTCGACGGCGAGCAGAGCAGCAGCATGCGTGTGCGCGGTGTGATTGCTGCTTCAAGTTGCTCGGGCGTGATTTTGAAGTCCTGTTCCACGCCGGCTGGCACAGTCACAGTCTTGCCCTCGGCGAGTTTCACCATTTCCACATAGCTTACCCATGCCGGAGTGGGGATAACCACCTCGTCGCCGGGGTTGATTGTGGCGAGGATCACATTGCACAAAGACTGTTTTGCGCCGCCCGACACCACAATCTGTTCGGGAGCGAAGTCGAGACCGTTCTCGTTTTTCATCTTTGCGGCAATGGCCTTGCGAAGGGTCATGTAGCCGGCAACTGGTGTGTAGAACGTGAAGTTTTCGTCGATGGCTTTCTTGGCGGCTTCCTTGATGTGGTCAGGGGTGTGGAAGTCGGGTTCGCCCACAGAAAGGTTGATCACGTCGACTCTTTGAGCCTTCAGTTCGTTACTCTTTTGCGACATCGCCAATGTTGCTGATGGCGACAAAGCTTGGATTCTTTGAGAAATGTGTTCCATTACGATTGAAGAAATAGTTTTATAAAAAACAGGACTGCTTTGTATTTCTGCATCGCAGCCCCACAATCTTTCTGCAAAGTTACGCATTATATCTTGAATTTTGAGCAAAATGCCAAAGGATAATCATCTGCGTTTTTTATTGGATTTGTTGGATAAATGCTTCGTGAGATTGTTTTAATGATTATAAAATGATTAAATTTGCGGATGTTTTTGTAATAAATATAAGCCGTGATAACGTTTTTAGTATCGATTTGCCTGCTTCTGGCGGGCTATTTTACCTATGGGCGCTTTGTGGAGCGCTATTTCGGTGTGTCGGCCGAGCGCGACACGCCTGTTAAGCGTCTTGCCGACGGTGTCGACTATCAGGAGCTGAAGCCGTGGCGCATGTACGTGATTCAGTTTCTTAACATTGCCGGACTGGGTCCGATATTCGGCGCCATTATGGGTGCCGCCTACGGTCCGATGGCCTATCTGTGGATTGTGGTGGGCTGCATTTTTATGGGCGCCGCGCACGACTTTTTCTCGGGCATGCTTTCGCTGCGCAATGATGGCAAGGATTTGCCAGAGATTGTTGGCACATACCTCGGCAAGAGGATGCGGCAGGTGCTGATTGTGTTTGCCGCATTTTTGCTGCTGGCTGTCGGGGTGTCGTTTGTCAACGGTCCGGCGGAACTGCTGGCGCGGCTTACGGGCTGGGACATGACGCTGTGGTTGTGGGTTATCTTCGCATACTATGTTTTTGCCACGCTGTTGCCCATCGACAAGATTATCGGCAAGGTGTATCCGTTTATGGGCGGTGCTTTGCTGTTTATGGCGCTCGGCGTAGGTGCATATCTGATTTATGGCGATGCTACGGGCGCTGTCGAGATGAGGGAGCTGACGGCGGATTCGCTGCGCAACTTCCATAGCAACCCGGATGCCAACATTCTGTTTCCAATGCTTTTTGTGGTGATTTCTTGTGGCGCGATTTCCGGATTCCACGCCACGCAGTCGCCGCTGATGGCAAGGTGTATGGCGAATGAGAAATATGCCCGTCCGGTGTTCTACGGCGCTATGGTCAGCGAGGGCGTGGTGGCTCTGATTTGGGCTACTGCCGCAATTGCTTATTTCGGTGGACCTGAGGGGCTCAACGCCGCTGCCGATGCAGGCAAGACTCCGGCTGTTATGGTCAACGAAATCTGCAATTCATGGCTCGGTCGCGTTGGTGCGGTGCTCGCAATCCTTGGCGTGGTGGCATGTCCGATAACGTCGGGCGACACGGCGTTCCGCAGCATGCGTCTTATCGTGGCGCAGGCGTTCCGCTTCAGCCAGAAGAAGCTGGTCAGCCGCCTGATGGTGTCGGTGCCGATTTTTGTGGTGGCTTATGTGTGCTGCTTTATGGATTTCTCGACGATATGGAAATATGTGGGCATCTCCAATCAGATTCTTGCCACGGTGACGCTCTGGACGGCGGCGGCATTCTTTGCGCGCAGCGGCAAGGTGCATTGGATTATGACGGTGCCGGCGATGTTTCTTACCGATGTGTGTGTCTGCTATCTGTGTGTGGCTCCGTACAAGGTTGGCGGACTGGCGATGCCGCAGGTTGTTGGCAACGTTGCCGGCATTGTGGTGGCGTTTGCGCTGTTGGCGTTGTTCCTTCACAAAATGCGCCGTCGTTGAATCAGCGGCGGCGCGAGTGGCGGCTATAAAGGCGCGTGTGTCATTTCTGTCGGGCGACAAACGTCACCCAGCTGTCAATGTTGTCGGATAGCGTTTCTGGATATGGCAAATCGATTTTCACGTCGGGTCGTATTCCTGATGCTCCGTTGTGATGCTTGTCGCTCAGAAAAGTGGACGACACAGTGACCGGATAGAACACTTGGATTCGGCTGTGGGGAAGATGAAACGGTATGAGATTGCCTGTATATGCCGCTCCGGCGCTGTTTTCCTTGCCGTAGATTGTGTATCGTTCACGCGAGGTGAAATTCTGTGCCACCCTCAGTATGGTCTCTGCCGCGCTGGCTGTTCGTCGGTCGATGATGAATGATATGTGGATCTTTGCGTCGTGTGCCGGAATTTCTTCATCATCGTTGTCATCTTCATCGGAGCCGAGCAGCAGAAACGACTTGTCGGCATTGTCGTCAGTGATTAGCGGACTCACCCAATCCTTCATGGAATTGTCGGAACGGTTGGCATACGTGTTTCTAAACCAATATTCTTCCGGGACGAGTGCCTTGTGGTCTATCAGCAGCGGGATTAGAGGAGCCCAAAAGGCGTCGGCGCCGCCCATGTTTCCACGGATGTCGATTATTAGATTCTTGCATTTGCTGTTTTGGAAGTCGTTAACAGCATTCGCCATCCATTCAAAAGTGGGATTGTTGCCGGCACACGACGGCACACGGATCAAGTACGACCGCTTGTCGACGCGGGTGCTTAATTTCTGCGGTTCATATTTCATCAAGCCTTTGTAGTCGGGAGTGTCTTTTCTTTTATAGACCTGCCAGAAAAGGTGGGCGTCAACATAATAGTGGGCGTCAAACATGGAATTAATCCAGAAAGCATACTCGCAGGCGGCTTGCTTGATTCCCATATTGCCCGAACCTACGGCTTCTTTCAGCGATGTTTTCATGGCGTTGTATTGTGAGCCGAAGCCATTGCTTATTATGGCCGGGAATGCCGCATAGTTTGCCTCTGTGTATGATGTCAGATAGTTGAAGTCCTGCATATTGTCGGTGATGCTGTCGGTCTCGATGTAGGAATGAGGCGAGGCGTATGCACTTGCGCATAGGACTACCGTCGCGCACAAGCTCAAAATAAGTCTTTTCATAAGATGCTGTTTTAGTTTGGAATAAAAAGAAAAAGCGGAATACCATGGAGGAGTTCCGCTTTGTTTTGCTATGACGTATAGTCGGATTAACCGTTAACCTTAGCCATGTGAGCGATGAGCTCAAGAACTTTGTTAGAGTAACCGATCTCGTTGTCGTACCAAGAGATAACCTTAACGAAAGTGTCAGTCAAGTAAACACCTGCGTTTGCGTCGAAGATAGAAGTGTGAGTGTTGCCCAAGAAGTCTGAAGAAACAACTGCATCCTCAGTGTAAGCAAGTACACCCTTCAATTCGCCTTCTGCAGCTTCCTTCATAGCAGCGCAGATAGCTTCCTTAGATGCTGGCTTAGCCAAGTTGGCTGTCAGGTCAACAACAGAAACGTCCAAAGTAGGAACGCGCATAGAGATACCAGTCAATTTGCCGTTCAACTCAGGGATTACTTTACCTACAGCCTTAGCAGCACCAGTAGTTGAAGGGATGATGTTGCCAGAAGCGGCACGGCCACCACGCCAGTCTTTCAAAGAAGGACCGTCTACTGTCTTCTGAGTAGCAGTAGTTGAGTGAACTGTAGTCATCAAACCGTTAACGATGCCGAACTTGTCGTTCAAAACCTTAGCGATAGGAGCCAAGCAGTTTGTAGTACAAGAAGCGTTAGAAACGAATTGTGTTCCCTTTTCGTATTTGTCGAAGTTTACGCCGCAAACAAACATTGGGGTGTCGTCCTTTGAAGGAGCTGACATAACAACGTATTTAGCGCCAGCCTCGATGTGAGCCTGAGCTTTTTCCTTTGTCAAGAAAAGACCAGTAGATTCTACTACGTATTCTGCACCAACCTCGTTCCACTTCAAGTCAGCTGGGTTGCGCTCTGCAGTTACGCGGATTTCCTTACCGTTGACGATAAGTTTGCTGTTCTCAACGTCAGCCTCGATAGTGCCGTTGAATTGACCGTGCATTGTATCATATTTGAGCATGTATGCCAAATAGTCAACCGGGCAAAGGTCGTTGATACCTACGATTTGAATGTCATTTCTGTTTTGAGCTGCACGGAAAACGAAACGTCCGATACGGCCAAATCCGTTAATACCTACTTTAATCATTTTTGTTAATATTTTGGGTTAAAAAATTGTCTCTAAATTTCTTATTGCAAAAAGAGTGCCAATTCAAGAGGCACTGACAAACCTGTCATTTATACAATCTTCTTTCTGCCTTTTTAAAATTCTGTGCAAAAGTATATATTTTTTCGCTAATAGCGACAAAATCACGGAATTTTTTCTGTAATTTAATCTTTATAAACTGTTGGATGTGTGCTTTTTCATCTCCATATAGTGTTTCTTCTGCTCTGGGGCAAGCCGTTCGACGGCATAGCGTAGCGTTGTGCGGGGCATTGTGGCTGCGTGGAGGTCGAGAAAACGCAACAGCGTGGAAATGTCGCGTTTGCCCGTTTCGCGGAGCATCCAGCCGTTGGCTTTCCGCATCAGGTCGTGGGGGTGTTGGAGCAGATGGCCGACGTTTCGGAGGGCGGTGTCGAACTGGCGGTTGCGGATGGGCAGCATTGTCGACACGACGGCTATGCGTTGTTCCCACAGGTTGGCGCTGTCGAGAAGGCGTGGCGTGGGGTCGTTGCCTTCCATTATCTGGTCGCCTATAATATATGGTGCGCTGAGGTCTACAAGATCCCAGTTGTTGATGCCATTGGTGTGGGTGAGGTAGAACTGGGCTATCCGGTGTTTCTCTGCGGGGTCTTTGCGCGCCTTCCGGTAGCGCTCCACTAGCGACAGAAGTGCCGACAGCCGGTGCTCGTGGATTTCGCTGGCGAGCATCTCGGCTACGGTTTGCAGCGGGGCGTCGAGGGTTTGTTTGGCTATTTGCCTGTTGGCGGGCACCATCACTCCGATAAATTTGTCGCCTTCGCCATATTCGCCTTTGCCGGTCTTGAAAAAGCGGCTCAGTGTGTCGGCTTTGCCTGGTGTCGTTGCGGCGCTTAGCGCTGCCTGCCATTCTGCGGCGGTCGTTATTTTGTTTTCCATATTGTCGCACGTTTCTTATGTGCAAATATAGCGGAAAAATAAAAAAGGCGGAACAGAAAAATTGTTCCGCCTCCAAGCAAGGGTCTTATCAGTCGATTTTTTCAAAGTCTTCTTTTCCCACTCCGCAGAGGGGGCATACCCAATCGTCGGGAATGTCTTCAAATTTTGTACCTGGGGCGATGCCGTGTTCCGGGTCGCCAATCTCTGGGTCGTAAACCCAATCGCATACTGTGCAAATGTATTTGTCCATATTCTTAGAATTTAATTTAATATTACAACAATTACAATGTTGATTTTGTTTCCAGCTTTGTAGTTAAACTTTTGTGGGTTTATCTACTAAAATGTCAAGAATTTATAAAAATGTGTGGTTTGCGCAGAAAGTGTTGATAAAAGTCCACTTGGCGTGCCTTTTTAAAATTCTGAAATTGCTGACAATCTGTGGGGTAGTTTGTAGATTTCAAATTCTCAGAAACTTGTTTTTGGTTTAGTTTGTTGATTTACAACGCAATGCGTTGATTTTTGCGTGTTTTGAAAAAGTCGCGGAAAAATCGTGGGTGTCAAAATGCTTGCAAAAAAGCTGATTCTATGGGAATTATTTCTAAATTTGCACATATTTTTATTCAGGAAAAAGAAATTTATGGCTCTAAACTATATTTGGATAGGATTTTTCGCCCTGACTTTTGTTTTTGCTCTTTTTGAATCGATTGTCAACGGAGATATCGACATTTGGTCGCGCGTCATGAGTTCGTCGTTCGACTCGGCGAAGACGGCTTTTGAGCTGTCGCTGGGTTTGACGGGCGTACTGTCGTTATGGATGGGCATAATGAAGATAGGGGAGAAGGGGGGAGTTATTCCTTTCTTCGGACGTTTGGTGAGCCCGTTGTTCACACGCCTGTTTCCGGGCATTCCGAAAAACCATCCCGCGATGGGGTCTATTTTCATGAACATCTCGGCCAACATGCTCGGTCTCGACAATGCCGCAACGCCGCTCGGCCTGAAGGCTATGCAGCACATGCAGGAGCTGAACCCGAAGAAAGACACCGCCACCGATGCGATGCTGATGTTTCTGGTGCTCAACGCTTCCGGACTCGTGCTGATTCCTATCGGCATCATGACGTATCGTGCAAGTTGCGGCGCGGCAAACCCCACCGACGTGTTTGTGCCCATACTGATAGCCACCTTCGTGTCGACGCTTTTCGGCATCGTGTCGCTGTGCCTCAAACAGCGCATCAAGATCTTCGACCGCGTGATTCTCACGTGGCTTTTAGGTCTGCTTGCCGTGGTGGTCGGCGTGGTGTGGTATTTCTCCACTCTGACGCCAGAGCAGATGCAGCGCTACAGCTCGTTTGTCGCAAACATTATCCTTTTCGGCGTGATACTGATGTTTATAGGCGCCGGGGTGAGAAAGCGCATCAATGTCTACGAAAACTTCATAGAAGGGGCAAAGGATGGCTTTAAAACGGCTGTGATGATTATTCCTTACCTTGTGGCGATACTTGTGGCAATCGGGATGTTCCGTGCCTCGGGCGCCATGGGCGTGATGACGGGCACGGTGTCCGAGCTGGTGAAGGCGATGGGATTCGACTCCACCTGGGTGGAGGCATTGCCCACAGCGTTGATGAAGCCGTTGAGCGGCACGGGAAGCCGTGGCTTGATGGTCGATGTGATAAATCATTTCGGCGTCGACTCGCTCGTGGCGCGTATCGCCGGATGCATCCAGGGCAGCACCGACACTACGTTCTATATTCTTGCCGTGTACTTCGGCAGCGTGGGCGTGAAAAAGACGCGCTATGCAGTCCCGTTCGCGCTGATGGCTGATGTGGTGGGCTCGATTACGGGTGTCGCCGTGGCTTATTTCTTCTTCGGATAGGATAAAAACGGTGTTGGATTTTGAGTTTTAGGCACTTTGCACTATCTTTGTCGGTGCTTCTGAACAGAAAATGGCAGAATTAACTATACTTACAGACGGCGTTGAGATGCCTCGCGTCGACAAATCGTTGATGCATGAATGGATTGAGGCGGTGGCCCGTGGTTTTGGAAAATCTCTGGGCGACATTTCGTATATCTTTTGCAACGATGCTAAAATCCTGGAGGTCAATCGCCAATTTCTAAATCACGATTATTTTACGGATGTCATAACGTTTGATTATAGCCGCCCGCACAGAATTTCGGGCGACATTTTCATCTCGCTCGACACGGTGGCTTCAAATGCCGAAATGGTTGGCGCCACATACGAGAGGGAGTTCTATCGGGTGTTTATCCATGGCATTCTCCACTTGTGCGGGGTCAACGACAAGGGTCCGGGCGAGCGCGAGATTATGGAGCGCCACGAGGACGAATCGCTTGATATCCTGACTAATATGATTGCTCGCAAAAAATGAAATTTGAATATGATGTCATAGTGGTCGGTGCCGGTCATGCCGGCTGTGAGGCGGCGTGTGCTTCAGCCAATTTGGGCTCGGAGACGCTGCTCGTCACGATGGATATGAACAAGATTGCCCAAATGAGTTGCAATCCTGCTGTAGGCGGTATTGCTAAAGGTCAGATAGTCAGAGAGATAGATGCTCTTGGCGGACAGATGGGCATTGTCACAGACGAGGCTTCGATACAATTCAGGATGCTGAACCGGTCGAAGGGCCCGGCGATGTGGAGTCCGCGTGCGCAGGCCGACCGCGTGAAGTTTATCGAGGCTTGGAGAAGCCGCATTGAGAACACCGACCGTCTTTACATGTGGCAGGACTCTGTTGTGGAACTTGTCATCGAGGACGGCAGGGTAGGAGGTGTGCGCACGGCTATGGGGGTCACGTTCAAGGCGAAGTCGGTGGTGCTGACCGCTGGTACGTTTCTCGATGGTCTGATGCATATAGGCCGCGTGAAAATCGGTGGCGGACGCATCTCTGAGCCTGCGTCGCACGGCATCTCTGAACAACTGCGCCGGCTTGGTTTCGAGGTGGGCAGAATGAAGACGGGAACGCCTGTGCGCATTGACGGCCGCACGGTGCATTTCGACAAGGCGGTGCGCCAGGACGGCGACTCCGATTTCCATAAGTTCTCATATCTGCCTGATGTGAAACGCCGGTTGAAGCAGCGTCCGTGCTGGATTGTCTACACCAATACGGAGGTGCACGACGTGTTGCGTGAGGGATTGCCCGACTCGCCGCTTTTCAATGGTCAGATTCAAAGTGTGGGGCCGCGCTATTGCCCGAGCATCGAAACGAAGATTGTCACGTTTGCCGACAAGGACCAGCATCAGCTTTTCCTTGAGCCGGAGGGCGAGACTACCCAGGAATATTATCTCAACGGCTACTCTTCGTCGTTGCCGCTGATGGTGCAGGTGAATGCTATGCAGAAGATTCCGGCTCTTGCCGACGCGCAGATTTATCGCCCTGGATATGCGATAGAATACGACTATTTCGACCCTACGCAGTTGCGCCACACGCTTGAGACGAAGCTTGTGTCCGGACTGTTTTTCGCCGGTCAGGTGAACGGCACGACGGGCTATGAGGAGGCTGCCGGACAGGGGCTGGTGGCTGGAATCAACGCGCATCAGAAGGCTGAGGGAAAAGACCCGTTTGTGCTTGGCCGCGACGAGTCGTATATCGGTGTGCTTATCGATGACTTGGTGACAAAGGGGGTCGACGAGCCGTACCGTATGTTTACGTCGCGCGCCGAATACCGTATCCTCCTTCGTCAGGATGATGCCGACATGCGCCTTACGCCGCGTGGCTTTGAAATCGGACTGGCTTCGCGCGAACGCTATGATTTGATGCTCGAGAAGAAACGCCAGCGCGACGCGCTTATCGATTTCGCACGCAATTTCTCTGTAAAGGCTGCGCGCATAAATCCTTTCCTGGAGGGGAAGGGGCTGTCGCCGCTGAGACAATCTGTGAAACTTTACGACCTCATACTGCGTCCGCAGCTCGACATCTTTATGCTTGCCGAGGCGATCGGTCCGCTTGCCGAACATATCGCCGGCATTGAGGAGCAGCGTCGCGAGGAAATTGTTGAATCGGCTGAAATCTTGATAAAATATCAGGGATATATCGACCGCGAACGACTTATAGCCGAAAAAATTTCGCGCCTCGAACACGTGAAGTTGCGTGGAAAAATTGTCTATGCCGACGTGAAGGCTATTTCAACCGAAGCTCGGCAGAAACTGACGAAAATCGACCCGGAAACTGTGGCGCAGGCTTCGCGTATACCAGGTATATCGCCGAGCGACATCAATATTCTGTTGCTGCTTTTGGGAAGATAAAAAACCGTGTTCCACGTGGAACAAATTGAAGCGAATAATCAATACACAAAATAACAATGAAACTCGAAGAAGTTAAAAAAACAATCCGCGACATCTATGATTTCCCTCAGAAGGGAATCATTTTCCGCGACCTTACTACCGCATTCAAGGATGCGGATGCCCTCTGCACTATTTCGGAGGAGTTGAAAAAGCGTTATGAAGGACTCGGAGTGACCAAAGTGGTCGGCATCGAGTCGCGTGGCTTTATCGGTGGCGCTGTGCTTGCCCGCGATCTGGGCGCTGGCTTCGTGCCTGTGCGCAAGCCTGGCAAACTGCCTGCCGACACTATCAGCAAGTCGTACAGCAAGGAGTATGGTGTGGACACTATCGAAATCCACCGCGATGCTATCGCTGAAGACGATGTGGTGGTGCTTCACGATGATCTGCTCGCTACTGGTGGCACGATGGCTGCGGCTTATGATTTGGTGAAATCAATGAATCCTAAGAAAATCTACATCAGCTTTATTGTCGAACTCTCTGGTCTCGACGGACGCAAGGCTTTCCCTGAGGATGTTCAGGTGGATTCGCTGATTGTTTATTAGTCTGCGGAAATTATTTCGTATATTTGCAGGCGTATGGATTCCCCATACGCCTGTTTTTTTATTGTATGCTCCGATGAACGATATCCTGAAAAATAAAATCAGTATGTTGCCCGACAAGCCGGGATGTTATCTCTACTACGACAAAGTGGGGACGGTTATATATGTGGGCAAGGCGAAGAGGCTGAAACGGCGTGTGTCGTCTTATTTCAACCGTGTGCACGACTCGGTGAAGACAAACGTGCTGGTGAGCAACATCGCTGATATGCGCTACATTGTGGTGGGCAGCGAGGACGATGCCTTGCATCTTGAAAACAGTCTTATCAAGGAGTATAAGCCGCGCTACAACATCCTGCTGAAGGACGACAAGTCGTATCCTTGGATATGCGTCACAAACGAGTTGTATCCTCGTGTGTTTCTCACACGCAACGTTATGCCGAAGGGCGGACGTTATTATGGCCCGTATGCGAGCACCGCGGTGGTGCGCACGCTGCTCGAGCTTCTGAAGGAGCTTTATCCGCTGCGGTCGTGCCGCTGGCCGATTACGGCTGAAAGCGTGGAGAAGCGGTCGGTGCGCGTCTGTCTGGACTATCACATCCACAATTGTCTGGGGTGCTGCGAGGGCAGGGTGTCGCCGGAGGAATACGGGGAATATATCGGTCAGGTGAAGCGCATTCTGAGCGGCGACACACAGGCGGTTTCCGACTACCTTGTGTCGGAGATGCAGAGGCTTGCTGCCGAGTTGCGGTTTGAGGAGGCGCAGGAGTTGAAGCGGAAATATCAGTTGATTGAACGCTACAGGGCGAAGTCGGTCGTCGTGAGCGCGTCGGAAACCGACATCGATGTCTATTCGTATGAGCCGGGCGACAATTTCGCTTACGTCAATTATATGCACGTGCGCCATGGCTCGGTGGTGCAGTGTGTGACGTTTGAGTTCCGTAAGAAGCTCGACGAGTCGCCTGAGCAGATTCTGTCGTATGCTGTTGCCGAGGCGGAGGCTCAGTTTCACAATGCGGCGCGGACGGTTGTTGTGCCGTTCTTGCCCGACTGCGCTTCGGAGAGCCGCTCGTTTGTGGTGCCGCAACGGGGCGACAAACGGCGTCTGCTTGAGATTTCGTTGCAGAACGCGCGCCAGTATAAGCACGACAAGGTGAAGAATGCCGAGAAGCTTAATCCCGAGCAGCGGGTCACGCGTCTGCTGACGAGGATGCAGAAGGATTTCAGGTTGACGGAGCTGCCGCGCCACATTGAGTGTTTCGACAATTCCAACATTCAAGGCACTAATCCCGTGGCGTCGTGCGTGGTGTTTAAAAACGGAAAGCCGTCGAAGCGCGACTACCGCCATTTCAACATAAAGACGGTTGAGGGTCCCGACGATTTCGCCTCGATGATAGAGGTGCTGACTCGCCGCTACAGCCGGTTGTTGGAGGAGGGGCAGTCGTTGCCTCAGCTGGTGGTGGTCGATGGCGGAAAAGGGCAGCTGAGTTCTGCTGTGGAGGCTTTCGACCGACTTGGAATCCGTGGCAAGGTGGCGCTTGTGGGCATTGCGAAACGGCTTGAGGAAATCTATTTCCCGGGCGACAGTGTGCCGCTGTATATCGACAAGAATTCTGAGTCGCTGCGTGTGATTCAGCAGCTGCGCGACGAGGCTCACCGGTTCGGAATCACTCACCATCGCAACCGCAGAAGCAAGGGGCAGACGGTCTCTGCGCTCGACTCGATAAAGGGTGTTGGAGAGAAGACTCGCACTGCGTTGCTCGCACATTTCAAGAGTTTGAAACGCCTGCGCGAGGCATCGGAAGCCGAGGTGGCGGCTGAGGTCGGACCGGCGAAGGCCAGGATTGTTGTGGCTGCGCTTTCTGATGCCGCAGAAAACGGTAGTAATGGTGATAAGTAATTGATAATCAGTAAAATAATGCGTTCTGCGCGGTCAAGAGCCTGAAATTTCGCTAAAAGAAGTGTGCCAATAGCCGATAATCGAGGATTTTTCTTAAATTTGCACTATTATGAGAATTGTTATACAAAGAGTTCGCGAGGCGTCTGTCACGATTGGCGGGGTGCTTAAGTCTGCCGTAGGTGCGGGCATGATGATACTTGTCGGCGTGGAGCACGACGACACTGCCGACGATGTGGAATGGTTGGTGAAAAAAACGCTCGGTCTGCGCATATTCGACGATGATGCGGGGGTGATGAACCGTTCGGTTCTCGACGTTGGCGGCGAGATTCTTGTCGTCAGCCAGTTCACGCTCCATGCGTCGACACGCAAGGGAAACCGCCCGTCCTACATCCGTGCGGCGCGTCCAGAAACGGCGGTGCCGCTCTATCGTGATTTCATAGACCGTCTCAACGAGGCTTTGCCGAAGCCTTGCGGTGAAGGGGAGTTTGGCGCCGACATGCAGGTGGCGCTTGTCAACGACGGCCCTGTGACTATAATCATTGACTCGCATCTAAAAGAATGACGCTATGACCATCGAGGAAGCTCAAAAGAAAGTGGACGGCTGGATACGCAAATACGGGGTGCGCTATTTCAGCGAACTGACAAATATGGCGGTGCTCACGGAAGAGGTGGGCGAGGTGGCGCGCATAATGTCGCGGCGCTACGGCGACCAATCGTTCAAGGAGGGTGAGGATCCCGACGCTCTAGCCGACGAGCTTGCCGATGTGTTTTGGGTGCTTGTGTGCATCGCAAACCAGACGGGGGTCGACCTGACTGCGGCGTTTGAGAAGAATCTCGCCAAGAAAACCGCGCGCGACAGCCATCGGCATCTCGAAAATCCGAAATTGTCTAAATAAAAAATACAAATCTTATGGAACAAAACAATCAAGACCGTTACAAAATGGTGATTGGCGAAAGCCATGTGACCACCGACGATGCTTTTGTCGCTGCCGACGTGAAGGCGATTCTCGACAAGCATTTCGATGAGAACAACAATGTGGAGGTTTACAAGCGTTGCTTCAACGCCATCGACCTTACCACTCTCAACTCTACCGACACTGTTTCGTCGGTTACGAAATTCGTTACGCGTGTGAATGATTTCGAGACTGAGTATCCTGAGTTGCCAAACGTGGCGGCCATCTGCGTATATCCTAATTTCGCGATGGTGGTCAGCGGTGCGCTTGAGGTGAGCGGGGTGCAGAAGGCTGTCGTTGCCGGATCGTTCCCTTCGTCGCAGACTTTCCTTGAAATCAAAACCACTGAGGCGGCGCTCGCTGTGGCTGACGGTGCTACGGAGGTCGACATCGTGTTCAACCTCGGTCTGTATTACGACGGACAGTATGAGGAGCTTGCCGACGAGATTTCTGAGATAAAGCATTCTGTGCGCGACGCCCACTTGAAGGTGATTCTTGAGACAGGCGCGCTGAAGACGGCTCTCGACATACGCAACGCGGCTATCCTGTCGATGTACTCGGGCGCGGATTTCATCAAGACGTCGACCGGCAAGGTTTATCCTGGCGCCACTCTCGAGGCTGCTTACGTGATGCTCCACGCCATTAAGGAATATTACGAGAAGACGGGACGCAAGGTGGGATTCAAGGTGTCTGGCGGCGTGTCGTCGACCGATGATGCCGTTCGCTACTATACGCTCGTCCGCGAGATTCTTGGAGAGGAATGGCTCACAAACGAGTTGTTCCGCATCGGCACGTCGCGTGCTGCAAACTATATCCTTTCGTCTATCGTTGGCAAGGAGGTGAAATTCTTCTAAGGCGCGACAGATTGCAGGAAACTTTGGAATCCCGGCCGGCTTGTCCCGGTTGGGATTTTTTTTGCGCATAGAGGGTCGCGGGTCTGCATCCGCGACGGATGCGACAGGGGCGGCTCTGACGCGTTTTTGCCGCTCCGGCGACGAATCGGTCGTCTGCGGCGGCAGAAGCCGTCAGAAGCCGTTAAAAACAGCCCTGGGGCGTGATGCCTTTGCCGAGTCGTTCTTCAGTGTGATAAACAAACAACGAGGCTGCGTTTTTTTTGAACGCAGCCTCGTTGTTGTTATGTCGGGTTTCTTAGAACTTGAAAGCCGTTGGTTGTGTCACACCCGGAATTTTGTAGACAGTCGAGATTGTGCCTTTTACAGTCACTTTCTTGCCAAGATTCTCAGGATGATTCTTCAAGTTGAGTGCAGCGCGCACGTCGCCAGCCGGAAGACCGATGGCAATACATTTCTTCACGTCTTTTTCCGATGCTTTGTCGGCGATGAGCACATTCAGGTTGTTGGCGCCTTCGGCGGTGAATTTAGCCGATGTGTTGGCGTCGATGCTGCTTGAGAAGCCCACGATGTAGCCGCTCACCCATTTGTCGGAGCCTGTGATGCCGCCGAGCACGTCAGATGCAGTGTAAGGCTTTGTCTCCGAGCCGTCGTTGCCGCTGTCGGCAGCGCCGCTTCTCTTACCTACGAGAAGGTTGTCGAAGCACCATGTTGCATAGTTGGCGTCGGTTCCTGCTGTGTAGCGGAAGCCGATATAGAGTTTGCCGCTGAACTTGCTGAGGTCAACGTCGCCACTCTTTTCCCATGAGCTGTAGCCGCTTGCCGGCGCAGTGGCGATGTTGCAGTTCAATTTGGTGAGTTTTGCCTCTGCCGGATTGTTGGATGTCATCACATAAACCTCAAAATTGGATTTTGTGCTGCCATAGCCGTTCACCTGTGTGTCGAAGCTCATCACCTTGGCTGCCATCTTGTCGAAGTCAACGAGCGGAGTGATAAGCCATGCGTCAAATGGGGCTTTGCCTTTGTAGCCTGAGAATGTGGCGTAGACGTTGCCGCTGAATGCGCGCATTGACCAGTTCTTGTTGCCCGATGCGGTCACCGAGGTCCATCCGTCGCCGAGAAGGTTGCTGTCGGCAAGGTCTACATAGCCGTCAGTGCCAGGGTTGTACGACTCGAAGTTTTGGTCGATGAGGTTCACTGCGGCTGTCGACACGAATACAAATTCGTTGGCGGCTCCGCTGTTGCCGGTGATGGCTGTAATGCCGTATTGCTTGCCGATTGTGCCGTGGAGCGTGATTGGTGCGCCAAAGTTGTCGGGGTTGTCGGCAAGGTTGGCTTTTGTGCGGAGTGCCGAACCTTGTGGAAGGTCGATTACAACGCATTTCTTATAGTCGCGTTCCGAAGCGTTGTCGGCTATGACGAGTGTGTTGGGCAGTGTGGCCTTTGTCCACTCGATGTCGGCGTTGCTCTTCACCTCTGATACGCCAGGGGCTACAGCGCCTACGATATAGCCTTTCACCCAAAGCGCGCGGGTGTAGTTCTCGTTGCCGAGGCTGATGGCTTTTGCCACATCGACAGGATTGTTCTGTGTGCCGATTTGCTCCTCATAGATGCAGTCGCTGAGGCTGCGGAGCGTGAGCTGCCATGAGTTGTTGAAGTAGCCGAGGATACCAACCACTGAAATCTCTCCCTCCGGAAGGGTCTCGTAGTAGAAGTTTGAGTATCCGCTTGTGCGCACGGCGATGGTTGAATTGCCGTCGGTGAGGTTCTGCGACACGGTGGTCTGGTAAGAGGCGAAGGTCTCTTTGCCGCCGTTCACGAATTTAACGCCGTCGAAGCGCACGAGCTGGCTCTGATATTTGCGGATGCCGGCTGCGTCGGTCGGGAGCGAGGCGATTGACGGCACACGGAGTGTGTCGATTTTCTCTGGCTCCGGGAATCCGTTGAGCTGTGCGTGCTTCTTGAAGAATTCAAGCGGCATGAATGTGGTCTGCCAGCCGAATGAGCTGCTGTATTCGGGCAAGCCGAATTGCTGGAGTCCTGAATATTTGCCGATATACATGTCTGTTGCGTCGATCACCACTTCCTGACCGGGACGGTATGATGCGTAAAGGCTGTTGGCGTTGATGCTGAACGTGATGCACGATGGTGTCTCGCCGGCTTTGCTGTAGGTGTCCTGAATCACGAGATTCTTGTAGATGTTGCCCGACTCGTCCGACGACACAACGCGGCCCTTGATGATGTAGTGGGTCTTGCCGTCGTCCTTATATCCGATGGTGTCGACGCAGTTGTTGGCTTCCTGCCAGTATTTGGTCTTAAGTTCTTCGATGCTGGTATTGGCCTCGATGGTGGCAACGGGGGCTACCATTGGCGGGGTGTCCCAATTGTCATCGCAGCTCGTTGCGGCGAGGGCTGCGAAAAGCATTGCCGAGATATATAACTTTGAATGTTTCATCTTTATATCGTATTTTTTTTATTGTTGTAAATCTGTTGTTTAGAAGCGCACTCCTACGTTGGCGAAGATGCGGATGCCCTGTGCGTAGTAGTAGCGGTTCGGATATTTGTCGGCGCTGTAGTTCGTGTAGTCGAAACGGCTCTGCTGATAACCTCCGGTCTGGATGTTGGTCTTGTTGAGCAGGTTGTTGACGCTGACGTTGAAGTTGAGCGAAAGGCTGCGGTTGATGTAGACCAGTTTGCCTACGCTGAGGTTCAGAAGGAATGCGTCGCGGAGCTTCTCCTGGTTGGTGATTTCCTTGACCTTTGCCTCATATTGCTCGCGGTTCTCGCAGAACGAGAGCAGTCCGGGCATGTATTCGTGGCGGATTGGCGACAAGTCGATGTAGGCGTCGCCGAGCCATGTGCCGTTGATTTCAAAGAACCACTGATGAGGGGCGTTGTAGTTGATCGAGAGGCTGCCTGCGGTTTGCGGTGTGCCGCCTACGTAGAAGTTCTTGAGATAGACAATCTGCGTGGTGTCGGCTTTGGCGCCGTTCTCGAAGCTGCGGGTGCCGCGCGGACGGTTCTTGTACTGGTAGCGCGAGAACGTGCCGGCAAACGAAACGGTCAAGTCGGGGGTGATTTTTACTGCCAGTCCAACCTCTACGCCTTTGTAGGTCTTGTTGACTCCGGTAAGTACGTAGTTGGTGAATGTCGAGAAGTTGTCATCGTAGAACGAGCTGCGGGTGGTGCCGTCATAGCTGTTGGTCCAGAATCCGGTGATTTTACCACGCACGCGGCTGTAGTTGAAGATGTAGCTCAAGTCACCGCTCAGGATGCGTTCGCTCTTGAGTCCGATGATAGTGTTGTCTTTGATTCTCGGTGAGATATACACGTTGTCGGCGAGCGGCGCGCGCGTGCCGTAAGTGGCGTTGAGCGTGAAGAAGTTGTGGCCGTCTACCTTGTAGGTGGCTCCGGCTTTGATCATTGCGTCGTCAAACGTGTGGGTTTTGCCCTTGCCGAGGGAGTTCTTCGGCGCGCGTCCATTGCGCATCTTTCCGTCGCGCTGATACTGCGTGTAGCTGAGTTTCAAGCCATAGTTGAAGTCCCAGTGGTTGCGGTTGATCATGTTCTGCAACCAGGCGGTGGCGATGATTGAGTTGATGTCATAGTTGTAGCCGAACTTGTCGCCCTTGTAGACTTTTGCCATAGGGTTGTCAAGGTCGTTGATGAGCATCGTCGGATCGTCGGGATAGTCGCGCTCGGTAAACTTGTCGGTATCGGTCCAGTATTCGCCGCCGAGAAGGTCGCGCATTGTCTTGTAGTAGGTGGCTTTGGTATAGTTGAAGCCCACGCCGCCCTGAAGGGTCATATATTCGTTCAAGCGGTGGTTGAGTGTCGAGTTGAAGGCGAAACTCAGCTGGTTGCTGTGACGGTTTTCAAGAATGTAGGTCGAACCGTTGTAGTTCGGATTGGCTCCTTCGGCAAAGAGTTTCTTTGCGTTGTAGTTCGACATATAAAGTCCGTCCCAGTTGAGCTGGCGCATGTCTTCGTCGTTGCGCCAACGCTCGGTGTAGAGGTTGAACGCTTCCTCGTTGCTCTTGTAGTACGAAGGCAGGTAGCGGTAGTAGTCCGGACGCGGGTCTGCGGCTTTGTCCCAGTTGAGTGCCGATGACGAATAGAGTGAGTAGCGGAGGGCGGCGCCGGTGTTGAGGGTGGTGCCTGCCTTCTTGTTCCATACCCAGTTGACGATGGCTGTCGGGTCAAACGACTCTATCACTTTGGCATTGCGTTTCTTGCCGTCCTGCCAGCCCCAGTTGGGGTTGTACATGTGGGTGCCGGCAAGGTCGTAGGCTTCCTCGTAGGTTGCCGACGAGCCGCCGCGGCGTGTCGGCGCGCCGTAGAGCGTGATGCCGAGGCTGTGGTTGGCGTTAAACACTTTCTGCAGCGACAGAAACAGTCCGGCTGAGTTGTAGAACGTGCCTTCTGTGATGCCTTCCTTGCTGTAGCGGCCTACGGCTGAGAGCGTAAACGCCCATCCGTTTTCTTTAAGACCGGTGGAGTAGGTGACCATGCCGCGCGTTGTGTAGGCGCCGTTGGTATACGAAACGCTGCCTCGGAAGCCGGGGGCATAGTTGGATGCCAGAGTGTTGACGTTGGTAGAGCCGCCGATCTCGCCGAGGGTGTAGTTTGACGGGGTTAGCCCGATGCTTGCTGCCTTGCTCTTGAATGCCTGGTTCATGCCGCCGAACGAGGAGTAGTTGAAGCGGCCGCGGATTGCGTCGGTGAGATGCACGCCGTTGACATACATCTGCGAGTATTCCTGGGCATAGCCGCGCAGACGGAATCGCATTACGGAGAAGTCGTAGCTTGCGGCGTTGTAGTAGACGTCGTCCGACGCGCCGGCAAGCATGCCGATTGATTGGTCGTTGCCTTCCTCGTCTTCAATCTGGTTCTCGTCGAGAACCGCCATGTCGGTGCTGGTGGCAATACTTTTGTCCACAGCCATCTTGAGCGTGCCGAGGTTGGTGACGCTGTGGCTGTCGATTGCCACGCTGGTCACAATGTCCTTGTAGCCATAGGCAATCACTGTCAGTGTCTCGTCGCCGGTATGGGCGGCTGAGATGCGGAAGTCGCCGTTCGAGCCGGTAAAGGCGCTGCTTCCCTGTTGGAGAAGTACGGTGGCGCCTGCTATCGGCTGTCCGCTGTCGGCGTCAACCACCACTCCGCTCACGCCTGTGTTCTGTGCGAACGCGGGCATCACGGCGAGCAGGAGCAGCGTGATAAACAGTTTTAGTTTCATAAATTAGTTGGTTTATTTTTGTTTGTTTGATTTCGGTTATTTGAGTTCCCTGGTCAGGAATATCTGTGTGGGGAAGTGGTCGCTGTAGCCGTTGAGATAAACACCGCTGGCAAACGTGCGGAGCGGATAGCCGGTGCGGTCGCCTTCCTCGGTGCGGATGCCGGGAATGTCGTTGTGAACCTTGCACTTGAAGTATTTGAGCGTCGACCGGTCCTTGCCGACAAGGTTGTAGTTGATGATTATCTGGTCGAAGAGGTTCCACTGTCCGCGGTAGGCGAGGGTGCCCACGCCGCTGGCAAGAACATCCCACCAGGGGTTGTACCAGCCGCCTTCCTCTACGTCCTTGACGTTGCGTTTGGCGCCGAGCACCTCTGCGCAGCTGGGGTCCATAGGGTCGTCGTTCAAGTCGCCCATTATGATGATTTTCTGCTTAGGATTTATGGCAAGCACGGAGTCGGCGATATGTTTCGACAACGCTGCGGCTGCCTCGCGGAGGTAGCTCGATTGCTTTTGTCCGCCAAGACGTGACGGCCAGTGGTTGACAATCACACTTACCGGCTCGCCGAGAAGAAGGCCGCTGACACACGATTGGTCTCGGGTGCGGAAATTGGGGTTCGACTCGACGACAAGGGTGTGGTGGGTCACGTTGAGCGGGCGGAACAAGCGTGGGTTGAACAGGAAGCCTACGTCGATGCCGCGGCGGTCTGGTGAGTCGTGGTGTAGCACTTGCAGATTCCATGCCTTGAGTTGCTCGTCGCGGGCGAGATCCTGCATGACGGTGATGTTCTCAACCTCGGAAACGCCGATGATGGCTGGTCCCATAGGTGTGAGGTCGGTCTTCATGTTGCTGATAGCGTAGGCAAGATTGTGGATTTTGTTCCAGTAGCGTTTGCCTGTCCACTTGCGCGAGCCGTTGGGGGTATACTCTGCGTCGCGCCCCAGCGGGTTGTTGGGGATGGTGTCAAAAAGGTTCTCCAAATTGTAGAACGCAACGCCTGCCACTTGGTAGCGTTTTCCTTGTCCTTGCATCGGCAATGTTGCTAACAGGACAATCGCAAATGCGAGAGATAGAATCCGTTTCATATCGTTTTTTGTTTTTCGTTTGCAAATGTACATTAAAAAGAAATTCCAAAAATAACAAAAAAATGTCATATACAAGGAAATACATCTCTAAAATTGACTCCCTCCGATAGTTTTTTGTCATTTCTTACCAAAAATCGCATTTGTTGTCTGCCTGCAATCTGTTTACGCATAACGAGCATTGTCTAACGGTTGAAAGTCCCGAGCAAGCCATAATGGCGGGAATTGCATAGTCAAAGGCAAGGGTGTCCATCGTGAGGTGGAATCTGAAAGAAGCCGGAGGCAAACATCTTCCCAAGTCAATGGCTGCCACCAAAAAGATAGGTCGGAAAACGAAAGTGGGGCTGTGTCAAAATAGACGCAACCTCTTTGTGTAATATGTTGTAAAACACGAAGTTGAAGTGCTATATTGGTTGGACTACATTCTATAATTTCGATGCAAAATTAGATAAAATCTATTTTGTAGAACAAAATCGTTTGACTAATTTTGCAAAAAATGAACTATGATACAAGTAAACAAGGGTATATGTCCTCACGACCATATTTGTCCGCTGATTAAGGCGTGTCCAGTCGGGGCAATTCCACAGGATTCCGAAGGCTTTCCGGTGATAGATTTCAACCTTTGCATCGAGTGCGGCAAATGCGTGAGAAAATGCCCTATGAAGGCAATGGACAAATAGAAGGAGACAATCGATAAATCGTTTAAAAAAATTGTTTTAATTGTTATGTCACCTACTTTCATTCGATTCAAACAATGGCTTGGCAGGCTGTCGTTTCGTACAGGCATAGTAGTGGCAACACTCTGTGTAATCAGCTATATAGTTTCATTTACTCAGATGTTGCTTCCCGTATCGGCAACAACGAAAGGTGTATTATGGGTGGTGTTTTTCGGACTTGCCAAAACATTTCAATATGCAGCACTGCTCATTTTAGGAACTGCTGGTTTGACTCGCATTAAAGCCATATTCAAATACCGAAAATAAATCAGACAGCCATTAATAAACACGGATCATGGTTAATCACAAAAGAAAATATTATCGGGCAGCCCTCGAAAAGGAGGTGATTTTTATCATTATACCGTAGGTTAAAAAAAGCAACCGGCGGGCATTGTCTGCCCGTCGGTTGCTTCGTTATGGATTTCAAATATCAGCGCACCACTTTGATTGTCTTTGCGCCGATGCGCACAAGGAATATGCCGTGGTTGCCGAGCGCTACGTTGTGTTCTGTAGCTGCCGTGTTGTCTTGATGCAGGAGTCTGCCGTCGAGGCTGTAGACTGCCACCGGAGCGGCTTCGGCGAGGGTGATGCGGATGCCGTCGGCTGTTGTGGCAACCGTAGCGCCGTCATTGCCGGCGGTTATGCTCTCTACTGCGTCGTTGCGTTTCACTTCCTGCGGTTCCGAGCGGTCGGACGTTGCCTCTTCGATGATTTTGCTGCTTGAATCAAGACGGAATGCCTGAACGGTGTAGGCATAGACGTCGCCGGCTGAATAGTCGGGGGTGTCGATTCTGCGACTTGTGTCGGAGGTCTCGTCGTATTTGTATTTCAGCTCCGTGCTTTCGCCTTTGTTGAGGTTCTGGCTTAATTGCAGGTCGTCAAACAGCACATAGCCTGTTCCTTCAGCAATTGAAATCTCGACGTAGGTGTCTTTCTCGCCTTTCTCAAGCGTGATGACTTGTTCGGCGAGGTCGGTGGTGACGGGGCATTCTGTCTTGAACAGTTCGTCGGCCTTGCCGTCAGCCTTGTCTTTAAGCACACATATTCTCAATTTCGTGACGTTGCGGCCGAGCACATTGAAGCGGAGTGTGGATTTGCCTCCGTCGTGGCTGAGGTCGAGAATCGGCGAATAGATGGTGCCGGGAACGTTGTAGTCAAGGAACATGTTTGAAATGCCAAACATACCTTGTGCTGCCATCGGTGCGAATGCTATCCAGTCGCAGCGTGGGGCGAGGTCGTCGAGAAACACGCGGATTCCGCCGAGGCGGGAGTAGTCCCATGGGCTGTCGATTGTGCCCACTTTCACTGCGCTGAAGTCGGATTTGAACAGGTTAAACGGTTCGTTGTCGGCCTGGGCGGTGTGGGTGAGGATTGTGTAGACGGCATAGGCTGTGGCTTGCGGCACGCTTTGCCAGTTGGCGGTGAAGCCGTAGCTTGCCACGTTGGTGGCGGGAAGGGTGACTGGCGTCTTGAGTTTGCGTATCACGGTTATTGTGTTCGACGTGCTTGAGGTCTCTCCGTTGCGTTTCGAGCAGACGGTGTAGTAATAGTCGATATTTGCCTCGATGCCGGTGACGTCGTAGCTTGTGCCGCTCACTTCCTTGTCCTTGAAGAGATATTGCTCTGTGGCGTTTTTCAGCGTGTAGACGCTGAGCAGATAGCCTTCGGCGCCTTCAACAGCCTGCCAGTTGGCGGTGAATTGGGTGTCGCTTACGTTGGTGGCGGCTTGTGCCAATGGCGCGCCGGGCTTGCCGTTGTCGATTTGGGTGATGGTTATGTCGTCAATGAAGATTGGATAACTTTTTGCCGTTATCTGGATATCGTCTTTTGAGTTGCCGTCGGTGAATGTCAGCGTGTACTCTTTCCATTTTGTGGTGCCCTCGATGGTCTGAGAGCTGGTCACGGTGTTGCTGTATTCGCCCAGAAAGCAGTTCTGCACATAGATTTCATCGGTGGTGCTCGACTTTGACGAAGCTACACGCGCGCGGAATTTGATGGTGAACGAACCGCCGTAGTTCGACAGGTTGAGGGTAGGGGTGATGAGCCAGCCGGTGCCTTCTTCGGTGTCTACGTCAAGATAGGCGCAGCCGCCGGCTTGGTATACGAATCCGCCGCGCCAGCCTGGCTGTTGTGTGTACTTGGCGTCGATCGTGCCGTCGTTCCAGTCGGAAAGTTCGGTGCCGTCGGGGTCGTCCTCGCTTCCTGCTGTGAATTTGGCGAAGTCTTCGGAAACGAGCACAATCTCCGAACCTATTTCGCGGAGCGACGGCGAGTGGGGTTTTGCGGTGAGTGCCTCGAGTTTGGCGTCAAGGGCGGCTGGGGCTTTCTGTGTGTGGCGCAGTCCCGCCATTGCGGTTGCCGCTGTGACAATCGCAAGTGAATAGAAAAGTAGAGTCTTTTTCATAAAACTGATGGTTTATTGCTGTTTGGTGTATTTGCCCTTTAAAATGTTTCTATTATTACCGCAAAAATATTGATTTGTTTTTGTTTGGGCAAGATTTTTAGCGAAAAAAAACCGGGCATCTGTGTGGATGCCCGGTTTTTGTGGGTGTGGGAGCGTTGTGGTTAGCGCGCCACTTTTGTCGTCTTGTTACCTACTTTGACAAAGTATACGCCGTGGTTGTTGAGCGCCACAGTGTGGCTCAACGCGCCGCTGGCTGCGTTGTAGAGGCATTTGCCGTCAACGCTGTAGACTGCCACCGGAGCGGCCTCTGCAAGGTTGATTTCGATGCCGTTGGCTGTAGTGGCAACCTTTGCGTTGCCTGCTGCGATGTTGTCAACGCTGCCTTTGCCTACGGCTACGATGTTTGAATCTCCGGAAATGTTGCCGTTGTTTACGGCGCAGACGTAATAGTAGTACTGCTCGCCTTCTGTCAGGCCTGTGACGTCAAACGAAGTGCCTTCAACGGTTTTGTCCTCAAGCAGGAGCGTGGCTATGTTGTAGACACCGCCATAGGTGTATGAAACGTCGTCGATGGCGCAATTGCCCACTTCCTTTGTGTACGACAGACGGAGTTTCACGATGCCTTCTTCGTCAACGTCCATGCCTACAACATCGGCGAAGTTGGTGTCAATGTCACCGAAGTCGAGTTCGCCGAGGTCAATCCATTCTGTGCCGTTAAATCCGGAAACAGTTATGATGCTGCCTGCGCCGGCTCCCTGGTTCTTTACCCAGAAACTGAATTTTTTGATAGGAGCCGGAGCCTCCGGGGTCTCGATGAAGTCGCCGGTTGCGTCAAAGGCAAGGGCTATCTTCTCTGAATGGTAGTTGCCGCTTGAAGCGTAGATTTCGCGGCTTGTGCCGTTATCGCTGACGCTGATTGTCCAGCCTTCCGGCAATTTTGAGTTCTCAGTGTCGATGAATTTGTCTTTCTTGCCGGTAGCGACGATGCCGTCGAATCCTTCAGTGACTGTAGCCTCTTCCACATCGCTTTTGATGGTCTTGAACGAGAACACTGTGAGCATGTAGCTGGTGGCGCCTTCCACTGCGCTCCAGTTGGCTGTGAAGCTTGTCGGGGTCACGTTGGTGGCTGCCAGTGCCTCTGGTGCCGGAACGTCGATTTTGACTGTCTGGACAACCTTGATGTCGTCAATGTAGATAGGCGACTGGTAGGCGTACAGCTGGATGGAGGCGTTGGCTGCGCCCGATTTGAGCTCTACCTCATACTCTGCCCACTGGTCGGTGATGGCCACTTGTTTGTAGTCAACAACGCCCGACATAGGATCGCTTTCGTTGATGTCGTCCTCGTCGATGCTGACGAATTCAACGGCGTCGGTCGCTCCTTCCTCTGCCACGCGTGCGCGGAATGTAACCACGATATATCCGCCGTTGCCCGAACCGTCAAATGTCGATGTGTTGAGAAAACCGGTGTCTTCGTTGTCGGTGCCTTCATCTACGATGCCGATATATGCGCATCCGCCGGCTTGAAACACGCCGTCTCCGCTCCAGCCCGGAGTGTTTGTCAGCTCGTCGGCGATATATCCGGTTGTTGCGTCAGCCACGTTGGTGGCGTCGGGAGTGGCTTCACTTCCGGCGGTGAATTTGGAGAAGTCCTCTTCGAGAAGCACTTGGAGATTCGGAGTCTCGTCAGCGGCCTCGCCAACTTTGCTGAGGGATTTCAATGACTTTACTGTGGTGGATTTCTGAATGTTGTCCACCATGATTTTTTTCACTTTGTGAGTGCCTGCCAGTGCAACTATGGCGCAGAAGGCTACGGCAAGTGTTGAAACAAGTAGAGATTTTTTCATAAAAACGTTGGTTTATAGGATTAAGCAAGCCACTCTCGTGCATAGTCTCGAGAGTGGCTTGCAGATATGTTTGTCGCTTAGTCGATGATGTCGAAGCCAGTGTAAGGCACGAGTGCCTTCGGAATGCGGATGCCTTCCGGGGTCTGGTTGTTCTCGAGCAGCGCAGCCATGATGCGCGGCAGGGCGAGAGCGGAGCCGTTGAGCGTGTGGCAGAGCGTCATCTTCTTGTTGGCGTCGCGGTAGCGGCAGTGCAGACGGTTGGCTTGGTAGCTTTCGAAGTTTGAAACCGAGCTTACCTCAAGCCAGCGTTTCTGTGCGGCTGAAAACACCTCGAAGTCGAATGTGATTGCCGATGTGAAGCTCATGTCGCCGCCGCAGAGGCGAAGGATGTGCCATGGCAACTCGAGTTTCTCAAGCAGTCCCTGCACGTGGTCTTTCATCTCTTCCAATGCTGCGTATGAGTTTTCAGGCTTCTCGATGCGCACAATCTCCACCTTGTCAAACTGGTGCAGACGGTTCAGTCCGCGCACGTCCTTGCCGTAGCTGCCGGCTTCGCGGCGGAAGCATGCTGAGTATGCGCAGTTCTTTTTCGGCAGGTCTTTCTCATCGAAAATCACATCGCGGTAGATGTTGGTGACAGGCACTTCGGCTGTCGGGATGAGATACAGGTTGTCAAGGTTGCAGTGATACATCTGTCCCTCTTTGTCGGGCAGTTGACCTGTGCCGATGCCCGATGCCTCGTTGACCACGTAAGGTGGCTGTGTCTCGAGATAGCCTGCCTTTGAGGCTTCGTCGAGGAAGAATTGGATGAGCGCGCGCTGAAGTTTCGCTCCCTTGCCGAAATAGACTGGGAAACCGGCGCCGGTGATTTTCACACCGAGCTCGAAGTCAATCAGATTGTATTTCTTTGCGAGTTCCCAGTGGGGAAGGGCGTCTTCCGGAAGGTCGGGCATCTGACCGCCTGTCTTTTCTACAACGTTGTCCTCGGCTGTCTTGCCTTCCGGCACCATTGCGCACGGGGTGTTTGGAATGGAGAGAAGAATCTCGGTGATTTTGTCGGCGGCGCTTTTCACCTCTTCCTCAATGGCTTTGTTGGCGGCTTTGAGTTCTGCCACCTGTGCCTTTACGCCTTCTGCCTCGTCTTTCTTGCCCGACTTCATCAACGCTCCGATCTGTGCGGCGAGTTTGTTGAGGTCGGCGCCGTTTTGGTCAAAACGGGCTTGCGCCGTGCGGCGTGCCTGGTCGAGTTCGAGAATCTCGTTTATGAGTTTTTCCGCATCGAAATGTTTCACCGCAAGGCGGCGCACAATTTCTTGTGGATTTTCTTTGATTGCAGCTAATGTAAGCATCTTTTTTCGTTCTTATAAAGTTCTTATATCTTGTTGATTATGCGAGCAGTTCGCGCACTTTTGCCGAGATGGCCTTGCCTTCTGCCTTTCCTGCCAGCTCTTTGGTGGCTGTGCCCATCACCTTGCCCATCTCTTTGGCAGATGTGGCGCCGACACGGGCGATGATTTCCTTCAGGGCGGCGGTCAGTTCCTCTTCGGAGAGTTGCTTGGGCAGATACTCTTCGATGATTGCTGCCTGTGCCAATTCTTCACCGGCAAGGTCTTCGCGGTTCTGTTCTGTGTAGATCGATGCGCTTTCCTTGCGCTGTTTCACCATCTTGGCGAGAATCTTCAGAGCGGCGTCGTCGCTCAGTTCGCCATCGCCGCCTTTGGCGGTCTTGGCCTCAAGAAATTCTTTTTTGATGCCGCGAAGCGCCTCGAGGCGCACTTTGTCGCGTGCCAACATTGCGGTTTTGATGTCGCCGCTTACTTTATCAAACAGGTTCATAATTGTATATGTTGTTTTAAAGTTTTTTAATCAAATTCAATCTCGCGCATTCCGTGCCCCGTTGTTTCTTGTGCGGGCTTCGGCGCTTGGTGTGTCGGCTCGGCTATTTCAGCCTGCGACTCGGCAAGCGTGCGCCATTCTTCGCGCAGACGGCTGTCGGAGCCGCGGCGGAAGGTCGGCGTTTTCTCGATAAAGTTGATCAGCGTGTCGTTGTCCATCTGTTGCGGAGTGAGCAGGATGTAGTTTGCGCTCGCTTTCTTGCGGTTGCGCTCTGCCACTTTCTCCTCGCCGTATTCCGCGGAGATGCGTGAGTCGTTGTCGGCTGCTACCGGCTCTTGTTTCGGCTTGCCGAAAATCCGGGGCTTTGGCTTGTAGGTGGTCTCGTTGCTGAGGCTGATTTCGAAGCCGGAGGCAAGGATTGTGATTTTCACCTTGTCGCCGAGAGTGTCGTCGACCGACGTTCCCCAAATCACGTCGACATCCTTAGCAAAATTGTTCATAAACGCTGTAATCTCGTTGGCCTCGCCCATCATGAACGGATGCTCGGATTTCTTCGAGTAGTACAGGTTGAAGAGGAAACGCTTTGACGTCTGCACGTCGCGGTTTTTCAGCAACGGAGAGTTGAGAGCGTCCTCGATGGCTTTGGTCACTCGGTTTTCGCCTTCACCGTATCCGGTACTGATGATTGCCGTGCCGCCGTCTTTGAGCGTCGTGTTGACGTCCTCGAAGTCAAGGTTGATTTTTCCCTTGAAGTTTATCAGTTCGGAGATGCTTCGGGCTGCGTCGGTAAGCGTTTCATCCGCTTTGTCGAATGCGTTGTCAAACTCCAGGTCGCTGTAGATTTCTGTCAGACGCTCGTTGTTGATAATCAGCATAGCGTCTACATATTTGCCCATCTCGTCGGCGCCTTCAAGCGCCTTGATGATTTTTTTCTCGCCCTCGAAGAGGAATGGTATCGTGACAATGCCCACGGTCAGCATGCCGCGTTCGCGTGCGATGCGTGCCACTACAGGTGATGCTCCCGTACCGGTTCCTCCGCCCATGCCGGCGGTGACAAACACCATTTTTGTGTCCTCGTCAAAGAGTTCGGCGAGCTCCTCTGCGCTTTCCTCGGCTGCCGCTTTGGCTTTTTCTGGCTTGTTGCCCGCGCCGAGACCGCGGGATGTGTTCGGTCCGAGAAGCACCTGCTCCGGCACCGGGGAATTAAGCAGAGCCTGGCGGTCGGTGTTGGTCACAACAAACGACACTCCCGGGATATTTTGCTTATACATATAGTTGACGGCGTTGTTGCCGCCGCCGCCCACACCGACAACTTTGATGATTGCCGAGCCGTTTTCGTTGAAACTGCTCACTTGGCGTTCGTCGGTTGGGAAAATCGTTGATTTGGTTGCTATATCTTCGCCACTCATAGTCGTTCGTTTTTATTGTTCGTCTTCTGCATCTTCGAATGTTTTTTCAACGCCGTCGCTCATTTGTTTGATGAAGCGCGAGATGAAGCTTGGCCTTTTCGGTTTCTTCGGTTGCTCGTCGTGAGTCTCTTGAGGCTTATGGGTTGGTTGCGCTGGCTCGTTGGCGTCGGGATACTCGGGCATCGCCGGTATCGACATGCAGTTTGCCGCCTGCGGCTGGTTGGAAATCCACTCTACTACCGACAGAAGCTGCGGTATCTTGGAGAGTTCCTTGCCTTCGTCAACTCCCGGATACAAGCCGGTGCGCACCTTCATGTCGGAGATGTTGTTGAGAAGGTCTGCCATACGCTTCAAGTGCATGCCGCGGCCTGTGGTGACAAAGCCGGCGGCAAGGTCGCCAGGGGTCATCTGGGCAAACTGCAGCTGGTTGAACACGTTCTCCATGATTTCACCTGCGCGCGCCGAAACGTAGTTTGACACGTCGAGAGCCGATGCGCCCGAGATGTCGGCGTTGGGCAGGTCTACGCCAACCGACATTGCGTCGCCGTAGCTGCGTTTTATCTTGTCGGCCTGCTCCTCAAGAAGGTTGAGCGAGCAGAGGTCGCGGGTGATGTTGCGTGAACCCATCGGCAGCACGTTGAGATACAGAAGGCTGTTGTTTTTGTAGACGGCAACGGTCGTTGTCTCTGCTCCGTGGTCAACGTAGACGCTGCCAAGACGGCGCTCTTCGCTGGTGAGCATCGACTGTGCGGCGGCTATCGGGGTGATGATGAAGTCGTTGATGCGGATTTTCATACGGTCGAACACCATCTGGAGGTTGCGGCGCATCTGCGGACGGCACAGCACAACGTTCATCACGGCGTGCAGATGTTGTCCAATCGAGCCAATGGGGTTTGCCACGGTGCTGCCGTCGAGCTCATACTCGCGCGGAAGCACTGCGACAATGTTTTTGCTGTCGAGCCCCGCCGAAGCCTCTTTTTTCAGCAAATCGATGAATTCGCGGCTGATGGGGACATCTTCGTTGAGGTCGCGGTCAATCTCTATTTTCTCTGTGTGGAGCGAGCGTCCGCCAAAGGCGAGATACACGCTGTCTATCTGGCGTGGAGCCACTCGGCTGTCGTTCTTGATACGGTAGAGCAGGTCGTTTGTCTTGCTGCACACCTCGTCGACGTTGACGATGCTGCCGTATCTGACACAGTCCAGAATCGGCACTTCGTGATAGCACACAATTGTCGCATTGCCGGGCGCTGTGACGCTTGCCACCACTCCGGCGATGTGTGAACTGCCAATCTCAAGGGCTACTATGTATTTCTTGTCTTCCATATCTTTATGGCTGTTTTGGTGTAATCGTATGTTTGCGTGTGGTGTCGGAAACTTCGCTGACTGCTACCGACACCAGCGGGTCGGGCGACTCCTCGTGGCCGAGGCTTACGTCCTGCTGTATCTTCAGGCGTGGCGTGTTGATGCGTTTGCTTGCCACAATCTGTCCGTGCCATTTCAGCGTGATGGTGTCGTAGAAGTCCCATCCTTTCACTGGCAGCACTTCTTGATAGAACCGCTTCAGCTTGGCGAATTTCTTGTCAAGGTCGGTCAGGTCGCCGAGGTTCACGGTGATTCCTGCCATCTGGGGGATGATGTAGACGTTGCGCGGGTTGGCGGCGTTGATTGCCGAAACCATTTCGTCTGCCTCGGGATGGCTGGAGAGGAAGTCGATGAGCGGCAGAAGCTGTGTGGGCTGAAACCGCTTGCTGAAATGTCCGCTTACGACGGGCACGTCGAGGAAGAATCCTTCGTTGGCTGGGACGTGCTTGCCGGCGCGGTTGATGTAGTACGACTGGTTGCCGTCAAAAACCCGCATCACGGGCTGTATCGGCTCCAGGTCGATGCACAGGCTGTTGTCGCTGTTGGTGTAGCACTGCACGTGCTCCACGTAGTATTGCTTGTTGAACGTGCGTTCAATCTGCTCCTCGCTGATGTTGACGAGGCGTTTGCCCTTGACATTGAAGCCGAGGCGGTTCATTTCCGACAGGATAAACTTGTCGGTGATGAACCGGATGGAGTCGTTGGGGTTTTCCACAGTCACGACAATGCCGCTGCACGTGGCGTCGCGCCGCGCGGCACTGGTCCAGAAGAATGAGCCTATGACGTAGGCAACAACCAGGATTGTCGATATGTAGAACAGTAACTTTTTCAATGTTTTTGCTTTACCACTTCACAAATTTGGGGCAGATAGTTGCAGATGTCGCCTGCACCAACTGTCAAAAGTACGTCAAAATTATAATTTTTTATTGTTTCTACCAAAGAATTTTTATTGCAAAGTGCTTTGTTTTTGCATTTTATATCTTTAAGTATGATTTCTGACGTCACTCCGGGTATCGGAAGCTCGCGGGCTGGGTAGATGTCGAGCAGCAGAACGTCGTCGGCGAGCGACAGGGCTTCGGCGAATTGCGGAGCGAAATCGCGGGTACGGGTGTAGAGGTGCGGCTGGAAAACTACGGTCAGTCGGCGGTTGGGGTATAAGTCCTTGACGGAGCGGATGCTTGCCTTGAGTTCGTCGGGGTGGTGGGCATAGTCGTCGATAATCACTTTGCCGTTTTTGCCGGACTCTTTGAGCCAGAACTCGAAGCGGCGCTTTGGACCGAGGAATGTGCCTACGGCATTGCGTATCACGTCGTCGGGCACGCCTACCAGCTGGCATACTGCCATTGCTGCCACTGCGTTCTCGATGTTGATATCGACAGGCACGCCGAGTTTGACGTCTTTGATTGTGCCTTTGGGGCTTACGAAGTCAAACACGATTTCGCCGTCGCCCTTGCGCACGTTTTCTGCGTGGAAGTCGCCCTCGTTGCGCGAGTAGTGGTAGACGGCGACGCCCTGCTGTGGGCGCGGACGCAGTTTCAGTCCGGTGTGGCAGATGAGTGTGCCGCCGGGCTGGATTAGCTCGGTGAAGTGGGCGAAACTTTCCAGATATGCCTCCTCTGTGCCGTAGATGTCGAGGTGGTCGGGGTCGGTGGCTGTAACCACTGCTATGTAGGGGTTGAGCCAGTGGAATGAGCGGTCGAACTCGTCGGCCTCGATTACGGTGTAGGGGCTTGTCTTGCTGAGCATGAAGTTGCTGTCGTAGTTGCGCAGGATGCCGCCGAGGAAGGCGTTGCAGCCTATCTCGGAGGAGTGCAGTATGTGTGCCGCCATGCTCGATGTGGTGGTCTTGCCGTGTGTGCCTGAGAAGCAGAGCCCCTTGGAGTCGTGGGTGAGCAGTCCGAGCACCTGGGCGCGTTTCATCACGTCAAATCCGCCGTCGCGGAAATATGTGAGCCCGGGATGGGTCGACGGCACCGCGGGGGTGTAGACCACGAGTGTGGTCGCCTTGTCGCGGCAGTAGCCGGGAATCAGCTCTGCCGCATCGTCGTAGGTGATTTCGGCGCCTTCGGCTGTCAGTTCGTTGGTGAGGGCAGTGCGTGTGCGGTCGTAGCCGGCCACTTTAAGCCCTTTTGATAGATAGTATCTGACGAGAGCCGCCATGCCTATGCCTCCGGCTCCCACAAAATATACGCTTTTATATTGTTTTTTTTCTGCCATAGTCTTTGTTTGGTTTTATTGTTCAACGATTTGCATTACGCGGTCAACGATGTCGCCGACGGCGTTGCGCAATGCCATTTTGGAGATGTTGGCCGACAATTTCTGCAGCTTGGCGTTGTCTTTCACAAGGGCGAGCGCCTCGGGCATAAGCTTGTCGGCGGCTTCGGCGTCGCGCACCATCATTGCAGCGCCGTGGTCGACGAGTGCCATCGCATTTTTTGTTTGATGGTCCTCGGCTACGTTGGGCGACGGCACAAGGAGTGAGGCTTTGCCGAGCAGCTGCAGTTCGGAAATGGAGCTTGCTCCCGCACGCGACACCACAAGGTCGGCGGCGCGGTATGCCTCGTCCATATTCGACACGAAAGCCTGCTGCACCACGTTGCCGGGTTGTTTCTCCTGCATTGTGGCGCGTGCCTGCTCATCGTAGATTTTGCCGGTCTGCCAGATCAGTTGCACCTCGGAGTCGGCTTTTATCGTGTCGAGAGCCGCGGCGATGCAGTTGTTGACGGTGCGGGCGCCGAGCGAGCCTCCCACCACGAGGATTGTGCGTCGGTCGGGGTCGAGTCCGAATTTCTGCCTCGCCTGTTGCGGCGTGAGCGTGCAATTGAGGATGTTCTGTCTCACGGGGTTGCCCGTGACGAGGATTTTGTCGGCAGGGAAGAAGCGTTCCATGCCTTCGTATGCTACGCATATAGCGTTGGCTTTCTGTGCGAGCAGCTTGTTGGTCACTCCGGCGTAGGAGTTCTGCTCCTGTATGAGCGTCGGGATGCCTTTCTTTTGTGCCTCCTTAAGCATTGGTCCGCTGGCATATCCGCCCACGCCGATGGCGATGTCGGGCTTGAAGTCGCGGAGAATCTTTTTTGCCAGATGCATACTTTTCAGCAGTCGGGCAACGACTTTGACGTTGCGCAGCAGATGCTTGCGGTCGAAACCGCTGACGGGCAGACCAACAATTTTGTAGCCTGCCGCCGGCACCTTCTCCATCTCCATACGGTTTTCTGCACCGACAAAGAGGATGTTGGCATCCGGACGGCGTTCCTTGATGCCGTTGGCTATCGACAGCGCCGGGAAGATGTGTCCGCCGGTGCCGCCACCGCTGATAAGTACATTCAATTGTTTTTTCATATCTTGATAAAACGTCTTGTTGTTCAATAGTTTATAAAAGCCGTCAGTCGTTGCGTGTCGGGTTGGCGGCGCGCATGCTTTCAGGCAGTGCCTCCTTCTCCTTGCGCACGTCTTTCTCGGCGCTTGTCTGTGTTGCCGTGCGGCTTACGCTGAGCATCACTCCGAAGGCGATGCTTATCACCAGCACCGACGTGCCGCCTTTGGAAATCAACGGCAGCGGCTGTCCCGACACGGGAAACACTCCTGTGTTGATTGCCATGTGGAAGTAGGCCTGAAGCACCACCATCACTGCCATTCCCATCACGAGGAAGGCTGGGTAGGCGCGGTTGCACTTGCGCGCGATGTTTCCGGCGCGCATCAGCAGGGTGAAGAACAGTCCGATCAGAAACAGTCCGCCGAACAGTCCGAGTTCCTCTACGATGATAGAGAACACATAGTCGGAAAACGCCAGAGGCAGACGGCTGCACTCGCGGGAGTTGCCAGGCAACACGCCAAAGATGCCTCCGTGGGCCTGAGCCATGTATGAGTACATCTCCTGGTCGTTTTTCTCGGTTATCTCCTGCTCATAGAGCGGGGTGCGGAATCGCTCGAAGAAGCGGTCCATACGGGCGTCCCATGTGCTGGCGCGCGGCGTGGTGGCCTTGGCTGCCTGTTTTGTCTGCTCCGTTTCCGCTTTTTCCGGGTCGGAGAGGGTGTTTGCCTCGGCGCAGCTTTTTATGCCGAACAGAATGGCGACCACAACGCTGAATAAAAGCACGGCGCGCATGAAAGCCTTCCCGCTCACCTTGCCTATGATGATAAGCGACAGGCTGATAAGGACGAACAGCAATGTGTTGGTCATGCCTTGCATCACGAGGAGGCTGCCGAACATTCCGACGATTACCGCCGATATCCATAGTCCCCTGTCCTTGATGCGTCCTTGTTTGTGGTCGATGTTGGTTGCCATCACCAGCGACAGCAGAAACACGATTGCAACCTTGGCGAGTTCCGCCGGTTGTATAGTGAAGCCGGGAAGGTGCACGGCACGTTGCGCCCCGTTGATGTTTTTGCCGAAGAATGCTGCAAACAGCATCAAGCCGATGGCAATGAGGCTGAACACATTGCCGTAGTTGACATATTTGGTGTAGTTTATGCGCGAGCAGGCAATCATCGTCACTACACCGATGGCAAGATACGAAAGCTGTCTGACCATCGGTTCCATCAAGTCGTTTTTTATCTCGCGGCTCGACGCACTGTAACTTTCCACCACCGATATCACCAACAGGGTGATATAGATGCCGAGGATGTAGGTGTCGGGTTTGCCGACTTTGGTGTTTGTCGTTGCTTCAGCCATAACGTGATGCCTCCGTTTCTGTTATTTTTTAAGTTTTCTGACTTCGTCTTTGAATTGACGTCCGCGGTCTTCGTAGCTCTTGAAGAGGTCGAAACTTGCGCAGCATGGCGACAACAGCACAGTGTCGCCGCTCTTGGCAAGGCGTGTAGCCTCGCTCACCGCGTCGCCGATGCTGTGGGTGTCGGCTATCACGGGGACTTTCCCGGCGAAGAATGTCTTGATTTTCTCGTTGTCCTTGCCCATGCACACGATGGCTGAAACTTTGTCGGTGACAAATTTTTCGATTTCCGAGTAGTCGTTGCCTTTGTCTTTGCCTCCAAGAATCAGAACCACAGGCGTTTTCATACTCTCAAGCGCATACCAGCAAGAGTTTACGTTGGTGGCTTTGGAGTCGTTAACGTAGCGGATGCCGTTGATGGTGTCAACGTATTCCAGACGATGCTCAACCGACTGGAAGTCGGACAAGGCTTTGCGGATTACGTCCTTCTTGATGTTGAGCAGCGATGCCGACAGACCTGCGGCCATAGAGTTGTAGAGGTTGTGCAGACCGTTGAGGGCGAGCTCGTCGACAGGCATCTCGAAGTCGGTGCCTTCGGCGGCATTGAACACCAGTGTGTCGCCGTCGCAGTATGCTTTGGCGCCTTCCTCGTTGTGCTCAGAGAACGGCAGCATCTGAGCCTCCACGTTGATGTGGTTGAGCTGCTCTGCAATCACAGGGTCGTCTTCCCAATAGATGAACGAGTCGTCTTTTGTCTGGTTCTGGAGAATGCGGAACTTTGCGTTCACATAATTCTGCATCTCATAGTTGTAGCGGTCAAGATGGTCGGGAGTGATGTTGAGCAGCACGGCGATGTTGGCTTTGAAGTCATACATATTGTCGAGTTGGAAACTGCTCAGCTCAATCACATAGACATCGTGGTTGGCTGTCGCCACCTGATATGCGAGGCTTGTCCCCACGTTTCCAGCCAGACCCACGTTCAAGCCGGCGTCCTTGAGGATGTGGTAGGTAAGCATTGTGGTTGTTGTCTTGCCGTTACTACCCGTGATACATACCATTTTCGCATCGGTATAGCGTCCGGCAAATTCGATTTCCGAAATCACCGGGATGTTTTTAGCCTTTATTTTCTGGATGATAGGCGCTGTGTCGGGGATGCCCGGACTTTTCACCACCTCGTCGGCGGCAAGGATGCGCTCCTCGGTGTGGTGGCCTTCTTCCCAGTTGATAGAGTACTCGTCAAGACGTGCCTTGTATTTGTCGGCAATGTTTCCAAAATCGGAAAGCCAAACGTCCATTCCTTTTACTTTTGCGAGGACCGCGGCTCCTACGCCGCTTTCTCCTCCGCCAAGCACTGCAATTCTTCGAGTCATTATCGTATTTTTAAAGTTATAAATGTCAATATTGCAAGAAATATGCCAATAATCCAGAATCTTACGGTGATTTTCGACTCAGGGATGGCATTGAACGGATGCTGCCAAAGCACGCCCTTGTCGCCTGTGCCTTGTTTCTGGAAATGGTGGTGGAGCGGAGCCATCTTGAAGATGCGCCGTCCGGTGCCGGTCTTGCGCCGGGTGTATTTGAAATATGCTGTCTGAAGGATCACCGACAGGTTCTCAACAAGGAAGATTCCGCAGAGGATTGGGATGAGCAGCTCCTTGCGGATCAGGATTGAGAACACGGCGATGATGCCACCGAGCGTAAGGCTGCCGGTGTCGCCCATAAACACTTGTGCAGGGTAGGCGTTGTACCACAGGAAGCCCACCAGCGCGCCGATGAATGCCGCTGCGTAGACCATCAGCTCGCCGCTGCCTGGGATATACATTATGTTGAGGTAGGACGAGTAGATGATGTTGCCTCCGAGATAGCACATGATGGCGAGCGCCACTCCGATGATTGCCGATGTGCCGGTTGCGAGTCCGTCGATGCCGTCGGTGAGGTTGGCACCGTTTGACACAGCCGCCACCACGAAGATTGTCACGAGGACAAACAATATCCAGCCGCCGGTTTCGGCGTTGTCGCCCATCCATTTGGTGAACCACGCATAGTTCATGTTGTTGCCTTTCACAAACGGGATTGTGGTGATTGGCTGCTTCTCTTCCTGCGATTTGTAAGTCACCTCAATCTGGTGGTTGGCAGCGTTTTGCGTCTCGATGTTCTCGCGCACCACGATGTCGGGGCTGAGATACATTGTCAGTCCGACCATCAGACCCACTCCCACTTGACCTACAATCTTGAACTTGCCAGCCAAGCCGTCCTTGTTGTGCTTGGCGAGTTTTTTGTAGTCGTCGAGGAAGCCGAGCAGACCGAAGAGCAGTGTTGACACCACCATCAGAATCATGTAGACGTTTGTGAAGTCGCCAAGCAGCAGGCATGGCACGATAATGGCGATGATGATGATCACGCCGCCCATTGTCGGTGTGCCGGTCTTGCTCATCTGTCCCTCAAGTCCGAGGTTGCGCACAATCTCGCCCACCTGCATCATTTGCAGACGGTCGATGATGTGCCGACCCACGATTGTGGCGATGAGGATTGACAATATCAACGCCATACCCGACCTGAAGGTCAGATATTCAAACAGGCGTGCGCCGGGCACGTCGAATTGCTGTAGATAATCGAATAAATGATAAAGCATTGTTTATTGTTGTAATTCTTTTTCTTCGTTAAAAATCTCCTGTACCACTTCCTTGTCGTCGAAATGGTGCTTCACTCCGCAGATTTCCTGATAGTTCTCGTGTCCTTTGCCGGCAATCACGACCACGTCGCCCTTTTGGGCAAACTGAGCCGCGGTGCGGATAGCCTCGCGGCGGTCGGCGATGCGCAGCATGCGCCTGCGGTCGTCGGCGTCAAGCCCCTCTACCATATCGTTGAGGATGTCGTCGGGATTCTCGAAGCGTGGGTTGTCGGAAGTGAGTATCAACTTGTCGCTCAGTCGTGAAGCCTCTTTCGCCATGATTGGACGCTTGCCACGGTCGCGGTTTCCGCCGGCACCGACAACGGTGATTATTTTGCCGCGTGTCCCCACCACGTCGCGCACGGTCGAAAGCACGTTGACCAAAGCGTCGGGTGTGTGGGCATAGTCGACGATTGCCGTGTAGCCGCGCGGCGACTCAAAAGTCTGGAATCGTCCGGCAACAGGCACCAGCCGGCTCATGTCGACCAATGTGCGCTCCTCGTCGAAACCGAGCAGGCGAGTGGCTCCGTAGACGGCAAGCAGGTTGTAGGCGTTGAATCGTCCGGTGAACAGCACCTCCACTTCGTGGCGGTCAATGTTGAGCAGCGTTCCGTTGAGCCGGCTTTCGATGATTTTGCAACGGAAGTCGGCCTGCGAGCGCAACGAATATGTGTATTTCTTTGCGGCGGTGTTCTGCAGCATGAACTGTCCAGCCTTGTCGTCGGCGTTTACCAGAGCGAACGCGTCGGCAGGGAGGATGTCGAAAAACCGTTTTTTCGCCCTCATATATGCGTCGACAGTCTTGTGGTAGTCGAGGTGGTCGCGCGTCAGGTTGGTGAAGATTGCACCGCGGAAACGCAGACCGTCGATGCGGTGCTGGTCGGCAGCGTGCGAGCTCACTTCCATAAACGCATATTCGCAACCTTCCTCCACCATTTCGTGCATCAAGCGGTTGAGTGTCAGCTGGTCGGGAGTGGTCTGTGTGGCAGGCACCGCACGTCCGTCAACATAGTTGCAGACGGTTGAAAACAGACCGGTCTTGTAGCCCATCATTCGCAGCATCTCGTAGAGCAGCGTGGCGGTGGTGGTCTTTCCGTTTGTTCCGGTTACGCCGACAAGCTTCAGCTTGTCGGTAGGGTTGTCGTACCATTCCGAGGCGAGGAATCCCAGCGCCGAGGCGCAGCATTCCACCTTTATATATGTCACATCGCTGTCGAGCACATCGGGCAGCGTCTGGCATACCACAGCCGTCGCCCCAGCCTTCACCACGTCGGGGATGAATTTATGTCCGTCGACGGTGACGCCCGGCACGGCTACAAACAAGGCGCCCGGCGTAATCTTCCGCGAGTCGCTCTCGATGCTTGAGATTTCCTTGTCGGTAGCACCGGTGATGCTGACCGCTTTAATTCTTGACAATAATTGAGATAAAATCTTGCTCATATATAATCAATTATTTAAATGCAAAGTTGCTTTAGTTCCTTTTCTTAGCGGAGAGCCGGCGGCAGGAATCTGCTGGGCCACATAGCCCGATCCGCTTATTTTTGTCACAGTCACACCGCAGCGTTCAAGAGTTGCCACGGCATCGCGCAGTCCCATTCCTAAAACGTTGGGCACCATTCCTTTCTCGTTTCCCTTGCTTTTCATCTGGGAATATGACTTAGCCTTCATCTGGCTCAGCACTCTTGTGGTCTTGTCGCTGCTCATCGCCATCAGGGTAGGTGCGCGGTGGGTGTTGTCGTCCTCTTTTCGGAAGTCGGATTTGTTGCCGAGCATCCCCCGTGCATACATCTTCAAGGCCGTGTTCATCAGCACCCGTCCGCTCACCAGCTGCGCGCTGCGTATGCGGGGAGCGTTGAACACCACGATGCATGAATACATCGGTTTGTCGTAAGGGAAGAAGCCGGTAAACGTCACCCGGAGTTTGTTTGTGTATCCCACGCCCGGCTCCATGATGCGTGCGGTTCCGGTTTTTCCGGCAATCTCCACGAAGTTGTTTTGCAGCCGCGGTGCCGTAGGCACACCCTTGCGGTCGCTCCACACCACAGCTCGCAGCATTGACCGCACCTCGCTTGCCGTCTTCGGGCTGAATGCCTGTTTCCGCACGTACGACACCGGGTTTGATTTTATCAGCGAGTCGTTTCGCCACAGCTCCTTAACAAGCCGCGGGCGCACAAACTTTCCGTCGTTTGCGATGGCGTTGATGATTGCAAGGTTGGTGACCGGCGACTGTTGCACGGCATATCCGTAGCAGCAACGCGACAGATTGATGCGCCAAGGGTTCTCCATCCTCTTGTCGGGGCTTCCGAGCGGTTGTATTGTGGGTTTGCTCTCGCCGGAGATTCCGATGTTGAGCGATTCGAAGAAACCGATTTCCTCAAGGCGTTTACGGAATTCCCATGGCTTTTCTCCATAGTGGCTCGTGATTATCCGCGCAGTTCCGATGTTGCTTGATCCTGCGAGCACCTCGGTCACCGTCGGGTTCGCTCCGATGGAGTGGGTGTCGGTGATAGGCCTTGCCTGGGCGTATGGGAAGCTCGCACCGATTGTGACGGGAGTGCTTGCATGCACAAAACCGTCTTCGATTGCGATGGCAAGCGATATTGGCTTCATCACCGAGCCAAGCTCCCATGAGCGCACAGCGTGGTTTACGGTCTCGATATAGTCGTGTGCGGTTTCGTTCCACGACAGGTTGGAAATGGCTTTGATGTCGCCCGTCTTCACGTCCATCAGCACAGCAGTCGCCCATTCCGGTTCCTGCTCGACGCACATGTTGTAAAGCTCCGTTTCGAGGATGTCCTGAATCTGCACGTCGATAGTGGTCAGAATGTCGTATCCGTTGATGGCGGCGATGTCCTCCCACTCCTTTATCGCAGTGGTCAGCTGCACCTTCTTCTTGACGCCCGGCTTGCCGTATAGCAACGAGTCAAGCTCCTTCTCCAGACCCGACGTCCCGTGCTTCAAATCGTTGATGTTGCCGATGCTTCGAGCCGCCATGCGTCCGAACGGCTTCTCGCGGCAGTCGAGCGACTGCGCGGTTATGATTGTCCTGCCGTTTCGGGAGTTCAGATAAGCGAACGTGCGGAGCGTGTCGAGCTCGGCTTTTGTCATTTTCTTTGAAATGAGGAAAGTGCGCGACCGGTTGCTCTTTTCCTTTTTTATTTCATTGTCAAACAGCGCCTTCCATTGAGCAGCCGTGCGTTGGGGCTGTGTGTGCAGCGATTCGAGCTGAGAGCACAGCCGCGGCAGCAGCGAGTCAATGGCCTCAGGCTTGAAGTTTGGCGAGCGCAAGTCGAGTCTCACCATATAGTATCTCACGCTCACTGACAGAATCGACCCGTCGGAAGCAAGAATCTTTCCACGTTCGGGCGTGATGGAGTCGCCGCTCACAAGCGTTCCCGCAGCCTTCTCGTTCCAGAGAGGAGCGTCGACAACCGTTGTTTTGAAAAGCATAGTGGCAATGAGGATTGCAAAAAGCGCAATGATAATGAATATCATGCGGTAGCGGTTGAGCATGCCCTGCTGTATTTTACTTTTCTTTTTCTTCTCCATCGTCAGTGTCGTTTGAAGAGTCCAGATAATATGGCGGTTGCTCGGCAACTTTCAGGTACATGTGAAGAGTGTCGAGCTTTTGGGTCAGCTCGCTCTCTCGGATTTTGCTGCTGTATTCCGAAGAAGCGTTGACCATGTTTGTCTTGGCGTTTGCGAGCACCTCGCTCAGGTGTATTATTTGGGCGATTTTCATCTGCACATCAAATTTGAAAGAGATGTAGATGATGAACATGGCCACAACAACCACAACGCCGATGATGTTGCGTTTGTAGTCTTTTACGGAAAGCCACTGCCCGCGGTATATGCGCTTCAGCAGACTGGACGATTTCTTGGGTTTCTGCTCGTCGGCCATCACTCGTCCTCCTTTCCAATTATCGCCACACGCAGTTTTGCGCTGCGTGCGCGCGGATTGCGTTCCACCTCCTCGTCAGACGGAACAATCGGTTTTCCCGACAGCGGCGCTATAGGCGACAGCCGGCGTCCGAAGAAGTCGGTTTCCACTTTGCCGTCGATGCGTCCGCTGCGCATGAAATTTTTCACCATGCGGTCCTCGATGCTGTGGTATGTTATTATAGCGAGTCGTCCGCCTGGGCGTATAGCCGTTAGCGTCTGCTCGAGAAACTCCTGAAGCGCGTCGACTTCGTGGTTCACCTCCATACGCAAAGCCTGGAACACTTGCGCCAGTTCTTTTTTCTCCTGACGAGGGTTTATCAGCGGTCGTACCACGTTCAGCAGGTCGGCGATAGTGACAATGTCCTTCGAAGCCCTTGCTTTCACGATGCAGTCAGCCATTCGTTTGGCATTCTTCAGCTCGCCGTAAAGGCGGAAAATCGTGGTCAGCCGTTCGGCGTCGTATTCGTTTACCACGCGTCGCGCGTCAAGGTCGTTGTCGCGGTTCATGCGCATGTCGAGAACGCCGTCGCTGTATCTGAACGAGAAACCGCGCTCTCCGTCGTCGAAGTGATGGAACGACACGCCGAGGTCGGCGAGGATGCCGTCGGCAGGCAGCGCATTGTAGAAACGAAGGAAATTACGCAGGTATCGGAAGTTTCCATGCACAAACGTGAACCGGTTGTCGTCAATCCGGTTTGCATAAGCGTCCATGTCCTGGTCGAAACTGAACAGCCGACCATTAGGTCCGAGACACGACATAATGGCGCGCGAGTGACCTCCTCCTCCGAATGTCACGTCGACGTATGTGCCGTCGGGCTTTATGTCGAGCCCTTGGATTGTTTCCGGCGCCAATGCAGGGATATGATACACAGGTAGTTCCTCTTTCATTACCATAAAAAATCTTCTTCCATACCTAATTAGGTGGTAAAGGTAGACATTATTTATAAAAGTAGCGTAATAGATTGAAAAAAAGTTATTAACAACCGTTTAAAATGGCGTGTTTGGCATCGGAATTACGGTTTGGGAAGGCTTTTGTAGAAAAAATTAACCAGAAAGGCGATTTTTGTAAAAAAAAGATTGCGAATGAAGAAATAATGTGTAACTTTGTTGCTGTCTGGAAACGATAACCTAAAAATTAAAACAGATGAAGAAGAATTTACTATTTGGATTTCTCGCAGCCTCAGCGCTGCTTGGAGCGGCGCCGCTGGCAAATGCCGGAGTGGTGCTTGAGGAAGATTTCAACCAGTTTACGGATGGCACAACAAAGCAAGCCAGGGAATGTGGACATCGCAGCGAGCGGAAAGCTCGGCGATATGTTGCTTGGATGGACGGGTGATGCAATCTACGAAGCGGGCGGCTCTCTGTTTGTCGGCACAACCGATGTGCTTGATTTCGACCCGCATTCGATTTCTACTCCCGATTTGGACCTGGATGCAAAAGATGGCAATATCCGCATCACATTGCGTGTGAAATCGTGGACAGAGTACGGCAACATGATCAACATCAAGGCCGGCGACACGAAATTGAGTTCCCCTTATTTCGAGGACGGAGAATGGCATGATTTTGTTATTGTAACAGACAAGGGACTTCCCGGAGCATTGTCGATTTCTTCAGCGAGCCTTTATTCAACCCCGTTCTTTATTGATTATCTGAAGATTGAGCAGGGCGATGAAGTGGTGCCTTCACCAACATCCCTGCGTCCGACAGACTATGACGGCACAACATTCTCGGCGCGCTGGCTTTCTGTGCCAAACGCAACAGGCTACACCGTGTCGGTCTACAACAAGGATGCCAAAGGCAACCGAATCAACGTCAAGACCTACGACGCAGAGCCGCTTCCGGAAGGCGACACATCGGGCAACCGCGTGATTGTCACAGTGGACGACAACACGTTGAAATATTACTTTGTGGTTGTTGCCAAAAGAGGCACAAACGTTTCTACAGAGTCGAACGAGTCGGAAGTTATCAAGCACGTTGAAAGTCTGGCAGCTCCGACCGCACTCGCAGCAACCGACGTGACCACCAACAGCTTCACAGCCAACTGGACAGCCGTTCCCGATGCAGACACCTACACAGCAACTCTTTATAAGACCATAACTCTTACGGAGGACAGCGACACAGAGGTTCTCAACGAAGATTTCGCGGGCATCACGAAAGGATCGTTTGATTTGATTGATCTTCCATCAAAAGACCCAGACAACCTCGACGCCTACACCCACACACCAGGTTGGTATGCATCGACATACGCTTTCGGTGGCGGAAGCCTTGTGCTTTGGCCGATGTTTGGAACTGCGTTCTTTGTAACGCCGTCTCTTGACCTCAGCGGCAATGGCGGAGTGGTGTTTGTAGACTTTACCGCAGCCGCAGGCGACAGCGGAAAATACAAGACCGGAGAAAAAGTTACAGTAGACCTTCTGACACAGGCAAACAACGAGACCACAGTGCTTGAGAGCGCGGAAATCGAACTCGACGAGGGCGCGTTCAAGAACTACGGCACAATGTTTACCAAAGGCGCGAAAGGCACGTTTATCCGCTTCTCTTACGGAGGTACCAGCGAGGTGCATTTTGACGATGTAGTGATTACTCAGAAGACCAAGGCAGGCGACAAGGTGCGCACCGTAGCCCAACAGGTTGAGACAACCGGACTGTCGGCGAAATTCACTTATGAGCCGGCAGCCAACACGGAATATTCTTACAAAGTGTTTGCAAGCGTGAACACAATCACAGCCGTTGGTATGGACGATGTGGTTTATTCAGGCGCATCCAACGAAATTGTGGTTGGTGGAGCAGACGGCGTTGCCGACGTTGCAGCCGCAGGATTCAAAGTGTTTGCCCGCAACGGACGTCTCGTTGTCGATGCCGCAGAGGCAGCCCCAGTCACCGTTGTTGACGCATACGGCCGTGTAATCGCTGCGTTTGAGGCACATCAGGGCGAGAACACCGTTGATTGCCAAGGATTTGTAATTGTCCGCATAGGCGACAAGGTGGTAAAGACCATTGTAAGATAGAAAAAAACGGAATTGCATATTTGACGAGTGTGCCGGACGGATTGTCCCGGCACACTTTTTTTTGAAAAAAGTATTGGAATGTCAATGTTTTGTGTAATTTTGTAATTGTAATAGGAAAAACATTTAGGCAACATAACAAAAACCGCTTTATGAATAAAATTTACTTGTTGACAGCGATGCTTCTCGTTGCCGCGACTGCGATGGCAGGAGTGTCCGCGCCCCAGCGTGGACCTCAGAAGTTGGCGCATGGATTGCCAGTGCCTGTTGTCAAGCCGGCCACCAACGTCAGCGATGCCGGGTTTACCGCCAATTGGGAAAAGGTCTCAGGAGCCAACTGCTACACCGTCTACACATATATCCGCCACAAAGCGCCGGCTGATGAAACCTACTATTTCTACAACGATGATTTCAGCGGATTCAAATACGGCTCCATCGAGAGTCCGTTCGACATAGGTTGGGGATGGCTCGACGGCTACACCAACCGCAGCAACTGGTATGTCTATGGCGCATATTCATGCCATGGCGTTTTTGGACTTTACAACAAAAAGTCGGCAGAGCAGAACGGAATGCTCATGTCGCCGATGTACAGCCTGCAGAACAACAACGGCAAGTTTACGGTGACGTTCCGCGCGAAGACCACCGGCACAGCCACTGTAGCCGTCTTCGCCACTGAATATCTGATGGCAGGACCCTCATACGCACTCGGCAAGGTGGGCAAGGTGGAGCTGACCAAGGAGTGGGCAGACTATACGCTTGAGCTCGACGGCGGAATCCAGGGCTGCTATGTGGAGCTGGATATGGTTGGTGGCGACAGCAACGCATATTTTGACAATATGACAATCAGCCAGCCTATGAAGGCAGGCGACGAGGCTATGCTCGTCTACGACTTTGTGGAAACAGGCGACGTGTCGAGCCACGACGTTGCGACAGGCGACAAGGTGGCAGGCGACGTGTATTGGTATCAGGTGGCCTCGCTGAAGCGGTTGTCGTCAGGGTCAGAACTCGATGATTCCAACTACAGCGACCTCGTTGAGGTGAAGCAGGAAGGTGCAGTGTGCGCATTGAAGGCCTCTGCGGCGCGCGCTTATGCCACAGCCGACGGTGTGGCGGTTGAAAATCCGGAAGGCGCCGATGTGGCGGTCTACGATGCCGGCGGAAGAGAGGTTTATGCAAGCCGCGACGGAGCGGAGAAGCAGATGGTTGTCCTGCCTTCGGGGGTCTACGTAGTGAAGGTGGGCTATAAGGTGATGAAAGTGATGAAATAACTTAATAAAAAAAGAACTATGAAGAAAATTCTAATGAGTGCTGCCGCTTTGTTGTTGTCGGCAGTTGGAGCGTATGCCGCTCAACAAAAGTATTATTTCCTTTATGAAGAGGGACATGAGGATCAGCCTGAAACCAGTTGGTTTATCCTTGACCGTGAGGCTAAAAAATACATTCCTGACTCTTGTGGAGATGATGAGCTGACAGTGAAAAACTATAAGAAATCGGGAAATACGGAAACGTTTGACTGCTATGACAGATCGTCTTTTATGCAGAGTGTGATAATGAAGAAGAACGACAAGGGACAGACAGTGGTGCAGATTTCTTACGAAAAAGGTAAAGCAAACGGACGGAAAATCGTTTGTGGAACCGAGGCTGAACAGAGTAAATACTGGGAAGAGTATAGGGCCAAAAACGGCGGCGACGGCGGATCGACGTCGACATCGAGCAACCCTGTGGACAAAGCCACAAAAAAGGTTAAGTCAGGATTAAAAAGCGGCTTGAACAAGCTTAAAAAGAAAAAATAATACAAAAAAATAGTGGCGGGAGGCGGTATGCCTCCCGTTTTTTTGTGCCACGCCGTGTTTGCTGTGCGACTGAGTATAAGAGATTTAGGAAATTTATTGGTAAAAAGCCAATAAAATATTTGCAAATCGCCATTTTATGTATTATCTTCGCATCATATTTCCAAGAAAAACACACAAATCAAAACCGAGAATTATGTTTGAGCACAAAATCATGAGAAACCAAGAACTGATGGCAAACTGGCAACGCAGCCTGAAGAAAGCCATCGAAACCAACCGCTACGACAGCCGTTACAACGTGATAGACCGTGCGCTCCGCGGCGGCACACCACGCTACGACGTGAGTTACGACTACGCGTTGCGAATGATGTATCAGATGGTGCGCGACGGCAAGCCATGCTCCCGCCGGAGTAAACTGAAGCGTCAGATGTGGGAGGAGATAAGCCTCCACGTCAGGCGCGTCATGCACAGGCGCAAATGCACGATTGCCGAAGCCGTGGCGACAGTGCTTGCCGAGCAAAAAGCGTCACGCTACTTCCTGTCGAAAAAACAAGCTTCAAAAATCATCTACCATGAAATACACAACCGCAGCAATCATCATAGCCTCACTGTTTAGCCTATCCTCGTGCCACAGCCATAGGGCAGTGGAGAGCACTGCGGGATTGCAGACACACACGGAAACGGCCGACAGCGTCGCCGCCACACGCCGCACCACGGCATCGGCGAAAGAGGCATCGGAAACAGTTGAGATAAACTTCTTTGCCCCCGACTCGACAGGCCGTCAAGCCGTGAGAAGCATAAGCCGGCACCGCCGGCTTGCAGCCGAGGAGCGCACCGACACAGTGGCGGTGGCAGCCACAGGCGTGAGCATCGGGACGACAGAGCAGACTACATCGACGCGCCGGCTGCCTACGCGCTACCGACTTTCGCTTGCCGCATTGCTTGCGGCTGCAACAACACTAATCTTGATAACCTTTACAATTAAAAAAAGACAATGAACAACACACGAAAAATCACAATTTCAATCGACATTGAGCAAGTGCTTAAAACAGTTTATGCCGAGAGTGCGTGCCTCGCCTTGATGAGCGGCCGCGACAGCCGTCCGGCAGTAATCTCGTCCGACAACCGCCGATTGCTCGGCGTTTATTGCCTCAACGCCTGGCTATGTCTTGCCGGCGAACTCGCGAGCATCGTAGACAGCCAATCGTTTTCAATTCCCTCCGACAGCGACACCACCTACACGCTGTCGCTGACCGTTGACGGCGTCGGCACCGCACAGAGCCTGCGCCGCTATGCAGAGCGCTACGTCGCACAGTCGGTGCTTGCCAGCTGCTATGCCGCCCGCGAGAGTCTTGCCATGCAATTCCGCGACAACGCCGCCCGGACGCTATCCGGTCTGCGCCTTGCCGCCACGCTCTCCGACAGGGTTGATTGTTGGCTGTAAAGCGTTGACAGACTGCCTCGTTATCAAATTTTCACAAAATGATAGGTATGCCGTAGCGGTCAAATTACGCTGATTTAGGTATTGCGGAAGGCAATGCGCCGACGTAATTTTACGACCAGAAAAAACAACAATGAACAATTAAACTACACGAAGATGAAAATTGGTATTTTTTATGGCTCAACAACAGGCGTTACCGAGGCTGTTGCAGAGCGAATAGCGAAGAAACTCGGCGTAGCCTCCGCCGACGTGCACAATGTAGGGTCGGCCACAGCCGCCGATGCCGTGGGCTACGACGCGTTGCTGCTCGGCACCTCCACATGGGGCGCCGGCGAGCTACAAGACGACTGGTACGACTTTCTCGACCAGCTGAAGAGTCAGGACTTGACAGGCAAGAAAGTAGCATTGTTCGGCTGCGGCGACTCCTCGTCGTTCAGCGACACGTTTTGCAGCGCCATGGGCGAAATTCACGACGGTCTGGCAGCCACCGGCTGCACGTTTGTCGGTCAGGTCGATGCCTCCGGCTATACCTACGATGATTCGGCGGCAGAGAGCGGCGGCAAGTTTGTCGGTCTGGCACTCGACGAAGTCAACGAAGACGACAAGACCGACGGACGCATCGACGCCTGGGCCGCACAGCTGAAGAACGAGGGCGTGGAATAACCGAGAGACAGAAACAAACGTCAATGACAAAATAAAAAACGACCAACGACAATGATGGAAATAGCCAACACGATGCTGTCGAGCGAGCTTCAGGTGTTTCTCAACTATGTGTACGAATATAAGAAAGGCGTGCGCAACATGGTGCTATGCACGCTGAACCGTCGCTATCTGGCGGCAGCCGTGGCGCGACTCGACGATCAAGGCATCTGCCACTTCGAGCAGTCGGCCAACGAGAACAACGTCAATCTGTATTTCGGCAAGCTGGAATGCATTGCGGCGGTAAGGCAGTTTATCGTGCGCCCGCTCCATCAGTTGTCGCCCGAGGAGGATTTCATCCTCGGGGCACTGCTTGGCTACGACATCTGCCTGCAGTGCGAGCGGTTTTGCACGCGCAAGAAGCGAGCCGACGCTATGGCGCAGTGCGCCGGATGAAAGAATTAACGAAGTGTCTTTTCAAGCCGTCCCGGCGAGGACGGCGAAAAAGAAAGGCGAGTCCCGAAAGAGACTCGCCTTTTTAGATTTATTGAAGTGAAATGTTATTTCACGAGAACCTTAGTAGTCTTGCCATCGACAACAACTACGTAGATGCCGCTTGCAACGAAGAACTGAGCGTCCTTGCTGTTTACAGCGACAGCCTGTCCGGCAGCGTTGAAGATAGAAACAGCGTTAGCCTCACCGATGATGCGGATTTCGCCGATACCAGCAACAACCTTAGCCGCTTCAACGGCAGCGTCGTTAACGTTGTCGCCCAGACGGACAGCATAGATAGTGTTGAGACCGAGGTCGACAGTGATGCTGTATGCACCGCTCTTGATCTTGTAAGAAGTGTCGCCGTTCAAGCCGATAGCAGACATAGTCTTGTCGGCAAGCTCAGTATCCTTTACAGCCGGACCGTAGCGATGAGCGTTGACTTCGTCCCAAGTGCCAGGAGTTGAAGTGAATGCGAAGTAGCCATAGTCGTTTTCATCGGCAGCGAGAATCGAGACGTTATCAATCTGATAGATGCCCTCAGATATCGGGTTGGCAACGTGAGTCTCGTCGGCAGGATCCCAGGCGTTAGGCTCAACAGTGCCAAGGAGGTAAAGCTTCTGAGGATAAACCACCGGAGCTTCGCCAGCAACGAGGACAGTCATGTTCTTAAGGTCGACAGTGAGTTCGAATACGCCTTCCTCAGCCACGCGGATAGCGCCGGCAGCCTTCACGAGAGGCATAGCCGTGTTGAGAGTAACGGCAGTGTTGTCGACCTCAAAACCGTAGCGGTTGGCGTTGACAACATCCCAGTCAGCGCTAAGCACTGTAGTGATACCGAAGTTGCAAGGACCAGTCACAGTGCCAGTGTAAACACCGTTCTCACCCTTAGTCAATTTCACGCCATTCTCAGGATCCCATCCAGTTTCCTGTCCGATTACGTAGACAGAAGCAGGATACTCGTCGCTTGAGATGTTGATGTCGTAGCTGCTTGGAGCGGCAACAACCACTTCACCGCTTTCGCGAGGAAGTGCAACCGACTTGAACAACTCACCGCTGTTGCTGACAATGTAGAGGTTGTTTGCGCAGTCCCAAGCGATGTCGTTGAGGTTGCGTCCGATAGTCGTAGCAAATTTGTATTTCTCAGTCAAAACAGGAGCGCCATTGTCGTCCTTAGAAACCTCGAATACAGTGAGAGTCTTGTCAGAAGTACCGATAGCGAGGAGAGAGAAGTCGGCGTTGAAGCGGATACCGCCACCGCCGTAGAAACCACCCTTGTCGTTAGAGTCAACCTTGTAGTCCTCTACGCCCTCAGCGTTGATGTGAACCAAAGTAGGTTCCGCTTCCGTAGCTTTAGAGCGAGAGTTGGCATACCATATACCGCCCTCGTTGTCGTAGATAGCAGTAGTGTTGGTGTGAGAGATGGTGTATTTACCAGTCAAAGCGTCGATAGCCTGTGTCGGAGCGGCGTCCCAAGTAGTGGCTTTGCCGATGTAGTACTCGTCGGTGCGGTAGCCAAAGTAAGAGAAGCCAGTGCCGCTTGCGTTTGTAGAAAGCATCAACAGCTTGAGACCATAGCCAGAGCCTTGGAGGTCCATACTTACGTTAGGCGCAGCGATAAATTCGCCAGCCTCGTTAGTGATTTCGTAAGTGTCAGGGTTTGCAGTGCCCTTGATTACCGGCTTGAACGCAGCGTTGAGGTCGGCTGGGTCAACCTGCCAGAGCGCGATGCCGTTAGAGTTCTGACCGCTCAGGAAGATACGTCCGTCGGCAGCGATGCGCACTTTTCGAGGGTCGTAGGAAGTTTTTCCGTTAGGGAATGTAGTCTGGAAAGTCTGACCGCCCTTGAAAGCATATTTGCCTTCAGCGTTCTTGATAGGGTTCATAGTCGGGTCGAAAGCATACAGACCGTTGTTTTCGCCAGAAGAGTGGTAGCCGGTAGGTTTCGCCGCCATAGCCTCGGCAACAAGGATTCGTCCGAAGTTAGGGCTGTCGGTGTTGTTGTCTACGTCCACGCTTGACGGGTGGTAGAAGCTGTATTTCTTAGTGCTTACAGTAGGCTCGGCAACAGTGGCGCTTGTAACGGCAACCTTGAATTGCACCAACGCGTCTTTAGGAACGTCGGCACCCGGGACTTCAACAGAGTTGAGGTTTTTGAGGGTCGTCATTTCATAGTCTCCGTAGGTAGCGACAGTAGTACCTTCGTATTCCTTTGTCATTTCGCCGTCGACAAACATCTGAACCTTTACAGATTCAGCAGGAGCGTTCAAGCGATAAGAAACAGTGTAGTTTTCAGCGGCAGGTTCCACCTTGATGTCGTAAGCGTAAGCGTTGCGGGCCTCAAGAGCAGGAAGCGGCTTAGGAATAGAGAATGTGTACTTTGCAGCTATCTGACCAGGAACGTATTGGTAGATTGCAGCAGTGTATTCGTCTACCTTCTCTACAGAAATCGCGTTCTGGTTAGGAGTGGCGGCAGATTTCGAGAATTCGTTTTCGTGAGTTGCAACCACCTCGTTTGTTGTGCGGTTCACAACCTGGAAGCCGTCAACGTAGTTTGTTCCGCAAGGCTCGAATGTGAACAAAGTTCCGTCGAGAGTGACAGCGTCGCCACCAGCGGTAAGGTTTGCCGTTCCGACCTTTGTCAAGCCGTCAAAGAAAGCTTGCGCGCGTGCCGGACGCACAAAAATGTTGTCGGTTTCAGGATTGTTGTCGGCAGGTTGAACATGTCCGTCGGAAGCGCAAGCGATGCCAGCAGCGATAGCTTTTGACTTTTCAGCGACCTGAACACCCTTTGCAACAAAGATTTTTGCAATTTTCCCAGAGTTGGCAGGAGTGATGTAGAAAGCACCGCCTGTTTCCGACATAACATTGCCGACAGCGCGACCCAATAAGTCCATACGGCCGGCTGTCACGCCTTCAGGAAGAGTGACTGTCAAATCAATCATCTCCGTTGTTCCAGCAGGGAGAATCTTGAACGTTGTTGAAGAAGCGGCGTTAGGAAAACCATCGTTTACGATGAAGTTTCCAGCTCCATCGACAGTGATTGCTGTACCTGCAGCGCTCGTTGCTACAGAGGTTTTCCCCTCGGCATTAATAGCGATGATTTGAGGCACGCTTTTGTCGTTGGTGTAGACTTTTCCGTCGAAACCAATGCCCCAACGGGCATTGCCGGCTGTAGGCAGACCCTCGGTCACCTTCCAGTCCTGCGTCAAAGTCTGTGCATTCATAGCCATGGCTGTCGATGCAATGGTCAAGCCAGCCAACAGAATGTGTTTAAAAGACTTTCTCATAAAAAAGATTTTAAGTTAATAAATGATGTGTATTCTGTATTTTTCTTTGTTCTTTTTCGGTTAGGTTATTACTAACTGCGTAAAGATATGAAATTTCTTTGAGAAACAAGCATCGGGAACAAGTTTTTAACTTATTTAACCCACAGAATGAGTGGCAACTGCCGCGGTAACGGAACAGGCATCCCAGGCGAACGTCAAAAAAAGCGCGTTGAGGATGCTAAAAAAACGTATAATTTGCTTGGCAGTGTTAAATATCGCTAATTATAAGACAGTTTTTGAGCCGTTGAAACCAAATGTTTGTGCATTTGTCTATTAATAAGTATATTTGCAGACGGAAATGGAGGGGGCGGAAGTCTTCTCCATTGTTTTATTAATACATCAACAATTGAAGAATGATTGACAAAAGCGCGTTGACAGCAGTCTTGGAGCGAGGAATGGAAGGCACCGACCTTTTTCTCGTCGACGTCAGAATCAGCAAGGACAACAACATCGTGGTGGAAATCGACAGCGACACAAGTGTGGACATAGATGAGTGTATCCGCCTTAACCGACTTGTTGAGAGCGAGTTTGACCGCGACGAGGAAGATTATGAACTTGAAATCGGCTCAGCCGGACTGACATCGCCACTGCGCGTAGAGCGCCAGTATCACAAGAACGAAGGCAACGAGGTTGAAGTGCTTACCGCCGACGGTCGCAAGCTCAAAGGCATCCTCAAGAGTGCCGACGCCGACGGCTTCGTGCTTACGGTGGTCAAGAAAGTGAAACCCGAAGGCGCCAAGCGTCCGGTGGAGCAGGAGGAAGACCTCCGCTTCGGTTATAACGAAATAAAATATACAAAATACGTAATCCAGTTTTAAGACATTATGGCAAAGAAAGAGGAAACCATAAGCATGGTAGACAGCTTTTCGGAGTTTAAAGAGCTGAAGAATATCGACAAGACCACAATGATCAGCGTGTTGGAGGAATCGTTCCGCAACGTGCTGGCAAAGATGTTTGGATCGGACGAGAATTTCGTCGTAATCATGAACCCAGACAAGGGCGACTGCGAGATTTATCAAAATCTCACAGTAGTGGCCGACGGCGCTGTAGAGAATCCGAGCATGCAGATCGGTCTTACCGACGCCCGCGAGATTGACCCGGAATGCGAGATCGGCGAGGACGTTACGAAAGAAATCGTGTTTGAGAAATTCGGCCGCCGCGCCATCCTGACACTCCGTCAGACGCTCGCATCCAAGATACTCGATCTTCAGAAAGACGCCATCTATACCAAGTTCAAGGCAATGGAAGGCGAGATTGTAGTAGGCGAGGTCTACCAAATCTGGAAACGCGAAGTGCTTGTTCTTGACGAGGAGCACAACGAGCTCATCCTCCCGAAGGAAGAGCAGATTCCGAGCGACCGTTACCGCAAGGGCGAAACCATCCGCGCCGTCATCAAGGAAGTGCAGAACGCCAACAACAACCCGAAGGTGATAATTTCGCGCACAAGCCCTGAATTCCTCCGCCGTCTGTTTGAAATTGAGGTGCCGGAGATTCACGACGGACTCATCCTGCTTAAAGGCATCGCCCGCATCCCTGGCGAGCGCGCCAAGATAGCCGTAGAGTCGTATGACGACCGCATCGACCCGGTCGGCGCATGCGTCGGCGTGAAAGGCTCTCGTATCCACGGCATTGTGCGCGAGTTGCGCAACGAGAACATCGACGTGATCAACTACACAACGAATCCCGAACTCTACATCCGCCGCGCCCTCAGCCCCGCCAAGGTGTCGTCAATCCGCATCAACGAGGAAGAGAAGTGCGCCGAGGTGATGCTGCTTCCGGAAGAAGTGTCGCTTGCCATCGGAAAAGGCGGTTTGAACATCAAGCTTGCCACAATGCTGACCGGCTACCAGATAGACGTTTACCGCTTCACAGAGGACAGCGACGACATTTATCTTGATGAATTCAGCGACGAAATCGACAGCTGGGTTATCGACGCCCTCAAAGGCATCGGCTGCACCACGGCAAAAGCCGTCCTCAACATGCCACGCGAGCAGATAATCGACAAAGCCGACCTTGAGGAAAGCACCGTCGACCAAGTGCTCGATATATTGAAAGCGGAATTTGAGGATTAACAACAGGAAACTTAACAAGCAATATGCCAATAAAGATAAGCAAAGTAGCAAACGATTTGAATGTGGGGATTCCTACGCTGGTGGAATTTCTGCAGAAACACAATCAGGAGGTCGGCGATCCCGGCAACCTGAACCTTCGCATCTCCGACGAGCAGCACGAAATGCTGGTGCGCGCGTTTAAAAACGACAAAGACTTGAAGTCGAAGTCGGAGCGCTATGCCTCGGAGCGTCAGAAGGACAAAGTGAAAAACAAGGCATCGCAAGAGCCTAAAAAGCCGGAGCAGATAAAGACTGTTGTGGAAACCGTGCAGAAGCCGAAGATTCTCGGCAAAATCGAACTCGACAAGCACAACAACCCTGTCGTTGAAGAGAAGAAGCCAGAGCCCAAGCCAGCACCTGCACCTGCGCCCGCACCCGCACCGAAACCTGCGCCGAAACCGGAACCTAAACCAGAGGTAAAGAAAGAGGTAAAGGAAGAGGTTAAGAAGGCGGAGGTGAAAGTGGAGGCAAAGCCAGCCCCGCAGCCACAGAGCGCGCCGAAAGCCGCAGCGCCTGAGGTTTCGGAATCCAACGAAATCAAGACTGTCGTGGCAACAATCGCCGCTCCTAAGATTCTCGGCAAAATCGACCTTGACGCCATCAACCAGTCGACCCGTCCGAAGAAGAAGTCGAAGGAGGAAAAGCGTAAAGAGCGCATCGCCAAGGAAAAACAAGCCAACGGAGGCGCAAACGCCGACAGCGAGAAGCGCAAGCGCAAACGCATCGGCAAGGAGAAAGTCGACATTGAGCATCCGGGCGGACAGCAAGCCGGCGGACAGAAGCAAGGTGGAGGCAACAACGACAGCCGCCGCAACAAGAACAAGAACGCCGACCGTCCGAACAACAAGGCCAAGCGCCACATAAAGGCAGAGGTCAGCGAAGAAGACGTGCAGAAGCAGGTTAAGGAAACACTTGCGCGCCTCACCAACAAGCCTCAGAAGAAGAGTGCTAAATGGAGAAAAGAGAAGCGCGAGGCTTTTGAAGAGCGCGAGCGCGAGGAAGCCGCATTGGAGGCAAAGGAAAGCAAGACGCTGCGCATCACAGAATTCGTGACAGCCAACGACTTGGCACTGATGATGGATGTGCCGGTCAACAAGGTTATCGCCACATGTATGAATATCGGCGTGATGGTTTCCATCAACCAGCGACTCGATGCTGAGACCATCAACCTTGTGGCAGAAGAATTCGGTTTCAAGACAGAATATATCAGTGCGGAAGTGTCGGAGGCAATCAACGAGGAGGCCGACTCCGAGGAAGATTTGCTGCCGCGTCCGCCGATTGTGACCGTGATGGGACACGTAGACCACGGTAAGACATCGCTGCTCGACTACATCCGCAACGCCAACGTTATCGCCGGCGAGGCTGGTGGCATCACGCAGCATATCGGAGCCTATAACGTGAAGCTTGAGGACGGCCGCCGCATCACGTTCCTCGACACCCCGGGCCACGAGGCATTTACGGCAATGCGTGCCCGCGGAGCCAAGGTGACGGATATCGCCATCATCATCGTTGCCGCCGACGACAACGTGATGCCGCAGACCATCGAGGCAATCAACCACGCCTCGGCAGCCGGTGTGCCAATCGTGTTTGCAATCAACAAGATAGACAAGCCTGCCGCCAACCCGGACAAAATCAAGGAGGAGCTCGCCAATATGAACTACCTCGTGGAAGACTGGGGTGGAAAATATCAGTCGCAGGAAATCTCAGCCAAGAAGGGTATCGGCGTTAAAGAACTGCTCGACAAGGTGCTTCTCGAGGCAGAGATGCTAGACCTTAAAGCCAACCCCAACCGAAAGGCAACAGGCTCGATTATCGAGTCGTCGCTCGACAAGGGTCGCGGCTATGTGGCAACCGTGCTTGTGAGCAACGGAACGCTGCGTGTGGGCGACATCATGGTGGCAGGAACAAGCTATGGCAAGATCCGCGCCATGTTCAACGAGCGCAACCAGCGCATCACGGAGGCAGGCCCTGCGGCACCGGCATTGGTGCTCGGTCTGAACGGTGCTCCGACCGCCGGCGACACGTTCAACATTCTGGACACCGACCGTGAGGCACGCGAGATAGCCACGCGCCGCGAGCAGTTGCAGCGCGAGGTCAAGGAGCGCACCCGCCGTATGCCTGGCCTCGACGACATTGCCCGCCGCCGTGCGTTGGGCGAGTTCCACGAGTTGAACCTTATCGTCAAAGGTGACGTTGACGGCTCAATCGAGGCGTTGAGCGACTCGCTTATAAAGCTGTCGACACCAGAGGTTCAGGTCAACGTAATCCACAAGGCCGTGGGTGCGATTTCGGAGAGCGACGTTACGCTTGCCGCCGCATCCGACGCCGTTATTATCGGCTTCCAGGTGCGTCCGTCGGTAGCCGCCCGCCGTCTGGCAGAGAACGATGGCGTCGACATCCGTCTCTACTCAATCATCTACGATGCAATCGAGGAGGTTAAAGACGCAATGGCAGGAATGCTCTCGCCGGAGCTCAAAGAAGAGGTTACCGGTACGGCAGAAGTGCTTCAAACCTACAAGATATCGAAGGTCGGCACGATTGCAGGCTGTATGGTGCGCGAGGGCAAGGTGAAACGCACGAGCAAAGTGCGCCTTATCCGCGACGGCATTGTCATCTACACGGGCGAGCTCGGCTCTCTGAAGCGTTTCAAGGACGATGTCAAGGAAGTGTCGTCGGGTTACGACTGTGGTCTTAACATCGCCAACTACAACGACGTGAAGGAAGGCGACATGATTGAAGCCTACGAAGAAGTAGAGGTCTCAAAAACGCTGTAAACGCAGGCAATGCGGACAGTGAGTGTCAACATCGGAACTAATCTCGGCGACCGCGAGGCAAACTTGCGCCGCGCCGTTGACGAGATAGCCCGCAGCGTTGGCAGCACCCCGCGAGTCTCAAGCATATACGAATCTGAAGCATGGGGTTATCAGTCTGATAACCCCTTTTTCAATATCGCTGTCGAGTTTGAGAGCGACTTGCCCGTCGGGCGTCTGCTCGACATCTTCCAGCGCATCGAGCGCGAGGCGGGAAGCTCCAGCCACCGCAATGCCGACGGCAGCTATGCCGACCGTCTGCTCGACATCGACATCGTGTATGCCGGCGATGAGGTTGTCGACACCGCCGCTGTCGTCCTGCCTCATCCACGGATGGACAAACGCGAGTTTGTGCTGGCACCGCTCTGCGAGTTGTCGCCCGGGTGGCGGCATCCCGTCAGCCTGCTGACGGCTGCAGAAATGCTTGCCCGTCTGCGCGCAACCGACAAAACAGACAGAAAATAGGACATTAAGAATGAACATTTCAATTTCCGGCAATGTTGGAAAGACAGATAAAAATGCGTAACTTGCGCACACAAAACGAAAGAAGCGAATGAAGATAGGAACAATTGACTTGGGAGAGCGCCCGGTGCTGCTGGCACCGATGGAAGACGTGACTGATCCGTCGTTCCGTCTCATCTGCAAAGAGCAGGGAGCCGATATGGTCTACACGGAATTCGTGTCGGCCGACGCTCTTGTGCGCAACATCAACAGCACCACCCGCAAACTCCACACCAACGCCGCCGAGCGGCCTGTGGCGATACAAATCTACGGCAAGGAGGTGGAACCGATGGTGGAGGCTGCAAAAATCGCCGAGGCAGCCGGTCCCGACGTCATCGACATCAATTTCGGATGTCCGGTGAAGAAGGTGGCGTCGAAAGGCGCGGGGGCAGGAATGCTCCGCGACGTGCCCAAGCTGCTGCAAATCACGCGTTCGGTGGTCGATGCGGTGAAGTTGCCCGTAACGGTCAAGACCCGTCTGGGGTGGGACTGCGAAAACAAAATCATCACCACGCTCGCCGAGCAGCTGCAGGACTGCGGCATCCGTGCGCTGACAATCCACGGACGCACCCGCAGCCAGATGTATACCGGCGACGCCGACTGGACGCTTATCGGCGAGGTGAAGCGCAATCCCCGCATCACGATACCGATTGTCGGCAACGGCGACATCACGACGCCAGAGGGCTTGAAAACGGCTTTTGACCGCTATGGAGTGGATGCCGTGATGGTTGGCCGCGCCTCGATAGGCGCTCCGTGGATTTTCCGCGAAATGAAGCACTATCTGCTTCACGGCACCGCGATAGAGATACCGGCGTCGGAGAAGATGGCGCTGCTCCGCCGCCAGATTGCGGAGAGCATCGAAGGCATCGATGAGTTGAGAGGCATTCTCCACATCCGCCGTCATCTTGCCGCGTCGCCGCTCTTCAAGGGTATCCCCAATTTCAGGGAAACGCGCATCGCAATGCTTCAGGCAAAGACGTGGGCAGAGCTCGACGACGTGCTGCAACGCATAGAAACTGATTATTTACATATTTAGAAACAAGCGACGTTATGAAGAAATTCTTTTTGGCTATCATCACCCTCTGCTGCGCGGCAGCGGTAAATGCCACTCCACACACCATCAATGTGGGCGAATTCAACGAACTGGTGATTAACGACGGCATCAACGTGGTCTATTCCAACAATGCCGACTCAGTGGGCATCGTGGCGTTTGACATTGAGAAGGAATACACATCCTACATTATGGCAGAGCGTTCGAAGGGCAGACTGAAAATACAGCTCGACCCTGCAGCAATCACTGTCAAGACACTGCCTACGGTCTATGTCTATTCGTCGTATCTGTACAAGGCAGAGAATACAAAAGACAGCACCCTGACGCTGCGTAAAGTGGCTCCTGGGGCTAAAATCGACATACAGCTTCAAGGCAACGGCACAATCATTGCCAACGGTCTCGACGCTATCAACATCAACCTTAAACTGCTCACGGGAAAGGGTAAAATCATAACATCGGGCAAATGTGAGAACTTGTCGATAAAGAATGTGGGCACCGGCGAGATTCAAGCCGACGAGGTGGCGGCGAAACACGTGAAATGCACGCTGATGGGCACCGGTGCAATAGGTTGCGCCTCTAAAGAAACGCTCTCCGTGAAGGGCGTAGGCTCAGGAAAGGTGTACTATATCGGGAAACCTGTCATCACCAAGAGCAAGCTGTCGAATGTGAAAATCGTGCAGCTCGAAGGCGGCGTCGAGACAGAAGCCACCGATGTGATTGAAGACAATGAGCCGGAAACAGAGGCTGCCGAAGTCTCGGAAACCACCGACAACGGCACCGGTCTGCTCGACTTGATGGAAGTGCCGGAGCCGGCAGTCGTAAACCGAGAATAGGCGCGTGGAAGAAACCGAACTTAAACTGAAAACAGCGCGCACGCTGAAGTGGAACACCATCGACAAATTCGCGTCGCAAGTGTTCTACGGCGTCACGGGCGTCGTGCTTGCCAACCTGCTCTCGAAGGAGGACTTCGGGCTGGTCGGCGCTATGCTTGTGTTTCAGGCGTTCGCATCACTGTTTGTCGACAGCGGATTCTGCGCGGCGCTGATACAGAAAAAATCGCCTACTGAAACCGACTATTGTACGGTTTTTTATTTCAACCTCGGCATCAGCATTGCCATCTACGCCATCCTGTGGGCTTGTGCGCCGTTGATTGCCGACACCTTCGGCGACCAGCGACTGATAAGCCTGTCGAGGGTGATGTTCCTGTCGTTTATCATCAACGCCACCGCCCTTGTGCAGACCAACCGCATGATGAAGCAGATGACGATGGCGCGCGTGGCGATAGCCAACTCGCTGGGGCTTGTCGTGTCGGGAGCCGTGGGCATCTGGCTTGCCGTGGAAGGCTACGGCGCATGGGCAATCGTGTGGCAGACCATTGTGCTCGCCACCGTCAAATCGGTCTTCCTGTGGACGACAACAGGCTGGCTTCCGCGCACGGGGTTCAGCATGGCGTCGCTGCGGTCGGTGTTTTCCGTTGGCAGCGGAGTGATGGTGTGCTCATTTCTCAACACATTGTCGCTCAACGCCTACTCGTTTATCATCGGTGCTTACTACAACCTTGCCAAACTCGGATGCTACACGCAAGCCGACAAATGGAGCAAGATGGGCATACAGTCGATAGCGCAGATACTGACGGCATCGTTCCTGCCCGTGCTCAGCGGTTTTCAGGATGACAGGGAGCGGTTGCTGCGCGCCATGCGCAAGATGAACCGCTTCACTGCCTATCTTGTCTTTCCTCTGCTGCTGTTGCTCACGACGTGTGCCGAACCGATATTCCACATCCTTTTTGGCACGAAGTGGGACGAAGCCATAATCCTGTTTCAGATACTCGCCGTGCGCGGCATCTTTATAGTGCTTGCCACCAACATCAACAACTACATCCTCGGACTCGGGCGTTCGCGCTCGCTTGTGGTCTACGAATCGGTCAAAGACGCATTGATGATAGCCGCCATCGTGGTGACCATCCCCATGGGCATAACGGCGATGATTTGGGGACAGCTTGTGGCGTCGGCGCTGTTCTTTGTCTATGCCGTGATTGTGGCTGGTCGCATCGTAGGCTATCCGACGCGCAACGTGGTGGGCGACATCCTTCCGTATGCCGTCATTTCGGGCGCTGTGGCTGCGGTTCAGTGCCTTGTGCTTGTCAGCATTGCTAATCCGTGGCTCAACATCCTTGCGCAGACATCTGTGTGCTTCGCGCTCTATTATGTGGCAAACCGCTTCCTGAACTCAACAATCCAGCGCGAAGTGCTGGGCTATGCCCTTGGCCGTTTCCGCAAAAAGAAGGAAGGTCGTAAGGGGTAGAAATTGGAAATTTTGTGATTTTTCGCATATGTTTGCTTGGAATTTTGTGATAAAATAGGCCACAAGGACTGGAATTTTGTGATTTTTCGCATATGTTTGCTTGGAATTTTGTGATTTAACGCTATCTTTGCAAAAGAAAAATGTGTTGATTATGAGATTAATGCGGAGAAAAATAGACGACTTTCTCAAAGAATGGAAGGAAAACGAGGATCGATTGCCTCTTATCGTCAAAGGAGCGCGGCAGATTGGCAAGACGGCATCCATCATGCAATTTGCAAATGACAACTATAGGAATGTGGTTGCCATCAATTTTGTTTTACAGCAGAAATTCAAGTCGATATTTGATGACGGCTATGATGTGGACAGTGTTGTGCGCAACATCACGCTTATCGACCCCAGTATAGAATTAGAACCGGGCAACACGATTTTCTTTTTCGATGAGATGCAGGACTGCCCTGTTTGCGCCACAAGTCTTAAGGCATTCAAAATAGATGGTAGGTATGACGTGGTCTGCTCTGGCTCGCTTATGGGCATTAATTATCAGGAAATAGAGTCTAACAGTGTGGGCTACAAAGAGGATTATACAATGCATTCCATGGATTTTGAGGAGTTTCTATGGGCAAAAGGTTATGATTCAGCGTTTGTAGAGCGACTGTTCGAAAAGATGGTGTCAGTCACACCGTTGTCGAGCTTGGAGATGGATGTGTTGGGAGGGTTGTTTCGCGACTATATGATTGTCGGCGGAATGCCGGCGGTGGTCAGTTTGTTTGTAAAGAATGGCAATTTCAGCGGCACACTCAAGATGCAACGGCAACTTCTTCTCGACTATGAGGAGGACATAACGAAGTATGCGCAAGGTCTTGACAAGGGTAAGATAAAGAATGTCTACAACCACATTTCCGTGTTCTTGGGGCAAGACAATAAGAAATTTCAGATCAGCAAGATTGCCCATGGTGCCAGAAGCCGGGAATATGTCGGCACGGTGGAATGGCTTAGTGATGCCGGAATAGTCAATGTGTGCCATTGTCTTGCGCATATCTCCCTGCCGCTTAAGGGCAACTACGATCCGAAATCATATAAGCTCTATTACAAGGATACGGGTTTGCTTGTTGCCTCGCTCGACGAGGAGTCGCAGGAGGATATGCGGGTGAATAAGAATTATGGCACTTACAAGGGTGCTGTTTATGAAAACGTTGTAGGTGATATGTTGGCGAAGCAAGGCTATGATTTGTATTTCTATCGTAATGAAAAATCAACGTTAGAGATGGACTTCTTCATACGCGACATTCAAACATTGATACCCATAGAGGTGAAGGCATCGGACAATGCAACCAAATCGTTGTCAAAGTTGACGGCTAATGACGGCAAATATCCGGATATCCGTTACGGCATTAAATTATGCAATAAGAATATTGGATTTAATGGCAGGTTCTATACCTTCCCATATTTTCTTGCGTTTCTGCTCAAGCGGTTTGTAAGAGAAAAATAGGGGAGGGGTGAGTCTCTTTTTCAGTAATATAAGCAAAAACAACACAGCGGCACCGGATGGCGTCGCTGTGTTGTTTTGTCTGTTTGTTGAAACGCTTACAAGCGGCGTTTTTCAGGCGGATAGTCGATTGAATAGTGCAATCCGCGCGACTCGTGGCGTTCCTTTGCCTGTCGCATAATCAGGTAGCCCACGTTGATGAGGTTGCGCAGCTCGCAGATTTCACGCGACGCCTTGCTCTGCTTGAACAGACGCTCGGTCTCCTCGTATAGGATGTCGAGGCGGTTCCATGCACGGTCGAGTCGCAGGTTGGAGCGCACGATGCCCACGTAGGTGCTCATGATTTGGTTCACCTCCTTGAGGCTCTGTGTGATCAGCACCATCTCCTCGTTGTGCTGCGTACCCTCGTCGTTCCATTCCGGCACATCTTCGCGCAGCGAGTAGTGGGCAATGTTTGCCATCGAATGCTTTGCCGCCGCGTCGGCATAGACCACGGCTTCAATCAGAGAGTTGGAAGCCAATCGGTTGCCTCCGTGCAGGCCTGTGCATGAGCATTCACCCACGGCATACAGGCGTTGGATTGAAGAGCATCCGTTGAGGTCCACCTTGATGCCACCGCACAGGTAGTGTGCAGCTGGCGCCACAGGGATATAGTCTTTCGTAATGTCGATGCCGAGGCTCAGACACTTGGCGTAAATGTTTGGGAAGTGGTGTTTCGTTTCTTCCGGGTCTTTGTGGGTCACGTCGAGCCACACATGGTCGTCGCCTCGCATCTTCATCTCGTTGTCGATGGCTCGCGCCACGATGTCGCGTGGAGCGAGCGACAGGCGCGGGTCGTATTTCTGCATAAATTCCTTGCCGTCCATTGTGCGCAGCACGGCGCCGTAGCCACGCATAGCCTCAGTGATGAGGAACGAAGGGCGGTCGCCCGGATGGTATAGTGCAGTTGGGTGGAACTGAATGAATTCCATATCCTTTACGGTACCTTTTGCGCGGTACACCATTGCGATGCCGTCGCCGGTTGCCACCATCGGGTTTGTTGTCGTGGTGTAGACCTGACCGATGCCGCCGGTTGCCATCACTGTCACTTTCGACAGGAAAGTCTCCACTTTTCCGGTTTCGGGGTTGAGGATATATGCTCCGTAGCAAGTGATGTCGGGAGTGCGTCGCGTCACGATTTTACCCAAATGATGCTGGGTTATGATTTCAACGGCGAAGAAATTCTCAAACACGTCGATGTTGGGGTGACTTTTGAGGGCGCGCACGAGACTCTGCTGGATTTCGGCGCCGGTGTTGTCGGCGTGGTGCAGGATGCGGAACTCCGAGTGTCCGCCCTCGCGGTGCAGGTCGAACTCACCGTCTTCCTTGCGGTCGAAATCAACGCCCCACTTGAGCAGTTGGTTGATTTGTTCGGGAGCGCCTTTCACCACCTTCTCCACGGCAGCGCGGTCACTGAGCCAGTCGCCGGCAATCATAGTGTCTTCTATGTGCTTGTCGAAGTTGTCGACTTTGAGATTTGTCACTGAAGCCACACCGCCTTGTGCATAAAAAGTGTTGGCCTCTTCTATGTCCGATTTGCAGATTAGCGCCACACGGCCTGTCTCTGCCACTTTCAGCGCGAAACTCATTCCCGCTATTCCGGACCCGATTACGAGATAGTCATATTTACGAACCATGACAAAATGATTTTTTATCAACGCAAAAGTACGCAAAAACCGACTATACTACAAAAAAATTTCAGAGCTTTTGTCGCTATTTTATCGGCAGCTCGATGCGGAACGTGGTTCCGGCGCCGATTTCCGACCACTTGACGAAGATGCGTCCGCCGTGATATTCCTCAATAATCCGCTTCGCCAGCGTCAGACCGAGTCCCCATCCACGCTTCTTGGTGGTGAATCCGGGGCTGAACACCGTCTTGAAGTTTTTTCGGGCAATGCCTTTTCCGGTGTCGGTCACTTCGATGAATGCCGTGCGGTGGTCGTAGCCGGCGGTCACGTTGAGACTTCCCTTGCCCTGCATGGCGTCGACAGCGTTCTTGCACAGGTTTTCAATCACCCATGCGAACAGCGGACGGCAGAGCATCACGTTGCGGTCGTCGTCGGGGAGGTTGACCGACAGTGCCACACTCGTGGAGATGCGTGCGCGCATATAGTCAAGTCCCTGCCTTACCGACTCGCACACGGGCTCCAGCTTCATTTCCGGCTTGGAGCCGATTTTCGAGAATCGGTCGGCAATCATCGACAGCCGGTTCACGTCTTTGTCCATATCCTCGACAATCTCTTTGTCAACGCCCGACGCCTCGAGCATCTGCACCCATGCCATTAGCGATGAAATCGGCGTGCCGAGCTGGTGGGCGGTTTCTTTCGACAGTCCGACCCACACTTTGTTCTGCTCAGCCTTTTTTGTCGACATCACGGCAAGGTATACGATAATCACGAAGATTATCATCACGGCAATCTGGATGCGCGGCAGGTAGGACATGCTTGTGAGCAGCGTGGAGTCCTCATAGTAGATGTGTTGCGTTGTGGCGCCGTCAATTTTGATTGGGATATGGTTGTTTGTTTTTTTCAGAGCCTTGAGCCGTTTGGCGAGAAACGCGCGGTTGGCGTCCGACAGCAGGTCGGGCGTCAGCGAGTCGACGGGTTCGGGCATCTTGAAGTTGCGCGACATCAGGATGTTGTCGTTGTCGTCGACAAGCAGCACCGGGATGTTGTTGTTGTTTTTTATGATGCTCAGATAGAAGTCGATGTCGGACGACTGAGCCGATGTCAGCGCCTTTGTGGCGTTGGCCCAAATCTCCATACGCTCGCGTTCCTGGTCGGCAAGGTCGTCGACCAAGTTGTTGGAAATGTGGAGGAAGAAAGCCACAAGCACCAGCGACACCGCCAGAAACACCGTCTTCCAGATCCGTCTGTTGTCATAGATGTTAGCCATACTGTCTGCAAACTTAGTGCATTTGTCGCTCAAAAACAAATTGTGACAGGGTTGTTATTGGATAATCGCGTCAGAAAGCGTAACTTTACGCTGAACTTTAAAACGCGAATCGACTATGAACGACAAGATACAGATTTTCTGTGAGAACACAGGCAAATATATGGATGTCAAAGGCGGAGAGACGCTGCTCGACGTGTACAACCGCATAAAGGATGAAATCAGCGTGAAGCCTATTTGCGCCCACGTCAACCACAAGACCGAGGGTCTCAACTATCCGCTTTTTATGCCGAAGATGGTGAACTTCATCGATGAGGGCAATCCGTCGGGACAGCGCATGTATGTGCGTTCGCTCTGCATGGTGCTCGCCAAGGCAGTCCACGACCTGTATCCTGCCGCCAGTCTGTGCATAGAGCATTCAATCGCCAGCGGATACTATGCCACTATCGACCGGCAGACTGCCGACGCCGCTACTGTCGCTGCCGTGAAGCGTCGCATGGAGGAAATCATTGCCGCCGACATTCCGTTTGTCAGAAGCACTAAGCTTACGACCGATGTCATCAAGCTGTTTCGCAACGCCGGGATGGCTGACAAGGTGACGCTGCTTGAAACTGCCGCCGACCTCTACACCACATATTACAGCCTCGAAGGGTTTGTAGACAGTTACTATGGCGACCTTGTGCCGTCGACATCCTATGTCGGGGTGTTCGACCTTGTGCCCTACGAGAGCGGACTGCTCCTGCTGCCGCCCGACTTTGACGGCGACCGCACGAAGCCTGCGGGGATTAATCCGCAGCCAAAACTGTTCAAGGCGTTTACCGACTATATAAAGCTCAACAAGACGGTGGGAGTGGGCAGCGTGGGCATGCTCAACAAGGCCGTCGCCGACAAGAGCAACGTGGGCATGCTGATTGCCGTGGCAGAGACCATCCACGACAAGAAAATCGGAGCCATCGCCGACCAGATTACCGAACGCTTCCGCCAGGGAGGCGCGCGCGTGGTGCTGGTGGCAGGACCGTCGTCGTCGGGCAAAACGACCACAACCAAACGCCTGTCCATCCATCTGCTTGCCAATCTGGTGCGCCCGCAGATGATTTCTCTCGACAATTATTTCGTAGACCGTGAGCACACGCCGCGCGACGAGAACGGAGACTATGACTATGAGTCGCTCTACGCTCTCGACATCGAGCAGTTCAACAAAGACCTGACCGACCTTATCGCCGGAAAGGAGGTGGCGATGCCGTCGTATGACTTCACCACAGGCAAACGCACATACAAAGGCAACAAGCTCCGTCTCGACGACAACTCGATACTGCTGATGGAAGGCATCCACGGACTTAATCCAGAGCTGACGGCAAGCATCCCCGACGAGATGAAGTACAAGGTGTATGTGTCTGCGCTCACAACGCTCAACATCGACAACCATAACTGGGTGCCGACAACCGACAACCGACTGCTGCGCCGCATTGTGCGCGACTTCAAGTATCGCGGCACGTCGGCGCTCGACACCATCCGCCGTTGGCCGAGCGTGCGCCGTGGCGAAGGAAAATGGATATTCCCGTATCAGGAGAACGCCGACGCAATGTTTAACTCATCGCTGATATTCGAGCTTGGTGTCATGAAGGACTTTGCCGAGCCGATATTGAAGCAGGTGCCGCACAACGTGCCGGAATATGCCGAGGCATACCGTCTGCTCAGTTTCCTCAGCTACTTCAACGCCATCCCCAACCGTCAAATCCCAGCCACAAGCCTTTTGCGCGAGTTCCTTGGCGGCAGCAGCTTCAAGTATTAGAAAAAATCTTGGAAAAGCGGACAAAAACAATGTGAAAATGCTTGGAAAAGCGGACAAAAACGCATAATTTTGCCTTGGAAAAACGACAAGACGATGCTTAAACGAAAGATTGACAGATTTTTAAGAGATTTTTTCAAGACGTCAAGAAACGCCTTGCTTATCAGTGGTGCGCGACAGATAGGAAAAACCTTCTCGATTCGTGAGTATGGCAAGGAGTATAAGCATTTTGTCGAGATAAATTTTGTCGACAATCCCGAAGCTGCAGAGATGTTTGGCAAAGGTTTGTCGGCGCACGACATTTTGTTGCGCTTGTCGCTTTTGACAAAAGCAGAACTTGTCAAAGGCGAAACTTTGATATTTTTTGATGAGGTTCAGGAATGTCCGGAGATTGTCACGGCAATAAAATTTCTTGTGGAAGAGGGTTCTTATCGCTATGTGCTCAGCGGATCGTTGCTTGGTGTGGATTTGAAGGATTTGCGGTCTGTTCCTGTAGGGTATATGAGTGTTAAGAATATGTATCCGCTGGATTTTGAGGAGTTTATAAGGAATGTGGGTGTTGGCGACAGTGTAGTGGAGTCAGTTAGGAAAGCATGGCTTGACCGCACCTCAGTCGACAGTTTTGTCCACGCTAAAATGATGGAGCTTTATCGCCTGTATCTTGTTGTTGGAGGAATGCCCGATGCTGTACGGCAATATCTGGAAACCAACAATCTGCAGACGGTTATAAGAATACAGCGCGACATAATAAATCTATACAAGCGCGACATTTCAAAATATGACTCGGGCAACAAACTCTATATAGAAGAAATCTTCAATCTAATTCCTCCGGAATTAAATGCCAAGAACAAGAGGTTCGTTCTCAAGAATTTAAATGAAAATGCTAAATTCTCGCGCTTGCAGAACAGTTTTCTGTGGCTGACAGATGCTGGCGTGGCGTTGCCTGTGTATAATGTTGAAGAGCCGAAAGTTCCGTTGCTGCTTTCGCGGTCGCGCAATTTATTCAAGCTATTTCAAAGTGATGTGGGGTTGCTCGCCGCACAATATGCTGAAGGCATCCAGTTGCGCATTATTGAAGGGGGAAGCGACATCAATTATGGCTCGGTCTATGAGAATGCCGTGGCGCAGGAATTGACGGCGCACGGGTTCAACACATACTACTACAACAACAAGAAACGCGGTGAATTGGATTTTGTCGTAGAGATGCAAGGCGGTGTGTTGCCGATAGAAGTGAAGTCGGGAAAAGACTATGCGCAGCATCGGGCATTGAACAATGTCCTTGCCTGTGCGGATTATGACATTCCGTATGCGCTTGTGCTGAACAATGACAATTTGCGTGTTGACGGGCGTGTTGTCTATGCCCCGGTTTATATGACAATGTTTCTGGAGCACGACAATGATGCGCCTGAGTTTTATAAAATCGATTTGACGGGGTTGGGATAGGCCAGGTAAATATTTGAGTATAATAAAAAACGACTGTTTTTATGAAAAAATTTTGTTTGGGTTTCCTGGTTTGCTATCTTTGCATTGCAGACAGAAAAACTGTCATGTGACATATCGATAACTGTGAAGCGTTATGCTTATCTCTAAGTCGGGAACGTAGGAAATTCAAGACTTTTCAGAGGGAAAGCGTAATGGCTTCCCACGCAATAGCGTGGGCTGCCGTTGCTGTATCTTCTGAATAAGGTTTTTCCTACGACCTCCGACTTAGATGCATGGCATAAGCAGCGCCACGCTTCGCGTTTTTTTAATACCAAAAAGAAGGAGCCATTGGGGCGTGTGGTGGCTCGGATTATAAAAGATGGATTACAAACTTAAAGCGCGTTTTTTGAGCCTTTATTCTATGATATTGGCAGATGGCATAATTGATGCGCGGGAGATGGAGACTCTTTATAGAATAGGGAGGGAAGAGTATGGAATTTCCCAAAAAGAAATAGACTTGGCCATTAAAGAAAGCGGAACTCCATTTCATTGCCCAGAAGATTTGCCAGGCAAAATTAGTTTTTTATATCAAATGTCGGAGATTGCGCTTGCCGATAATCAACTTGATAATTCTGAGCGTTCGTTGATTTGTAAATATGCGAAAAGAATGGGATTTATTGAATAGAATATCAATGATATTGTAGATTATCTTTTGCAGCAAGCAAAGGCGCATGTCCCAGTCTCAGACGTAATCGACAATATAATGAAGGAGGAATAATTATGCATAGGCTTAAAAAACTGTTTAGTTTGGGTGCCCCTGATGTGAAAAGAGTTGATGGGACAACAAATTTTGAGGGCATCAAGGAGGCGAGACAACAGGGTGAAACGTATATTAATTATGGCAGGCGACTGTGCGGTATTGTCAATGCAAGTGTTGCGGCGTTGCCACCATTTCTACAACGCATATATAGTCAGGAAAGGCATTCGCAGATTGTTGACGAGGCTAAGCAGCGACAAATGAGGTTGCAGGTAGAGAAAGAGATTGCAGATATTGATATTAAAATCTCCCAAGAAAACAATAATCTTGACTTGCAGAATAAGAAGATTGAAGATGTGAGAATGGAAATAGAAGATGTCAAGCGTAATATCGTAGGTCTGAAGCAAAAGGATAATGAGTTGAATAGGAGTGCGAACATTAAGATGATTCTAGGAATTGTAATTCTAGTACCATTGACCATATATCTTTTTACATTCTATAGTTCAACTTTTTATTCGGCCTTTTTTAAGGATTTTGGGACAGCGGAAAATATAGGAGTGAAAGCAGCGATGTTTGACCCTCAGGCTTTGAGCAAAGCCATGTCTGAAGGCATAATGGAGTTGTTGTTTGTGCTTAGCGCTCCAATTATTTTTTTAGGGCTTGGCTATAGTCTGCATATTTTCACTCAGCAGAAAAAAAGATCGAAATATGTTAAAATAGTATTTATTGTTCTTGTCACATTGCTTTTCGATTGCATTCTTGCCTATTTGATAGGCAAAAGTATATATGATTATGATAAACTGAACACGCTAGCGGATATGCCTAACTACTCAATTTATATGGCCATTTGCGATGCAAATACGTGGGCTGTAATTTTTTGTGGATTTATAGTATATATTATCTGGGGTGTTGTCTTTGATATGGCATATACTGGATTTGAAGATAGAAAATCAACCAAACGGGAGGTGGAAGCTTGTAACATCAAGATGGATTCATTTAAGGAAAAACTCGCACAATTGCAACAGGGGTTGACTGACATTAAGAATAAACTCGCTCAACTTAATGGCGATAGAAATAACAGACAGAGCTCGTTGAACAATAATATTTTTGTGGATTTGTCGCCAATAAAAGTAGCATTCAGCGATTTCTTTTCTGGTTGGATGACGGTTATGCCTGCGCTTGGAAAGGGGGTTGCTCAGCAAGAAGAAGCAAAAAATGTGTATCAAACAACATTTGAAAATTTATTTAATGTAACATCAATAAAAGAAAGTGAGGAAAAATGAAAGTGAAAGGAATAATACAATCGGCTATGTCTGCCATTATTGTTGCGATGGTAATGTTTGGGTGTAGTTCGGAGAAGCAAGTCAAATCAAAGAAAGATCTATCACTTCCTTTGAATATCACGATTTATTTGGATTTGTCTGATAGACTTGTGCGAGACCTAACTCCGTCGCAAAGAGAACGGGATTTGGCAATTGTTGAACATTTTACAAAGTTGTTTCAGGATTCGTGCCAGAGTACGGGTATTTTAAAATCAAAGCATAGGCTTAAAGTGTTGTTTTATCCAGCTCCGGAAAATACAGAAATAAACACTCTTGCATCGGCTTTGGTGATTGATATGAAAAATCTGCCGGCAAAAGATAAAAGAGTTGAACTTCAGAAAATGCCAAGCGTTTTTAAAAATAGCTTGGCACAAATTTATGATGAAACGTTGAATGCTAAAAAATGGCTTGGAAGTGATATCTGGGGATTCTTCAGCAATAAGAAAGTTGACGATTTATGCATTAAAAAAGGATATAGAAATGTCCTTGTTATTTTGACAGATGGATATTTGTATTATGAATTAAACAAACAGCAAAGTCAAGATGCTTATTCTTATGTTACGTCAAAAACATTACTAAGACAGAATTCTTCAATGATTGTTAAAAGAAAAGGATTGCAGGGATTGGAGGTGCTTATGCTTGAAACCAATCCGTATAGCCCAAAAGAGCATGATCGGTTGCAATCGGTTCTTGAGAATTGGTTTGAGGGCATGGAAATTGGGCGTTTTGTCGTTTCTGAAACTGATTTGTCCAGCAATACGGAGACTGTTATAGATAACTTTTTAAATGGTGATAAATGAAATACATAATATCGTTTGTGTGAAGTGGCCTTGTTGTGTTGTTCTTACGACAAGTCAGAAAGAGCGAATTCTGAGATAGTGTATGTTTGTTCAGGAGCGTCTGCCAAACGATATCACAAGTCTGAGAATTGCCGAGGTCTCCTCAATTGCGGTGGAATCATTGAGGAAATGTCAGTTTCAGAGCTGAGAACACAATGTGGGATTTGCTATTAAATATAGTTGGAGTCGAAAAGATGTTGTCTTTAAGGATGGCGAGTCTTTTCGGCTCTTGCTTTCTGACGAGCGTCTGATCCGGCTCAGTAGATTTTGAGTAGGTAAGATTGGCTCAATGTTAAAACGGCGGAATAAGTCGAACTTTGCGCTATGAAGAATTGGCAATGTCGGCGGCGGCGCTCTCTCGTATGCCGCGCTATCGCGGATGAGTCAAAAAAAAGAGCATCACTTTCGTGATACTCTCTTTTGCGTGGTGCCACCAGGAATTGTAATTTATTTCCAAGTGGTTGAATATCATTACTTTCTAAAAGCTACTCAACTGTAATATCCTCCGTTTGCTCCACCAATGATTTGCGTTGTTCTGCGCAAGGTTGCGTGAAGGTTTCCAAATGCAAAGGTGGTGAATTGCTTTAAATCATTGTTTTTCAACTTCTTGAGTTCTTTATCAAAAGCACTTTCCAACAACTCCATTTCGCTTGTGTGCTATGAATTGATTGTCCAGTGCCTCTATCCAATCTTTCAACCCAAGCAAAATCCACTCTTCTAAAAGAACAAAATCCAAGCAAACCCAAATGACCGATTTGGGTTAAATGAGTATTTTCAAAAAGGGAGGTCTTCTATTTTAGTGTGAAGCGAGCCTTCTGTGTTATATGGTCCGAGGCGTTGCCGATGAGAGCTTCAAATACGCCGTTCTCCGACTTCCATGAGCTTGACGTTTCGTCGTAGAAAGCGAGGGCTGTATTGTCTATGGTAATGTCCACGTCCTGCTGTTCGCTGGGATTGAGCCATACCTTTTTGAATCCTTTGAGTTCCTTTACGGGACGGTCCACCGATGCTTCCACGTCCTTTATGTAGAGCTGTACGATCTCTGCGCCGCGCTTCGTGCCGGTGTTCTTGACGGTCACGGTGAATGTCAGCTTGCCGTCGCGCGTCATCTCTTTGGCAGACTGGCGCAGGTTGCTGATGCTGAAAGATGTGTAACTCAGTCCGTGTCCGAAAGCAAATGTCGGCTTGATGCGGTTTTTCTCCGTCCATCGGTAACCCACGTATATGCCTTCCTTATATTCCTCATCTATTATCTTGTCAAAACCAGCAGCCTTGTCGTCTGTCTCGCGCCACGTGCCAGGATAGGTTTTCAGAGCGTGTGCGCCACAGTCGTTGAGGCTTCCGTACCATGTGAATGGCAGCTTGCCGCTCGGATTGGCGTCGCCCGTCAGCACATCGGCGATGGCGTTGCCTGCCTCTGAGCCTATAAACCAGCTCTGCACGATGGCCTGCACTTTGTCTTTCCAAGGCATTGCCACGGCGTTGCCAGAGACGTTTACGTAAACGAGGCGGTCAGTAACCTTGGCGAGAGCCTCGATTAAACGGTTTTGCTCGTATGGCAGATTATACTGCTTGCGGTCGTGTCCTTCGCAGTCCTGATAGTCCGATTTGTTCAGTCCGCCCACCATAATGACATAGTCGGCGTTCTTTGCCTTCTCCACAGCCTCGGCAATGAGCTGGTCAGCGGAGCGGTTATCCTTCAGATTCTGACCAGTCTCCACTCCATTATATTCGCCCGTCACGTCTCCCACGTAGCCTCGTGCATAATCAATCTCTGCCGAACCTCCGAGTTTCGCTCTCAGTCCGTCAAGAGGAAGCGTCTCACGCTGCACCTTCAACGATGACGAACCACCGCCAACGGTCATCATCTTGATGGCGTTTTCGCCCACTACGAGTATGCGCTTCGCCTTGGTGCGGTCGATGGGCAGCACGTTGTTGCGGTTCTGTAGGAGCACGATTCCCTCGTCAGCTATCTGACGGGCTGCTTCGTAGTGCGATTCAGAGCAGAGGAAGCCGTGAGGACGCTGTCTGTTCATAGTCGTGCGGAAGAACAATCGCAGCACACGGCGCACCTTGTCGTCAAGTTCCCGTGTGGTGTACTTGCCGCTCTTGATATTTTTAAGATATGGTGTGGCAAGATAATAGTTCTCGTAAGCGTTGCTTGTGCCTGCAGACAGACCATTGGTCCAGGATCCGAACTCCATGTCCAGTCCGTTCTTTACAGCCTGGTCAGTGTCGTGACATCCGCCCCAGTCGCTTACCACCACGCCGTCAAATGCCCAGTCGCCCTTCAGAATGCGGTTTAGCGTATACTGGTTATGGCAGTTATGCTCGTTCTTGTAGAGGTTGTATGCGCCCATAATCGCCCAAGCCTTTCCTTGTTCTACGGCAGCCTTGAATGTAGGCAGATAAATCTCGTGCAGAGCGCGGTCGCTTACAATGACGTTCACCTGATTACGATATTCCTCGTCATTGTTCAGGCAGTAATGCTTGACGCATGCCGAAACTCCCATCGACTGTAGCCCTTGTATGTAAGGCACCACCATCGTGGAAGCCAGATAAGGGTCTTCGCCCATATACTCGAAGTTGCGTCCTCCGAGCGGAGTGCGATAGATGTTGACGCCCGGTCCGAGAATCATGTCCTTGCCACGATAGAGAGCTTCCTCTCCGAGACTCTTGCCATAGAGTGCGGCAAGGTCTGGATTCCATGTGGCGGCAAGGCATGTCAGCGCAGGAAACGCCACGCATGAGTCGTTGGTCTGTCTTGCCTGTTCCCATTCGTCCCACAGTACGTCAGGGCGTACACCGTGAGGACCGTCGTCTGTCCAGAAGTCGGGAAACCCCAAACGCGGTATTCCGGCAGACGAGAATTTGCTCTGCGCATGTATGACGCGTATCTTTTCCTGAAGAGTCATGCGTGAGAGAGCATCGTCAATGCGCCGCTCTATATGCTGTGTCTCGTCAAGATAAACGGGAGTGTGCTGAGCAATGGCTGTCATAGCACACACTGCAATCAAGCAAGATGTTATGATATGTCTCATGATAATGTGTAAGTCCTTAATTCTGCAACACTATTATAAATTAAACTTTTTAAACGCCTGAGTAACAAAAAGTTCTTAGACTGGCCAAGCGGCCCAGGATTTTGCCATGTCGAAGAATTAATTTGTCTTAGTGTTGTGAAAAGAAAACAAGAAAATCCAACGATAGACATAGCAAAAATACAAATTAAATCTGAGAAGCACACTCCTTTTGGAGGAATATTTTCGGGCCATGGAGCAATTTGACTCTACACCTACTCATCAGCAGTGCCATTCTATCAAAAGAATGGTTTCAAATTCCTTGGTGAGTCAGAAAAAAGTCTATACTAAAAATACAAGAAAAACAATAATAGACAGGATACTATTGCGATGTATTTTTTCGTTGAAATCAATAGTATAGAGGTATCAGTATCTGCACAAACAGCAGACTGAACACTACAATAAACCCAAATCGGTCGTACATTTGGGATAAAAAAGGCTTGGAAACGCATGTCATAAACGATTCCAAGTCTTTTTTTATTGAATCACTCGCAACGATTTTATTCGGGCTGCTCTCAATCACGACCCCTAATAATGTGCCACCGCGGATGAGTCAAAAAAAGAGAGCATCACTTTTGTGATACTCTCTTTTGCGGTATGCTCGGCATGAGCTTATTCTAATGGGTGCAAGTCCCTAACAAGCCCTAATAGCGGGAATTGTATAGCCAATAGCAAGGGTGTCCACTGCGAGGTGGAATCTGAAAGAAGCAGGCGGCAAACATCTGACCCAACGTACAGAAACTTCATATAAGGCATTTGACCATGGATGAGATTGCCACACAAATCAAAGTCCTATAGCTATTCGGAATGGTTGGTGTAAATGAAGTGGGTATAAGATGGAAAGAATAAGCCCTTATCCGAGGAGGTCTCACGGACATGGCGATTAGTTGCCTTTACGAAAGTCATGGAGTAAAGCTTGCTGTGAGAAGTCAGCAGATGCCATAGTAGTGGAGTTCTCGATAACGCTCCATGAAGGGCAGAACCTATAAATTAAACGATAGTAATTGAAACGTACCTTATGAAGGAAAGAATGCAGAAAACATTGGCAGAAGTCAATGGCTGCCCACAGAAAGATAGGACGGAATCCGAAGGATATGTGGGAGCGCAGACCTTCATGTGGATATGTGAAGACAACATCGCCTGATAACCTACTCAAAGCCTACAAGGCTGTGCAGCGTAACAAGGGCTGTAGCGGTATCGACAAGATGTCATGTGAGCAAATGCTCCCTTGGCCCTTGGCTAATAAGGATGCCCTAATCCGTTCCTTGCTTGACGGTTCATACCGTCCGAACCCAGTAAAAAGGGTAGAGATACCCAAAGACAATGGAAAGATGCGCCTGTTGGGCATCCCCACGGTTATAGACCGTCTGGTTCAACAAGCCATCAACCAGACCCTAACTCCCATCTATGAGCGTCAATTCTCTCCAGGAAGCTACGGCTTCCGTCCGAGAAGAGGCTGCCATGATGCCCTAAGAGGTGCTCAGAAAATAATCGATGATGGCTACATTTATGTGGTTGACCTCGACTTGGAGCGTTTCTTCGACACAGTGAGCCATAGTAAACTCATAGAAATCCTCAGCCGCACGATAAAGGACGGTAGGGTGATAAGCCTTATTCACAAATATCTCCGCAGTGGTGTGATGAACAAAGGTATGTTCGAGGCAAGTGAGGAAGGCACTCCCCAAGGAGGACCGTTAAGTCCGCTTTTGAGCAACATCATGCTCAACGAGTTGGACAAGGAACTCACTCGCCGAGGTCTCCCTTTTGTTCGCTATGCCGATGACTCGATGATATTTTGTAAGTCCAAGCGTGCAGCCAAACGCGTGAAGGAATCTGTAACCCGATTCATCGAAGGAAAACTTCATCTGAAGGTGAACAGGGACAAGACAGTTGTGTCCTATGTGCAAGGTGTGAAATACCTTGGTTACTCCTTTTATGTAATGAAAGGCAAATGCCAACTCACGGTACACCCAAAAGCCAAATCCAAGATGAAAGCCAAACTCAAGGAGTTGACTTCCCGAAGCAATGGTTGGGGATATGCCAAGAGGAAGCAAAAACTTGAAGAGTACATAAGGGGATGGGTAGGTTACTATCACCTTGCCAACATGAAACGTTTCCTCATGGAAACTGACGAGTGGCTAAGGCGACGGCTACGTATGTGTATATGGAAGTCGTGGAAGAGGGTGAAAACGAGAATTGCCAACTTGATAAAGTGTGGTATAGATAAATACCAAGCTTACATGTGGGGCAATAGTCGTTTGGGGGATTGGCGCATAGCTGGCAGTTACATACTATGTCGTGCGATAACCAACGAAAAGTTGAGCATGGCAGGCTATGCTACACTGATGGGTTCATACATCGAATGGCACCCAAAATAGGAACCGCCGTATGCGGAACCGCATGTACGGTGGTGTGAGAGGTCGGAAAACGAAAGTAGGAGAAAAACTACTTTGTTTTCCTCCTACTCGATTGGTGCCACCAGGAATCGTAATTTATTTCCAAGTGGCTGAATATCATTACTTTCTAAAAGCGACTCAACTGTAATCTCCTCCGATTGCTCCACCAATGACTTGCTGCGTTCTGCGCAAGGTTGCGTGAAGGTTTCCAAATGCAAAGGTGGTGAATTACTTTAAATCATTGTCTTTCAGTTTCTTGATTTCCTTATCAAAATCACTTTCAAGCATATCCATTTCGCGTTTGCGATAGATGGCGAACTCTTTTTCTGCCTTTTCAATCGCTTGTTTATGCGAAATGTTTCCCTTGCCAATTAAAACCTTTCGCTTGTGTGCTATAATTTGGTTGTCCAGTGCTTCTATCCAATCCTTCATTGTCATAGGATTCATTTCCAACGCTTGGAACTCGGCAAAATCCAGGAAACCGGAAACAAGCAGATTTAGACGTTGAAGTTCAATCTCAGTCAAATAGTTCTTGGCAATCTTTACATCATCCTTAGTCACATAGTTTCCCTTGAAGTTCGTCATACCCACAAATGGCTTCTCGTTGTCCACACGATTGTATATCACTTCTGCTGCAGTATTCTCATGAACCGCATAATGCAGTTTGTTTTGTACAGTGGCGAAGAACATCTTTGTCATATTGTCGCGTGGGTCATAATCCGTAGCCGTAGCATAAATATCGGTGACTTGCTGATAGAAGTTGCGTTCGCTACTACGAATATCTCTGATACGCTGCAGCAACTCACGGAAATACCGATTACCTCCCTGCTTCAACCGTTCATCATCCATCGCAAATCCCTTTTGGATATACTCATGAAGCCGCTGAGTAGCCCAGCGACGGAAACGGGTAGCCACTTGCGACTGCACACGATAGCCCAAGGCGATAACCATATCAAGATTATAGTGCAAAACACTGCGCTGCACTTGGCGTTTACCTTCTTGCCGAACTGTCAAGAAATCCTTTACAGTTCGATTTGGGTCTAATTCTCCATCATTTAGGATGTTGTCTATGTGCTGACTGATATTCTGCTTTGTCGTACAATATATCTCCGCCAACTGTTTTTGTGTCAACCACAAATCTTCATCGGCAAAACGCACAGACACACGAGTTATCTCATCATCGTCCTGATAGAGTATTATTTTGTTTTCTTCGTTCATTGGCCTATTTCTTCTCTCTGTGATTGCAAATATAGCTAATATACTTGGTTTTATGGGCGTTTGTGCTACTTTTTGAGTCTCAATGTGGCGTTTCCGAGTATTATCACTATATTTGCGTTACAAATCAAAGTATTGTAATTTGTAAGCAAATAAAAACGTATGGAATCGCAAAAGATAAATAGGCTAAAAGTTGTGTTGGTTGAGAACGGCAAGACCGGGAAATGGTTGGCTGAACAGGTAGGAAAGAACGAAGCAACCGTTTCACGATGGTGTTCCAACAAGATGCAACCCTCCCTTGATATGCTTGTAAAGATTGCAAGTTTACTTAATGTTGACCCTCGCCAACTTATCAATGGCGGTAATAACGATTGATTATGGCAAAGAAAGCAACTAATAAGAAGGATAATCTTCCGATGGAAGAGGTGTTATGGAAAGCATGTGATGCGCTGCGTGGTTCTATTGAACCGAGCGAATACAAACACGTTGTCCTGTCATTGATATTTTTGAAGTATGCAGGATTTCATTTTGAGAAACGCCGTCAGGAAATTGTCAATGAGGGTTTGGAAGACTTTGTGGATAATGTGGAGTTTTATGCGGCCAAGAATGTTTTTTATTTGCCGGAAACAGCCCGTTGGCCGTATCTTAAAGAAAATTCAAAGCAACCCAACATCGCATCTATTGTAGATAAAGCTCTTTCTGACATAGAGAAGGAAAACAAGCCTTTGCGTGGCGCATTACCCAACAACTACTATAGTTCGTTGGGTATAGAAGCAGAAAAACTCGGTTCATTGCTTGATAAGATTGATGGATTTGATACGATTCTGGAATCCGCAGACGGCAATGATATTATTGGACGTGTTTATGAATATTTCCTATCCAAGTTTGCCATAAAGGAAGGAAAGGGTAAGGGGGAATTTTATACACCCAAGACGATTGTCAATTTGATAGCCGAAATGATTGAACCTTACGAAGGTAAAATCTACGACCCTTGTTGCGGTTCGGGCGGTATGTTTGTGCAGTCGATGAAGTTTGTGGAGAGTCACCACGGCAATCGCCGTAAGGTATCAGTGTATGGACAAGAATACACCAAGACCACTTTTAAACTGGCAAAGATGAACCTTGCCATTCGTGGCATCGCTGCCGACCTTGGCGATTATGCCGCCAATACGTTTACCGACGACCGTCATAAGGATTTGAAGGCTGATTTCATCATGGCGAATCCGCCTTTTAATCAGAAGGATTGGAGAGCGGATAATCAATTGATAGATGACCCACGTTGGAATGGTTACGATGTGCCTCCCACCTCCAATGCCAATTATGGTTGGATTCTCAACATGGTAAGCAAACTTTCTGCCAATGGTGTTGCCGGTTTTATCCTTGCCAACGGTGCGCTGAGTGCCGATAGCACAGAGGGAGCTATCCGTCAGAAAATGATTGAGCGCGGACTGGTGGAGGCTATCGTGATACTGCCTCGCAATCTATTCTATTCTACGGATATTTCTGTAACACTTTGGATTCTTAATGCCAACAAGAAAGCCCGTGTAGTCAATCGCAATGGAGAAGAAATCCATTATCGTGACCGAGAAAAGGAAATTCTCTTTATGGATATGCGCCAGATGGGTGAGCCTTTTGAAAAGAAGTATGTACGCTTCACGGATGAGGATATTCGCAAAGTCACTAACACTTATCACAACTGGTAACGGGAGGGCTATACTGATACATACGACGACATTCCGGAGTTCTGCAAGTCGGTAAGCATGGATGAAGAAGGAGGTATTGCGGATAAAGGCTTCTCTTTGGTTCCCTCAAAATACATCGAGTTTGTCAATCGCGATGAAACGGTTGATTACGACACTCGTATGAAACAGCTTCAAGCGGAACTTTCGGATATCTTAAAGCAAGAAGCAGAAAGCCGCGATGCAGTCCTTAACGTATTCAAGAGCCTTGGTTATGAAATCAACTTATAAAAGACTAGGGGATTTAATTAGTCCAATTTCAATAAAGAATTCAGACTTGCGGACTACAGATTTGCGTGGAGTTAATTATCAAAAATACTTCATGCATTCTGTTGCAAACACCGTTGGAGTAGATTTGTCTGCCTATAAATTGGTAGAAAAAGGTCAGTTTGCTTGTAATTTAATGCATGTAGGACGAGATGAATGTCTGCCAATAGCATTACATTGTGAAGAACAACCTATCATTGTTTCTCCAGCCTATTTTACTTTTCAAGTCAAAGACGAGAATAAAATTCTTTCCGAATTTCTTTTCTTATGGTTTAGGCGGAGAGAATTTGATAGGCAGGCATGTTTCTATACAGATGCAGATGTTCGTCAAGGTTTAATAAAGAGTGCGTTCCTAAATATGGAAATTCCTGTTCCTTCTATCGAAGAGCAACGGAAGATTGTAGCCGAATATCAGGCTATAAAGCAACGGATTGAAAACAACCGTCGCCTGATAGCCACGCTTGAAGCAACCGCCCAAACAATTTACCGCAAAATGTTTGTGGATGATATTGACCCTGAAAATTTGCCAGATGGATGGCGAATGGGTACAATAGGTGAAATTTGCGAAATAAATACAGACAATATTTCTTCTAAAGATAATTTTTTAGAAATTCAATACCTTGATAGTAGTAGTGTCACTAGAAATATCTTTGAGGAATACCAAACTTTGAATACGCATATTGATGAAATACCAAGTAGGGCAAAACGCAAAGTTAAAAAAGGGGATATCGTGTATTCTACAGTTCGCCCAAACCTCCGTCATTATGGAATCATGAAAGGTGACGTAACGAATGTGATTGTTTCTACTGCATTTGCGGTTATACGTTCTCATTGCAATTCTATTTCAAATGAATTGCTCTATGTAATGCTTACAGATGATAATACGACAGAATATCTACAAGGTATTGCAGAAATGAGTAAGGCTACTTATCCATCTGTTACTCCAGAGGATATTTCTTTGTTGAAGGTTATCATCCCGAGTAATTCGGTAGGTATAAGTAATATAAATCGAAATATTAAATGTTGTTTTGATTTTCTTTACTATAAGAGTCAAGAGAATAAAGAATTATCAAATTTACAGTCTTTGCTTTTAGCAAAGATAGGACTTTAAAAGATCAAAAGCATGTCATTTAGTTTAGTAAAAGCAATATTTGTAAATCGTGCACCATTTAAGCGTCTGGAACTTGATTTTAAAGAAAATGGTATAAATGTATTATCTGCCATTAACGGAAATGGGAAAACAACTATCCTGTCACATATAACAGATGCTTTTTATGAATTGGCAAAAAAAGTATTTCACTATGAATTTGAAGGTAAAGAGAATAAGTACTATCGAGTATCTTCTGCTTTGTATAATATTAATTCATCAAGCCCTTCATATGTATACTTACGTTTTAAACACAATAATGAAAACATAGATTATATTGATATTCGAAATAACTGTACGAAAGAACAATATGATTCAGAAATAACCATAGAATCTAAAATAGATTTTTCAAAAATACAGCATACGCTTTCTTCTGCCAATAATATCAAGTATTGGTCATTAGCTGATAAAAATATAATCGAAAAAGAAATCTTTTCAAAATCCGTACTAACATACTTTCCTTCATATAGATATGAAACTCCAAATTATTTGAATGATCCATATAATATTAAATTGGATTATGCAATAAAAAGTAAATTCTCTGGCTATCTTGATAATCAAATTGAGGTTGTTTCTGATTTACCTTCATTGATTAATTGGTTTTTGGATGTACTGCTTGATATGAAGTTAAAAGAGGAAACTCGATTGTATAAAGATGGCAATAATATTATACCCATAACGATACCTCCGCAAGAGAGAACTTATGTATGGGACAATCTCAATAAGATTGTATCAAGTGCTTTATCTTCAAAGTCCTATGATGGAATTGTGAGATTGGGCATAGGAACAAGAAACAGTGGTTCAACTAGAATCGCTATTATGAACGATGTACCGCCAAATACTTCATTATGTATCTGTCCTTCAATATTTAATTTATCAGCTGGTGAATTGTCGTTAATATCTATCTTTGGCGAAATTCTTCATCAGGCAGATAATAATCAAAATAATATACAATTAAACAATATCAATGGAATCGTTTTAATAGATGAGGTTGATAAACATCTTCACATCACATTGCAAAAAGACATCTTACCCCAATTATTAAATCTATTTCCCAATATACAATTTATTGTGAGTTCTCATTCTCCATTCTTAAATATGGGGCTTGCAGATATTTCAATAGAGCGTTCTCAAATAATAGATTTGGATAATAATGGCATTACTTGTTCTCCGACAAATAATGCTTTATATAAAGAAGTATATGATATGATGGTGAATGAGAACAATCAATTTGCTCAGAAATATCACCAATTGGAAGGCTCTCTTAAGGCAATTAGAAAACCATTAGTAATAACTGAAGGAAAAACAGATATTAAATTTATTCAAAAAGCAAAGGACGTTTTGGAAGCAAATGATATAGATTTTGATGTAATAACTCAGGATCAACAACCTGACGGAGACTCAAATTTACAAAAAATGTTGGAGCAGTTATGTAAAATAAGGAGACCTTTCCCTATTATTGGAGTATTCGACCGAGATATTGACTCTACTGTAAAAAAGATGGATGTTGGAGAAGATAAATATAAAGATTACGGTAATGGAGTATATGCTTTCTGCATACCTATACCAAAAGATAGAGAAGATAAGGGGCAAACAAAAATCTCAATAGAATATTTGTTCTCGGATGAAGAAATTAAATCTCCCGTCAATGAGACTGGACATAGATTGTTCTTCGGTACAGAATTTACACAACATTCAATGAGACATAATGAAAATAAAAATCTTATCTTGAACAAACCCGATGGTAAAACTTTGGATAAAATATTAGAGAATAATGGAGGACAAGCCGTATATGACGAATTTGAAAATAACCTACTAGCGAAAAAAGATGATTTTGCAAAAGCTGTTATTAGTAATTACATTAAAATAAGTAATAACAGTTGGGAGAATTTTCGCCCAATCCTTGAGAAAATCAAGAAATTATCAGGCTTATAATTATGTTACAATTCAACGAATCACAATTAGAGCAAGCATTTGTCGAACTCTTTAAAAATGAGGGCTATGACTATGTACATGGAGAGAATATCATTCGTGACACACGAGATGTTATTCTCTACGATGATTTGCGCCATTTCTTGCAGAAAAGATATAAGACAGAAGGAATAACCGAAGATGAAATCAATCGGGCTATCGCTAAGTTGGAAACTTCGGAAGGCGGAGGCGTATATGCTGAAAATGTAGAAACTTTGCGACTTCTGCAAGAGGGCTTTTCGTTGAAACGCACCAATCCTAAGCTGCCAAATCTGTATGTGTGCCCTATTGATTATGCAGAGATGGGGAATAACTCTTTCAAGTTCGTCAATCAGTTTGCCATTGAAGGTGAGCATCATCGCATACCTGACGGTATTGTGTTCGTCAATGGCCTACCTTTGGTGGTGCTTGAATTTAAGAATTCCATAAAGCAGAACACCACGATTGAGAATGCTTACAAGCAACTGACGGTGCGTTATAGGCGTGACATACCTAAATTGTTCCGCTATAATGCCTTTGTTGTCATCAGCGATGGCGTAAATAACAAAATCGGTTCGCTTTTTGCACCATATGAGTTCTTTTACGGATGGCATAAGGTGGAAGCTACGGATTCTATTCTTGATGGTGCTTTTGATACTATGTTCACGATGATGCGTGGATTGTTCAGAAGGGAACGTTTGCTTGATGTATTGCATAACTTTATCTTCTTGCCTGATACTCCCAAGGGCGAGGATAAAATCGTGTGTCGCTATCCGCAGTATTTCGCCACCACTCAACTGTTCAATAACATTCTGAAACATTCACGATTGAATCCTGATGGTGATGGAAAAGGGGGCACATACTTCGGAGCTACAGGGTGCGGTAAGTCGTACACCATGTTATTTCTTGCCCGACAACTGATGCGTTCCAAAAAATTGAGCAGTCCTACCATTGTTCTGATAACAGACCGTACAGACCTTGATGATCAGTTGTCTAAGTCGTTTTTAAATGCTACCAAATTCATTGGAGACAAGACAATCGTTCAAGTAGAAAGTCGGGAGAAACTTAAAGAACACCTTGAAAAGCGTACTGCCGGAGGCGTTTATCTGACAACGATTCAGAAATTCGAGGAAAGCACAGGCTTATTGAGCAATCGTGCAAACATTATCTGTATATCCGATGAGGCTCATCGTTCACAAGCCGGTTTAGGGCAGAAAACAACTATCACGGAAAATGGTGTAAAGCATCATTATGGTTTTGCCAAGTATCTGCGCGATTCTCTTCCGAATGCCACATATGTGGGATTTACCGGAACACCGCTCGACAATACGCTGGATGTGTTTGGTCCGATTGTAGACCGCTATACCATGACCGAAGCGGTTACGGATGAGATTACGCGTAAGATCGTTTATGAAAGCCGTGCAGCAAAGGTTATGATTGATTCGGATAAAGTTAAAGAAATTGAGCTGTTTTATGAACAATGCAAATCCGAGGGTGCAAGCGATTATCAGATAGAAGAAAGCAAGAAACGGATGACGAGGATGGATAATATCCTCAATGACCCAGATTTGCTTGCCAAGATTGCCCAAGATATGGTGGAACACTACGAAAAGCGAATCGAAGAAGGTTCGACGGTGTTGGGTAAAGCTATGATAGTATGCAGCAGTCGTTCCATTGCTTGGAACCTCTATCAGGCGATTATCCGTTTGCGTCCGGAATGGGCGGAAAGCAAAGAATGTATCGAAGGGGAAACTCTTTCGGAGAAGGAACGCAAAGAAATCAAGCCGATGCCGCGTATTGCTATGGTCATCACTCGCGACAAGGATAATGATTCTGACGAACTTTATAATCTGCTCGGCAATGATGAATACCGGAAAACGTTGGACAAACAGTTCAAAGAAGAGAAAAGCAATTTTAAGATTGCGATTGTTGTGGATATGTGGATAACTGGCTTTGACGTACCGAGCCTTGACACGATGTATTGTTTCAAGCCCTTGCAGATGCATACGCTGATTCAAACCATTTCACGTGTTAATCGTGTTTATCCCGGAAAAGAGAAAGGGCTTGTGGTTGATTATCTCGGCATCAAACGTCAGATGAACGAGGCGCTTCATCAATATGGCGGAAATGGAGAAGTCGATGGTCCGGACCTCGAAACTGTTGAAGAAGCGGTAAAAGTGGTTAAGGACGAATTGGATGTGATTAAGCGGATGTTTCATGCTTTTAACTGGTCTGGCTATTTCATTGGAACGCCTCTTGAACAGTTAGACATTCTTCAAACGGGAGCGGAATACATTCAACATACCAAAGAACTTGAAACTCGTTTTATGCGACATTGTAAAAAGATGAAAGGTGCGTATGATATATGCTGTAACTCGGAACATTTGGCAAAAACGGAAGACAACGACATTCATTTTATGTTGGCCATCCGTTCCATAATCTCTAAACTGACGAGAGGGAATGCACCTGATGCTGCCAAGATGAATAAGCGTGTGAGCGAAATGCTAAAAGATGCCTTGATGTCCGAAGCGGTGGAAGAAGTGACTAAAATCGGCGTTGCAGCCGATGAAGAAATAGATCTTCTTTCAGCGGAATACATGAAACGCCTTGACCAAATACCATATAAGAACACCAAAGTCAAGTTGATGGAGCAACTTTTGAAACAGGTTATAGAATCGTTACGGAAAATCAACAGGCAAAAAGGCATAGACTTCACGAAACGCTTGGAGGATATTGTCAAAAAATACAATGACCGTTCAGACGATGCAGCACTTGCCAACGATGTGATTGATGATGTCGTTGGCGAGATGGTAAGGCTTATGGAGGATGTAGCAAGCGAACGCACTGCCGGCAATTCTATAGGATTGTCATTTGAAGAAAAGGCTTTCTTTGATATTCTGAAATCAGTGGCGACAAAATATGAGTTCATTGAAAACTTTCCAGATGAGACATTGACAGAGTTGGCTAAGCAAATTAAAACGATGGTAGAGGAACAGTCGGATGTGTCAGATTGGTTAAACCGTCCTGACCTTCGGGCGACATTGAAGATGAATGTAATTGTCCTGTTGGCTCGTGCAGGATATCCACCTAAAATTCGTGATGAGGTATTCAAGGAGATTTTGGAACAGGCTGAGAATTTCAAACGGCACAGCCAGCCTCGTCCTTATGTTATTGATAATGACTCTTATTCATCAATGGTAGCGGAACCGTAATATGACACAATTAAAACATACTATTATTTATTTGATTATCCTTTGTATATTATGCTTAGCGATATCTTATACAATTTCTATAAACATGGAAATAGGATTTTGTGCGATTAATTCACGACTTATATCAAACAACTTCCTATTCACTTGTTTCAGTGGCGCATTTGCGAGTATCTTGGTGGTAATTGCTACCGAAGTTTATCGCTTTATTCAAATGAAGAAATCCATTGAACAATTTTTCTTTTCGCAATTAGCATTTATATATGGCCAGCTACAAGCGGCGAATACAAATATCACTAATCTTCTTTACAATAAGGAGCTTGTGTCTGATAATTTATTGAACTATTTATCAAATACAATAAAACAAATAACACCATCATTGCGATCATTGGATTATAATCCTTTTTTTCCTTCTAATCGTTCACGGGCGATAAAAAGGATAATCACACGTCTATTTTCTACAGAGATAAACCAATTGGATTCATTGGCCTGTGACTGTATCTATTTACCTATGGCAATTAATACAGATAAATCGGATGCTTTGAGAAAAGGAGAATCTAATGCAGTTATTACATCCGCATCACCGAATACACAAAAGGCTTTAAATGTTCTCAACAAAGAAATTATACGGTTGATATCACAAATCTTGATTGATTTAACTGAACTTAATACTGCTTGTGATAATTCTTTTCATTGGAATGATATTGAGAAAAAACTATCGGATGTACCAAAACCAGATTCTTCATTGTCGGCATTCTTTTCAAAGTATGATTTTTCTAAATAAATAAAGATATGAACAGAATAATACTTATTGGTAATGGTTTTGACTTGGCACATGGACTTCCGACTAGATATGAAGATTTTATAAATTGGTATTGGGAGAAACGAGTTAATTCTTTTGCAGGCAATCTTACGCCTATATCGGAAGATTGCCTTTGTTCTATCAAAATGACTTCAAATAATTACAATCGCTGTTGGAATGTCTTTGCATTCAATCTTCCAAAATTTTTTAATAAGCCATCCGGTAAAGAAGTTATTGATAGCATTACCAATGCTCCTGAATCTTTTGAAGTCTCATTTTCTCCTTTTTTCAAGAATATATGCACTTCCATTGAAACTAAAGGATGGGTTGACATAGAAAAAGAGTACTATGCCTTATTAGGGAATGCAATTATAAATCCAGACAGCTGTACCTATACAATTTCTGAGCTCAATAAGCAATTACATTATATTCAGAAACTTTTAGCTCAATATCTTTCTTCTATCACAATAGATAATATAAAGTGCAATATGGAGATACAACGTCAAATTTATGGAAGTATTCGTAAAGATGATGTTAGTCTTTCACAATTACAGGTTTATTATGACTACGTAGATTATTTAATCCAACAAGACAATGCGTACCAACTGTTACTTTGTAGATATGGTTATGAAGGCTCCGATAGGCACTTTATGGAAGAGGATATTAAACAGCTCAGAAAGAAATTTGTACACTCATCAGAGATAGAAGAAATTTATCTAAAAGATTTAATAATTCCCGAGAATATTATGCTGCTTAATTTTAATTATACTGATGTAGCAGATAAATATGGGAATCTGAAAGTTACATCGACAAATCATATTCATGGAGACTTAAATAATCCTAGTAGCATAATATTTGGTTATGGCGATGAGCTTGATGATGATTATAAAAATTTCCTTAAGCAATCAGATAATGAGTGTTTAAGAAACATCAAGTCCATAAAATATTTAGAGTCTAACAATTATCGCAACTTGCTACAATTCATAGAATCCGCTCCATATCAAGTTTATATTATGGGGCATTCTTGTGGTAACTCTGACAGAACGCTACTAAACACATTGTTTGAACATCAAAACTGTGTTTCTATAAAGCCTTATTATTATCAAAAAGATGATGGTTCAGACAACTATTTGGAGATAGTGCAAAATATATGCCGTAATTTTACGGATATGAAGTTAATGCGAGATAGAGTTGTTAACAAAACGTTTTGTGGACCATTACCACAAATTTCAAAATAGAAAAGTAGAAACAATGACAATTGACGATATAAAGAAACTGATAGCATCCGATGAGTTGCGGACTCTGGAACTGAAGAAGACTACCGGCGAGTTGAAGGACGGTATGCACTCGGCATGTGCTTTCTTGAATACTGAAGGAGGCTGGCTGATTTTTGGCGTAGCTCCAAGTTCATTGAAGATAATCGGGCAAGAAGTAACGGACAAGACGAAGCAGGAGATTGTCGGCGGCAGCGCTCACTCGCATGCCGCGCTATCGCTGCGCCACCGCGGATGAGTCAAAAAAAGAGAGCATCACTTTCGTGATACTCTCTTTTGCGTGGTGCCACCAGGAATCGAACCGGGGACACAAGGATTTTCAGTCCTTTGCTCTACCAACTGAGCTATGGCACCTTGCGTTTGTTTGCGAGTGCAAAGGTATTGCAAATTTTATTACTGTGCAAATTTTTTTGATAAAATTTTTGCGCATAAATGGAGGGGAGATAGCGAAAAAGGCTGCATCTCGTTGAGATACAGCCTTTTCTTTGATGCTCGGTGAATTTTATTTTTTCAAAATCACTTTGGTTGTCGTCACGTTTTCACCAGAAACGACGCGCACGATGTATACGCCTTCAGGATTTCCTGCGATGTCGATTGTGCTGTCGTTGCCGAAGCGAGCCACAACGGCGCCAGCCACATTGAGCACGTCAACACGGTCGTAGGCACCGTCGATGTTGAGGATGCCTGTCGTCGGGTTCGGGTACACGCGGTTTGAGCCGTTTGCCACAACGCTTACCGCAGAGCCGTCGGTTACGACAAACTCTGTTTCAACCAGCGGAGAAGCCTCCGTGTGGAACAACGCTTTCACGCCGGCGCGGTGTGTGCCGTTCTGCAGCTTGTCGAATGTAAATGAGCGTTCAGCCTGTTCCGCCACCTTGTTGCCGTCGAGGTAAACCTCAAATTTGAGGTCGCCACGGATGTTGTCGGGATCAACGCCGTCAGGCAGCTCGTAGCCGACAAACACATCGTCGACCATCATGAACAGCAGATAGTCGGAAACGCAGTTGATAGCCACATATTTTGCTTCGGCAGGCACTGTGTAGCGATACTCTGTCCATTCGCCCATCGGGAGCTCCACAGGGTTCTCGCCGTTGAGCCATGTGAAATTGTCGGCGGCTTTGCCTGTTGTCGAGTATCCTGCGTTCATCTTCTCGCGGCCGTAGTCTTCGTTGAAGCTCTTTGCGAAGAATTTGAATGTGAAATCCTTTGCAAACGACAATTCGGGGGAAATGATGAAGTCGTTGTTGTAGACGCTGCTGTTTTCCTTTGCAAACGAAGCGAGGAACTGCTTTCCGCTGTGCGGACGGATGCCCTCGTTGATTACTCCGAGCACAGGGTCGGTCTCATACGGATTGAACACCTGGAATGCCATCTCCGCGCCGGCGTTAGGATAATTCACGCCGTCGATAGGAATTGTGGCAGTGTGGCTGTCGTCGATGTATGTCCAGCCGATGGTTCCCGGCGAGTTGACGGCGAATGCCTCATGGCCTTCAAAGTCGTCAAACAGATAGTTCGGCGTGTTCCATACAAACTTGCGCTGGCCCGCAGTGCTTGTCTTCGACACCTCGAGTCCGAACGGATCCACGCGGTATTCGTCAAGAACGGCGTTGACAGTCGCTGTCTCGCCCTTTGTGGCGTCGTGCTCGGCGGCAAATGTCGTAAATCCGGGCTTGCTTACCGTCACCTTGTACACGTCGCGCCAAATCTCGCCAAGCGACAGTTTGCCGTCGGCGCCCACGGTTCCGGTATACTCGTTTCCAAACGTCTGACCCTTCAGAGCCACAGCGGCGCCGTCGGCCTCGTTTGTAGGAGTGGATGTGCTTACGGCAACGTTGAGCGGCAACGTCATGTTGCAGTATTCCACAGCCGACAGACGCGCGTCAGAAACGTCGTTGTCGCCATACACGGCCTTTACGGCATAGCGGTAGCCACCATAAGGGAGCGTAGCCCATTGCGCGTCGGCAAGAGAGCGTTCAGCCAATGGCGCATCGGAGAGTTTTGTCCATTTTGTCTGGTCGTCGGCGTCGGTGTCGGCAAGGCGGTACACCTCATATTTCGGAGCAGCCACCTGAGGCAGTCCGGCGTCGGCTACAGCCACGCCGGTGGCGCGGATCATGAGTGGACGGTTGATGTTGTGCTCCTCGACATAGGTGAATACACCAGTCTGATAGTCGTCGCTGAAGCAGTTTTCACGCTCTGCGAACGGATATTCATCGGTAGCCTCGGCGATGCCCAGTCCGGCATGTCCCTCGGCGCTTATTGCAAGCATATATCCGCGCGGTGCCGTCAGCTCGGTCGGGAACACAAACGTGTTCCACTCATTGTCGACGTTGGCAACGTTCTCGCGGCTGAACAGCACGGTTGAGGTGGGATTGCCGTCGGTGTCGAGGTCGAACACAAAGATGTTGACAGACTTATGCTCCTGCAGGTATTTATCGGTAAACCACGACATCGACGACAGAATTGCCGGAGTGCGGTAAACGGCTCCATAAACGCTGTTTTTCGTGCCGTTGATGTTGCCGAGACGACCGTCGTAGATGCCGCTGTCGTGGCGATATTCGGTGAAGTCAGCAGGCGTTTCCCAAGTCACGTTTGCAACGCTCTTGGTCGACGTTACAGTGTTTTTCGCAGGCGACAGGCGTTTTGCTGTCATAGCCACATCGCCGAGAGCGACGGTGTTTGACTCTGCCAAGACGATTTCTTTCTCTGTGTCGTCCATCATATAGCGGTGGATGCTGACTTTCACCTTGTCGATGGCAGGCAGTTGTTGGAAAGAGAATGTGCCGTCGGCGGCAGAAACCGTCGTGACGGTAGAGTAGCCCTTGGCAGTGACGGAGCCGCCCTCAATCGGGTTGCCGTCCTCGCTCACGAGGCGTCCGCTGATGTCCACGTTGCGCAATTTCTGAATCTCAACCGGCAGGATGGTTGTCTTGCCCGCCTCAATCTTGACCTTTATAGTTTTTGATGTATAGCCGTCGGCTTGAATGAGGACGTCATATTCGCCGGCTTCGATTTCACCGAAGTCAAACGAGCCGTCGGCTTCTGTGATGCTCGAAATTTTAAGATTCTCGATATACACCACCGCATTCCCGATAGGGTTGGTGCCGTCGGTCACCGTGCCCTTCAGCACACCGTTTGTCACTGTCGTGAGCTCCACGTCGGTGACATAGAGAATATATCCGTTGGGAGCCTGCGAATGGCAGTAGAAACCGATGTTGTAGTTGCCGTCGGCGGCAATTGCCGGGAATGTCACCTCATACTGCTGCATGTCGTAGGTTGCCACCTCGAAGTCGCCGAGCTTGGTTGTCATAGCCTCCACTGTCTTGCCCTGACCGAGATACACTGTCACGTGTTCGGGGTATGACTCGTCGTAGGATTTTGCGTTGAAGCGCAGACGATACTGCACTCCGGCGTTCAAGGCGATTGGCGAAGAAATCAACCAGTCGTCGGCAGATGTCTCATAATCCTCGTTGGCATAATATTTGGCGGCGGCAAGCGTAGTCTCGCGCTCCCAAGTGTAGTAGTCGTTGTTGGCGTCGATCACCGTCCACAATCCGAAATCGCCGTCGGTCTTGAACGAGCAGGTGTAGGGCACGGTGATTGCCGGACCGGCTGCCACCCCGTTGGTTTTCGCCTTTCCGCCATTGCCGTCGGCAGTGTAAGCCTCGATTTCGTAAGAATAAGTGTCCAGTTTATCTACGGTGTCGGTGCATGACGTAGCCGTCAGATTTTCAGCGACCATAGAGCCGTCGGTCAGTCGCTTCACGCGGTAGCGCAGCGACGCCTGGTCAATCCATCCGCCGTTTTGTCCGGCAGTCGGTGCCGTCCATTCTACTTTAAGCGTAGTGTCGTCAATCTTCGACACGGTTGCCCCTGTAGGAGCCACCGGCGTGTCGTGTCCGATGTATGAGGTCTGTTCCGCAGGCTCGCCGTTGCCCTCGGCATTTACGGCAAACACTTTGTATTCGTGGCGGCCGCTTGTAGGCACATTCGCGTCGGTCCATGACGACTGCGCGCCAGGAGCGGCGTCGGTTACGGAGCCCGCCAAAGAGTTGTCGCGGAAGATGTCGACGCGGGTTATCGTAGTGTTGCCCTTCTTGTCGTAAGTCTGAGTAGGGTTTGTCCACGAAAGCGTTGCGCTCAGCGCGCCCTCGGCAGCCGGAGTGACAGTCAGTCCCTCGATGGCGGCAGGAGCTTTGTCGGCTGTGCGCACAAACGGGATGTGGAGACCCACCACCTGCGCGTTTTCGCTGATTGTGCCGGTGCGCTCAGAATTGCCGTTGGCAATGTTCACAACCGTCAGGAATCCCTCCTCGTAGATTGTGTTGGCTGCCCAATACAGCGTTTCGGTGCTGTGGTCGAACTCCATTGACTGGAAATATTCCGCCGGCTCCTCATAAGTGTAGCCAATCGACTCGAGGTCGCCGTTTGTCTTGTTTATCTTGTAGAGATATCCGTCGTCGCCCTTTATGGCATACAGCTGTCCGTCGTAGGAGCATGCAAGAGCCACAAACTTCTCGGTGAGCGTTGCCACATTCTGCACGTCGCCGTTTGTGAGGTTTACGGTTACAAGCGTCGACACCGTAGACGAGCCCACGTTTGCAAGGGCATACATGGTCTGGGTCGAATAGTCGAACGTCATGTCGGCAAACAATGCGTTCAGGCGGCTGTAGTCGGCGATTCGGGTAAACGCTCCGGTTGTCAGGTTCACCGTGCCGAAATCAACAGGCGCGGCATAGTCGCCCGGAGTGTAGCGGTAAACGTAGTAGACACCGTTGGCTGCCGCACCGGCGCATGCTTGATGCTCTGCGTCAAACGGAAACAGCACGTCGACCGTCGATGGGTCGCCGGCATTGAAGCGGCAAACACCATACTGCTGGTCGCTCGGCGCATGCTCCACATAGCGCAGCCATCCGTAGACCGTCGGCGACTTGTCGGCGTCGGCTTTGGCAACCTGACGGGCAGGCGCAGTGCGCTCTTTCTTGATGCTTTTGCCTGTGCGCTCTATCACAGATGAAGTGGCGGCCGTTGCCCCCACAGCAAGTGTCAGCACGGCGAAAAGCACGAATAACAATTTCTTTTTCATTGAAATCTTTGTTGATTGTTGCTGATTAGAAAAAACTCGGACACTGCCCTGAAACAGATTTCATGGTCAGCGTCCGATTTTATAGTATCTGATTGATTGACACCTATATTACACTGTGAGGATTTCCTTTTCCTTTGCAGCGAAAACCTCGTCGATTTTCTTCATATAGTTGTCGTGGATTTTCTGCACTTTTGCCTCTGCGTCTTTCTCGACATCTTCAGGCATACCGTTTTTCACGGCTTTCTTCAGACCGTCGATTGCGTCGCGGCGGGCGTTGCGCACAGAAATCTTGGCTTGCTCGGCCTCTCCCTTCGACTGCTTTACAAGAGCCTTGCGGCGCTCTTCGGTCAATGGAGGAATCGACAGGCGTATCACCTCACCGTTGTTTTCTGGAGTGATTCCTATCTCAGAATTGATGATGGCTTTCTCAATCTCCTTAAACATTGATTTCTCCCACGGGGTAATCACGATTGTGCGTGCGTCGGGCACTGAGATGTTTGCCACATTGGAAACCGGCGCAGCGCTTCCGTAATAATCCACTTTGACACCGTCGAGAATTTTTGGGTTGGCCTTGCCGGCACGGATGTGGGCGAGTGTCTCGTCGAGATACTCAACCGCCATCTCCATCTTTTCCTCAGCAGGCTTGATGTAAGTGTTGACGTCGTTCATTTTTGATTGTTGTTTTATTGTTTTTAAATTTTTATTTCTGATAAACCAATGTGCCGATAGGCTCTCCCTCAATCACTTTCTTGAGGTTGCCTTTGGTGTCCATGTCAAACACCACGATCGGCAGATTGTTCTCCTTGCACATCACGGTTGCCGTGAGGTCCATCACCTTCAAGCCGCGCTCGTAGATCTCATCGTAGGTGATCTCGGTAAACTTCTTGGCTGAAGGGTCTTTTTCAGGGTCGGCGGTGTAGATGCCGTCCACACGCGTGCCTTTGAGCATCACGTCGGCTTCCACCTCGATGCCTCGCAGAGCCGAGCCTGTGTCGGTGGTGAAGAACGGGTTGCCCGTGCCGCACGAAATTATCGACACCTTGCCTGCCTTCATAGCGTCTATGGCTTTCCACTTGCTGTAGTGTTCGCCGATCGGGAACATATTCACGGCGGTGAACACCTGTGCCGGCTGTCCTATCTTTTCGAGGGCGGAGCATAGGGCGAGAGAGTTGATCACAGTGGCAAGCATACCCATCTGGTCGCCTTTCACGCGGTCAACGCCTTTGGCTGCGCCTGCCAGTCCGCGGAAGATGTTGCCTCCTCCAATCACGATGGCAATCTCAACTCCGGCTTGCGCCAACTCCTTGATTTGCTCGGCATAATCGCCCACGCGCACGGGGTCGATGCCATAGCCTTGAGCGCCCATCAGCGACTCTCCGCTAAGTTTCAGCAGGATTCTCTTATAACTTGTTCTCATTTATTTTGATTCTTTATTTTGTTCTTCTTCACAAATTTAGTTACTTTGTCGTTAACAACAAATTTTTGGCAACGATTATTGCTATGGACAACAAATTTTTTAGATTTTTACTCGCCGTTGTTTGCGTGATTGCCTTCTCAATGCCGGCGGCGGCAGAGGTGAGTTTGTCGACAATCCGGGAAAAGGCCGACCGATTCTATCAGCATGAGGAATGGGCGAACGCTCTCGCTATGTTTCGCGCCATTCTGGAGCGCGAGCCTACCGACATGCAGACCTACGGACGCTCGGTGACTGTCTATGGCGCAATCAGCAATCCCGAAGAGCAGATGGAGCTGCTCGAGGCAACGCAAAGATACGCGCTGCCGCTCGACAGTTTGTTTGACGAAGTGAGAATATCGGCGTTTGAAATCGGACGCCCCGCCATCCTTGAGGATTTTATGATTCTCGTAAAGGAAAAACAGCCGTGGCTGAAACGCAACATCAACATCCGGCTGGCGCGGCTGTATGATTCGCGCAACAATGCCGAGAAAATGATTGAGATGAGCGACACGCTGCTTGCCGTCAACCCCGACGATCCGTCGATGCTCCGCATCAAGGCGCGCGGATACATGCTGCTCGACCGCTACGATGAGGCGGTGGCTGTCTACAAGCGCATAATCGGTCTCAATCCGAAGGATGTCGACGCGATGCTCAACATCGGGGTCTACTATTTCTCGGAATTCGACACACGCAAGCTTGCGCATTCTTCACCGGAGGCCGACGAAGCCCGGAAATATCTCGGCATGGCATACCGTCTGAATCCAACCGAGCATCTCCGCTCGATGCTCTACCGTCTGAACGGAGGAAAGTGACGACGCTGCGGGTGTACCCGATGCGTGGATTGTAGTAACCTTTTTACGGATTCTTCCGCGTCCGTCTTGACGCAGAAGGCAAATATGTTTATTTTTGCAGCAACAAAAAAACAGTCTGCCTTATGGATACGGAAATCCTTCAAATCAACACGATAGACAGTTACAACAGTTTGTTCGGACTGGAAACACGCCATCCGTTGGTGGCTGTTGTCGACCTTGCCGACGCCACACGTTTTCCCTCCCATTTCACAATGAATTACGGCATATATGCCTTGTTTCTGAAACAGACGCGCTGCGGCGACATCCGCTACGGGCGCCAGACCTACGACTATCAGGAAGGCACGGTCACAAGTTTCGCTCCGGGACAGGTGGTCGAAGTCAATATGGAGCCGGGATTCAAGCCGAAAGCTCGCGGACTGCTTTTTCATCCCGACCTTATACGGGGCACGTCGTTGGGGCAGGGCATCAAGAACTATTCGTTTTTCGACTACTCTTCGGCTGAGGCGCTGCATCTCAGCGACGAGGAGAAGGTGCTGTTCAGCAACTGTCTTGACCAGATAGCGACGGAAATCGAGCGGCCCATCGACAAGTTCAGCCGTCGCCTGATTGCACGCAACATCGAGTTGCTGCTCGACTACTGCATGCGTTTCTATGCCCGGCAGTTTGAGACTCGTTGCGTTGTCAACCACGGAGTCCTTGCGCAGTTTGAAACGCTTCTCGACGAATATTTCGCAAGCGGACGCACGCAGTCGGAGGGGCTGCCGTCGGTGAAGTTTTTTGCCGACAAGGTGTGTCTGTCGCCAAACTACTTCGGCGATTTGATTAAGAAGGAGACAGGAAAGACGGCGCAGGAATACATACAGGACAAAATAATTGCGCTCGCAAAGGAGCTGCTGCTCGGTTCAGAAAAGACCATCAGCGAGATTTCGTATGAATTGGGGTATCAGTATTCCCAGCATTTCAACCGCATTTTCAAGAAGAATGTCGGGCAGACACCGAATGAATATCGTAAACTGCAGGCATAAAATGACAGTCGTACAGCACAACAGCACCGCCTCCGTGACATCGGCGGCCGACGCCCCGTCGCGCCTTTGCCACTATGCCGTGGCGATGGAAATCCGTGGCGATTTCGCATGCCGATGCTGCGACTACGCCGACGCGCGGATTTCGTTTTTTCCGCCGGGCGAGGCGATGCCGGTGGCTGCCGACGCACGGGTGCTGTCGTTCCACAAATCGCTGTCGCTGCAACCGCCGCTGCGTGGCGTATTCTCCGACTACGCATTTTTCGGCTACCGCTATCCGCGAGAGTCGCTTCACATCTCGCTGCGCGAGAAAAGCGTGGTAGACCGTCTGTTTGATGCCGTGGCTGGGATTCTCTCTGACAACACTGGCGATTCCTCAGATTCATTGCTTGCTGAAAAAATCAACTTGTTGCTTGCCAACTGCCGGCGCTTTTATCAGCGGCAGTTTATCCTGCATGAGGATTATTGCGCGATGTATGTGGCAGAAACCGAAAAGACGGTTGACCGGTTCTATGCCGAAGGCCACGGGTGCGACGTGCCGCCGATAGGGTTGCCGGCACGGGCGCTCGGCGTTTCCGAGACATATTTGGCAAGTGTTGTGCGCTTTTCAACGGGTAGGACGTTCCGTGAATTTGCGCAGCTGCGTCAGTTGCGCGTTGCCAAGATGCTTCTTGTCGACACCGACCGCCCCGTGGCCGACATCGCCCGGTCGCTCGGCTTCCCGTCGGCAGAGTGCTTTGAGAAGTTTTTCCGCCTCGTTGCAGGCTCTTCAGCTTCCGATTTCCGCCGCTTCCGCTGCTGACCCTAAAAAAGCATACCGTCCCGGCAACTTTGACGCTGCCGGGACGGTTGTATTTGTAGTATGGTTGCCGATGCTATCTGACAATCACCTTTTCAGTTGCTGTTGCCGAACGCACAATGTAGCAGCCTGGAGCGAGCGTAGACACGTCGCTGCGCTGCATCCGCTCGGCGACACGTGCTCCGCTGAGGTTGTAGACGGTCACCAATGCGTTGTCGGCGATTTCCACGGCGCTCACACCGCTTTGCTCGGTCGACACTGCGATGCGGTCCACGTGGATGTTGTAGCCGTAGTCGGAATAGCCTTTCAGCGCCACGCAAACTACGTTGCCGCTGAGGGGATATGAGTATTCCTTCCATCCGGTTGTGCCGTTGTCGCGCATAATCGGGTCGCCGAGGGTCTGTACGCTGCCGTCGGCGGCGATGGCGCAAGGTATCAGCGAGTCTTCGGTTGCGAACGTGCCGCTATAGTGATAAACCGAGAAGTTGAAATATGCCTGCTGTCCGCCCACGGCTATCGCCGGAGAGACGATTGTCGACACTGTGCCTTTGGCCACGTTGGTGGAGTAGCAGCAGAACGAGATGAGTCCGCTTGTTCCGTCGGCATCCTGTGTCTTCGGATCGTTGCCTGCGGTGAATGTGTCCCATGCCGTGCCCACACACCATGTGTGCTGGCACGTTCCTCCGTCAAACGATTCTTTGAACGGCATTGCCAATGCGTCGCCGAGAATCACGCTGTTGCTTGTCGCTGCGGAGGCAGCGCCACTCTCGTTGGCGGCGGTGACTTTATATTCAGTCAATGAATATTTGCCTTTCTGCAATCCTGTCAGCGACGTTTCTGTTGTCGCTTCGGCAACAACCACTCCGTCGTTGCGCTCCACGCGGTAGGTGAGGTTGCCAACGTAGCTGCCGTTCTTGCCCGCTGTCGGTGCTGTCCACGATAATGTGGCTTCTCCTCCGTCGACACGCAGCGACACATTTTCTGCTGGCATCGGTTGGTCGACGCCCACCTGTGTCTTCACGCGCGACTGAAGTCCGTAGCCTTTCGCGTTGTCTGCCGTCACAACGATGCGCGCCGTGCCGTCGGGCAGTGTCAGCGGTAGGCTGACGAGTTCTCCAGGATTTTTGCCGCTTATTGTCACCGTGTCGACACCCTCGATGGCGATGCGGACGTTGAGTGTACCCTCAAGAGCCGCTCCGCCGAAGGTTTTTTCCGGCATGCGGAAACTCAGTGTGCCCTCGCGGCGTGCGCCGGTGGAGGTGTATGCAAGGTCGGTCACGCAGTCGGGGGCTGCGTTGACGGGATTCTCAAAATAGATGCCGAGAAACTGTGCCTGCGAATTGCTCGACACGGCCGTTGCCTTGGCGGTGGCTGTGTCGATCTCATAGAGGCGCATCGTGTTGTCGACCGATGAGCCAAACCAATACAGCTTGTCGTTGCGGTAGTCGAACGCCATGCTTTGCGAATAGCGCGGGGTGACGCCTGTGAATCCTATCTTTGTCAGCGCGCCGGTGGCGGCGTCAAGGCGATACAGCTCGCCCTTCACGTTGAGGGCATATCCCTGACCGTTGCGGTCGAAGGCAAGCGCTGCCATCGTTATGATGTCGTTGTAGTACGAGCGTATGAACGTTGAGGTGGCTGTTGTCTCGTCAAACGTGCCAAACTCCGTATACGACTCTGTCCACTCGTTGGCAAAGAAGCAATACATCTTGTTGTCGGCAGGATTGTAGGCAATGCTGCCTGCTAAATTGTGGATGTTGGTTATCGGCGCAATTTCCGACATGATGTCCAGGTCGGGCTCGTAGGCAATCAGATGTCCGTGCAGCTTTACAGCGGCATCGGTGTCGGCATTGGCTGTCGACTCGATATAGTAAGTGCCGTTTTTGTATGCTGCCGACTCGATTTGGAAATCGGTGCTTAGAACCACCGGTTTCGCATCGACCGTGTATCCGAAAAAGCGGTACAGTCCAAGACCCGCTGTCTGCTGTTCTGCGGTGGTCCACGCCTTGTTGCTCACCATCGATCCGTACACCATCGGTTCGTTGTCGACCACAAGGCAATTGTCGGCGCTGTCAAGCAGACGCTCCGCGTTGGCGGAAACAATCGACAACGCCGCCACCACGCTAAGGAAAAAACGATTGTTCATAAGTCTTATTTCTTAATGAAACGAGTCACTGATTTTCCTGCGCCGCTCTCTGTTGCCACGAAATAAGTTCCGGCAGCGAGATGCGACACGTTGAGGCTTGTCTGTGTTCCGTCGACCATCTTGAAGCCAACTTTCTGGCCGTTGGCGTTGTAGATGCTGACGCTGCTGATTGTCGCGTCGGAGCTTACGGTTATCGTTTCCTCGGCAACCGTCGGATATACCTTGACTGCTGAGTCTGTCGCTATTTCAGCCACAGCGCCCTCTTCTGGATTGAAGTCTACTTTTGAAAGTTCGGCGCGGTTGTTGTCATCGCCCAGTCCGAGCTGTCCGTAGCGGTTGAATCCCCACGACCATACAGAGCCGTCGATCTGTACGCCAACAGAATGATAGAAACCTGCGGCAACAGTCTGCCATTGCGCCGTGCCTATCTGTGTCGGTGTGTCAATATTTCTGTTTGTGCCGTTGGCAAGCTCTCCGTGGAGGTTGTAGCCCCATCCCCAAAGAGTGTAGTCGTCCTTGATGACGAGCACATGCATATCGCCGACAGAATATGACAACACTTTGTCGAACGCCTTCATGGGTTTGCCGTCTGTTTTGCCTTCAACAGCGCGCCCGAGAGCCGACTCTTCGTTGTTTCCCCAAGTCCACAGCGAGCCGTCGGCTTTCAATGCCGCCGACATCTTCAAACCCGCCTGCACTTGAGTCCAGTCGGTGTCTTCGCCCACTTGTTGCGGAGTTGTGAATATGGTGGTGCTGCTGCTGTTCACCTGGTTCTGCGAGTTGTCGCCCCATGCCCACAATGTGCCGTCGGCTTTCACCGCAGTGCTGTGGTAGTAGCCCGAAGCGCAGTCAATCCAACGCTCGTCGCTCACTTTCTCAGGAGCCATCGCGCACTCTTTCATCTCGCTGTCGGCGCCAATGCCGAGTTGCCCGGTGAGGTTCTTGCCCCACGCCCACAATGTGCCGTCGGTATGAATACCTACTATTGTTGTCGAGCGGCCTTTCACCACCGCCCATTTGGCATCGTCCACCTTTGTCGGCGTGTAGATGCCGCTGTATGTTCCTACGCTGACCAATCCCAATTGTCCGTAGGCATTCTGACCCCAGGCATAGAGAGCGCCGTCGGAGGCGATAGCATAAGAGTTGTAGAGAGTGGCGGTCACTGATCGGAATTTAACGCCATCCTTTTCTACGGGCTTGAACGTGGTGGCGTTGTAGTGGTTGTCGCTTATCTCGCTGTCGTAGTAGTGCCCGTCGCCGAGTTGCCCGGCGTCGTTTTTTCCACTCACGTAGATTTTGCCGTCTTTTGTGAGAAGCATCGTGTGGTCGCCAGCTGCAATGCGCGTCACCTCGGCTGAATTGGCGTCAATACCTGCCGCAACAGCCGCAATCAAAAGGAGAGTAGATAATTTTTTTGCTCGTGAAAATATTAGTGGTTTTAATTCGGCGGTAAAGATACGTAATTATTGCGATGCAATGCCGTAAAAAAGCGCAAAAAGAAACTTTTTTCTTGAAAAAAGTTTCAATCGTTTGTTTGTAATTAAAAAATCGCTATTTTTGTATAGGAAAAACGTTACAATTATGGGATTCTTTAATTTTTTCAATCATCACCACTGGTCGGGCGGCAACGATGACAACGACGATTTAAACTACAACGACAATGAAGGCACAAAATTCGTTGTCGGAGGCGACGAAGGCGGCAAGTTCTTAAACCACTGCGGAGGAAATATGTGGATGGACTCCGACGGAGATCTGAATGTGCGCACCGGCGACCATTCATGGATGGATATGAACGATGGCGACATCTTCTTCGGATAGACGCAAACCGCTCGTCGCAGAATATCCAAAAAATCATAAAATTATACGCTAAGTCGTGGCAAATACTTACTTTTGCACAAAATTTTGTCAGACAAATGTTGAAGCGTATAATTCTATTCCTGATGTTGGCAACGGCGGCATGTGCCTTTGCCGAAACTGACGGACTGCCTTCTCCGCGCAACAAGACCTATCATGGTTACTATTATTTTCGCACGGAGCAGGGCGACAGCGCGCTGATGCTCGTAATCAACAATGTCACTGTTTTTCCTCCCGAACGTTTTAAAAACAAAAATCAGGAGCAGTTCTATTGGCGCACCGTCCGCGACGTGCGCAAGGGGTTGCCTTATGCCAAACTTATATCCGCCACCGTAATCGAGACGTATGAATACATTGAGACTCTGCCCACAACGAAAGAACGCGAGGCTTATCTGAAGAGCATGGAGCGCGATGTGTTCAACCAATATAAGCCTGAACTGAAGCGGTTCTCGCGTCAGCAGGCGCGTGTGCTTGTGAAACTCATCAACCGCGAGACAAACCAGAAGTCATACGGCATCATCAAGGCGTTTTTAGGCACGTTCCGTGCGTCGTTCTATCAGGCGTTCGGACGGCTCTTCAATGTCAATCTGAAAGCCGACTGGCATCCGGCCACCGACGAGACCGACGCGATGATCGACCGCATAGCCACGCGTATAGAGCAGGGACTGCTGTGAGGAAACGCCGACGGAGGTTTGCGTATTCCGATTGTTTGGGCTACTTTTGAAACGATAAAAATTATCTTATAAAGATGAATACAATAGAACTTGTCAACACTCTGCCGCGGGTGTTTGCCGGACAACCGGGCATCCAGTCGGAAGTGTGGTTGAAGACGCTCCGGTTTGAGCGCGGAAAAAAATATCTGATTTCGGCGGAAAGCGGTTGCGGAAAGTCGTCGCTGTGCGCATATCTCTACGGCTACCGCAAGGACTATGAAGGCACGTTCCTGTTTGACGGTCGCTCTATCGACGAGCTGACCGTGGAGGAGTGGTGCGACGTGCGACGTCGCCACATTGCCTATCTGCCGCAGGAGATGCGCCTGTTTCCTGAGCTTACGGCTTTGGAGAATGTGGAGCTGAAGAACCGGCTTACCGGACATAAGACAACTGCCGAGATCCGCGGCCTGTTCGAGCGGCTGGGGGTTGCCGACCGCGCCGACCGTCCGGCGGGAAAACTGTCGATAGGACAGCAGCAGAGAGTGGCAATAATACGCACGGTGTGCCAGCCGTGCGACTTTTTCCTGCTCGACGAGCCGGTGAGCCACCTCGACGAGACAAACAACCGTATCGTTGCCGACATCATCACCGAGGAGGCGGCACGCACTGGCGCGGCTGTCATTGCTACATCGGTGGGCAACAATCTTGACATCGCAGTGGAGGAGGCACTGAAGTTATGAGAAATCCGTTGATGTGGAAACTGCTGCGCAAGCATATCAGCAAGGCGCAACTCATAGGTTTCGCTATTGCAAACATGGTGGGTTTAACAATCGTGCTGCTCGGTCTGCAGTTCTGGCAGGACGTGCGTCCGGTGTTTGAAGACGAGGACAGTTTCATCCGTAAGGACTATCTTGTGGTGACAAAGAGCATCGGCACGGCGTCGATGGTGAAAAGTATGCTCGGAGGGACTGACGCCAACGCTTTCTCGGAAAGCGAGATTGCCGACCTCGAGCGGCAGCCGTGGATGCGCAAGGTGGGGCGGTTCTCGACAACAAATTATAAGGTGATGGGCAACTTGGGAATCAGCGGACGTTCCGTGAGCCTGCACACATATATTTTCTTCGAGTCGGTGCCCGATGAGTTTATCGACACGAAAAACATAAAATGGGGATTCGACGCCAACAGCCCGCGCCCGGTGGTGCCCATTCTGCTGTCGAAAGACTATCTGTCGCTCTACAACTTCGGATTTGCGGCGTCGCAAGGCATGCCGCAGCTGAGCGAGGACATGGTGGGCAAGGTGCCTATCATGCTTGCCGTCACCGCGACCGACGGTCATCAGGAATACATCGAGGGGCGCATCGTGGGATTCTCAAATCGGCTGAACACGATTATCGTGCCTGAAAGCTTTATGCAATGGAGCAACGCGCGCTATGCGCCGGAGGTCAACGTGCAGCCGTCGCGGCTCATCCTCGAGGTGAGCAAGCCCGGCGATGTGGCTATTGAAAAATACATGAAGAAGCACGGCTATGAGATTGCCGGCGACAAGATGAACTCCAACAAGGCAAGCTATATGCTGACCGTGATTATGGGCATCGTGATAGCCGTGGGGCTGGTAATCAGCCTGCTGTCGTTCTTTATCCTTATCCTGAGCATCTATCTGCTGTTGCAGAAAAACACAAGGAAGCTGCAGGACTTGCTGCTGCTCGGCTACACTCCGGCGGAAGTGGCGGGTACATACGTGAAAATGGTGGTCTACGTCAATGCCGCCGTCTATGTGCTGTCAATAGCCTTGCTGCTCTACGCGCGGTCGCTCTATATGACGCAGCTGCAGGTGTTCTCGCTCTCGGGCGAACCGATATGGCTGTCGGCGCTTGCCGGACTTGTCGTGATCGGGCTTATCACGCTGGGCAACGTCATCGCAATACGCCGCAAGGTGGCATCGCTATGGTTTGTTGAAAAATAACTATTGATATTATGAGACTAAGAAATTACATCACAACATTGTTTGTGGCATTTGCCGCTGTGGCGGCTGCCGCACAGACGCAAGTAGTGGCGCACCGCGGATATTGGCGTGCGCCGGGTTCGGCTCAAAACAGCATCGCGTCGCTCTGCAAGGCTGACTCGATCGGTTGCTACGGCTCCGAGCTTGACGTGTGGCTGAGCACCGACGGCGTGCTTTTCGTGAACCACGACGCTGTGTTCAAGGGGCACAACGTTGAGCAAAGCTCGTCGGCTGAACTGAGCGCGATTATTCTCGACAACGGCGAGCACATGCCGACGCTCGATGAGTATCTCGCAAAGGCAAAAACGCTGAAAACGCGGATTGTGCTCGAGCTGAAGGCTCATCAGACAAAGGAGAAGGAAGCCGAGGCTGTGGCTAAAATTGTGGAGATGGTGGAAAAATACGGTTTGACCGACCGCACGGAGTACATCTCGTTCTCGCTCTTTGCCTGTAAGGAATTCAAGCGCGTGGCGCCGCAGGGCACCGACATCTACTATCTCAACGGCGAACTCTCGCCTGCGGAATTGAAAACTCTCGGCTTTGCCGGGTTTGACTACAGCATGGGTCCCATCAAGAAACATCCGGAATGGATTGAGGAGGCTCACAAATTAGGACTGAAAGTCAACGTCTGGACTATCGACAAAGAAGAGGACATGCAATGGCTCATCAATCAGAAGGTGGATTTTATAACCACCAACGAACCGGTGTTGCTGCAGCAGCTGCTGAAGAAATAACAACCAACCGGCGTCGCGCTCCAAAGTGTGGCGCCGGTTGTTTTTTGCTCCTGAAAGAACGCCTTTAAAAACAAGAAATAAGTTTTTTCTTCATTTTTGCGATAAAATATAAGCAAAATACTTGTTTTTGTGAAATATTCGTTTTATCTTTGTTGTGTCCTAAGAAACAAAGGGCTGAAAATAGTTTTTTTAAAATGGTATAATTGTGGGTATAAAAAATTGAGTTTATGGAAAAGGTTCAGTCTTCGAAAGAAGACTGAAGGTAAAAATCAAAATGCGTTTCATAAGGAAAAGTGAGATTAGATAAAAATAGTAAAGGGATCGGGTGTCTGTGAGGATACCCTTTTCTGTGTGTGCTCCTGATCTGTGTGTGCTCCTGACGGCAGGGCTTGTTGACGCAGGATATAAAACATTGCACAGGCTCGGAAATTTCGCTAATTTTGCATCCGACAAATTTTCAGACAGATATGAACAAAAGCAAATATGCAATCGCTCTGATGGCTTGCTGCATTGTGGCGGTGGCAGGTTGTGCGGGCAAGACCGCCGGAAACACCGCGCAGCAGACAGCCGGTGAGGCAAAGGAAATCACGTTCGACGCCGACAGCGCCTATTCTTTTGTAGCGCGCCAATGTGCGTTTGGGGAGCGTGTGCCAAACACCGACGCCCATTCGGAGTGCGGCGACTGGATTGCCTCGCGGTTGAGGCAATGCGGCGCAACGGTGACTGAGCAGCGCGCCGACCTGAAAGCTTTTGACGGCACGATGCTGCACGCGCGCAACATCGTGGGTGAGTTTTATCCGGAAAAGAAAAGACGCGTGTTGCTGGTGGCTCATTGGGACTGTCGTCCGTGGGCCGACAGCGATCCCAACCCCGACAATCGCCGCAAACCGGTGATGGGTGCCAACGACGGTGCCAGCGGCGTGGGTGTGTTGCTTGAGATGGCACGTCTGCTCAAAAACAACGAGCCGGCGGTGGGCATCGACATCCTGCTCGTCGACGCGGAGGACTGGGGCGACGACAATGGCGACAATCCCGACTCGTGGGCTCTCGGTGCCCAGCACTGGGTGCGCACGCCTCACCGCGAGGGCTACACCCGTCCGGAATATGCCATTTTGCTCGACATGGTGGGCGACGCCAATGCCACATTCCTGCGCGAATATTTCTCGCAGCAGTACGCTCCCGACGTGGTCAACCGCGTGTGGGCTGCCGCCAACCGTCTGGGCTACGGCAACTTCTTTGTAAACGCCAACGGCGGCGGCATAACCGACGACCATCTGGCAATCAACAATGCCGGAATCCCGTGTATCGACATCATCGACCAGAGGATGGACTCTCCGACGGGATTCTGCCCGCAGTGGCACACAACCGACGACACGATGACCCATATCGACCGCCGTCCGCTGAAGGCTGTCGGACAGACTCTCGTAAACCTTTTGCTTGAAAAATAAATTTTGCGTAACTTCGCACCGTAGAAACAGAAAACGTCGAAATGAAGGAAGCATTGCATCTGACACAAGAACAGAAACTGCAGCAACGGCTGTCGCCGCAGCAGGTGCAGTTTGTCAGACTGCTGGAAATGAACAGCCTTGAGGTGGAAGATGAGGTGCGCCACGAAATCCTTGACAATCCGGCAATCGAAGTGGCTGAGCAGGACGACAGCCAGAAGAACGGAAGCGAGGAAGGCGGCGATGAAAGCGAGGAAAAGGCTGACGACATTGCTCCCGACACGACAATGGCGCGCGACGCCGACGATCCGGAGGACGATGCCGACGACACTCCCGACTATCGTCTGAACATATCAAACCACAGCGCCGACGACAAGGTGCTTGAGCCTATCATCACGTCGGAAAGCACACTGATTGACTATCTTACGGAGCAAATCAACGAGCATGACCTGTCGGAAAAGCAACAGCAAATAGCCGACTACATCATCGGAAGCATCGACGACAACGGATATCTTACCCGCTCGGTGTCGGCAATCTCCGACGACCTTATCTTTCAGGAAGGACTTGACGTGACCGACGGGGAAATCAACACCGTGCTGCAGGCAATACGTGAGCTCGACCCTGCGGGGGTGGCGGCGTTCGACCTGCGCGACTGTCTGCTGCTGCAGCTGGAACGGCTGCCGGGAACGCCCGAAAACCTACATGCCTACACGGTTGTCGACAAATATTTCACCGAATTTTCAAAAAAACACTACGACAAGATTATGGCGGCAATGAAACTCGATAAAGAGGAGTTCCGCCATGTGCTTGAAGCTATACAGGCTCTCAATCCAAAGCCGGGAAGCCTTTACGGAGGCGGCGAAAACCAAAAGGCGCAGCACATAATCCCCGACTTCAACGTCGATGTGGACGGCGATACAATAACGCTGACGCTGCTCAACAACGTGCCCGACCTGCAGATTGAGGAGTCGTTCCAAGCAATGTATGACAATCTTCCCGCAAAGCCGCGCAACCGCAACGAGGAGGAGGCAAACCGATTTGTCAAAGACAAATACGAGTCGGCATCGGTGTTTATCAAGATGCTGAAGCAGAGGCAGCAGACGCTGTTCAGCACGATGCGCGCCATTGTGGGATGGCAAAAAGCGTTTTTCCTCACCGAGGACGAGTCGCAGCTGCGGCCGATGGTGCTGAAAGACATCGCCGCGATAACGGGCTATGACCTGTCGGTGATATCACGCGCCACTTCAGGAAAATACGTGATGACTCCCGGCGGCGTATACCCGCTGAAGTTCTTCTTCAACGAGGGTATGAAGCATGAGTCGGGCGAAGACGTGTCGACTCGCGAGATTCAGTCGGCATTGAAAGACATCATCGAACACGAGGACAAGAAAAAGCCGTTCTCCGACGAGGCTCTTTGCGAACTTCTCAACAAGAAAGGCTATGAAATAGCACGCCGCACCATCGCCAAATACCGCGAACGCCTGGGTTTCCCTGTGGCACGGCTGCGTAAAGAATTATGATATGGAAAATCTGAAAACGGAAATCACGTCGACAATAATGTCGCTTGAACAGAAAACGATGCGTGTAATCCACTATGTGGCTGCCGTATTCTCGTTTCTGCTGTCGCCGATGTTCATGCCAACATACGGTATGCTCATCGCATTCCAACTGTCAACTTACCAGATTTTGCTCACCACCGACAAACTTATCGTCATCGCTGTGGTGGCGGTGCTCACATGCGTGGTGCCGGCAATCCTGTTTATTGTGATGAAGCATTTCGGCATAATCTCCGATGTGCATCTGAATCAACGCAGGGAGCGGTTTCTGCCATACTCAATCATCACGGTTTGCTATGTTGTCGGCGCGCTCTATCTGTTCAACATCAACGCTCCCACGTGGATGTGGATGTTTCTCTTCGGAGCGGCTACGTCGGCTCTGGTGTCGATGGTGGTCAACTTCTTCTGGAAAATCAGCGCGCACATGGCTGGTATCGGCGGACTGATCGGCTTGCTTTGTAAAATCAACAATTACGGTGACGGCGTTTTCGACCTTATGCCGATAATCTGCGTGATGATAATCACGGCAGGCATCCTCGGCACGTCGCGCATCGCAATGGAGCGGCACACGCTGTGGCAGGTGATTGCCGGCGTGCTCAACGGATTCCTCTGCGTTTATATGATTTGACGGATATGGACAAGAACTGCATAATCCACACGCTTGCCAACGGCATGCGTGCCGTCTACTGTCAGCGGCATGGAAACGTGGCATACTGCGGTGTGGCTGTCAATGCCGGAAGCCGCGACGAGGGCGTCGACAGGGGGCTTGCGCACTTTGTGGAGCATACCATATTCAAAGGCACGTCGCGACGCCGCGCTTGGCACATACTCAACCGTATGGAGCTTGTCGGCGGCGAGCTCAACGCCTACACGTCGAAGGAGGAGACGCTCGTCTACTCGCTGTTTCCAAAGGGGAATATGCCGCGAGCCATGGAACTTATTGCCGACCTTGTGCAAAACTCTGTGTTTCCCGAGCATGAGTTGGAAAAGGAGAGGGAGGTGGTGCTGGAAGAGATTCTGTCATACCGCGACACGCCGTCGGAGGCCGTCTACGACGACTTTGAGGACTTGATTTTCGCGGGCAACGCTCTCGGACACAACATCCTCGGCGACGAGGACTCTTTGCAGGAACTTTCTTCGGAGAAATGCCGCAGATTCATAGAATGCCTGTACACCCCAGGCAATATGGTGCTGTTTGGTGTGGGCGACGCAGCCCCCGAACGCTTCTTCCGCCTTGCCGAGCGGCATTTCGGAAGCTTCAGCCGCACGCTTGTGCGCCTTGTGCGCAGCGTGCCGGCAGTGTTGCCGCAGTTTGCCGAGACACGCTCTGTCGACTCTCATCAGGCACACACCGTAATCGGCATTCCCACATTCGGAATGCACGACGACCGCAAATACGCGCTTCTGCTGCTCAACAACATTCTCGGAGGTCCGGGGATGAACTCTCTGCTCAATGTGGCGATACGCGAACGCCACGGCTATGCCTATACCGTCGAGTCGGCGGTGACTTTGTTTTCCGACAGCGGACTGATGACCGTTTATTTCGGAAGCGACGAGCGCTACGCCAAGCGGTGTCTCAACCTCGTGGACCGCACTCTCGACTCGCTCGCATCGTCAACGATGCGCCAGCGTGCGCTCGACGCCGCAAAGAAGCAATATGCGGGTCAGTTGCTCGTGGGCAGCGAGAGTCTTGAAGGCACAGCATTGTCGATGGGCAAGAGCGTGATGCACTTCGGGACGGTCAGCACCGTCGACGAAATCACCGCCCGCATACGCAGCGTCACCGCCGAGCAGCTCCGCGATGCCGCCGCCACCATAGCCGGTCGCTATTCCCGCCTGACATTTCTCTGAAAAATTGCGATTACCGGAGTAAAATAACCGGATACGCGTTTTGTAGATACGTGTGTGATGCTTATATTTGCACTGTCGATGACGCGTAATGTGCCGTCGGCGATGAAGTTAAGGAAATACTAACAAGAAACCGAATAATTATGGAAAAATCGTTCAGGAGTCATTTGTCAGCGGCAGTGGCGCTGCTTTTGACTGTGTTTGTGTTCGCATCGTGTTCCGACAGCCCGTCGGATTTGGTGAACTATGTGCCTAAGGAGTCAAAGGCTGTGATGGTGTTCAAGCCTGGCGACCTTGCGAAAAAAGGAAATCTGGAGAAGTATGTGAAGAAGTTCCCGAAAGAGAAGTTTGGAGAGGCGGCTGAGTTCATAAAAACGTGTATGAAAGGCGATAGCGGCATCGACATGGAGCAGATGGTGATGTTTGAATACGAAGGTGACGGCTACCTGTCGTTTGTCATCAGCGACGAGAGCAAGTTTGAGAAACTGGATCTTGTAGCCGACAACACGACCAAAGGCGAGTCGGGCGGGTTGACAACCTATGAGGCCGACGGCGACGCGCCTTCTGTGGTGGTCGACGGCAGTAAGGCTTGGCTTTGCCCGAAAAATCTGGACGATGCCATCGACGCGGTGAAGACATTCATTGCCCTTGACAAGGAGAAGTCGGTGGCTGAGGCTCCGGGTTTTGCCGACAACATGAGCGACGGCGACCTGAACATATATTTCAACATGGAGGAAATCATGTCGATGGGCGGCGGAATGACCGAGCAGATGATGAATAAGGAAATGTCGAGATACGGGCTGTCGCTTGACGACATGAATATCAAGGAATATTTCGACAGCCATATCTATCTGACGGTGCTTTTTGAGAAAGACAAACTTTCTGTGAAGTGCAAATGCTTGGACGGCAAGGGCGAGAACATCGTTTCAAAGGTCGTTGGCAACAAAACGATTGACACCGGAATGCTCAAGTTCTTTGACAAGTCGACCACGATGGTCTATGCGTCGGTGATTCCCGACTATGTCAAGAAGATGTACTCAAACCTTATCGAGAGCACAATCTACGACGAGACACAGAAGGCGATAGTTGAGGAAATCTTCAAAAACCTCGACGACAACGTGGCTTTTGGCATCTCAATCTCAGGCGACCTGACAACAAAAGTAGAGTCGGAATGGGGCAACTATGATAAATTCAACCAGAAGTCAATCAATGGCACAATGGTGGCAAAATGCAAGAAGAGTCTGGAAGCTGATGTTGCCACGCTCGCGTCGATACTCAGCCTGCCGATAGCGACCGACGGTTCGGTGTCGTTCCCTATCGACAGCGAGACCACAGTGCGCATCAAGAGCGAGGGTAATTATCTCGTTGTTTCCACAACAGCCGCTCCGTCGCAGCCTCTTGCCGACCCGGGAATGTTTGGCGGCAAGTCGGCGGCAATGTTTATCAACCTGTCGAAGACATCGCCAGCGGCGCAAAGCATCAAGCGCGCCTTTGGCATCGACCTCGACCTTACGGCAATCAGTTATTCAGACAAGCATGACAACTTGTTTGAGCTGAAGGTGAACAACAACAAGCAGGACAACGTGCTTGCCTATCTCGTAGACCTTGTGCTGAAGGTTTCAGAGATTTAGCATACAGTGCAGACTGTTGATAAATCGGTATGCGTCGGAAAAAACCGGACGCATACCGATTTTTTTACTTTTTAAAAGCGAAAAAAGTTTGGATAAGCAAGTAAAATTAATAATTTTGCAATTGAAACCTTTTTAAAAGGGGTGTCATAGAAATCGTTGACTAATCAAAAACGAAGGATTATGCTGAAATTGTGTATCAATTCGCGCGACGAACTGTTTGTGCTCGATCTTGACAAGGTGGCATACATACAAGCGAGCGGAAATTACTCGCGTATCGTCTATATCGGCGGAATGCAGATGATGATAACGCTTGGACTGTCGAAATTGGAGGGAATGATAAAGATGATTGTCCCGAAAGACCGCCGGAGCCCGTTTGTGCGACTTGGACGCAGCCTGCTTGTCAACCAAACCTATCTGACCCACATCAATGTGTTGAAGCAGCGGCTGACGCTGTCCGACAATCAGGAGCATTCCTATGTGCTCGACGTGCCGAAAGCATTGTTGAAGGCATATAAGGACTTGATTAGAAAAAGTTTCGCCGAGAGAATTAAAAACAAAGAGGAGTAGACCGTTATGACAAAGATTATCATAGGCAAACAGGGCGACCAGAAGTTTCCGATAAAGAATGCGGGAGTCAGTCGCCAGCATGCAAGTATCACCATAGAGGGCGGACATTGGATTCTTGAGGATCTGGACTCGACCAACGGCACGTTTGTGCGCGACGACAATGGCTTGTATCAGCGGGTGAGCCGCGTGGAGATAAAAGAAGACACGATGGTGCGGCTGGGCGACGAGAGCAGCAACGGCTATGCGTTTATGGCTCACCATGTGGTGGAGGACGACCCTGAGAACTACGCCTATGAGTTCGCGCGGCTTGCGGAATGGCGCGACCAGTTCAAGAAAGAGCGCGAGCGTTGCCAGACGGCGCAGCGCAACCGTGGGCTGGTGCAGATATTGATTTCTGTGGTGGTTATCGCCGTGTCGTATATGCCATTCCTTTCGGAGCAGCCACGACTCCAGCTGATGGTGATGCGCATCGGCATGCTGCTGCCTCCTGTCTACATTTTCTTTGCCTCGGGCAAAAACAAGATGCAGCGCATCTACGACCGTCAGCAGCGCATACTTGTGTGTCCGCGCTGCGGACGTCCGCTCACCGATTATGAGATTACGAAACAGATGTGCATGACGTGTAAGGCACATTCATAAGAATCATAAAAGAATATTTATGCTATGAGAAAGAAAATCACAATCATCCTGATGCTGGCGTTGTTTATGCTGGTATCCGCGCCCGTCTCGGCGCGCACTTTCGTGTTGTCGATCGGCATCGCCGATTATGATGGCGACGAGCACGACTTGCAGCGCAGCGGTCAGGACGCCATCAAATTCAGTGACGTCATGAAGACGCAGACCAAAGACGTGGTCACGCTGACAAGCCGCAACGCCACGCGTGAAAATGTGATTGTGGCGCTTGCCGCAGTGTGCAGCAAAGCCACGGAGGGCGACCGCATTGTGTTTTTCTACAGCGGACACGGCGCGGATGGATGCATCGTGGCAACCGACATGAAGCCGGTGAGCTACAGCGAGATGATGCAGCTGTTTTCGGCTTCGAAGGCAAAGGAAATCGTATGCTTCTTCGATGCCTGCTTCTCCGGCACGATAGCGCAGGATGTGCGTTCGTCAGACAAGGATATCGTGTTTTTCCTGTCGAGCCGTCCCGACGAGATGTCGCAGGAAGACTCTGGATGGATTGGCGCGGGCTATCTGACACAGGCTTTGCTGAAAGGCATCCGTGGAATGGCCGACACCGACCATAATAAGGAAGTGACTGTAATGGAGCTGTTTAAATATATTTACAAGGACGTGACGGCGCGTGTGGAGAAGCGCAACTCAAACGCTCCCGACGACCGCTACAAGGTTAGACAGCATCCGCAACTTGTTGCTGCCAAGCGTTCTTACAACATGGTGCTGACAAAATGGTAGGCACACGAAGTCTGTTCGACAGAGAAACGCGCCATTTCGTCAAAAAAACTGCCGGGTTCAAACAGTATGACCCGAAACGTTTGCAAAACGCCGTTGCCGACGCTTAACTTTGTGACAGAAACAAAAACCAAATGTTATGGAAACCAAGAAACTAAAATTTCAGACTGTTGCAGCAGGCAACCAGGGAACAGTGGACGCAACGATTGTTGAGGGTGAGAACAAAGAAAACAACGCTGCGAAAACAGCGGGTATGGCAGCCGCCGGCATCGCTGCCGGTGCAGCCGTCGGCTATGCTGGTTATGAGCTTTATCAGCAATTCACGGGTACGGTAGAGGCAGAACCGATGACTGCCGACGAGGCGCTCGACGCCGTTGCCGGACTTACAGCCGACAACACTGTCACCGAACCGGTGGTCGAGGCACAGCCGGAACCTGTCGTGGCAGCCGAACCGGTGGCTGAGACACAGCCTGCAGCCACAACGCAGCACACGACGACAACGGAAACGACGGTGAACCCCGATGATGTTTCAGACGAGATCCTTGCAGCCGACATCATTGACCCGACCGACGCCCAGGCTTCCGACTTCCCGTTTGAGGTGGGTGAGATTGCACAGGTCTACAATGTGAACGGAGAACTCGAGACAACCACTACAATTACAGCCGAAGACGGCACGGAAATGGTGCTTGTCGACGTAAACGGCGACCAGATGTTTGACGTGGCGCGTGACGCTTACGGAAACGAGGTTGAACTCGGTGTGGTGTCGACCGTCAGCGACATGGAGATGCTCCACGCCCAGCAGCAAGGCGACACAACAGGTTATCTTGCCGCTTCCGACACCGATCCGATGCCTGACGACAACTCTTTCGAAGCCGATATTATCGACCCAACTACTCTTGGATAAAACCATCTATGGACAACGAAAATCAGACTATACTTGTAACATGCCCGGAGTGTAAAAAGCAGATGCGTATGCGCAATCCGCAAACTCCGGGTGTTTATAAAATAACATGCCCGTTCTGCGGCAAGCCGTTTCCAGTGAAGATTGTAGACAGCAACAAGCAGCCGGAACCTGCGCCTCAGCCAGCACCCAAACCGGCTTCGCAGCCAGCACCCAAACCGGCTTCGCAGCCAGCCGACAACGCGCCTGTGGTGGAGCAATTCTGTTCCAGCTGTGGCATGAAGCTGCGCATCCGCAACCCGCAGCCCGGACAGCACAATGTGCGCTGCCCGAAATGCCAGAGCGTGCAGACTTATGTCTACGAAGCGGCTAATGGAGAGGGCGAAAACACCGAGACACGTCCGGTAGAAAAGGTCAACAAGACCAAGCCGGTGCAGAAAAATTTCAATATCTGTCGTGGATGCCTCGTGCAGAAACGCGGACATTTCCGCTCCGACCGTATTTTTGAGTTGGCGGGAAAAGAAACCATCGTAGGGCGTCAGGACACCGACGCTCCATGTGACGTGATGGTCGACGACCCGACAATGAGCCGCCGCTCGATAAGCATCACTGCCGAGACAAAATCGGCGGGAATCATCTATAAACTCACTGTGCTCAACGCCACTAACAAGGTGAAGCACAACGGTAGAGCTTTGAGCGCCGGCATGGGAGAGTATCTCGAGTTTGGCGACACCATCGTGCTCGGCCGCACCACATTCAAGTTTGAAAAAGCACCGAATCAAGAATCTTAGAAATTTAAGGATATGGACATACGATTGAATCAACCATACTCATTTACGCAACTCGGGCGGCGCACCAACCAGGAGGATTCGCGCTATCCCGACTGCGACACGCCGAAAGACCCGCAACCGTTTTTCGTGGTCTGCGACGGCGTAGGTGGAAATGAAAAAGGAGAAGTGGCAAGCCGCACCGTCTGCGACGCATTCGGGAAGGCGCTTGCTGACAGGGATTGGTCGTGTCCGTTCACTGTCCGTGACTTTGAGCAGGCTCTCGACTTCGCTTTCAACGAACTGCAGCGCGTATCGACGCCTGAGAACAAGGGTATGGCTACAACGCTCACGTTTGTGGCATTCCATTCCGACGGCTGTTTCATCGCCCATATCGGCGACAGCCGCGTGTACTATGTGCGCCCGGGCAGCGGCATTGTCTACCGCACCGACGACCATTCGCTGGTCAACGCCCTTGTGCGTGCCGGCGTGATAACGGAGAAGGAGGCGGAAACGCATCCCGACCGCAACGTGATTACGCGTTCGGTGTGTGTGCCCGACGCAGAGCAGGAGCGTTCGGCTGCAACAACGGTCAACATCACCGATGTGCGTCCGGGCGATTATGTGTTTATGTGCTCCGACGGCGTGTTGAAGAATCTTAGTGACGATATGCTTGTCGAAATCCTCGGCAAACCGGCTTCCGACGCTGAAAAATGTGCCCGGATAGCTGCGATGAGTGTGGACAGCGACGACAACAATACGGCATATCTTGTCAGTGTCGACAGCGTGGCTGGCGCGTTGCCGGTGAAGCCGCAGACTGCCACGCGCATAGTGACGCCGGCAGAAGCGCGTCCGGCTGGCGGATACACGAAAAGGAAAAAGACACCGATGGGCGCTGTGATTGCCGCCGCTGTGGTTCTTGCGATATTGATTGTTGCCGCAGTGGTTGTCTTCTCGGGCTTGAAAGACGGTGAGGATAAGGAAAATGTGGAAAAAGCATCGGAGGAGAAGACCGAAATGCCGTCGGAAAAACAAGGAATGGCTACGGCTCCGAGCTTCAAGGGCGATATGCAGAAATTCATCAACGACAACCTGCGCTATCCGGCTGACGCCACAAAGGAAGGCACGGTTGAGGTGCGTTTCAATATAGAGGAAGACGGAACAACCGACGATGTAGAGGTGGTAAAGAGCGTTGATCCGGCTATCGACAAAGAGGCGGTGCGCCTGTGCAGGATGATGCGTTTCGAGCCGGCACGCAATGCCGACGGCACTCCAGAGGAGGTGGCCTACAGCCAAAAAATCACGTTCCGCCGTCCGGCAGCCAAACAGCCTGCCGTACAGCCCAAAAAGCAGGGTCAGGACGGCTCGGTGAAGCCTCAGACACAGACACAGGAACAAGAGCAAGTGTCGCCTGAAGAGGCATTGAAACGCAAGGAAGAGCAGAGAAAGAAACGCGAGGCGGAGGCTGAGCGTCAGAAGATAGAAAAATTGGCTGGACAGCCGTTGCAGAGCATCTAAGATGGACAAAGAGGTTTTTAAGTATGCGTTGCCTGTAGGCTCGTTGTTGCGAAGTCCCAACCGGGAGTACCGCATTGAGAAAGTGCTTGGTGTGGGCGGTTTCGGCATAACTTACAAGGTGTCGGCGACGCTGGTCTACCAGAATGTGCCCATCTTCACATATTTCGCCGTAAAGGAGCATTTCCTGCAAGACGCCTGCGAGCGCGATGCCGGGTCGGCGGGTGTGGTGTATTCGCGTCCGTCGAAGGCGCGCGTGGAGGAGAGCCGCAAGGACTTCCTGTCGGAGGCGGAGCGTCTGAATGCCTTGAGCGGGCAGGTGGACAATATTGTGCCTGTCAGCGAGGTGTTTGAGGCAAACAACACGGTCTACTATGTGATGGAATATCTCAACGGCGGCTCGCTGAGCGACATTGTGAAGGCTGGCGGACCGCTGCCCGAGCAGCGTGCGCTTGAAATAATCGAGCCGGTTGCAAGGGCTGTGGCGTTTCTGCACAGTCATCGCATCAACCATCTCGACATAAAGCCCGACAACATAATGTTTAAGACTACGCCCGACGGCTCGAAAATACCGGTAATCATCGATTTCGGTTTGGCGAAGCATTATGACGGCAACGGGCGTCCCACGTCGACGGTGCGTGTGCAGGGCTGCAGCGACGGCTATGCTCCGGTGGAGCAATATGCCGGACTCAACACGTTTGTGCCGCAAGTCGATGTCTACGCTCTCGGCGCCACGCTCTATTACATGCTTGTGGGCAAGGATCCGGCAATCGCCACTGAGCAGACTTCGGCGGGCATTGTGCAGTCGCTGCCCAAGACGCTGGACAGACTGGTGGTCAACGCCATTGTCGGGGCGATGCAGCAGAACCGTGCCGACCGAACGCCTTCGGTGGAGGCTTTTCTCGCGTCTCTTCACGATGGCGGCGAAGCCGTTTGCGAGGTGGATGCCGACACTGCGCCGACTCGCATAATCGCAGCCGGGCGAAAAAGCCGGAAACCGTTGTGGATTGTGCTGGCATCGGTTGCAGCCGCGATTGCCGTGGCGGCAGCGGTGATGCTTGTGCTCGACAAGAAAGGCAACAGTTACGGTCTGCGCGACGGAGAATATGAATATATTGACGAGCTTGGCGCAATGGTCTGCGACAGCGTGGTTTCCGATTCCGTTGTGTATTATGGCGATGAAGCTGTGGTGACCGACACGGTTGCGCCTGCTGATGACTATTATGACGAACCTGCCGCCGCCGACACGGCTGCGGAATGGTAGAAAAAAGACTGGAAAGAATGAAAAAAACGTTGATTTTTACGATATGCGCGGCCCTTGCCGCGGGAATGGCTCTCGCAACGCAGCCCAACGCAGTGCTGCAAAAAGCACAGGAGGGCGACGCAGCATCGCAGAATGCTGTCGGCGAGTGGTGCTACAACGGCACAAACGGGATGAAGCGCGACTACGGGCAGGCGTTGCAATGGTGGGCGAAGGCTGCCAAGCAGGGCGATGTAAAGGCTGTGGGCAATATGGGAATGTGCTATCGCTACGGATACGGCATCGACAGGGACTCGCTGAAGGCCACTCGGCTGTATCTGAAATCAATACGCGACGGAAACGACTCGCTGATGACTGCCGTTGAGGCGGCGGCTCAGCGCGGCGGACTGTTTGACGGCATCGTGACGGCGTTGGCTTACAAGACGGGAAACGGCGTGAAGCGCGACGGGGCGAAAGCCGTGCAGTATTTCCAGATGGCTGCCGAGGGCGGTTCGGTCGATGCTCAGCGTGAATATGCCTTAATCTGTCTGAATACAGGACGACAGCCCGACGCTTTGGAATGGTTTGCGAAAGCGGCTGAGCAGGGCGACTTGTCGGCTACGTATTTCTGCGGAATGATGAAGATGAAAGGTCTTGGCGGAGAGGAAAACCACGTGGAGGGCTTGGAGTTTCTTGAGAAAGCCGCTTCGGGCAATTTCCCACAGGCGTGCTACGACCTTAGCCTGCGCTATGCCGCCGGCGACGGTGTGGAGCCCGACTCGCTGAAGGCTGCCGACTATCTGCGGCGCGCCGCGGTGCTCGGATCGCATCGTGCGCAGTGGGACTATGCCGTTGCCTTTCGCGACGGAACGGGTCCGGAGCGCAGCTACTGCATGGCTATGGCTTGGATGGCCATCGCCGCCGACCAGGGTTATGTGGCAGACTTCAAGAAAACCTACTGCGACAAGAAAAACCCCGACAATTCGGCGTTTTTCTACTACCTGAAAGGCAATGCCTATTTGTATAAGCAGGACTACGACAAGGCGCTTGAATGCTTTGAGCATCTTGTGACGATGGATATCCCCGAAGGGTTGACAATGAAAGCGTTGACCCTTGTGAAAAAGGAGGGCGGATGCCTTGAGCCGTCGACACGCGAGCAGTGTGTGGGCTACTTGAAGGCGGCGTCGGTGCGCGACGTGTCGGCAAAAGCGTTGCTTGCGTATGTCTATACGCTTGGCTCCGACGATTTGAGCGACGAGGAGGCCGATGAGTGTGTGTCGCTGCTTCAGCAAGCCTCCGAGGCACGTTTCCCGAAGGCTCTCAACACACTCGGAATAATGTATAACAGCATTGGCAAGGACTACTTCGCACAGGCGGCTGCATGCTTTGCGGCGGCTTGCGAGGAAGGAATGATTGAGCAGGAGCCGGCTGCCGTCTATGCAAAATATCTCAGAGAGGGGCTTGGCGGTGTGGCTGTCGACAAGAAGAAAGCCGCGGAGGTGGAGAAGATGGCACTTAAACCCGACTATCAGGACCGTCTGATGAAACTCGTTGCCGACACATGGCTTGCCGACGAGGAAACACAGCAACCGCCGGTCGACATATTTGTCAACCCGACTCCGGAAACCACTGTCGACACAACAGTTGATATGTGATTGGAGTCATCCAATCGTCTCAATGATTCGGCGGCAGCGTTCAGCGGTGGCTTACGAGGATTTTCTCGCTTAAAATCAAATCCTTGTCCGACTTCAGCGTCGCAATATAGATGCCCTCGGGCAGTTGCGCCACGTTTATTGCAGTCGTCCCGTCTTCCATAGTGGCGGCTGCGACAATGCGCCCCGACGTGTCGGCAAGCGACGCGGTGAGTCTGTCGGGATTGGGTGCGTTGAAGTAGAGATTGTCGGCCGACAGGCGCAGTCCCGGGCTGTCGGGATTTATACTTTCTGCCGAGCCAAAGCTGAAGTCGAAATCATCACGGCGGAATTCATAGTGGAACTGGTCGTCTGTTTTCTGCATGAATTCCAATTCAACGACATATTCAGGCATACAGGCGCACTCATTTAAGTTCGGATTCATCATGTCTGCCTCAAACGGTCTGCTGCCGATGAATCCAATCCCTTCAATGGCAAAAAGACTTTCGGAAGTATCCCCGTTGAGGGTTGCAAAAAACGCCTTTCGCTTTTTTCCGTTGACCTCCACATATTTAATCCCAGTGATGGTGATGTATGGCTCGTCTGCTGCAAGTCTGTATGTATCACCGATTTTCCAGTCAAAATCATAGATGAGACGCTCTTCCAAAGCGTCCTTGTCGTAATAATTGTACATGTCTATGCTAGTCCCGTTGGGCACACGTCTGCCTATCGCATATATCCGTTTGCCCTCTTCTCTGACGAAGCCATAAACCATAGCGTCCTCTTTCTGGAAGTCGACAGTGGCATATCTGTAGCAGACTTTATATGTTTTGCTGTTTATCAAGGTGTCGCCGGAGAGCTGCAGGTAGTAGCTGCCTTCTTTTAGAGGGTAATACGTCCATTTGTATCCCCACTCCACGCCTTCTCTGACCAATGGTGTGTAACTGTATCCAACCGGATTTTCTGCATAAATGGCGATGCCTGCGATTGCAGACAGCAACGAAAACAATAATACTTTCATAACACTTTGTTTTTGAATACTTCAAAGGTACTGTTTTTTTCAATTGTGGCACAGCCGTTTATCTCGGGGGTAGTTAAAAAAACATAAAAAGCAGTGCTGGAGGCGACGTGCTTTAGAGGTGGTTCTGCCGCTACAGCGCTTGCCGCTCGATTCGCTCAATCAGGGCTGACCGGAGGTCGGCACGCGGATCGGTGAGACCGAGTTTGGCGCGGATGTGTGTGCGCTGACTCGTGATGTTGCCTTTTTCCTTACCCAGCATCATGCAGATTTCCGACGTCTTGTGCCCGTGCAGAATCAGTTGGACAATTTCCACTTCCGACGGCGTCAGCCCGGGGATTGCCGCTGAAATCCTGTTGAGTGCAGCTTTTTCCTCGTTGCCGATACGCTCAATCTCGTCGCGCAGCTTCCAGATAGCAGAGTCAGTAAAGAAGTCGAGCATATTGATTTTGCCTTTTTTCTTAGTGTGGATAAATTCCAGTGCCTTTTCTTTGTCGATGCCGAGAGCGTCAAGCACGTTGCGCTCGGTGTCCTTCATCCGGATATGCTCCGTCTCAAGCCGCTGAAAATTGCGCACAAACATATAGCCGAGTATCGGCACCAGCAGAAACGACATGAAAATAAGAGGGAAGAAGTTGGTAAACATCTCATTGTCGATCAGTGCCGTGCATGAAATATAGGCACTTGCCGGCAATGCCACAAGCACAAAAGGCAGGATTTTGTAGTTGGCAGCCAGCGCAAGGACAATCACGCCGAACGACAGGAATAGGTCGCCAAGCACGAGCACCACATTCTCTGATGTCGGATTGATGGAGCATGCCAGCATCTCCACCACCATGAAGCTCTGCACCATCAGCAGTATTGACGCCAGCGCGGTGCGCAGTTTGACAACGCGGAATGCGAGTAGCGACAAGGCGCCGATAGTAAAGGCATACTGCCCTAAGTTGAGTGCTGTGAACATGATTCCGGTAGGGCCCGACAGCCCGAGCAGGTTGAGGGGGACGGCTACAAGTATCAGAAAGCAGGTAAAAGACAGCACCATTATGCGCTGCCAGTTGGTTGCATCGTATTTTCGTCGCCATTCAAACGTAAAATACGCTCTTTTAAGTTGTTGACGTTTATTGAGTTTCATTTTGTCAGTCTGTTTCAGTCCGTAAAAATAAGTGTTTTTATTTGATTTCAGCCTATTTCAGCATCGGAATTTTACTTTCTGAGGTAACAGGTATGTTTTTTAGAAGTAATTTTGGGGCATTAGAATTGCAAATCGTACAATATATATACAACGCGGTAGGGAAATTTTTACGGCATCGGAAGCAATCGCTTCCGATGCCGTTGTTTTTGGGGGTTGCAGAAAGGCGCGGTCTGCCTTTACTTGTATCGCTTTACGCGCTCGTCATTGATTACGCCGCTCCAGTTCAGACCGAACGCAAAGTCGTAGACATTTCCGTCGGCGTCGCGGTAGCAACGGATGTCGCGCGGACGGTCTTCGCAATGCTCCTCCACAGCCTCCATCGATTCCGGCAGCTGCACTGGCAACAGTGCCGACGGTTCACGTCGGCCGGAAATCAAGTCCATATACACCTGTGCCTGCACGTCGAAGCCAACAAGGATTGCGTCGGCAAGAGGCTCAATCTCGCGCATCACGGTGGGGTTTGACATCATCAGCACCACAACCACGGGTTTGTTGCCCATCTCCTTGCGCACGCGTTGCAGCAACGTCAGGTCGCAGGCATTGATGGTGTGGGCAGTCTTTCCTCGGTATGAGCGGTTGGTTGAGTCCTCAAACGGGTCGCCTCCGGCAATGCTGTGCTTGCGTGCGGTGGTGGCGGTGTAGTCGGCATATTGCAGACTGATTGGTATGTAACCCTCCTTCATGTCGTAGCCCATCCACAGGCTGTGGGGTGATTCGATAAACACCACGGCGAAGTCAGCATTGTCGGCGCATGCGGCTTTGTCGTAGTATTTCTCAAGCACGTGTTCAGGCACGGGGTCGTAGATGCGTTCGGGCGTAATGTCGCGCCAATATGTCGGACCTTCCGGGGCGCGGCGTTGCGGGATGTAGACGCGTTTGCGCTCTTTTTGCGGCAGCAGGTTGGCGTGGTTCTTGAGCATCACCACACTTTTCAGCTGCTGCTCATATCCACGTTGCATGAACTCAGGGTTGCCCACAACCTTTTTCGTGTGCTCCACATCGACATACGGGTTTTCAAACAGTCCGGTGCGGAAGATGTTGAGCAGCAGGCGGCGTGCCGAGCGTTCGAAACGCGCCCTCATCCATTCTTCGCCATGCTCCTTCACGCCCATCTCGTAAGCCTCGATTACGGGATCTTTCTCGTTGTTGCCGCCGAATTGGTCTACGCCAGCCATCAGGGCTTTGTAGTGGCGTTCGGCCACGCTCATTGTCTCCACACCCCACGGCTTGCCGGAATGGATGCCTGGGTGCTTCTCGTCGCCGGTTATGATCCAGTCGGTGCAGACCACGCCGTCGTAGCCAGCCTCCTCGCGCAGTTGTCGGGATATGATTTCGCGGTTGAAGCCGTTGCCCACGTTCTCGTCGGTCTGGTTGTAGGATATTGTGTAGTAAGGCATCACGGCGGAAGCCTTCTCCGTGCCGCCGGTCAGCTTGAACGCGCCTTCAAGGAACGGGATTTTGTGCTGCTCGTAGCAGCCGCCCGGGTATACGGCAAACTTTCCGTTGCCATAGTGGGCGTCGCGGCCGCCTTCACCAGAGCCGCCGCCCGGCCAGTGCTTCACCATTGCGTTCACGCTGCCGTTGCCCCATCCTCCAGCCGTAGGATCGGTCTGGAAGCCGTCGGCGTATGCGCGCGTGAGGTCGGTCACGAGGCGTGGCTCAGGACCGAACGTGCTGCTGTAGCGATACCACCGCGGGTCGGTGCCGAGGTCGGCTTGCGGCGACAATGCCGTGGCAAGACCGAGAGCGCGGTATTCCTCGCGGGCAATCCTGCCGAACTCTTCAACGGTTTCGGGAGAGAACGTGGCGGCAAGTCCGAGCATATTGCTCCACAGCGAGATGCTGCCATCGCTGCCGGGGCTGAACTCGGCATCGGCAAATGCCGAATGGCGCGGGTCGGACGAGTTGTTGGCAGGGATGCCGTGCGTGCGTCCTTCGATGAGCGCCTGCACCTTATTGTTCCATCGCGCTGCCGTTTCCGGACTTTCGACAGTCGACACCAGCACGTGGCGCAGATTGTCGTCGGTGAGAAACTTGATTTGCGCGTCGCTGAGGTCGTAAGCCTTCATGCCGCTTTCGGCAAACGGTTTACCTCCGTAGGTGTCGTTGGGCATCGGCAGCTTGTTCTGTATGCTGTAGAGCATCAGTCCGGCAATCTCGTCGACACTCAGCCGCGACGCAAGGTCGGCTGCGCGTTCCTCCATCGGCAGACGCCAGTCCTCATAGGGCAGGAGGGTGTCGCTGCCGTCAAAACTTTTGAACGCCTTGCCGTCCACTTCTATTATCTTCACTCCCGATGTGGGAGAGTAGCCCAAGTCGGGGCCGTCGGTTTGACGCACCAGGTTGAATCCGTCTTTTTTTATTGTTTCCATCCTGTTATGGATTCTAAGTAACAGGTTAATTCGTTTGCCATCTTTTCCGCCTGCCGCATCGACGGGTGGTAGCCGGCGCCGTAGCCCAACGAGCCGTCTTGCGGCGACATGTCGAAGCGGAAGAATGCATTGTCGCCATCCTTGCGCATGGCCGCAGCCACGCGGTCGAGAGCGCGCTGCACGATGCCGAGGTTTTTGCCTGTCAGCATACTGCCTGTCAGCATCACGATTTTGGCGTTAGGGTAATATCCGCGCAACCGTTTTGCAAACTGCAGTGCGGCATTCTCGTATCTGATAGAGTCGCCTTTATTGACGCTCATGTCGTTTGTGCCAAGATTTACGCAGACCACATCGGGCTGGAACGAAGAGAAGTCCCATTTTTCGTCGGCGTTATAGAAGAGCGTGCGGTCGTAGAGAGCAGGCAGGCAGCCGTCGGGAGTGCCTTCTGCCGGTCCGCCGTAGTTGCGGTACATTCCTATGCCTGAGCGTGCCACGACGTTGTATTCCGCACCGAGGGCGCGTGCCGTGCGTGCGGCGAACGTGTAGTAATGGTTCTCGGTGTCGTATGTGAATTTCTCGCGGGCGCTGTCGGCTTCGATGCCGTAGCCGCAGGTGATAGAGTTGCCGATAAATTCAATCCTTCGGGAACTGCGTTTGGGGGCGTTCAGCATCTTTCCGCCGTCCGACAGCAAAAAACCGCGGAATTCGGGGCGTTTCTGATAGCCTTCGATGGCATACGTCACACGCACGCGATGCTCGTTGTTGTCAAGGTTGGAGGCGAGAGTCGCCACCGAATCGTTTTCGGAGAAATTGATTTTAAATGGAGCGAGGTTGTCAAGTTCCACCATGAAATGTCCGCTGCCAGGCTTTGCAAGCATCGTGACCGATGAGCCCGAGAAACGGAATTCGGCACTTGTGCCTGGATATGAAAATACCGGCGATTTGGGATTGCGCCAAGAGATGCGCCCGTTGTAGACGATTTGCGGATTGTCGGGGCTGACCGTCACTTCGGAGAAAGCGCATGCCGCTGCCGACAAGATTAAGACTAATGCAAGATATAGTTTTTTCATATACTTGATTTTAAAGAAACAAAGGGAAGCCACAGAAATACGGGCTTCCCTTTGAAAAACGGTTTTCTTAGTCGAGGTCGAAACCGATGTCGTGGCGGAAATATTTGCCGTCAAAATTGATTTTCTCAATCGATGCAAACGACTGTGCCAACGCTTCGGCTTTTGTCGTGCCGTAGGAGCTTACGGCAATTACGCGTCCGCCGTTGGTCACAACCCCGTTGTCGGTGCGCTTCGTCCCGGCGTGGAAGAGGATGCTGCCGGTCACGGTGTCAAGCCCTGTGATTGCTTTTCCCTTCTCGTATGCTCCGGGGTATCCGGCAGATACCATCATCACCGTCACGGCATAGCGTGGGTCGATGGCGAGACGCCGGTCGGCAAGAGTGCCTGTGGCTACGCCTTCAAACAGGTCGAGCAGGTCGCCGTCGGTGCGGAGCATCACGGCTTCGGTCTCCGGGTCGCCCATGCGCACGTTGTATTCAATCACCATCGGCTCGCCCTTCACGTTGATGAGTCCGAGGAAGATGAATCCTTTATATGTGAGGTTTTCCTCTTTAAGTCCTTTCAGGGTGGGCAGGATGATGCGGTCGGTCACTTTCTGCATAAATGCGTCGTCGGCGAAGCTGACAGGCGACACTGCGCCCATACCGCCGGTGTTGAGTCCGGTGTCGCCCTCTCCGATGCGCTTGTAGTCCTTGGCCACAGGCAACACCTTATATGAATTGCCGTCGGTAAGCACAAACACGGAGCATTCGATGCCTGAAAGAAACTCCTCGATCACCACTGTTGCCGACGATTTGCCAAACATACCGCCGAGCATCTCGCGGAGCGATGCCTCCGCCTCTTCGACAGTCGGCAGAATCAGCACTCCTTTGCCGGCAGCCAGTCCGTCGGCTTTAAGCACGTAGGGAGCCTCGAGCGAGTGCAGAAACTGGATGCCCTCCTCGATGTTGCCGGCGCTGACACTGAGATAGCGTGCCGTCGGGATGTTGTGGCGCATCATGAAGCCTTTGGCAAAGTCCTTGCTGCCTTCGAGCTGCGCACCGCCTTTCGACGGGCCGATGACCGACACCGCTTTCAGCGTCTCGTTGTCAGTGAAATAGTCGTAGATGCCTTCAACCAAAGGGTCTTCGTTGCCCACGACAACCATTGTCACACCGTTGTCGATGGCAAATTTGCCTACGGCTTCGAAGTCGAGCGGCGACAGTGCCACATTTTCACCATATTGTTCGGTTCCGCCGTTGCCGGGGGCGATGAAGAGTTTCGCAAGGCGTGGGCTTTGGTTGAGTTTCCATGCCAAAGCCGACTCGCGGCCTCCTGAGCCAAGCAGCAGAACGGTTTCTTTTTTGTTTTCAGCCATGATTCAGTATATGTTTTATGATTGGTTGTTAATCTTGATTGTCCTTGCGGTTGCGGTGGCGCATCACGACATCGCCCGATTCGAAGTCGGAATCGTCAAACAGACGTGGTTTCTTGAATTTGACAGCGCGGCGCACCTTGTCGTCTTCAAAGCGAGCGGAGTCTTTGCTGCGTTTGCTGTCGCGGAAACGCTCGTTGTAGGGTTTGTGGTAGCGCTCCTCGAGGGCGTTCTGCGCACGGCGGCGGCGCACACCGCGGCGGTCGCGTTCCCACTGGTCGTCGTCGCGTTTGAAGTCGCGGTCTCCGCGGAATTTTCCGCCTTGGTTTTTCCATCGGCGTGCCTGACGCTCGTCGCGCTCGTCGTTGTCGCGACGGCGGCGTACGGGGCGTTCCGGACGTTTGAATTCCTCGTTGCGGATGGAACGTCCCTGCTTGCGGAACTCGGCATACGTGCCGTCGAAAATCACGTATTCGCGGAACTCGCACTCCAGGGCGCCGTTGAGCACGGGGAATTTCACAGAAGGCTTCAAGCCGATTTTGTCGAAATATTCGGGTTTGTATCCGATAATCCATGCGTGGTAGCCACGGAACACGTTTTTCAGGCGTTCGCCGATGGATGCGTAGAGGGCGTCCATGTCGTCGGCCGAGATGCGTTCGCCGTATGGCGGGTTGGTGATGAGAATGCCGTTTTCGGGAGCCTCGGTGTATTCCTGTATAGGCATTGTCTTCAGCTCGATGTCCTTGCCCACGCTTGCGCTCTTGATGTTGCGCTCGGCGATGGCGATGGCTTTCGGCGAATTGTCGGAACCGTAGATTTTATATTCAAACTCGCGCTCGGCGGAGTCGTCGTTGTAGATGGAGTCGAAAAGCTCCTGGTCGAAGTCGGGCCAGTGCTCGAAAGCGAAGTCGCTGCGGAACACGCCTGGATTGATGTTGCGGGCAATCAGGGCTGCCTCGATGAGGAATGTGCCCGATCCGCACATCGGGTCGATGAAGTTGCTCTGTCCGTGCCAGCCGGTTTTCAGAATCAGTCCGGCGGCGAGCACCTCGTTGATAGGCGCGTCGGTCTGCATCACGCGGTATCCGCGTTTGTGGAGCGACTCTCCTGATGAGTCGAGCGACAGCGTCACCTTGTCCTGGTAGATATGCACGTTCAGCAGAATGTCGGCGTTTGTCAGGCGGATTGACGGGCGCTTGCCGTATTTCTCGGTGAAGAAATCGGCGATGGCGTCTTTCACGCGGTATGTGACAAACTTCGAGTGGCGGAAGTCATCGCTGTAGACGGTGGAGTCGATGGCGAAAGTCTTTTCGGGCGACAACAGTTGTTCCCAGTCGAAAAGTTTTGCCTGACGGTAAAGCTCATCGGCGTCTGACGCGGTGAACGTGTGGATTGGTTTAAGAATGCGCAATGCCGTGCGGCAGCAGAAATTGGCACGATACATCAAGGCTTTGTCGCCTTTAAACGATACCATGCGTGTGCCTGTTGTAACGTCTTCTGCGCCCAATTGGCGCAATTCTTCGGCCAGGACGTCCTCAAGTCCCTGAAAAGTCTTGGCTACGAGTTCCATTTGCTCTTTCATTATAGTTTAGTCTTGCTTTAATCTAAGAATGTTGTCGGCTTTCGCCTGTGTGAGTTTCTCGTTGTCGGCGACATCGTCGGTCACCCAGATGTTGCCACCGATTACGGCATTGTTGCCGATGTGTATGCGCCCCAGCACAGAAGTGTTGGAGTAGATGACCACATTGTCTCCGATGATGGGGTGGCGTGGGATGCCTTTGATGGGGTTGTTGTCCTCGTCATAGTCGAAACTCTTGGCGCCGAGGGTCACTCCCTGGTAGAGTTTCACGTTGTTGCCAATGATGGCGGTGGCTCCAATCACCACTCCTGTGCCGTGGTCAATCGAGAAATGCTCGCCGATGGTTGCCCCGGGGTGTATGTCGATGCCCGTTTCTGAGTGCGCAATCTCGCTTATCATCCGCGGGATGATGGGCACTCCGAGCGTGAGCAGGGCGTGGGCTATGCGGTAGTTGATGATGGCCTTCAGACCGGGATAGCAGAATATCACCTCCTCGGTGCTGACGGCGGCAGGGTCGCCGCAATATGTGGCGTGGACGTCGGTGTGGAGCACGCGGCGCATCTCCGGGAGCATCTCGATAAACTGTGCTGCCGTCGTGGCGGCGTCGCGCTCAAGTGCGGCATAGTCGGTCGTGTCGCAGTCGTTGTCGAGAACCATGCCGGCGGCAATCTGTTCCGACAGCACTTTGTGCAGGCGTCCGCAGTTGATTCCGATGAAGTATTCAAGGTTGTAGATGTTCACATCGTCGTTGCCGTAGAACCCCGGAAACAGGACTGCGCGGCATAGGTCGATGATTTCTTGAATAGAGGATTGAGCCGGAAGGGACTCGCCGCCCCGGCAGAGATGGCACATCGTGCCTAACGACGTTTTGCTGGCAAGGACAGAGGTTACAGCCTTCAGCTTGTCTTCGTGTCTGTACGTCTTGTTCATCAGAATGTTGCTTATCTTCTGCAAAGATAATATAAATTTAGGTGACAGAACGAATTGATGTTGCGATTTCTGTTTTGAAAAATTCGGGATTGTTTTGTCTGAAATATAGGACACCAAAACGTCACTCGTATTTTTGTGGTATTTGTTTTTGCGCTCATCTTATGCTATCTTTGCCACATTATATATAAAAAATGGAATTTAATCAGCATAACAAACAGGAATATCCGCCGATGCACACGGCGGAACATATATTGAACGGGACAATGGTGAGAATGTTCGGCTGTGGCCGTTCGTTCAGTGCGCATATAGAGAGAAAGAAGTCGAAATGCGACTACCGCCTGGCGACGCCGCTATCCGAAAGTCAGCTTCGCGGGGTGGAGGATGCGGTGAATGCCGTCATAGGCCGGGGGCTTCCTGTGACAACCGAAGTGGTGCGTCAGGAGGATGTGGCTGACCGTTTCGACCTGTCGAGACTGCCCGACGATGCCTCAGCTATGGTGCGCATTGTGCATGTGGGCGACTATGATGAATGCCTTTGTGTGGGAGCGCACGTGGAAAACACATCGCAGATTGGGCATTTTCGCATATCTTCGGCGCGTTTTTCCGGCGGGGTGCAGCGCATCGTTTTCCGCCTCGATGAGTGATCTGAAAAGGCTGATCCGAAAAAAGAGAAAAAATAATCACATTTTTGTGAAATTTTTTTGAGGGCATAATTGATTGTATCATAGTGTGATATGTGAAAATGTGTCGAAAAAAGATGTTTTATAACATAATTTTTTGTCCGAAAAATTTGGTGGGTAATAAAATTTGCTCTACCTTTGCACTCGCAATCGGGAAACAAACCGACTGCAAAACGAAAGAGAACATTGAAATGATGCGATAAAGAGACAAGACGAAGGAAGAGGGCGGAAGCCCTCCGTCAAGAGAAAAAAGAGCGCAGATGCCGGGACGATCCGAGGTTGTTGGTCTGGCTGTCGGAATGACAGAGAAAAACAAAAGAACAAGATAAAACAACGGAGAGTTTGATCCTGGCTCAGGATGAACGCTAGCGACAGGCTTAACACATGCAAGTCGAGGGGCAGCGAGGGAGTGGCAACACTTCTGTCGGCGACCGGCGCACGGGTGAGTAACGCGTATGCAACCTGCCCTTCACAGGGGGATAACCGGGAGAAATTCCGACTAATACCGCATACGTCCTTTGGGGGCATCCCCGGGGGATGAAAGATTTATTGGTGAAGGATGGGCATGCGTGATATTAGGTAGTTGGCGGGGCAACGGCCCACCAAGCCCACGATATCTAGGGGTTCTGAGAGGAAGGTCCCCCACATTGGTACTGAGACACGGACCAAACTCCTACGGGAGGCAGCAGTGAGGAATATTGGTCAATGGACGAGAGTCTGAACCAGCCAAGTCGCGTGAAGGAAGACGGATCTATGGTTTGTAAACTTCTTTAGTGCGGGAACAAAGCGGCGTCGTGACGCCGGATGAGTGTACCGCAAGAATAAGCATCGGCTAACTCCGTGCCAGCAGCCGCGGTAATACGGAGGATGCGAGCGTTATCCGGATTTATTGGGTTTAAAGGGAGCGCAGGCTGCCAGGCAAGTCAGCGGTCAAATGTCGGGGCTCAACCCCGGCCTGCCGTTGAAACTGTCCTGCTAGAGTTCGAGTGAGGTATGCGGAATGCGTTGTGTAGCGGTGAAATGCATAGATATGACGCAGAACTCCGATTGCGAAGGCAGCATACCAACTCGCGACTGACGCTGAGGCTCGAAAGCGTGGGTATCGAACAGGATTAGATACCCTGGTAGTCCACGCAGTAAACGATGAATACTAACTGTTCGGAGGGCGACCTCTGAGTGGTAAAGCGAAAGCGTTAAGTATTCCACCTGGGGAGTACGCCGGCAACGGTGAAACTCAAAGGAATTGACGGGGCCCGCACAAGCGGAGGAACATGTGGTTTAATTCGATGATACGCGAGGAACCTTACCCGGGCTCAAACGTCGGGCGAACCATCCTGAAAGGGATGGGCCAGCAATGGCGGCCGACGAGGTGCTGCATGGTTGTCGTCAGCTCGTGCCGTGAGGTGTCGGCTTAAGTGCCATAACGAGCGCAACCCCCGCGTCCAGTTGCCAGCGAGTAGAGTCGGGCACTCTGGACGGACTGCCGGCGCAAGCCGCGAGGAAGGCGGGGATGACGTCAAATCAGCACGGCCCTTACGTCCGGGGCGACACACGTGTTACAATGGCGTGGAACAGAGGGAAGCCACCTGGCGACAGGGAGCGGAACCCGAAAACACGTCTCAGTTCGGATTGGAGTCTGCAACTCGACTCCATGAAGCTGGATTCGCTAGTAATCGCGCATCAGCCATGGCGCGGTGAATACGTTCCCGGGCCTTGTACACACCGCCCGTCAAGCCATGGGAGCCGGGAGTGCCTGAAGGCCGTAACCGCAAAGGAGCGGTCAAGGGTAAGACTGGTGACTGGGGCTAAGTCGTAACAAGGTAGCCGTACCGGAAGGTGCGGCTGGAACACCTCCTTTCTGGAGCTGGCAGCCTTTAAGGACGGCAGCGGAGGATGTCCCGCAAGGGCGTCTGCGACAAGGACGAGGGGCTTCGGTCCTCGGAATTCATCTAAACGAAGTCGATTTATCGCAACCTTATAGTTTTGACCTCGGTCAAAACATGGGGGATTAGCTCAGCTGGCTAGAGCACCTGCTTTGCAAGCAGGGGGTCAACGGTTCGAATCCGTTATTCTCCACACAAAAGATCATTGACGTATTGGAAGCAAACGAAACAGAACGAGCAAACAACTCATAAGAGTGAAAACTCGAAGAGCGAAAAGATAAAAGAAAGCAAAGAAGGGCATATGGAGGATGCCTAGGCTCTCGAAGGCGAAGAAGGACGTGATAAGCTGCGAAAAGCTCCGGGGAGTGGCAAATACACCGAGATCCGGAGATATCCGAATGGGGCAACCCGTCGAGGCTCGACCTCGACACACGCGAACGCGTGGGCGAACGTGGGGAACTGAAACATCTAAGTACCCATAGGAAGAGAAAATAACAATGATTCCGCAAGTAGTGGCGAGCGAACGCGGAAGAGCCCAAACCGCAGGCGTAGCAATGCGCCGTGCGGGGTTATAGGACCGGCGCCACGAAGAACCGAATGCTAGCCGAACCGACTGGAAAGTCGGGCCGCAGCGGGTGACAGCCCCGTAGGCGAAAGCGTTCGGCGACTCCAGCCGGCACCTGAGTAACCCGGAGCACGAGGAATTCCGGGCGAATTAGCGGGGACCATCCCGTAAGGCTAAATACTAACGAGAGACCGATAGCGAACCAGTACCGTGAGGGAAAGGTGAAAAGAACCTCGAACAGAGGAGTGCAACAGACCCTGAAACCATATGCCTACAAGCGGTCGGAGCGGCTTAGTGCCGTGACGGCGTGCCTTTTGCATAATGAACCTACGAGTCACCGTCGTTGGCAAGGTTAAGGACAATGATGTCCGGAGCCGAAGCGAAAGCGAGTCCGAAGAGGGCGCCGGAGTCAGCGGAGGTGGACGCGAAACCAAGTGATCTACCCTTGGGCAGGTTGAAGGACAGGTAAAACTGTCTGGAGGACCGAACCGGTAAGCGTTGAAAAGCTTTCGGATGACCTGAGGGTAGGAGTGAAAGGCCAATCAAACTTGGAGATAGCTCGTACTCCCCGAAATGTATTTAGGTGCAGCCTCGGAGAGAATCTGACGGAGGTAGAGCGACTGATAGGATGCGAGGGCTTCACCGCCTATCAAGTCCTGACAAACTCCGAATGCCGTCAGACATATCCGGGAGTAAGGGCGCGGGTGCTAAGGTCCGCGTCCGAGAGAGGAACAACTCAGACCATCGGCTAAGGTCCCGAAATCCGGGCTAAGTTGAAGACAATAACGAGGTGGGATTGCATAGACAGCTAGGATGTTGGCTTGAAGCAGCCATTCATTTAAAGAGTGCGTAACAGCTCACTAGTCGAGTGATCCCGCGTGGATAATAATCGGGCATAAGTCCGGTACCGAAGCCATGGAATCACGCTTATGGCGTGATTGGTAGGGGAGCATTCCGTACAGCGGCGAAGGTCGGTGGCGATGCCGGCTGGAGCGTACGGAAAAGCAAATGTAGGTATAAGTAACGATAATGGAGGCGAGAAACCTCCACGCCGAAAGACCAAGGTTTCCTGATCAACGCTAATCGGATCAGGGTAAGTCGGGACCTAAGGGGCAGCCGCGAGGCGGACCCGATGGAAGAAACGGTAAAGATTCCGTTACTGTCGCCGGGAGTGAAGCGGGGACGGAGGAGTGACACCGCCGCGGACTGACGGAATAGTCCGTTGAAGAGTGTAGGTATTCGGAGGCCAGGCAAATCCGGTCTTCGAGCTGAACTTGACAGTACTGCGAGCCTTCGGGCAAGCAGACAGCGCGGGTAAGCAGACTCCCAAGAAAATCCGCTAAACATATGTCGGCGACACCCGTACCGAAACGGACACACGTGGTCGGGTAGAATATACTAAGGCGCTCGAGAGATTCACCGTTAAGGAACTAGGCAAATTGACCTCGTAACTTCGGGATAAGGGGTCCCACAGCGATGTGGGCGCAGAGAATAGGTCCAGGCAACTGTTTAACAAAAACACAGGGCTGTGCGAAATTTAAAGATGAAGTATACAGCCTGACACCTGCCCGGTGCCGGAAGGTTAAGAGGAGAAGTCATCGCAAGAGAAGCTTTGAATTGAAGCCCCGGTAAACGGCGGCCGTAACTATAACGGTCCTAAGGTAGCGAAATTCCTTGTCGGGTAAGTTCCGACCTGCACGAATGGTGTAATGATCTGGACACTGTCTCAACGGTGAGCTCGGTGAAATTGTAGTATCGGTGAAGATGCCGATTACCCGCAACGGGACGAAAAGACCCCGTGAACCTTTACTGCAGCTTAGCATTGGGACCGGGTGCGTGATGTGTAGGATAGTCCGGAGACAGCGATGCGGGGGCGCCAGCCCTCGCGGAGTCGACGTTGAAATACGGACCTTTGCGCATCTGGTCTCTAACTCGCGGAAAGCGAGGACACTGCTTGGTGGGTAGTTTGACTGGGGTGGTCGCCTCCAAAAGAGTAACGGAGGCTTCTAAAGGTGCCCTCAGACCGATTGGTAACCGGTCGCAGAGTGTAATGGCATAAGGGCGCTTGACTGAGAGGACGACAATCCGAACAGGTAGGAAACTAGAGCATAGTGATCCGGCGGTACCGCATGGAAGGGCCGTCGCTCAAAGGATAAAAGGTACTCCGGGGATAACAGGCTGATCCCTCCCAAGAGCTCATATCGACGGAGTGGTTTGGCACCTCGATGTCGGCTCGTCACATCCCGGGGCTGGAGAAGGTCCCAAGGGTTAGGCTGTTCGCCTATTAAAGTGGCACGCGAGCTGGGTTCAGAACGTCGTGAGACAGTTCGGTCTCTATCTGTTGTGGGCGCGGGAGATTTGCGGGGATCCGACACTAGTACGAGGGACCGTGTTGGACCGACCTCCGGTGAGCCGGTTGTACCGCCAGGTGCACGGCCGGGTAGCCGCGTCGGGGACGGATAAGTGCTGAAAGCATCTAAGCACGAAGCCAACCTCAAGATAAGATCTCCATACAGGGCCGTCGAAGACGACGACGTCGATAGGCTGCAGGTGTAAAGTCAGTGATGGCAAAGCCGAGCAGTACTAATTGCCCGAAAGCTTTCATAGCCGCCGGCTTCCCGCAAGGGGAGTCGGGCGGGGACAAAAAAAATACAGACTCGACAGTGAGTTTGCTTCCGATCAATGATTTTTTAAGCACAACGTCTGGGGGACGTCGCGGAGGCGGCGCAAGAGTCCCGGAGACGTATAAAAGAAAAAGTAAGGCGGTCATAGCGCGGGGGTTCCACCCCTCCCCATTCCGAACAGGGAAGTTAAGCCCCGCCACGCCGATGGTACTGGTAACCCGGGAGAGTAGGTAGCCGCCCCCTTACGAAGCGCCCCTTGGAGCAATCCGAGGGGCGCTTTCTTTTTATCGTCATTGCCGGTGTCACGGGGAAGGCAACCGCCGAAGGACGGTTGTATAATCATAGCCCCAGGTTGGCTTACCTACCTGGGGTCAGTTGCGGAAGAAGAATCTACCGCCGAAGAGCGGTTGTATAAATCACGGGAAATATTTTAGCAAGTTGAGTCAGCGTCCCGCCATAGGTAGTGGCGTACCTCCGGCACGCGAGATGGGAAGGATGCGCTCCGCGTACCGGGTTACGGAAAAGAGCCGTCGCTCCGCGACGATGCCGATGTGGCGATGGCATTTCTACAACCGCTCTTCGGCGGTAGTTGCGTGTGCCGTCGGTGTCACGGGGTAGGCGAACCAACCCCGTGCTAACGTATGAAACCGCTCTTCGGCGGTTTTTGCGATGCACCGCGCCGTTGGCGCATGCCAATGGAGGGTGGTTTTATCATGGAATAAGGCAATCCGCAGATGGAAGCAACCGCCGAAGGACGGTTGTATAATCATAGCCCCAGGTTGGCTAGCCTACCTGGGGTCAGTTGCGGAAGAAGAATCTACCGCCAAAGAGCGGTTGTATAAATCAAGGGAATATATTTTAGCAAGTTGAGTCAGCCGTCCCGCCATAGGTAGTGGCGTACCTCCGGCACGCGAGATGGGAAGGATGCGCAGAATCCCGGCACGCATCCGCTTCGCTCCGCGTACCGGGTTACGGAAAAGTGCCGTCGCTCCGCGACGATGCCGATGTGGCGATGGTATTTCTACAACCGCTCTTCGTCGGTAGGTGTCACGGGGTAGGCGAGCCAACCCCGTGCTAACATATTAAACCGCTCTTCGGCGGTTTTTGCGATGCACCGCACGTTGGCGTATGCTAATGGAGGATGGTTTTTTGCGATGCACTGCGCCGTTGGCGCATACCAAAGGGGAATGGTTTTTTCAATGGGGGATGTCGATGGTTGGCAGGAGGTTTTTATGCAGAATTATTCTTGTGGGGATTGTTTTGAAGTTATGGCTTTCCGTTATTTTTCTATGATTTATCTTTCAATTAAATGTTTTTATGAAAAAATGTTGGAAAAATTAGTGTTTTGCTGTTAAATTGTATATATTTGCAGTGGAAATAAAAGGACAAACACTAAACCAAATATATTTTTATGAGAAAGTTTACATTATTATTCACAATGTTGGCGTTGTCTATGGGCTTTTCCATGGCACGGGCGGATGTTGTGAGTCCCTACACTTACAATTTTGAGGGGCTTTCTACATCGTCGACCGATTTTGCGCCAGCAGGTTGGGGTCATGTAGTGGAAGGCTATGACGGTTATGGCGACTTCTATTATGTCGATTACCAACTTAAGGAGTCAGGCGGATATGGCGACAACGGTGCCTATCTGTACATTGGGTCACAAACCATTGGTGACGGAGAATGGGATCAAGGAACAGTCGCTGATATGCTTGTCACGCCACCGATTACCGGCGATGCGAGCATCTATGTGAAGAAGAACAAGTCGAGTGGTACGATAACGTTCTACACTTGTTCTTACAATGCGTCGACAAAGAAATATTCCAAGGGCTCAAAGTATGACGTTACGGTGCCGGAATTGAGCGAGACGGAATGGACCAAGGTGGATATTCCTGGTGTCGCCGCCGACACGCGTATCGGCATTTGTGGCGACGACGTGAGTATCGATGAGTTTGCGGCAGCGAGTGCCGTCATCGAGTTGCGCAAGGAATTGCAGGTGTCTTTGGTCAAATTGTTGTCGGGAGCGACTGCCGATGCCGATGCTGCCGGCAATATTACGCTGAAGATGAATGTAAAGGTTAAAAACAACGGCGATATTGCGCTTAATCCAGGTGATGAAAACTACTCGTTGAGCATCATGCGTAAGAATACCGGCAGTGCAGCCGATACGGAAGTATATACGCAGCCTATAGCGGTGGCTCTTCAGCCAGGCGAAACGTCAGACTTTATCGAGCTCAACGCCGTCATCCCTGTGACAGAAAGCGCACGTTCACGTTTCGACGTAAGGGAAAACATCACGGGGTCGAGCAGCTACGGCGGCTGGGTGGATATTTATGCCTATAAGCCTGACTTCTCGGTGACAACGACAAGTTTCGACGTCATCAGCAACGGCACGCTGCAGGATTTCGGCATCAGCCAGTCCAGCGTGGATAAAGAATACAACATCCGCAACACCAAAGGTGCCGCGCCTCTTACCATCAACAGCATCACCGTGCCGGAAGGCTTTACCTATTCGATCAAGGATGAAGATGTGGCAGAGACGCTTACTACACCGTTTGTAGTGAGGGCTCACGAAAAATTGTTGCTGACCGTAACGATGGACGCCTCGGTTTTGGGCAGCCGCAGCGGTGATATTGTGGTCACTCCAGCCGACGGACAAGGCACGGCAATCACGCTGCCGGTCAGCGGTACGATTGTCGACCCGTCGAAACTTTATGTTACGTTTGCCGACGGTAAATTCCCGGCAGGCACTTACGTAGAAGGTAATTCGTGGACAGTTGACAAATACACCAACGGAGACGGCAACTACAGCGCCGTCAACAGCAGCGTCACTCCGATGACCAAGTTTGTACTTCCAAAGATTCGTCTTGGAGAAGGAGAGTCTTTGACATTCACTGCGGCTAAGCGTGGCAGCAGTTCCAAATTGAACGTATACTATTCTGCCGACCGTGTCAATTGGACGTTGGCGCAGTCCATCAGCGAAGATGCCAGCGATGAAGCAAACAAATTCTCGGCAGACAAATACGGCTCATCGTATTCGTATATCGACGTGTTCAAGTATAAATCGTTCACGCCAGCCATCCCTGCAGGAGACTGGTATGTGGCATTCGAGGCGGGTTATTCCCGTGTGGGCTCAATCGTCGGCGGCACAGTGCTTGCCATTCCCGAGCATGAATTGCTTGTCAGCAACGTTGTGATGCCTGAGGAAGGCGTTGTCAACCACGCCTACACCGCATCAGCCACAATCGCCAATGTCGGTACAGCCGACATCGCCGAAGGCGAGCTTACAGCCAAACTTTATTTCGGAGAGACAGCGATGCAGACGCAGGCACTGCCGGCGTTGGCTTCAGGCGCATCCACATCGGTATCGTTCAACGTACCGCTTCGCGAGGCAGGCACATTCGCCACAAAGATTGCCGTTGAAGGCACAGCGACCGCAGAGGTATCCGCCAGCCTTGTCGTGGCTCAGGAAGCACCGAGCGGAAGCAAGCAGGTGGGCACAGTGACTACAACCGGTACCTATGTGCCGGCACGATTGAACTACAAAAACTCAGACTCTGAGATTATCTACACGCAGGATGTGATCGGAATGGCAGATGGCACAGCCATCAAGGGTCTTACGTTCAAGGGCTACAAATCGTCGAAAGAATTGCCATTGTCGCTTGAAGTGTGGATGGAGAACACCACCGACGGTGCACCCGATGCCTCCGCACCTCACTCAACCGAGGGAATGACAAAGGTGTACAGCAATCCTAACATTGTTCTCGGCTCAATCGGTGACAGCAAAAACCATATGCCGATATTCGACCTTGATTTCTCATCGACACCATTTGTCTACACCGGCGGCAACCTGCGCATTATAGTGCAGTCACGCAGTACGACATATATCGCCACAAACTTTGAAGTGGACGGAAACAGGAAGAATATGGCAATCTACCGCAGCAGCGACAGCCCGTTGGATGAAGAAGACGAATACAGAACGGCAGATCTTCCAGTGGTCTATCTGCATATCGACAAGGAAGCAACCTCCCTTAGCGGAACGGTTACAGCCAACGGCGCTCCAGTTGCCGACGCGGAAGTGAAGATTGCTTCGGGCATTGTTGAATATTCGGGAACAACCGACGCGGATGGAAAATACACATTCCCTGTTTATCAAGACAATTTGGAGTATACAATGACCGTCACCAAGGACGGCTACTTTGAAAAGACAGAGACTGTGGCTTTCAACGGAGAGTCGATTGTCAAGGATGTGGCACTTGAAAGTGCCGAAGGCTTCAAAATATTATCGTTCAACATCCCGGAAACCGGTGAGGTCAACACAGCCTATACCGCCACTGTCAAGCTGCTCAATGGAATTGCCAAAGAGGCAGGCTCATACACCGCCCATTTGTTTGTCAATGATGGAATCTTGGCAGGGGCAGAGGCTGTGGCAATTGGCAAAAACGCCGAACAGGAATTCACGTTCTCATATATGCCTCGCGAGGCAGGCACAGTGAGCGTGTACGCAAAATTCACTTACGCCAGCGGTTACGTACAGACGGAAGCCGTCAATGTGACAATTGCAGAAGAGAAGGCGGATGCTGAAGTAATTGTAGGAGAAGCCAACAGCACCGACAGGGCAGGAGCGATAACTCCATTTAATAAAAATTCAAGGACAGAAATCATCTATCCTAAGTCGCTCATCAACTTGCCGGCAGGCACAAAGCTGGACGCAATCCGTTTCTATGGCTCTCATTATGCCAAGGACTTTAAGATTACGCTCAACGCATGGGTAGGCAACGTGGCTGAAGGCACCGCGCTTCAGGGCTTCGGTGTCGACGGTTTGACACAGGTTGCAACCGACCAGATTATAGATATGAACAAAACCATCGAAGATACAGCAATGGAACCTATTGTTGAACTCACATTCCCCGACGGCTTTGTTTACGATGGCGGCGATGTGCGTCTGTATCTTGACGCTTCGGCAACCGGTTGGGTGAGCTCTTTATTTGAAGTTGACAAAAACGTCAGCGGACAGGCACAACAGGCAGCCTCCGACAGCGAATTGACCGATTCGTCGCAGAAGTCAAATATCAGCCTTCCTGTGGCACACTTCGTTGTCAGCCCGTACAAGACGCTGAGCGGTGCGGTTAAGAACGAGAAGGGCGAGGCTGTGGCAAGCGCCTACATCATTCTTGCAAGCGCCGACGGCGTGGAATACTACAGTGAGACCGACGCCGAGGGTGCATTCTCGATGGAAGTCATCAAATACGGCAAGGAGTATAAATTGACAGTAAGCCATCCGTCTTACGACGCTTATACTCATCCTGAAACCATCTCACTCGCCGACGGCGACATCAGCGGTCTGGCTATCACGCTGACCAAGACCTACACGTTCAGCGGAGTGGTTACCGACGCTGAGACCCACGCTCCTATCGCCGGAGTTGAAATCTATGTAAGCAACCCAGAGAGCGGCGCCGACGTGATGACCGGCACCACCGATGAAGACGGAGTGTTCGACCTCAAGTTCAAGCAGCTTGGCACATACAACGTTCTGTTCAAGGCAGCTGGCTACGACATGGTTTCTTCTGAAGAAGTTCCGTTCGAGGGCAACTTCGACATAACAGTAGAGATGCAGAAGACGGTACGCACATTCAGCGGAACAGTTACCGACGCCGAGTCGCATGCAGCAATCGCCGGCGCGTCAGTGGCACTCTACAAGGGTGAAGACAAGGTTGCCGAGGCAACAACAGGTGCAGACGGAAGCTTCGAAATCAAGGTTAAGGATCAGGCAGTCTTCAGTCTCGTTGTTAAAGCAGAAGGCTATGAAGACTTCACATTCGACACTATCGACCTCACAGAGGGCGACATGACCGGCACTCCGATTGAGCTGGCAAAAGACAACTCAGGCGTAGGAATGCTCACAGCCGACGGACTCCGTGTCTATGGCACAGTTGGTGCAGTGGTTGTTGAAAGTGCGTCAGAAGCCACCGTACGCGTCTACAACGCCGCCGGCTCACTCGTGCGCCGTGCCGACGTGGCAGGCAAGACCCGCATCGAGGGCTTGCAGCGCGGTGTCTACATCGTAAACGGTGTAAAGGTGATTGTGAAATAACAGTCATTTCCCCATAAATAGAAACATCCCGGTTGCGGCTGCAATCGGGATGTTTTTTTGTCCTTGACAGAGCGATGGTCAATTCAGGATTTCAAGGATGTCGGCGGTGATTTGGTCGGGAGTCAGACGGTTTGCTGCATACTCCTCGCCGACGTTGTATCGGTCGATGAACTCTTTGCGAACACCACGGCACATCACGCGCATCTCCGATTCGCCATAATAACGGGCTATCTTTTCCCCGTATCCGCCGTCGAGCACACCGTCTTCAAGCGTCACCACCAGGCTATGGCTGTCGCGGAGGTCTTCAAGACGCTCTGTGTCGAGACCGGTGAGGAATCGAGGGTTGACAACAGTAGCATCGATGCCGCTTTGTTTCAGCTGTTCAGCCACAGTCACGGCAAGAGCAAAGAAATTGCCCACACCGATGATTGCCACACCGCTGCCGCAGTGAGCCATCTCAAAACGGTTCATCTCCGGCTCATAGTCGGTAGGGAAGTCAACGCTGCGCGACCCAGCCACGCCAGTGGCAGGCACACGTATAGCCACCGGATGCTCAGTCTGCTGGATGCTCCAGTCGAGCATTGCCAGATATTCCTCGCGGCATGTAGGCGCAAGGTAGACCATATTCGGGATGTTTGAAATCAGCGGGATGTCGAACAGACAGAGGTGTGTCACGTCGTTCATCGCGCCGAGGCTGCCCCAAAACACGAGAATCGTGGCAGGATTATTGTTGATGCAGAGATCCTGCGACAACTGGTCGTAGGCACGCTGAATGAACGTGCTGTAGACCCCGAACACCGGTTTCGCCCCGCCTTTTGCAAGCGCCGAAGCCATAGCCACAGCTTGCTCCTCCGCGATTCCCATGTCGATAAACTGCTTTCCCGCGCGCTCGCGTCGGTCTTTAGTGAAACCGAACACCGTCGGAGTGCCGGCCGTAATGCCCACCACCGTCCTGTCGGCCTTCATCAGCGACAGCAGATGCTCCGCAGTCAGCGTGTCATAGCCCTTGTCGCCAGCCGGCTTTTTCAGTTCTCCGGTAGGGATGTCGAACGGCATGCTCCAATGGAAACGTTCCTTCTGGCACTCGGCAAACCGATACCCTTTGCCTTTAAGCGTGTTTATGTGGAGCACGATGGGATGGTCGATGTCGCGCACACGACGGAAAGCCTCGATCATTGCCTCGACGTCGTTGCCGTCAGCCACATAGAGATAGTCGAAGCCCATAGCCTTGAAGAAGTTGCAAGACGCCTCGCCGTTGGTTTCGCGCAGCAGCTGCAGGTTGCGGTAAAGTCCGCCGTGGTTTTCGGCAATCGACATCTGGTTGTCGTTGACCACCACAATCATGTTTGAGCCAAGCTCAGCAGCCACGTCAAGTCCCTCAAACGCCTCACCGCCGCTTAGCGAGCCGTCGCCGATCACCGCCACCACATTAAACCGCTCGCCGCGCAGGTCGCGCGCCTTCGCCAGTCCCGAAGCAAGGCTTACAGAAGTCGAGGTGTGTCCGATAACAAAATGGTCGTGCACGCTTTCAGAAGGCTCGGTGTAGCCCGACACCTCGTCGTAGCAATCCGGGTTTGTAAAAGCCTCTTTGCGTCCGGTGAGCATCTTGTGAGCGTAGCTTTGATGAGACACGTCGAACACGAATTTGTCCACCGGCGAGTTCATCACATAATGCATAGCCACTGTGGCCTCCACCATGCCGAGGTTCGGGCCCACGTGTCCGCCATGCACGCTGAGTTTCTGAATCAGCGCCTCGCGCATCTCAGTACATAGAGAAGTCAGTTCGCCGACAGACAGCTTCTTCACATCGGCAGGAGAATTGATGTTTTCGAGATACATGTTATAGTTGTTTTTATTGATTTACCACGATGCAAAGTTACATCATCATTGGCAAACAACAATAAACAATCTTACTTCAATGACAACCCGAAATACAGAGCTTTTTCCCCAGCAAATGGAAATTACAGGAGAATGATGCTTTTATTTTCGTTTCAATCAAAAAGTCTTTTTCTAATGATGGATTGTCACGATAAGGCATTATATGTGGCATAAATAAGAATGTGACAATGGCAAAGAAAACAGGGCATCAAGATAAAGTCGAACCGGTCACAAATTGTGACCGGTTACCAAATAATAAGGTTATAGTCGCCGCTCCTATAGAAAGTCGAATCATAACAATTCGAGGAAAGCAGATAATGATAGACAGAGATCTGGCTGAACTTTATGGGGTGGAAACCAAGACGCTAAATCAAGCTGTAAAACGGAATATGGAGAGATTTCCTGAGCGTTTCCGTTTCCAATTGACTAAAGAAGAAATGGCTGAATTGGTCGCAAATTGATGTTGAAATATTCCGTCAGTCACATGACCGCTTTCTACAGGAGCGACATTCGGAACGTCTTGGTGTATGGAGCGTCGGTGGGCTGAATGAGAGAGATGCCGCCGTCGTGGAGCGACAGCACACGCCGAGCCACGGCAAGTCCGATGCCCGATCCGTTCTGCTTCGTGGTGAAGAACGGCACGAAGATGCGGTCGCGGCATTCTTCAGGAATCGGAGAGCCATTGTCGGAGATGTCGATAACCACCGAGTCGTCGCTGCACGAGCGAGAACAGATGTCGATTTTTGTAGCTCCGGCGTCAACCGCATTGTGAAGAAGGTTTACAAGCGCGCGGACCATCAGCGTGCGGTCGGCATTGACAATCAAGTCATTTTCCGTATGTATTTTCACCGAAGCATTCGCTATTGACTCGCTGAGCAGAGTCGTAGCCTCGGATATGAGATCCGCAACGTAGACCAATTGCCGTTGCGGCTTTGGGATGGCAGAGAATTTGCGGAAAGTCTCGGTGAATGCCATCAGCGATGCCGAAGTGTCGCGGATTACCTCGATTTTTTCTTTCATTGTGCCGTATGCCGTCGGCAGCAGGCTGTCGCTCAGGGCGTTGATAGGAGCGATGCTGTTCATAATCTCGTGTGTAAGCACCCTTGTAAGGTTGATCCATGCATCAACCTCCTTGTGGCTCAGCGCATTGTGAATGTCGGTCAGCACGCACACCGTCGTCGTGTTGCCGTCGTGAACGAATCCCGACACGCTTACCGACAAGTTCTTGTCTTTGCCACAGCCGACGATTGTAGTTCCCGCGACAGTAGAGTCGGCTATTATATTGTCGAAACCAGGCAAAGAGCGGTTTATAGCGGCAGTGTTGGCGGCATATTTCATTCCGAGCATTTTGAGTGCATTGTCGTTGCAGATGCGCACGTTGCCATTGCTGTCGATTGCAATGATTCCCGCATTGACCCGGTCGATGATTGCCTTGTAGTAGCGTTCGCGCAGCTCGGCGCCCGACTTAGACTGCTTTATAATCTCAGTCAGCGAGTCGAGCAGAGCGTTGATTTCCTTGTCACCTTTCTGGAAGCGCATTGTGAAATCGTTGTTGCGTATGGCTTCGAGCAGCGTAGCGTATTTTTGCCGCTCATGCCTGACAGCCGCTATCCCGATTGCAGCGGCTGCAGCCACGGCAGCCATTGCGGCAGCTATAACCGTCGGCGAAGCGCCGGCAGAGAAAAGCAGAGCAACGGCAATTACGGCTACGAAGACAATATGTTTTAGAATCCTGGTCATTGTCAAGGCTCAATTTCGTAGCGTTTCATCTTGTTGTAGAGAGTTTGGCGGCTGATGCCGAGTCTTGTCGCCACAAGCGACAGGTTGCCTCCGCAGCGCGCAATGGCGTCGCATATCATTTTCCGTTCCATCGCCTCAATCGTAATCTCCGGTTCGGCTGAAGTCGCGGCAGCCACCGGCAGCTGCAGGTCGGCAGAGCCGATAACCGCATTGTCGGTGATTATCACCGCCTTCTCCACGGCGTGGCGCAGCTGCCTGATGTTGCCGGGCCAGGCATTGCTCTTCAACGCCTCCATAGCCTCCGTCGAGAAGCGACATATATCTTTGCCGTAGCGTTTGGCATAGCATTTAAGAAAGCTGTCGGCGAGCAGCGGAATGTCGTCAGGGCGATTGCGCAGCGGCGGCAGTTCGAGCTGTATGGTGTTTATGCGGTAGAGCAAATCCTCCCGGAAAGAGCCGTCGGCAACCATCTTTTGAAGGTTCTTGTTGGTGGCGCACACAAGGCGAATGTCTACGGTCGTAGGCGTGTTGCTGCCAACGCGCTGCACATAGCGTCGTTGCACCACGGTCAGCAGTTTTGCCTGCTGGTGCAACGGCAGGTTGCCTATCTCGTCGAGAAACAACGTGCCACCGTCGGCCTCCTCAATCAGACCCTTGCGGTCAGTCCTGGCGTCGGTGAACGCACCTTTGACATGGCCAAACAGCTCGCTTTCAAACAGCGTGTCGGTAATGGCACCCATGTCGACACACACCATCGGTTTCGCCACGCGGGCAGACAGGCGGTGAAGCTCATGGGCGAGCACATCCTTCCCCGTACCGTTTTCGCCAGTAATCAGCACATTGGCGTCGGTGCGTGCCACTTTCTCCACCAAAGTCTTCAGTCGCAGCATTGCTTCCGATTGTCCCCAGACCATCTCCGTCGGTGTTGGATTGGCGGGAGCGGATCCCAGCCGCGATTTAACCGCGCGCATAAGCGTGTCGATCAGGCGGGTATTGTCCCACGGCTTTTCCACGAAATCAAAAGCACCATCCTTCATCGCCTGCACCGCCAACTCCACATCGGCGTAAGCCGTAAACAGCACAACAGGCACATCCGGAAACTTGTCGTTGATTTTGTGAAGCCAGTACAGACCCTCGTTGCCATTGTTGATTCCAGCCACGAAATTCATGTCGAGCAGTACGGCATCGACGCCTTGCGCCAAGACATTCAGCATGGTTTTTGGCGACGGCAGCGTCGTCACATCCTCAAAGACATCGTCGAGCAGCAGCCGCAACGATGACAGAATGTTGCGGTTGTCGTCGACAACAAGTATTTTGCCTTGCTTTTTCATTGTGTTGCGAAGATAAGAAAAATCCCGGCAAAAACGGCAAGATTCAATTGCCTTTCTGCCGGGATTGAGGAAACTTATATTTTCAGGAAGCTATTCAGCATGCAGGCTGTCGACAGGATTAGCCCTGGCTGTGCGCCAGCATTGATAGGTGACAGTGGCTGCAGTCAGTGCGGCAAGGGCGATGAACGTGGCGGCATACACCATCCAGCCGATGCTGATTCTATATGCAAACTCCTCAAGCCATCGGTTCACGAACCAATATGACAGAGGCACAGCAGGAATGAAGCTGACAGCCAGAATCTTTAAGTATTTCAGATTGAACATTGCCACAACATCGGCAGTCGATGAGCCGAACACTTTGCGCACGGCAATCTCTCGTCGGCGATACTCGCTGTCGAACACCACCAGCCCGAACACACCCATAATGCTGATGGCAATGGCAAGCAGCGAGAAAACCGAAATCTGATTGGTGAGGCGCATCTCGTTTTTGTAAGTGTCGTCGAGAATCTTGTTGTAGAACTGCATCTCGAAAGGGTATTCAGTGTTGAACTTCGTCAATTCCGTGCGAATTTTGGAGGCAGCGTCAAACATGTTTGCGCCTTTCTTGACACGCACAGTCAGGTTGTCGCAATTAAAGTCCTTACTCAACACAATCATTACAGGCTCCGTCTTGCTGTGCAGCGACGAGAACTTCGCATTGTCGCAGATGCCCACGATTGGAAACTGCGTGCCGCCGAACATAAGGCATTTGCCAACATCGACAGAGCTGCTGTATTTGTCGCGTGCCAGCTTGTTGAGGATTATGGCATTTGTGTCGGAGGCGCAGAAGTCGCGTCCGTCGACGATTTTTATGCCCATTGTGTTGCAATAGCCGGCGGTGGCAAACAGGGTGCGTGGCGCCACCTCATCACCGTCGGCGCTGTGGAACACCCATCCCTGGGAGTTGTCTTTGCGCCCAGCCACACTCCACGACAGCGAAGCATCAGCCACCATCGGCAGACGTTTCAAAGCATCGACGGCGGTTTGCGGCTCGGAGATGTCGGCGCGGGTGATGTCGCATACAATCAGCTCATCCTTCAGAAATCCGTAGTCGGCGGAGTTCACAAGGTAGTCGCGTTGCCATTGCATAAGCAGGGCACTGACAATCAGCGAAGCCGAGATGAAGAACTGCAGCCCTATCATCGCCGTGCGCATAGCCTTGCCTCTTGGCGACAATCCGAAGTTGCCTTTAAGCGCCACGGCAGGGGCAAACGACGTGATCCGCCAAGCGGGAGCCAGCCCGGCAAGAACACCTGCCACAATCGCCGTCGCGGCAGAAAGACCAAGCACGTGCAGGTTGCCGAAAGGATTTATGCCAGCCACGGTCAGTTGGTTCATCTCCGTGTGCGACAGCAGCAACAACCCACCGACGGCAATTATGAATGCCGTAAAAGCGATTCCGGCAGCCTCTGCTGTCAGATACAGGCGCAGCGACGATTGTGTGGCTCCGAGAATCTTTTGCGTGTTTATGCTGCGCACGCGCATCGGAATCAGCGCGTTGGAGAAGTTGGCGAAATTGATGGCGGCAATCAGCAGAATCAGCAAGGCTATTGACAGCAGAATCTTCTCGTTTGACGCTTTTATTTGTTCTCCCACCAGAATGAAATCGCTGTTGTAGTGGGTCTCGGTCAGCGGAATCAGCACAAACTCTTTGCGGGTATTGCCAAACCACTCGTTGCCTTTGCAGATTTCTTCAAACTGCTTGTTGGCCGACGCCCGTATTGCAGGGAAATTCTCCGCTTTGTCGGCTTTTATGAACATTGTGAACGAGTTCATGTTGGGGTTCGTCAAATTGTCGCCAAACCACGATTTGTCGATTACTCTGAGCACAGGATTCCTCAGCCATGTGTTTTTGGCGTGGATGTCGCGGTAGACGGCTCCCACAATCCATGTTTTCGCTTTGTTGATGCTTTTGCCCAATGGCGAAGCGTCGCCGAAATATTTCTTGGCGAAACTTTCCGGTATCATCACCTGGTTGGCATCGAGGCATTTTTTGTCACCCACCACGATGTCGAGTTTGTAGAAGTCGGCAAAATTCGGAGCGCACATCATAAACGTCCCGGAGCAGAAATGCTCGTTGATGTAGAATGTCTCCTCATAGCAGTCGCCGAGGATATAGGTGTAGCTTTCCACATGCGGTTGCCCGCCAATCAGCTCCATTATAGGGAAGCTCATTGCCGAATACTTTTCAAAATCGCTGTCTTTTGGCGGAATGTTGCAAGGCATGGCTATACGGTCGGCATCCGCCAGTGCGGCATTGTAGCTGCGGTCGTAGTCAATCTGCATCAACAGTGCCACAAACACCATGAATGCCGCTGTCAGTCCCAGCAGGTTGAGCACCACCGACAGGCGGTAGCGCCGCGCCACGAACATCAGGTTGCGTAATAGTGATTTCATCGTCTGATTCCTCCGCAGATTAAAGATTTTTGTTTTGTATTGTCGACACAATCTTTCCGTCGAGCATCTCCACCACACGCGCGGCATACTCGGCGTCGTGCTTGTTGTGGGTTACCATCACGATGGTGGTGCCGGCGGCGTTGAGCTCGCTGAGGATTCTCATCACCTCCGCTCCGTTTTTGGAGTCAAGGTTGCCCGTAGGCTCGTCGGCAAGCACGAGGTCGGGATGGCTCACCACAGCCCGTGCAATAGCCACTCTCTGCTGCTGTCCGCCCGACAGTTGGTGAGGAAAATGCTTTGCGCGGTGGCTTATCTCCATGCGTTGCATGATGTTGTTGACCAATTTCCGGCGTTCAGCCGATGGGATTTTCATATAAGTGAGCGGCAGCTCGATGTTTTCCCACACAGTGAGTTCGTCGATGAGATTGAAACTCTGGAACACGAATCCAATCTTTCCGCGTCGCAGGCGTGTGCGGTCGCGCTCGCCGAGTGTTCCGACGTCTGAGCCGTTGAGCATAAAAGAGCCGGAAGTTGGCGAGTCAAGAAGTCCGAGAATGTTCAGCAATGTGGTTTTGCCACATCCCGAAGGACCCATTATTGCCACGAATTCACCATTTTCGATTTCAAGGCAGATGTTGTTGACCGCAATGGTCTCGATGTCGCTTGTGCGGAATGTCTTTGTGAGATTTGTTGTTTTGATAATCATATCTGTGGATGTTTTTTTGTGTTATTCAATAATCAGTTTTGTGCAGTCGCCGAAATTGTCGTAGCCGCCAATCACAACACGTTCGCCCGGCTGCAGCCCCTCGGTCACCTCGTAGAAACTCGGATTCTGCCGTCCGATTCTTACAGAACGGCGATGGGCAGTCTTGCCGTCTTTACCTATCACGAAAATCCAGTTTCCGCCTGTTGTCGTGAAGAAAGATCCGCGAGGAATCATTATCGCCGTCGAAGGTTCGCCGAGGCGCAGGTTGACATAGTTTGTCTGCCCGTTGCGCATATTGGCAGGAACGTTGCCCACAAACTGCATGTCGATGCGGAATTTAGAGTCGCGCACGTCGGGATAAACCTTGCCAACCATCACTTGATAGGTGGATTTGCCACGCTCCATCGTCCCGGTCAGCCCGGTGGCGATGCGGTCGATGTAGTGCTCGTCAATGTCGGCTTCCATCTTATGCCCGTTCACCACGTTGATGCGGCCTATCATCTGTCCGGAAGCGATGGTCTGTCCCAGCTCCAGCGACATCTGTCCCAGCTCGCCGTCGGCAGAAGCGCATACGGTCAGATTGTCGCGCCGCTGGCGGATGAGGTCGAGGCTCAGACGCATGTTTTGAAGGTCGCTCTCAAGTTGGCTTATCTGGATGCTGCGGTAGATGGAGTCCTGGCGCAGCCGCTCGCATACAAGCTTGCGCTTCTCCGAGGCAAGCTGAAAGTCCTCCTGTGCCTTCAGATATTCTTCTTTGGAAATCAGGTCTTCGTCGAGCAGACGTTTGTACTGCTCAAACGTGCGTCGTTTTTGTCGCACATCGATGTCGAGCTGCAGTTTTTCTGTGCGGTTGCTTAGCTTGTCCTGCTCCATTGTCACTTGCGTGTTGCGCAGGAAATTCTGTTTCTCGGCGAGGTTTGCCTCGGCATTGAGAATCTCAAGGTCGAGCGAAGAGTTGCGCAGCTGTGCTATTGGTTGTCCTTTCACCACTCTCGTGCCCTCTTCTACGAAAATGCGGTCCACGATGCCTCCCTCCTCGGCGCTCAGCTGTATCGATGTGAGCGGCTGCACCTTGCCGAGAATGCGGACGTAGTCGTCAAACTGACCTCGCGTCACGTCGCCTATGAGCAGCGACTCCCGCTCCACTCTCATTGCCGACGCTCCGCCTTGTAGCACCACAATAGCGGCGGCTATAGCCACTCCGGCGGCAATGGCGATTATTGTAATCGTTTTGCGGCTTATTGGGAAGCGGCGCTTTTTCAGTTGTATGTCCATGTCAGTCAAAGATTTTGTTTGTAATGTAATAGTTGGCGAGGCGACGTTTCACGTCGAAGAGCAAACGGCAGCGCACGAGTTCGGCTTGCGATGCAAACCAATTGTCGGCACTTTTGCGCAGGTCGAGCACGTCCATCAGTCCCTCGTCGTATTTGCGTCGCGCCAGAGCGTATGCCACCGAGTCGGCATCGACCTTGCGCTCCATCTTCACAATCTCTTTGGCATAGTTGTCGCGGTCGATGACGGCTTGCGAGAAGTCGGTGTCAAGTTGCAGTCGCTGCCGTTCCAATGCAATCTGCGCCGCCACATATCTGTTGCGCGCCTTGCGGTAGCCGTTGATGCGGCTCAGTCCGTCGAACAGCGGAATGCTTACCGACACACCGACGTATTGTCCGAAGTTCACGTCCATCTGTCTGCCGAACGACTCGTTTGTCTGACCCTGATGGCTGTAATAGTAGTCGGAAATGCCGGCGTTGAGGAAGATTGACGGCATCAGCCGTCCGCGGGCAGAGAGCGCGTTTAGCCGTTGTGTCTCGACATTTGCCTCGGCTTGACGCAACAGAGGATTGTCGGCAGCCAGCAGCCCGTAGCAGCCCGTAGCCGCCCCTGTTGCCGGCATCTCCACCGAAAGACTGTCGGCGAGCGGAAAATTCATCGTCGATTTCAGTTTCAGTTCGGCAGAACGCAATTGTGCGAGCGCGGAGGTGAGGCAATAGTCGTCGTCGGCTTCTTGGGCTTCGCTTTGGCTTAGGTCTACGGCGCTTTTCAGCCCCAGCTCCTTCATGCGGCGAGTCTGCTTCAGAGCGTCGAGGCTTTCGCGGTGTTTGGCGTCCATAATTTTAGACAATTCCTGACAGTATAGCAGATTGACGCAGGCGTCGAGTGCCGCGATAGAGGCGTTGTCGCGCTGCGCGTCGACTTCCGACTCCGCCTGGCGTTTGGCTGCACGCGCGCTGCGGAAGTCGTTTACAAGACTTCCACCGGTAAACAGCGGCACGCTTATGCTCAACCCGTAGGAATTGCTGAATGTGCGCAGGTTGTTGTAGGTGTTGGTGGCGGGGTCGATGGAGCGTCCGAAGCTGAATTGTGCGCCTATCTGAGCGCCCACCGACGGCAGTGTGCTTGCCAATGCCGACTGCTGGTCAAGACGGCTGTCGCTGAGCGAAATGCGGGCTGCGCGCACGTCGAGATTGTGGTTTGCGGCATAGCGCATGCAGCTGTCGACCGACATCCGTGTCTGAGCCGTGGCTGCCAACGCCGCCAGAAGCATTGATAATATGACAAATTTTATTCTCATGTAAAAAAATAGTGCTATAATAGTGCCAAAAGAGTTAAATTGTTGAGACATAATTGGTAACGATTTTAGGCGGGATGCCTGACTGTCAAAAAATTTGACAATGGCGTCAAGAAAATAGACAATGAGTCAGACGGCACAGGTGTGCTGTAAATGTTTGATTCCGCGCTCCGGAAAGCAGTGAAAAGATGGTGTGAAGGGGAATGAAGATCAAAAAAAATAAAGGTGTGAATTGATTGAAAGTAAGAATATTATAGCGACAAATTGCGTCAGGGGAACATCGGATTGCGCGAGAGGAACATTTTTGCGGCTTTGATTTTTTGCAGTAGGTTTGAAAATGCCGATTTTTGTGAGCAAAAAACAAACCAAATCTTATGCGAAAAATCAGAATTAAAATTTGTCTGTTGGCAGCAATGCTTGCCGTTGCGACAGGCATACAGGCGTCAGACTTTGTTGTTGATGAGCTGTGTTACAACATCACCGACGCGGAGGCGAAAACCGTCGAAGTGGCGAAGTATGACTATACGGTAGACGGCGAAATGGTGCGTCCCACAAAGATGGATGTAGTGGTGCCGATGACAGTTGTAAACCCCAACGACAATCAGACCTACCGCGTCACGGCGCTCGGCGATGGAGCGTTCACCGTCTATGGCTTGAGGGGTGGCTGGTTCGACTACACGTCGATAGTTCTTCCGGAGGGTTTGCTTGAAATCAAGGCAAACGCATTTTCCGGGCAGAGCAAATTGACGTCGCTCGTAATCCCCGGCACGGTGAAGTCGGTAAAAACGAAATTTGCACAAATGTCGGGCATCAGCGAACTGACATTTCCGGCATCGGTGAAGGAGATGGTCACGATTGAGTCGGGACGAATACAGAAGCTGACAATCGAAGGCTCGCCAACGATAACCGCTGGCAGCCGTGATTATATCACAGGCTCTGTTACGAACAATATTGTTTATTTCATTGACAATGACACGTCTTATAAGAATGTGGAGATTACGCTGACGTCGGCCGTTCCGCCCACGTTGCCGGAAGTCACCCGCATACAATACAAGGCATATTCGGGCCGCACCACAGTGCACGTGCCAGAAGGATGCTCCGATGCCTATAACGCTGCCGGGTGGAATCAGGCGGAGGTGCTTGTAGAAGGCACAGACCATGCGGATGTAGACGGCATACGTTATTATCACGATTCCCACCGTGCAATCGGCTACGACGTGGTGAGCGAGCTCAACGGCCCGCTCAATATTCCGCAGACGGTGCAGATTGGAGGAAAGACCTATCCCGTGGAGGAGCTTGCTGTGAGAATGTTTGAAGGCGAGGGCGAATCGCTTATAAAGAACATTACGGCGATAACGCTTCCAGAAGGCTTGAAACGACTGGAAAAGAATTCGCTCTACTCTGAAGTTGTTTCGGCGACGGAAGTGACAATTCCTGCGAGTGTGGAGTATGTAGGCACATACTTTCTGCGTGGAGAGACTCTGAAAAAGATTACGTTTAAAGGCTCTCCTGTGCTCGCCGATAATTCCGTGGGCTCCAACTATAAGTTGATCCACTTTATGAGCCAGACGCCTCCGGCGGTTGGAAAATATTCGTTTCAGAGTGCAAGTCTGATGGTCGTGGCTCCCGACATTGCGAGCATTCCGGTTTATCGGACTACTCTGTCGGGGCATTGGGGCGTTGAGAAAGGCTATGAATTGTCGGTTTATGGCGGATTGAAAGAGGCAGACAATGTTTATTATTCCGCAATGGAAGACGGCAATGCCTGCGCCATATATTTTGACGGAACACAGACTTCGGTTGCCTTGTCAAAGACAATACAGATAGGCGGAGCAGCCCGTGCGCTCGCAAAGATTCAACGCGGACTCTTCTACTACAAAAATATTACGGAAGTGATTGTTCCAGAAACGGTAAAGACTATCGGCGGCAATGCGTTCTACAAATGCTCCGCGTTGACATCGCTGCAGCTGCCGTCGGAAGTCGAGGAGATAGGCGATTATGCATTTTATGAATGCAGTGCTTGGGCCATTGACGTGACGCTGCCTGTCTTGAAGACATTAGGCAAGGGGGCTTTCCAAAAATCGGGAATCAAATCGCTCAACCTCACCGGAGCTCCATTGGCAACAATTCCGGAGTCTGCGTTCGGCGAATGCTCCAGCCTTGCGTCGATAACGCTCAACGAAGGCTTGTCGATGATTGAAAGTTATGCCTTTACTGGAGCCGTTGTTACAGAACTGACCATTCCGTCGACTGTCACAGACATATATACGGTTGGAATTTGGAGTAAAATAAAGAAATTGATTTCAAAGGCAACGACACCGCCAACGTTGAGAAATTCGCGGCAGTTGAATTGTCCGCTTTTCGTGCCCAATGGTTGTGTGACGGCATATCGCCAGGCAGACCGGTGGGTGGAGTCGACAAGTGTGATAGCTGCCGGCGAGATGCAGACCGGCGGACTGTCGTTTTATCTTGGCGACACTGACGCATTGCTATATAATGTCGATACCGATGTCACGGGCTCAGACGTGGTGATTCCAGCCACTGTGGAGCAAGACGGAAACAGTTATACGGTCAACGAGATGCGCGCGGCGTTGCTGAAAAACTCCGCCGCAGTCAAGTCGGTGACCATTCCCGCCAGCATCACGCAAATCCCCAACGATGCATTCCGCAACTGCACGGGGTTGACGTCGGTGACGATGCCAGCCACGGTCACATCGATAGGTGCTTACGCTTTCAATGGTTGTAAGGCATTGCCGTCGGTAGTGCTGCCCGCTTCGCTGGGAAGCATCGGCGAATATGGATTCCTCGGCTGCAAGGCTCTGACGTCGATAGAACTACCCGCCGCGCTGACTGAAATCGGTGTGTCGGCGTTCAACGGATGCTCTGCGATGGCGTGTGATGTCAACATCCCTGACGGCGTGACCGTAATTCCTGATGGCGCATTCGACCAGAGCGGAATAACAGGCATTACGCTTGGCAAGAACGTGAAGACCGTAGGCCGCAAGGCATTCTACAACTGTCAGAACATATTGTCGATAACGCTCAACGAAGGCTTGACTGAAATCGGCGAGATGGGATTTTTCAATTGTAGCAAAATCAAGGAGCTTGAATTGCCGGCATCGCTTACAACCATGGGCAGCAGCGCTTTCTGGAATGTTGGCATAAAGGTGGTTTGCCACAGCGCGGCTCCGCTGACGCTGCCAAAGTCGACGATGTATTCTTATCAGTTCAAAAAATGCACGGTAATCGTGCCGGTTGGAAGCGTCGCAGCGTATGTGGCGGCAACCGACAAAGGCTGGGACGAAAGCAACACGTATCTGACGTTTGCCGGATTGGCAGACGGCGTTGAGTATAGGGCAAACGATACGGAAGCGTGGGTGACAGGTGTTGCCGACGACACTGTGGTTGCCGACATCAAGGACTATCTGTCGATTGACGGCTCTCAGATGCCGGTGACTCGCATCGATGCTGCGTTCAGCGGCAAGACACAGTTGCAGAAGGTGACCGTTCCCGCAGCCGTCAATGCGCTTCCCGAGAATATGTTCAGAGACTGCACGTCGCTCAATGCGGTGACGTTTGCGTCAGGCAGCCAGTTGCAGACCATCGGCAAGTGGGCATTCATGTCGACAGCCGTTGCAGCGATAGAGATACCGGAGGGCGTCACGGAATTGCCCGACGGAGTGTTCAAAGGTTGCTTGTCGCTGACAGAAATCACGCTCCCGTCAAACCTCGTCTCGGTGGGCGGCGGATGCTTCTACAACTGCAAGGCTTTGACGACGGTAAATGTCTACGCCGACAATCTGACGATAGCCGACCGTGCATTCTATAGTTGCGAGTCGCTTGAAACGATTAATTCCGCCAATCCGTTGCAGCTGAGCAGCGATATCAGCAAACTTGGAATGGAATTTGAGGGGTGCAAGAGTCTTAAAGCCGTGAGTGTGGCAGGCGGGATGATAGGCGCATTCGCTTTCGACGGCTGCGAGTCGCTCGTGTCGGTGGGTATAGCCGAAGGGGTGAAGACAATCGGTGAATATGCCTTCGACGGCTGTACGTCGTTGAAACGCATACTATTGCCGGCGTCGCTCCAGGAAATTAAGCATGAGACGTTCCGGAACGTCGTGTTTGAGGAAATCACGTGTCTGGCTGTTACACCGCCATCGATACGAGACAATACATTCACCGACTATTCGGCGCATCTCTGTGTGCCGGCAGAGTCGATGGCAGCCTATGCCGCAGCCACCGGATGGAAGGAATTCTCGAATATCGGCGACCTGACAACAAGCGGCGTGTCGGCGGTGGCAGGCGACGGTTTGAGTGTGGCTGTGCGCGACGGACGCATCTGCGTTGACGGCGTAGGTGAAACAGAGATGATTAAGGTTTATTCGACGGGCGGAATGCTTGTCGGAATGGGCTTGAACCGGCAGGTTGAAGTGCCGTCGCCGGGAGTCTATATCGTGGAATTCAAGAAAGGCACCGTCAAGGTAGCAATAAGGTAAGTTTTATAAAAATATTAGTGTAACATCATGCGCTCTCTGGTTTGTGAAAATCGGAGGGCGCTTCTTTTGTTGTAAAAAATCATCATGAATTGAAAATTTGTTGTCATAGACAAGTTTTACCACAAATGTCGGAGATGTGTCGGAGATGAGACTTACTGGTCGTCAGCGGAAAATACTTCGTCTTATTAACGAGTCTCCGACAATAACAGGGAAAAAATGTCGGAGATCTTGTCGGTGAGCCAACGCACCATCGAGCGCGATCTGTCTGTTTTGCAAAAACTTGATGTTTTGAAGCGAGAAGGCAAAGATAATGATGGCGTGTGGATTGTGATATGACGAGATTTTGTTGTAAAAAATCATCATAATGAAAAATTGGGGTAAATTTTTTAGACATAAATGTTTGGAATTTGGATATATTGCATAACTTTGCGAACAAACCGAAATAAAAACATAAACCAAGCTGACGGATTTTAGGGAGAGTCGGACAACGGGTGTGGATTCTCCGCTTTGTTCAGGAATTTAACGCCGACGCAAAGTGACGCGTTGTGACATATAGGCAATAAGCTGTGGAAACCAGACGAATGTCAGTCAATCATAGTGGATGGCAAAGCCGCATCGATTGGTGGAGCAGCGGATGTGAAGATGAGATAGAAACCTATAAAATAAAAGAATATGAAAAGCAAATCAAAAGTGACAATGTTGGTGGTGGCAGTGCTGCTGTCGCTGCTGTCGAGTGTAAATGTGCAGGCTTCCCAAACAGGCAAATGCGGAGACAACATCACATGGACTCTTGACGATAAAGGCAACTTGGAGTTGACCGGAAAGGGAAAGATGTATGGCTATTCCTTAATGGGCGCGCCATGGGGCACTTCGATAGTGTCGGTGACGATATCGGAAGGAATCGAGAATCTCGGAAAATATGCTTTCAGTTTCTGCGGAAAATTGACAAATGTGGTTATTCCAAACTCTGTGAAGGAAATATTAGAAGGCGTCTTTCGTGGCTGTGAAGGCTTGGAAACTGTGACTATCGGAGAGTCGGTGGCGAGCATCGGACCATCGGCCTTCAGTGGATGCCGCGGGTTGTTGAGCGTGACGATTCCAAGCGCGGTGAAGGTTATTGAAGCCAAGGCATTTTCCAATTGCGGCAAGTTGACGAGCTTCAGTGTTGACAAGGAAAATAAAGCGTACGACAGTAGAGGCAATTGCAATGCGATAATAGAAACAGCAACCAACACGCTGATTTATGGTTGCAAGAATACGGTTATCCCTAACACGGTGACGAAAATCGGAGAAGATGCCTTCGCTTATTGTGTGGCGTTGACGAGCATAGAGATTCCTAATTCGGTGACAGACATCAAAAGCGGTGCTTTCAGTGGCTGCAGCGGCTTGACAGGCGTGGTGATTCCAAGTTCGGTGATCAACCTCGAAGGATATGTCTTCTATGGCTGTGAATCGTTGACAAGCATGGTAATTCCGAATTCAGTGAAGAGCATCGGGGCATACACCCTCTATGGATGCCGCGGGTTGAAGAGCGTCGTTGTCGGAGAATCGGTGGCGAGTGTTGGAAATGCCGCATTCAAAGAATGCACAGGGTTGACAAGGCTTGAAATGCTGACAAAAGTGCCGCCGAAATGTGGAAAAGATGTGTTTGTCGGAATGGATAAAACCGCGTGCGAGCTTGTTGTCCCGGCAGGATGTGTTGACGCTTATAAAGCAGCTGCCGAGTGGGGTGATTTCTCGAAAATCACTCCGGGTGAAAGCTCTGTCGGCGAGGTCGGCACGCAAGGCGTGACGGTGACTGCCGCCGGCGGCGAGATAGTCGTAGAAGGAGTTGCCGATGCGGTGGTTGAGGTCTACGGCATAGGCGGCTCGCTGCTTTTCAGCGGAAAGTCGCACCGCATCTCTGTGCCAGTGGACGGCATCTACGTGGTGCGCGTCAACGGCAAGCCGCATAAGGTGGTGATAAAGTAAGGTTGTGAAATAGTATAGCATTATGCGCTCTCCGGTTTGTGAGAAATCGGAGGGCGTTTTGTTGTAAAAAATCATCATAATCAAAAATTAGAGTAAATTTTTTAGACATAAATGTTTGGAATTTGGATATATTGTATAACTTTGTGGCACAGACCGAAACCAGGCTAACGGATTTTAGGGAGAGTCGGACAACGGGTGTGGATTCTCCGCTTTGTTCAGGAATTTAACGCCGACGCAAAGGGACGCGTTGTGACATATAGGCAATAGGCTGTGGAAACCAGACAAATGTCAGTCAAACATTGTGGATGGCAAAGCCGCATCGATTGGTGGAGCAGCGGATGTGAAGATGAGATAGAAACCTATAAAATAAAAGAGAATGAAAAGCAAATCAAAAGTGACAATGTTGGTGGTGGCAGTGCTGCTGTCACTGCTGTCGAGTGTAAATGTGCAGGCTTCCAAAACAGGCAAATGCGGAGACAACATCACATGGACTCTTGACGATATAGTCAAAATATGAAAAATTCTTTCAAAGGAACCAATTTCCTAATTAATATTTACAAACCTCTGGGTATGTTTCGGCTGCCCAGGCAAAAAACTAAAAAAATTATGAAACACAACAAACCAACCAGACAAGTAAGCATGCGTATGTTTCTCACGCTTGTGCTAATTATGATGTCGTCAGCATTTGCGATGGCGCAAGAAACGTATGGCATCAAGATTGCCGGAGAGTATATTACGGGCTACAACCGCTATGACCTCACCGAGATTAACGGAGTGAGCGGCAAGGTGTATTTCGACCCCAACACCAGAACCCTCACCCTCGACAACGCCACTATTGAGGCAGATGGCAGTAACGCCATCTTAAACCAAGACTGCGACTACCTGGTGATAGAGTTGATCGGCACTAACACCATTAATGTTACCAACTCGGCTGGTATATACCTGCAAAAGGAGACGTCAATCTTGGGTACCAGCGGTTCAAAACTCACCATAACGAGCAACAAAGGCGCCGTGCTTTTTGAAAACTCTCCTCTCGAGATCAACAACTGTTGGCTGGAGGTGGAAGGCAAATGGGGCATATCCGCAGGCAACAACGTGGCAGAAGAGGTGCTCAAAATCCGCAACTCTCACGTTGAAGCCAAGGGCACTTCGGGCTCCATCTGCGACATCTCCGGTCTGAAGCTTGATGGATGCCACATCGACATTCCGTCCAAGGCGGCGTATGACGCCGACAAGAAGGCGGTGGCATTGAACGGGGAAACCGTGAAAGAAAAAGTTGTGATTGAACCCAACAGTTATGGCATCAATATCGCCGACAAGCCGGTGACAACACTCAACTATAAAGACCTCACAAGCATCTACGGAGTGAGCGGCAGCGCCTCTTACGACCCCGAAACAAAAACCCTCACTCTCGACAACGCCACCATCGAAAGAAACTCTACCGACGGAACGGGCATTGTGAACAAGACTGTCTCCGACTTCACCGTCAAGCTGATTGGCAAGAACACCGTTACAGCCGACCTGGCAAGTATGGTGTTGAACCAGACGTCTACCATCACCGGCGACGGTTCGCTCTATCTCACGAGCAAGCGATTCTGCGGTCTCGACATGGAGAGCGCTTCCGTAACCATCGACAACACCAGTCTGTTTGTTAAGGGTGGCTATGGCATAGCAGGTTTTATTGGAGCAGAGAGCGAGGTGCTCACCGTGCGCAACTCTTACGTAGAGGCAGAAGGCAGCGGCAGCGGATCTATCACACTCATCAGCAACCTCATCCTCGACAACTGCGCCATCACACAGCCCGTCGGTGCGAAGTTTGACACCGACCAAAAGGCAGTAGTTTTGAATGGCGAGGTGTTTAAGTCCAAGGTGGTGATTGAGCCTGACAACAATAGCATCGGCACCATTACAGCCGACGTGCCCGCCTGCAAGCAAGGCATCTACAACCTTAACGGCGTAAAGCTGACCCAGCAGTGGGACGACCTGCCTGCCGGCATCTACATCGTAGACGGCGTGAAGCGCGTGAAGAACTGATACAGCAAACGAATAACTAAAAAATAACGGAGGGTGTGCATGGAAAAAAAGAATGCACACCCTCTAAATATTCCTCATGTGTGTCAAACTAAGAATAACCTCCACAAATTCTTCTACTGGTTGCACCTCGTATATAATACGGGTTATCATCAGCCGATGCGGTGGTTGAGGGCAATGCTACTTCAATTGGAGCAGTGGCGGTTAATGATGCCATGTGCTTCAGCGGCACCGCGTTGCGCATGCCACCGGTGTCACGGGGTAGGCGAGCCAACCCCGTGCTGACATATTAAACCGTACTTCGGCAGTTTATCAATGGCAATCCGGTGATGGAGGCAACCGCCGAAGGACGGTTGTATAATCATAGCCCCAGGTTGGCAAGCCTACCTGGGGTCAGGGTGCGGAAGAATAATCTACCGCCGAAGAGCGGTTGTATAAATCACGGAAAATATTTTAGCGAGAAAAGTTGAGTCAGCGGCATCGTAACCATCCGTGGGAAGCCGTCCGGCCACAAGTAGTGGCGAACCTCCGGCACGCATCCGTTTCGCTCCGCGTACCGGGTTGCGGAAAAGTTCCGTCGCTCCGCGACGATGTATGAGGCGATGGTTCTCGACGTTTCTACAACCGCACTTCGGCGGTAGTTGCGCATGCCACCGGTGTCACGGGGTAGGCGAGCCAACCCCGTGCTAACATATTAAACTGCTCTTCGGCAGTTTTTTCTCGGTGAATGTCGCCTTTCAACTACAAAGAATCCCGCGAGTAATCCTGTGGGATTCTTTTTCCATACACAAGTCGGCTTGTTTCGGATGGCTACACTGAAAGCGCGTCCGCGTTGCGGACATCGGATGTAGGATTGTTGCTTGACGGACTCTTGCCGGTTTTTGTGGCATCGCCGCGGAAAATCAAGAAGCCCCGGACCAATGTCCGAGGCTTCTTCGGCAACACGTTGCCGTTGTGTCGTTTTACGTCCATTCGATATATCACATACTTCTTTTCTGTCAACGACGTAGGGAAATTTAGACTAAATGATTAAGGTTGAAGTGTAATATATTTTCTTGTAAAAAAGTACAATCAATCTTATCAAAATAAGACCTTTAGGCCCTAAATCGTGATACAAATGTAATGTATAAAATTTGTTCTGCAAAATAAAAATTTTAAATTGCCCCCCCCATTAACTTTTAATGAAGGAAATACACAAACTTTAACGAAGCGATTGCATTTTCAGCGACCATTCAAAACCGTCTTTTGTATCTTTAACATCGAAACCGATTGCGGCGAGACGGTCGCGAATAAGGTCGGACGTAGCCCAGTCCTTTTTCACTTTCGACTCCTTTCGGATTTCGAGCAAAAGGTCGACAGCCTTTTCAAACGGTTCGAGAGCCTGAGCGTCGTCGCCAGCCACGATTTCAGTGCGTATGCCGAGGATATCGATGAGGAACGTCTGGAACAAGTCCTTCAGCTCGTCGATATCGTCCTTTGTCAGTGTCGCCTTTCCGTCGTTCACCTGGTTGATTATCTTGCAGGCATCGAAAAGCTCGGCGATAACGATAGGCGTGTTCAGGTCGTCGTTGATGGCATCGTAGCATTTCTTGCGGAATCCCTTCACGTCGACCGAAGACGAGTCGGCAGGCTTCAGCTCCTGGAGTCTGCGGTAGCCGTCAACGATTCGGTCGTAAGCCTTCTCGGCGGCTTTCAGCGCGTCGTTGGAGAAGTCGACCGTGCCACGGTAGTGTGCTTGCAGGATGAAGAAGCGTATTGTCATCGGCGAGTAAGCCTGTTCGAGCAGAGGATGCGACCCATTGAAAAATTCCTCGAGCGTAATGAAGTTTCCGAGCGATTTGCCCATCTTCTGCCCGTTGATTGTAATCATGTTGTTGTGCATCCAATAGCGCACCGTCTCATGGCCGTTGTGAGCCACCGACTGTGCGATTTCGCACTCATGGTGAGGGAACATAAGATCCATTCCACCGCCGTGGATGTCGAACGTTTCGCCCAGATATTTCTGCCCCATCGTAGAGCATTCAAGATGCCATCCTGGGAATCCGTCGCTCCATGGCGAAGGCCATCGCATGATGTGTTCAGGCGACGCTTTCTTCCACAGCGCGAAGTCGACCGGGTTGTGCTTCTCCGACTGTCCGTCGAGCGCACGCGTCGTGTTGAGCAACTCGTCGATGTTTCGTCCCGACAGTTTGCCGTAGTGGAAGTCCTTGCTGTACTTCACCACGTCGAAATATACAGAACCGTTGCTTTCGTAGGCATATCCAGCCTTTAGAATCTCCTTGATATACTCGATTTGCTCAAGAATGTGTCCGGAAGCGTGAGGCTCGATGCTTGGCGGCAGCACGTTGAGCGCCTCCATAGCCTTGTGGTAGCGGTTTGTGTAGTATTGCGCCACTTCCATCGGCTCCAGCTGCTCCAAGCGTGCTTTTTTCTCAATTTTGTCCTCTCCCTCGTCGGCGTCGTGCTCCAGGTGCCCCACGTCGGTGATGTTTCGCACGTAGCGCACCCGGTATCCCAGGTGGCGCAGGTAGCGGAACAGCACATCGAAAGTGATGGCAGGGCGAGTGTGTCCGAGGTGCGGATCGCCGTAGACAGTAGGACCGCACACATACATACCGACATTAGGCTCGTGCAGCGGCACGAATTGTTCCTTTTTTCGGGAGAGCGTGTTATATATGAATAACGGATTCTCCATCGTATCTGAAAATTAATATGTTATGCTTTGCCAACCGGCATTCCAGCTTCAGGCTGTTTAGGCTTGATGGTGCCGAAGTTGGCCTCGTATTTGCGGATGTTGTCCTGGAGCGCCATCAGCAAAGTCTTGGCGTTTTCCGGAGTCATGATGATTCGGCTCTGCACGCGGGCTTGTGGAGCGTTTGGCACCACGCTGATGAAGTCCATAAAGAACTCATTTACAGAGTGGGTGATGATAGCCAAGTTGGCATATTTACCAGACGCCATTTCCGGAGTCAATTCAATCTTTATTTCTCTTTGGTCGTTTTTCTCATTCATAATTTTAAAATGTTTAGAAGATTATTATGTGCGAAGTTACTAATTTCCCGTAAACTCGCCAAATTTTTTTCGTCGTCGACATTTAGAGAGCGAGCGGGTCGGGAGTACCAACTGTTTAGGCACTGTGTCTTGGAAACCTATTATTTTTGTTATTAAACATATAAAAGTCACGAAAGAAAATAAATGGTTTCTTATGGATGTATTTGTATCTTTTATCATACTTGCAACTATTGTTGCTGTATCATTCGCCTTGACTAAGTGCTTACTTGCTCTTGCTCGGTATCTTGACCGGCATTAGTATTTATCACAATTTAGGCGTTTTTGTTGACGCATTTGGTCAGTGAATTGTTTGTAATCTGGGAATCCACTATTGCCTGGATATACGCCGTAATACACAAAGGCAATTGTATCGTTGAATAATATATATGAATTGCTTTGCCGATAGCTATCAGTTATTGCTATATCTTTCGACCTATATATTTCATACACAGATTTAGTATAGCCATATCGCCTAAACAATAGAGAGATTGATCGTCTGTCACAGGAGTTGACACCTTGAACATTCGCTGCATGCATATAAGCATCCAGAACATCCAGTTTGTGACGCGATATCCCTGCCACGGTTTTGCCTTTTTGCCATTGGGCATTAATCTCTTTTTGATGTATCCATTTGCCTCCTGATTTTATGGAAAGAGTCAATATCTTTCCGTTGACATTGGTGTAGTCAATTCCCCCATCATTTCCAACATAATCTTCAATTAGTTCAACCAAACATTTCATTTCTTCAGCATGTTTGTAGTAATTGTCAGCCATTGCTTGAGCGGTAGGTGGTTCGCCGGAAGAAGGTAAAAATAAGAACGTAAGTGGTATGACAAAGATGTTGAACAGATGGATTCCAAAGATGAATTTATTATAAACGTTCTTTGTTTTGACTAACTTTATTAGGGAGACAAACAAGGAGACAAGCAGGCAAGCGGCAATTGGTATAGTTATAGGAAATAGCCAAAAAAGCCCTACGGCACTTTCGCTGAGACAGTCAGTCAAAGTCGCTTTGTCTTCACAAGTCCATAATACACAAACAACAAGCACAGATATTGAAATTAACAATATCAGTTCAACAATGCGTAATATGATGCCGAATAACCGCATATTATTGTTATTTTTTGATTTTATCAAACATGCAATTGCCAAAGCAGAACCCTGACACAAGAACAAATAGACAAGGGATAATTGGCCAAAGAAAAATTTCATTTGATTCGAGGTCTGTTTTATATGACAGTTCGTCCATTGTCATTATAAGAAACATCGCCATTGTCCAAACATCAACCATAATACATAATATGCGGAATAAGACAATGGTTAGTTTGTGGGGTTTGGAGGCACTGCTACAATCTGTCTTCTTGTAAAAAACTTTCTTAAGAGACCATATACAAAGAAAAATGGCAAACGAGAAAGGAATTTCCAGATAGAATAATTCGAAGACTAACGACCTATCGGGATGACCATTAAGCAAATTAAACATACCAATTACAACGAATATGGTCAACATAAGAATGTCGAAAAATGCGAATGCCGCTTTTAAAAGATATTTCATATTGTTATTCCTTAAAAAGTTATTCACAAATATCTAATCTATCCAGACTATCTGAGGCTTCATATAAAAAGTTGTCAAGCAGTAGATACTTTCTGCCGTCGTTTAAAAATATGGAGAATGATATTCCGTTTTCTGCGAACAATGTGATTTGGAATCTGGTGTCAAAAAGTACATTTTTATTAGAAGGCACATAAGAATTCAATGATTTTAAAAGCGTTTCAATAGATTTGGCATTTAAATATTCAACCTTCTTCAAATCATCGCAAGTGTATTCAAATTCTTCAGGTGAGATGTCGGATGAGAAAAATATATCAGAAGGGATACAGCTGATTCTTGCGTTGCGGAATTTCATATTCTGTAGATCAGACAAATGCTCAACTTTTTTATTCTCAAAATCAGAAAATGAGAATGCATAATCTTGCAATGTCGGGTCGGGACAATATACAAAAGGAGGAATTGTCAGGCCTTTTTCTCCACCGAACACTGTCGCTTCAATCAGATCATTTCTAATCAGCATAATTTTGTAGGAAACTTTTAAATTAGAGAAATCCAGATCGCTGTTCTTTTCAAGTCCCATGATTCGTTCTTTGACAAAATCCACACTGTCTACTGACACACTCTGTTTTATTGCCTTTTTTACGTTGAACTTATTGTCAAACGAAAAGACTGTCACACTGTCGTTAGGTTCTGGAGCAATGCACGAAATCACAATCCTGTCTATCGGTCGTGAGGAGATAATCGCATTGCAACAGATTGTCAATATTATTGTAGTCAATAAAATTTTTCTCATTTCATTTTCCTTTTATATATAATTTCAGGAGAGCTTATCATTCCCTCTGTCGGATTCCACCTAATAGTATTATTGCTTGGATCAAATTGATTTTTGCCTTCTGTTATAAAAATAATTTCCGGCCGTTGCTCTAATTTTGCAAAGATACCACCAATATTATGTTTGTTTAGAATTTTTATCGCTGTAGAGAATTGCTGTTTGAATTCTGAGGGCACTCCTTTTGCAAAACGTATTTTCTTCCCATCCAAATCCACGTTGCATACCGGGTTGTTTGCGCAGTGGGCGTAGGGGGAGAGGGAGCGGGTCGGGCTACCAACCGTTCTGGCACTGTGTCTTGGAAACCTATTCTTCATATAAGCAAAGATTGTTATAAGCATACAGATATGGGACGTCAAAACATTCTGAAATTTTGAACTGGGTATATATTTGCACAACTGATTCTTTTGCAATTGAAATTTTCTTTTTTATAGAAGGCTCTTTTTTGACTTTTTGTACCACGTTATATGAGAAGGACTCTCCTGGCTTCAAAAGCTTCAAGAATGTCTGACCAAGTATTTTTTCCGAATATTCGCCATCAGACCAAAGAAAGAATAGGCGAGGGCGTCCTGCACGAAAGAAATTTTTAATCTGTGTTTCCTCTGCGTAGTCCATAACGTTGTCGTTTTTGTTTATCCATGTAAGATAATTCTCAGCTGAATTATTTGTAATCACAAGATTCCAAACATACGTTTTCTCGGTGCCATAATAATGGTAATACTCATAGTTGTATTCTTTTATGGATATATTGTTATCTTGCGCAAAAGACAATGAAGAACCTATGAATATAAATAATATTAAGATTGTTTTTCTCATTGTTTTTCGTTTATTATAGTTTCTTTTTTAGCTTTTAATATCTTATTAACAAGGTTGGTATTTGAATCTTTTCAATATCAATTCTTTTGAAGGGAATAAGGCTCAATAACTTGTCTTACCAGTCATAACTTGTCTGACCATTAAATAATAATCATCATAATCAATTAATACAATCCGGTCAATGTGGACAGATTTTTTTATGAGTTTATATCGATTGAAAACATCTGGTTCAAACTCAAAATCTTTATCATGAGACAATATCTGCTCTAAGGTACGAAGGTTTTCATTGTATACCCATAAACTCATCAAACCGAATACTATTTCTTCACAGTCATTGGCTGTGCCATCAAATGTGACAAAATTTCCATATTTAATACAATATGCCCTAACCATTTCCGGCAGATGATTCTTAATAAAATTATAAAAGCATAAATCAGAATCTTTATTTATAGGTCGTATGGTCAGAATGCATTCTCTGGTTGAATTGTTAATGAGTATATGTATTCTAACATGTTTCTTTTCATTATAAAATGAATTTGTAATAGAATCTCCATACAATTCTGTCATCACATTTAAAAATCTTGATGTGGTTGTCAAATTGATTCCGTTTGCGAGACATTTAAATGCACGTTCTGAGTCACGATAATTTAATTTGTTTTCAAGGTTTTTTGCCCTATAAACATCAATTTTCAAAGACTCAGACATACACCATGTTGGAAAGAGTGCATACAAAACTATTATCAACAAAACTTTTTTCATTTTATTATGTTCAGGAATTTATCAATCATTTTGGAAGTACTGGTAACTGGAACGGTATAATTCCCGGCGATTCCTTTCATATTATTGTTTTTTTGCTTTTATAATTATTATGTCTTTATTTAGCGCAGCTTTCTTCTGATATTCTATCCTGGTAAAGAAAGAAGTCTTACCTGTGCTGTATTTCACAGGATATTCCGATGACAACGAAGCGTGATAGTCGGCTATATAGACGGGGCTCTTCACAACAGCAGAGGATACACAGGCTATTGACCCATCGGTTAGATAATAAACAATATCTGAAAATTCGTCTGAATAGACCAATATATATTGGTTGTACAGCTCCATATATTCCGATGTCTTAATGAATTTTTTGGAATGTATTTCATAGAATCCCATTGTGTATTCAGAGGCATAATCTGCGTAATTATAGAATCTGTTGACAAAGGTTTCACAATCTATATTTTCCGATAGCCTGTTCAGAAAAAAGAAGTCAGAAATGGCTGCCATATAATATGGTCGCTGATTTTTATTCTGAGGAGAGATTCTCAAAATATAGTAATAGTGTTCTCCTTCCTCCAATTTACGGAAATGAGCGCCCTTGAAATTTATATAGCCGCTTGACTGCAGCGTTAAGAACAGGATTGTCATCAAAATCAGTTTTTTCATATTAGGAAGCGTCTTAAATGCTACAAATTTTACTGTTGTTCTTTGCTTTTTTTGTATGGTTTAACCACTTTGTAATATGCATAAGGTGTTGGAAAAAGGATGTTATGTAGATTTGCATCGCTACGATAGTCCGGTACTTTTACATAGTCACAAGTGCGGGTGTCGATAAATGACTGGTTGTACATTTTCCCTTGTACAAGATACAATTTATAATAATCTGGATTTTCATTCAATTTGTATTTCCCAAGGAAAGAGTCCGTCCGTCCTTCAATTTTTTTACCACTGGCAATAGGCATGGCGTCTTTGTAGAGTTTCATCGCTTCTTCAAACTCCGATTCAGAAAGGAACATTTCCATATCAACGTAGTTCTCGGCCAGAACAAAGCACCCGTCTGTTTTGAATAGGTCGTTATAGTTGTGGATATTCGAAGCGATGGAGTCTTCTGCAATGAACAGGTATCCACCATCTACAACGATAAGCGAAGGATTGCCTATCTCTACAACGCCGCAATAATAACACGGTCTGCTCCCATCCGAAAGATATGTCGGACATGGCTCAATACCTTCTACATTTCCTGTCGGAACAACCAGAAATGAGAAAAGGAGCAATAGGATGCAATTAATCCCTCCAGTCATGTTCTGTTTCAATACGTTTGCCTGCATCTTTGTTAGTATTTGAATTGTTTATAATGCTTTCGACTTGTTCTGGAGTAACAATTGGCATCACAGCATCTCTGTTTGGATCCATTATTGTTCCATCCAAATCCACGTTGCATGCCGGGTTGTTTGCGCAGTAGGGGGGAGAGGGATGGGTAGGACAGAGCGAGCGGGTCGGGCGTGGTGAAGCGCACATAGCTCATTGGCGCCTCCGCCGCAACCATAGGCAGGGCAAGCAGAAACAGGGATATGCCGACAAAATGCTTCATCTCGATGGTAATAGGTTTGTTGATAGCAAAGTAAACGAAAAAAAGCCATAAATGCAATAGCAAATTCTGTAATTATGCAAACTTCTCTGATTTTTTATAGAAGTGTCATTTCTTCAATACCGAATCGCTGAAAAGGATGACAAATAATAGGATTGCTCGTTCCATTGTAACTTCTATTTTGTTTTAGATTTTAAATGAATGAAAATCAAGCTGTCTTCCAACAGGCAAATACGGTTTGGCTTAAATAGAAACATTGAGACGATAGTGACCTTTAAGCCAAGGCGCTTTTATGAAGTTGCTTCGTATAAGGTCTGCTCAGATCAGAATCCTCTCAAATGTCGGTATTTTTTCAGGTACAAATGCTCATTGTCTTTGTATATGGCCCTGATTCTGACTTTCGACGGAGCAATATTAATAAATCTGACAGGACCGTCGTCTCCTCCAACTTCATCCCACGTTACGGTTCTGTATGTTATTTGCCATTCATTGTTGTCATTCAATTCACAAATCCAAGCAGGTTTGATAAACTTGAAGATAACAGGATGACGTACTTCAAAATGAAATAACCAGTAGTTACATCTGTCCGCTATTTTAAAGCGGCCATAGGTTCTCTGTGTGGGAATCAAGAACTCTTTTATGAACTCATTTATGCACACTCTCATTTTTTGTTCGTCATTCGAATTAAATCCAGTGGGAGTGAAAAAGAAATGGGCTCCATTCTGCTCCAGAACAATCAGAGGCTCCATGTCATATCTGGATCGATCCAATTCACCATAGCCGGAGTATTCGCTTATCTGCAACAATAAAACGGAATCGACTCTCATTATCTCAATGGCATAATCCTTAAACATCTTCCGTTCAAAATTCCATCTTTTTATTACCTTATCGACAGAAAAACCGTCTTTGTAAATCCACCATTTTATTATTTCGGGTTCTTGTACGGATACAAACTCCAAAATCTTCTGAAAAGATGGAGAATTCGTTTCATATACAGTATACGATTCCAAACCTCCGGGCAGCGCGTTTCGTCCCAATTGTCCAAACACGGATAGCGAAGATAAAAGCAATACGATTATAAATAGTAATGATTTCATATTATTGTTTTTTAAAAGGTGCGGTTACTGTAATCTCGTTAAGGACTCCAACTCTATCGATAGCTATTGGAACATAATCCATTTTGTCTCCACGCTTTATGAAAATGTTCATAGAGAAAGAAGGAAACAATTGGAGATATTTTTTAAGAACTATATCATCTCCATCGGATATGATTGATGTCGCGTCAGCGCCAGGGTGGCTATGGTTTGCAATGTAGACATTCTGTCCATTGTCCAATAGTTCTTTTGTGCAATAATCGAGAGTAATGTTTTTATCTTCGATATACGAAGTGCCAACAACTCCTCTCTGAATTCCATTTTGCTCGTACAACACATTTGACCATTCCACATTCGTATTTTTTGCGACGAACTCAAAAAAAGTTGTCGCTTCTGTGGCATTGGAGTAAAACAACGAGACATTCTCTCCTTGGACAATCAAATTTGATTGTGTTTTTAAAAAATCTTTGCTCACAACAATACTTGAGCGAGTCCCTTTGCCGTCTATTTGATTTGTACCATATATTCTGTCATATTTATCTGCAGTTGAATTCAAAAATTGCAGTTTCCCATTAGGAAATATTTCAAAATCATTCTTCCCATCCAAGTCCACGTTGCATACCGGGTTGTTTGCGCAGTAGGCGTAGGGGGAGACGGATGGATAGGAGAGAGCGAGCGGGTCGGGCGTGGTGAAGCGCACGAGCAGAGGGTCGTAAAATCGGGCCTCGTTGTCATACCAATCTATGCTCTCGAACTGCTCGAATTCCTTGCCCACGTGCATGCGGCGCGTGGCTGGGATGCTGTTGGGCGCCTTGTAGACGGGCAGCCCGGAGGCGTAGTAGCAAACAGCCTGCTCCACCGTACCGGCGCTGTCGGTTACAGCCACGATGCTGCCGAGGGAGTTACGCACGTAGCGGTGGCTGTGCCAGCGTCCGTTGTCGTCCTTGGAGAAGAATCCGCCGCTCCACTCCAGGCGGCGAGTCCTGCCGCCGATGCGCAGCACGTCGCCGTAGTATTCGCGGAGGGTGGATCGCGCCCGCTTCTGCTCGCGCACCACCGTGTCGCCGTTCTCAACGCGAGTCACCGTCGTGACGTAATAGCTTGTCTCCGTCTCGCGCTCCTTCACGCCGTCGGCGTTGTAGCTCAGGCTCAGTGTGTTGCCGTTGTCCATCGTGAAGCGTATCGGCAGGTGACGGTCGTTGTAGAGAATTGATGCGATGCGGCGTGTGCGGTCGGCTGTTATGCGCCCGCACTGGTCGTAGGCAATAGGACGGTCGTATTCACCCTCTGCAAACCGCGGCGCATATACCGCCATCGCTGGCGACGATGAGTCGACGATGCGGCTCACGCGGTTGCCCTCGTATTCGATTGCAGCCTCTTGCACCGCCGGATATCCGCGGTTTATCATCGTGACATTGCCGTTGAGGTCGTAGTCGAACGTCTCGGAGAAAAGTTCCGTGAACGGCGACAGGTTGCTCTCCCCGCATATCGCCGCCGTCAGGAAGCGTCGGTCGCCGTAGTCGTACTCCATGCGCTGGACGAACTTCTCTCCGCCGTAGGCAACGCTTGTGGTTTTTTCCGCCACCAAGCCATTGGCGGCGAAGGAGAGCGTCTCGCTGTAGCTGTTGTTGGCGATGGCAGTGACTCGCCCCTCCGCATCGAGCGTGTAGCCGGTCGCACCGTCGCTGCCGCCGCTCCGTCTCACAAGTCTGCCGGCGGCGTCATAGTCGTGGTAGACCCGCTCCCATTTTCCGCCGTCCACCCGGATTCCCTCCGCATATAGCTGCCCACCGTCCTGCATGTATGAGAAACAGCGGTCGATGGTCACCTCGTCGGGATTCGTCTGAAACTCGCCTTGCGGCAGCGACAGCACGGTGCGGCAGCGCGTTGGACGCCCGATGAAATTGCAGTCGGTGAACGTGCTTTTGATGAATTCCGCCGAGTACTGCCTGCGGCACCGGGCGCGCTCGCGTCCGCGGCGGTCGTAGAGCCACACCGTGAACTCCGGGAACCCCATGCCGCCCATCACGGCGCAACCCGTGGGCTTGCCCAGGCGCGACGGCGCGCGCTCAAAGGCGTATTCCGCGTCCGACGGCAGAGTCCAGTCGGAAGTCCAGAAGTCGTATGAGTCGTAGTACCAAGCATTTGTGAAGTTGTAGTCGCGGTCGGGCGCATTCTCGAGACGGTAGCACATGTGCATATCCTTGTCGACCGTGGCGTCGAACACCGCCGAGATTTCCGACTGTGCATACTTCCGTTCCAGCTCCTCCCGCGTCCACGGCAGTTGTGAAATTCTAGCCGTCACGCCCGCCACGGCAAGCCTCTTGTCGCTGTCGTAGGCATAGAAACGCCACTGCCCGCGGCTGCGCAGACAGCCGTCCTGCTCGAGCGCCAGCCGACCGAGCCGGTCGTAGACATAATATGTCGGCGCCACGCCGGGCACACGGCTCATCGTCACCCTGTTGCGTCCGTCGTATCGCCACTCCGAGCAGTATTGCTCCACCGTAGTTGAGTTGCACACGCCGTCGGCCGTCAGCCTCCGTGCCCCCTCGGGCGACACCGTGAACCTCAGCCTTCCGCACTCGTCGTAGACCCAGAAAGTCCAAGCGTCGTCTTCAAGCTCCGCAACCTTGCGTCCGTCAAAATCAGTGAAAACCGAGCGCGAATAAGCACTCGTCTCGTCGGTCTCAATCGTGAACCTCAGCGTCCCCTCCTTGTAGTATCCCTGGCGCACCAGCCGCCCTTCACCGTCAACATCAAAAATCGGAACTGTCTCGTCGAAGCAGACCCCATGCTCCATGATACGGGGCTTCGATGCCCCCGGGCGCGTCATCGACACCGGTCTGCCTTCCTCCGACAACTCGTATTTAAAAGCCGTCAGCGGGCTGTCGCATCCGTAGAACGCCTTGGCCTCTCCGATCAGCGATGCCGGCGCCACAAACGCCCCTCCGCTGTGCGTGCCCACCGGCAGCCACCGCTCCGCCATCTTGTCGCCGTGGCCGTAGACCGTCAGCTCCGCCACGTCCTCGAAATCGCCGCCCGCACCCACGCGTACAGTCTCCACCGGGCGTCCCAGCCCGTCGAAGAAAGTTGTGACGACACGCGCCATATCGAAGTATGCCGCCGGCTCGCTGCGCGACGGCGAGTAAGGTTCAATCACGCGCACATAGCTCATCGGCGCCTCCGCCGCAACCATAGGCAGGGCAAGCAGAAACAGTGATATGCCGACAAAATGCTTCATCTCGATGGTAATAGGTTTGTTGATAGCAAAGTAAACGAAAAAAAGCCATAAATGCAATAGCAAATTCTGTAATTATGCAAACTTCTCCGATTTTTTATAGAAGTGTCATTTCTTCAATACCGAATCGCTGAAAAGAATAGAGTTTTCACATAAAACGGTGACGATGAACACACCGCAGGTTTCTCCTCCGATGTCGCAGAGCAGAGGAAAATCGGCATCTTTGTAGAATCGAATAGTTTTACCAGCCGCGTTTGTTATAAACACATTGGCCTTACTTGGAATTTCGGAGCATGCAATTAAGAATTTGCCATCTGTTATTTTAGGTTTTATTGAGAACTCCATGGATGAGAAGCCGTTTGTTGCCTGAATTCTCCGTATTGCTGTGGATTTGTGCCGTTTTCCAAGGGCTCTCATCAAAGTTTCCGCTTCCTCCTTTTCTTCTTGAGACGGGAAACGCATTGGTTGCTCTGATGCGGGAATGAATGTTGCAGACTGCCTGAAGTCAACTTCGGCGAGATGGTTGTAAATGTGAGTTGCCTGCATTTCAACGATGGGCAATGGGTGGTTGGCTGACAACCATAGCCAATGCTCGTCTACAAATGTTACAGAATCTGTCATTGCCATAGCTGCAATTTCGGCATCTGTCAAGATGCAATCTTGCGAACTGTTGTGCTGGCATTGGGGGTCAATCAGAATGCCGCCGGTCCGCACTATGTGCAGGCGGACAATGTTTTTAATGGAGTCGCCGTCAGGCAAGGCTATCAACCCCCAACTGTCGGCCTTAATGCTGGAGACACCTGCGATTCGCAGGAAATCAGAATTGTTAAGAGTCCCGGACGCGTAAAAATGAGAAGAAATGCTGTCGCCGACGACAAACGGAAATTTCAAAACTTTTTCTGGCTTGGCGAACGAGATTTGTTGATTGCTGTTGAAAAACTGCGCCTTCTCATACCCGTCCTGTGTCGAAGAGAATAGAGCGCTTCCGAATTTGTTTATGACAAGACTTGAGGAATCATTCTGGGTAAAGGAATAAACATTTGAATGCTCTCCAGGGAGAATGTTGGAAAAATCCCAAACGAGCAATGAGTCGCTGCCATATTCGGTGTGGCGGATGTCGGCGTCGAAGCATACCGCTTTTGTCGGATATGACATAGGCGAATGTACGGAACGTGACAGGAACGGCGTTTCGGACAACATAGACGTTGTAAGCGCAGTTGCCAATAATATGCACATCGTTTTTCTCATTTCAACCGATATTTGTATTCAAATTTTTTGATAAAAAATTCATTGAAATCTTTAATGCCATCAAGGCGTCCGAACTTGTCGTATGAATAGAACGTTGAGGTCCCGTCGCAGTCGGTCTTTTCGGCTATGCCCGTCAGCCAATGATACTTTAGAGTGGTGATTTTCGCCTCGGGCAGATTCTTGCGGATGGAGTTGAAAAGGGATGTCAGCGACTTGTCGTCGTAAATCAACGATATGCCACCGCGACTGAATCCTGCAGATTCCGCTATTCTGGAGAGAGTGGCAAAGTCTGTATTCATGGCTTCAACGATAGGATATTTCCCATTATATCCCCATAAGTATGAAGCGAGTACAATTCCATTGTAGCTTATTTGCGCTATATTGCCGTTGCTTTCATACAAATACTCATACTCTGGAATATTGATGAAGTTTTTCAAATCCTCGTTGATATGTGCAGATTTGCCTAATTCGTATTTAGGAACGACATCAGCTCCCGACTCTCCGACAAACGAGCGCACCAGGCGTCCTGCTTCGTCATATTCCATTCGTCTGGCGGCAGTTATCTTGCCGTCGCAGACGGTAACCTCGGAGTCAATTATGGCATATTGCGGATTTAGATAAGTGTAGAAAGTCTCTTGTCTGCGCCCTTTTGAGTCAAAAGTCCAATCCGATTTCTTCTGTCGACAGGAATTGCTGTCGTCGGAGAACGACGTTGAGAAATACGAGCATCCGTACTCTTGCTTAGAGACAGAGTCCCATTCGGATGTGGAGGATACGTTTGTTTTAACGAGCCTTTTGACAAACGGAATCAATTTGTATTCACTCACGGTATAATCGGCAATTAAATCCTCAGGTTCCTTAAGCATCAGATTTGAGAAATCGCTGATTTTTACGAAATCTCCCGTGAAATTTCCGCCGTCGCCTTCCACAACCTCGTATTTATAGTCGTATCGCTTCTGCTGATTGTTGCCGATTGTGTTGAATACAGTCTTGCAGACCAAATCTCCTCTTTTATGGGCAAAAGAAGTGTATATGCGGTTGTTGGTCGAGCCGCAGTTGAAGAAAGCCATGTCAAGATGGTCCGGGCAGTCGATATATGTTGAAAAATCGTATTGGGTGATAATCGTATCGTCATTGTGTTCATCGGTCTCAAACACGCGGGAGTATAATATGTCTGCAGTGCCTGTGGCGGTTGTCGGCAAGCCATAAGACGAAGTGCCGTATACGGTTTCCAAATCATCACCCATTCCGCCGTCGACGTGCCCGCCCATAATAAAGTGGTAGGCATATTCCGGTTCAAATGGCACCACGCCGCTCGACGTGTTGTCTTTTGTATAATCCGTGGCATATTTGTAAGTCTTCCGGATCTTGGCGTTTGTCACATCGTCGGTGCAAGATGTTATGCTTCTAATCCTCAGTCCGCCCCAAAGCTTTGTCGGGGAAATCGTTGTGGCGGTTATGTCGTTGAAATTGATTTTGACTATGCCAAAATCGCCTTCGCTATTATCTCTTTCGAAATAATTTCTCAGAACGTCGAGGCTTATGTTGCGTGGATTGCAGAGACGAATCCTATATTGCCCCGGCTGGGAGATTGATATTATTTGTTTCCTTGCGCTGTTTTCCGAATCAATGAAAACGGTCGCTATAACCTCGTTCTTTCCATTGTATATTTTTACTGAAGGATAGTCGTTTGAATAAGCGGTTGAGTGGCTGTGGTTGTAATCCTTCCATCCGTCATCTCCTTGCAGGTAGCCCATACCCTTGAACATTTCGAAGTAGTTTGACACGTCCACATAGATATTTGTCGGGCTGCTTACGGTTATTGCAGCCTCCAGAACTTCGCCATGTTTGCGTCCGCACAGGGTGTAGTTGTGGGGAGTTGTGGTGGTGATTGTTTTTTCTTCATTCTTTTTGGCGTTTACATACGCATAGTCGTGCGGCTCCCATTCGAAAGCCGTATGTCCACCAGTCGGATAAGTTATCTTGTTCAGAATTCCTATGGCGGCATACGCAGCATTCGGCTCTCTGTCGCCATAAGGGTAGCTTCCAAGTTGATGCTCAAACTGTTTGGTAAGCAGCGATGCGTTGTTGCAGCCGTTGTAATATCCCCAATGGTCTTGTGACTTGGAATAATTATTTGGCACAGAGCCTTTTTCATAATCAAATGAAAACAATGTCTGCTTGTTTTTGCCGTCAGCCGACACTTCCGAAATTTTATTGAGCAGTCCGCCGCGTTTGCCCCGGAATGGACTCTCCGACTGTTCAAACACGAAATTCTTCACCGGAGTGCATTCGGAATCGTTTCTGAATATTGTGATTTTCGACAGCCTGTCGTACTGCGAAGTTTTAGTGTCGACATCCACGGTTGTTGTCTCATAAGAGAACTCCACAATCTCCGAACTGGAGACAATCCGCTTCAGCAGTTTGGGATAGTAGTCGATGTATGAGTCGGCGCCGGTGTAGCCCTGCACAAGTTCTTTGATATAATCGGAATTGAAACAGTCCTCATATCTATATGTGCCGCCAACCCGATAGATGCGTTCGCCCATATTCTGGTATTCAAACATAATCGAGTCGCCTTGCAAAGACTTTATTTTGGTCAGATGCCATGCGGAAATGAAGCGGTATTTATCTTTCTGCATATCCGCGTTTTGCAGCATCCGATAATAGTACAGGTAAGAATATTCGCTATATTCCGTAGCTTCAAAATAATAGCGAGTGCCCTTGTCGTCGACAATCTCATAACGGCCGGGGTAGCTGCTGTTCAAAGTCCTGCCATTTTCAAAATGGAGATAAGACGGCGACTGCAAGACCATCTGCCGGTTGTCGTCGTATATGAAAGTGCCGGTCATCCCCATTCCCGCTATCTGCAGCACATCGTTGGCAACGTCAAGACGGTTTTCCTCGTATGGCTGGCAATAGCGAGAAATGTATTTGACATAGTCGGAGTTTGCCACAGCATAGTCATATTCCTTAGGCTTGTTGCATACGTAGTTTCTGAGTTTTTTACCGTCAGATGTAATATTGAACAGACCTCGCATCATCCCGTCCTCCGCGAGCATCTCGTCAGGCAGACCGTTGACCGTGCGCGATATCGTGGCTCCGGCGAGCAGCGTCCATCCCAGACCTACAATTCCCGCTTTCTCGTTCACCTTGATGCCGCCTCCGTGGTAACCTATGGAAATCGGCACAGACAGAGATCCGTGGCTCACCTCGTAAATCGGCAGGTTGATGTCGGGTTGCCCGGATGCGAGCGAGGCTCCGAAATCAATGTATCTGTTCAGCGACTCCACCTCTGGCGACGGTGGCAGCACGGAGAAGTTGTGTGGCGCATACTTCAGATTGTCGGCTGCCGCCGACAGGATTGATGCGATAGATAATGTTATGACCATCAAATATTTCATAGATACGAATGTTTTATGGTTGTTGTATCAATGCAACTTTTACAATGTTTCCGTCATATTGCCTGTATTCAACGAATTCAGCTTCCATTTTGCGTTCATTTAATTTGATGCCGACTTCTTTTGCCCAGGAATTGGAAATCTCAATGGGATGTATTAGAAAAATTGTGTGGATATCTAAATTGAAATATGGCTCAAGATTCAGAGTCCTGACCAGGTCGCGTATGTTTCGATTTATTTTTATCAGTTCGAAACTTTCAATGACACTATTCCAAATTGTGTATGGATATCCTGGCACTGGGATGTCTCGAATATATTCCAACGTATCTTTTTGGGCGTGAATCGACACAGTGCTTGGCACGTCGTCATCGAACGTAAGAGAATGGCCTTTTTTCATGAAACGCATTCTTATTTGTCCTCTTGAGAGCTTTTTCAATTCATCCGGGAATACTGCTGGATTGTCAGTGACGGCGACCAATGTGTCGTTCGACAGCAGCACCTTGAATACCCGGCTCTCGATAGCCCGAACTGTATCTCCATTAATGTCTTTGGGGAAAAGCCTTGTTCCACGGAAAAACACATCTTTATAGAGGATAATAGAATCGGTTTCCGCATTGGGCGTGGAGGCGTTGGCCAATGGAGATAGGCTGAAAAGGATGACAAATAATAGGATTGCTCGTTCCATTGTAACTTCTATTTTGTTTTAGATTTTAAATGAATGAAAATCAAGCTGTCTTCCGTAAGGCAAATACGGTTCGGCTTAAATAGAAACATTGAGTCAATTGGATGCATTATGCCAAGACTCCTGCAAGCAATATCTTCTTTGACCACAGAAATATGGCTTTTAAAAACAGATGTCGTTACAGAATCGGTCGCATTCGGCACAATTACAATATATGTAAACGACTCTTTTGGTTTGATTCTTTTGACGAATGTCGATCCGACAGCAATTCCTGTAAATCCGTTACTCCATGCTTCTGCAACACAAGAATAGCTTTCCCCGACTCTCCGATTGAAGAAGATGTCACTTTGCCTATCTTGAGACAACACCAACATACTATCAAGTTGATTGATCCAAGTCACATAGTTTTGATTGGAATTATTTGTAATTTCATAGTTCCATACACAAGAGTAAGAGCCTGAGGGTCTATTGATAGGACCATGTGGAACGATATAGCGATAACAAGTCTCTTCATAAGAAATGTCATTGTTTTTTGCTTGTATACAAAAAACAATTATAGCAGATAAAAACAGAATTTTAGTTTTCATTGTCATTCTTACGGGATTTATATTTCATAATCAAATTAGCGTTGGAATTGAGATTAATTTCCAGTAAAGCTGACTACAGAAATTTTGCTTGCAACATAATCTCCATAGGATAACAGGTGGCAATTAATGTCTTGATGTTGCATTTGTGTCCATGAGAACAATTCTGTCATTGCTGATTTCGATAAAAATCCAGAACGTGTAATCAGTAACATTTATTTTTGATTGCCAAAAAGGATCGAATTTTAGGAATAATTGCGAGAACACGTCTCGAATGCACTCTGTATTATATGTTTCAATTATTCTGATGCCACCAATGTCAGATGTCTGTTCTGGCAGTTTTTTCCCAAAATATGGCAAGTCCTCTTGTGTGAACGCTCCAAATATTAAATATGGGTATTTGGAAAATTTTGACAATAACCTTGTTGCTATGACAATGTCTTTCTGTTTGTCAAAGTCAGAAGAAGCGACATATTTTTCTATAAGGTCTCTATATGGAAATGCATCAATGCCATCTGATTTCTCAGCTCCATTTATAGCCATTACAGACAGGCTGAATGCAATTAAAGTCATTATATATCTTTTCATATCACCAACCTTTTGATACCGATTGCAATACAATGTCAGTCTTGCTGAATAAAATAAAATTCCAACAAGCAGTGCCGTCGCGGGCAGAAACTTCTGTGCTGTGGAAAATGCGTTTATTCGGAAGATAGTCGAACCAATCCATGTGCGTCAAGCCTGATTTGTCTACAAAAATCAAACAATCGCCAATGGTAATGAATCCGATATATTTAGAAGGGTTAAATCCGAAAAAGCTGTATTTAACAGTGACTGTCGCAAATAGTAACCCGGCGTTGAATCCTCTGTCTCCAAATGTGAGTTCTGCAAATTTTTTTTGACCGTCGCAGTCCACGTTTGAATGTATCATATAGATTAGGCTATCAGAGACCAGGCGCATCTCCGTTAGTTCCGTTTCATCTGCTTTAATGATAAACAGTGACGGTAAAAAAGCCAGCAGTGTTATAACTAATCTCGTTGCTCTCATTTTTTTGCTTTTATAATTATTTTGTCTTTATTTAGCACAGCTTTCTTCTGATATTCTATCCTGGTAAAGAAAGAAGTCTTACCTGTGCTGTATTTCACAGGATAGTCTGATGAAGACGAAGCGTGATAGTCGGCTATATAGACGGGGCTCTTCACAACAGCAGAGTATACGCAGACCAATGTTCCATCGGTTAAATAATAAACAATATCTGAAAACTCGTCGGAGTATACCAGTAGATATTGGTTGTACAGCTCCATATATTCCGATGTCTTAATGAATTTTTTGGAATGTATTTCATGGAATCCCATTGTGTATTCAGAGGCATAATCTGCATAATTATAGAATTTGTTGACAAAGTCGTTACAATCATCATTTTCTGATAGCCTGTTCAGAAAAAAGAAGTCAGAAATGGCAACCATAGAATATGGTCGCTCATTTTTATTCAGAGGGGAGATGCTCAAAATATAGTAATAGTGTTCTCCTTCCTCCAATTTACGGAAATGAGCGCCCTTGAAATTTATATAGCCGCTTGACTGCAGCGTTAAGAACAGAATTGTCATCAAAATCAGTTTTTTCATTGTATCGGTTTTTTTAAAGTTGGCATATACGGTGTTGTCATAAGTATTTCAACATCTTTTTCATTTGGATTCTGTGGGGGATACGACATAATGCCTTTCGCATTTTGCTCATCGTCAAAGCCGAACGTGTGGAATATTTCGTGCAGCCGATTCATCTGCGTATCAAAATCTATGTTCATTAAAATGGCTGTTTTAAGATGTGTTATTCCTCCAACAGCAGTGTAGGAACCATCAGGATGCTCTTCTCTTCTTAACCTATGATTTGTTTTGTCGCCACGCCTGAAAGTATTTCCGATATTGAATCCTTCAAAATTATCCGCTGTGGCCATGGCTTCGGCTTTTACTTGGTCAGCGCCAATGAAAGTCAAATCAAAAACAACCGAATACCCAGAATATTCGCCGTTGGTTACGACTAATCCCAAATTATTGAGGTGTTTTGAAATTGAGTTGTTCAACTCTTCGATTTCAGACAGAGAATAACCTGGGACTATTTTTGTTTCAGAATACAATGAACCTATATCCGATGTAACAACATAATAATCAGCTTTGATTGTCACAGTCTTATTTCCTTCATCTATAATTCTTATAGCTTTTCTTCCGTCCAAATCCACGTTGCGTACCGGGTTGTTTGCGCAGTAGGCGTAGGGTGAGAGGGATGGGTAGGATAGAGCGAGCGGGTCGGGCGTGGTGAAGCGCACGAGCAGAGGGTCGTAGAATCGGGCTTCGTTGTCATACCAATCGATGCTCTCGAACTGCTCCAGCTCCTTGCCCACGTGCATGCGGCGCGTGGCTGGGATGTGGTTGGGTGATGTCATAAGCATTTGCATCTTAATCTGAATTTATTATGTATCTAAATTTCCGATAGCCCAGATTGTCAATATTGAGATGCCCGTTTTTGTCTAATTTGCAACCATTTAAAGACAATTTGATTGACAAGGTATTGCCGTAGATGTCCATATCGTCCCAAGTTATCCAATAGAATACATCTTTGTCAGTCTGTTTTAGGTTTGATACAATCTCCTCTTTACAGAGACTGTTGAATAAGAACTTCCCATTAGCCTTGTCCTCAAGGACTTTGCGAGTTAAAGTCTCTATAGAAATGTCGTCAATAACGACATTGTTGACTAAGTTATAATAATCATTCAATTCTTTACAAAAGATAATCTCGCTAGGTGCGATATATTTGTAAAATATATTTGAATCAGAGTATATATGGAATGTCTGATTTGAATAAACATCAGATTCTATATCTATAGAGTCTTTTGTTAAACCGATAGGAAAATCATCTTCTTGTGTGCAGAGTGGACAACTGGGTAGTTTGACGATGCCGATGTATTCCCAAATATTTTTATCTTCATTCAGTTTATAAATAATCTGAATTCCGTCTTTTTGTTTATACGGATGTAACAAGTATTTCGCAACCTCGAATGTTATAAATTCTTGACAAGAGTAATATTCTGACGAAATGCAGAAATTTAAACAAATAGTTGTGTCTCCAAGATTTTTCTTAGCTATTAGTTCGTCTTGGCTCATAGAAGAAGCGCGAAGTATTCCAAGGTGCTTTTCTTTACTGTCAAATTTAAAAAACGGAGGCAGCGTATTGTCTGTCAATACAATCCTTCCATATTCTGCATATTCTGGATTCTTGGATATAATATCCTTAGTTACAATTCTGATACTCTCGTTTATTATAGAGTCCATATTCAACCTATATTGGGCATCGATTCTGCAGATACACAACAATGTTGCAGCTACGGTCAATAATATATGCTTTATCATTTGGTTATAATTTTAGGCATTACAAAATCATTCAATGGGACAATGGCTTGTACACCTGCTCTGTCGTAGATATATACTCTTCCGTCTCCCATTCCAAAGCAATAGTTTGCACCATCTCCTGCATACTTAATATCAGCGGAAGATGGCGGTTGTGGGTATTTCGTGTCATTAGGATATATGCCAACACTTCCGCTTGGGTGGCTATGGAACATCGGTGCGTTTGGAGGTGCGCTGACCACCATCGACAAAGGTCGGTCAGGAGAGCCGACCGGACCTGGGGCGGAAGTAAAAACTATGCCGTCGTTTATATATCCGCCATATTCCCGATTGTTTCGGTCTGCCGTATCGCCGGAACTATCATCTCCAATGGCGTTTATCATATTTTGTCGGATGCTCTGTCTTGCAATTTCAATTGAATTTTCGTATGCAATAGGATTTGTTCCGAACATCTCTGTATCCCCGTTATTTTCTTTGATAAAATTGATTGTAGCTTTTTCCAATTTTTTAGGCAATCCGGCGCCAGGTATAATTTCATTGCGATTTCGGAAATACTTTTCCGTTGTTTTCAGCACGAACAATTTTCCATCGTCAATGCCGTCGTTGCCGATAATTTTACCATTATGCATAAAATGAGCCTTTCCATCCAAATCCACGTTGCATACCGGGTTGTTTGCGCAGTAGGCGTAGGGGGAGAGGGATGGGTAGGAGAGAGCGAGCGGGTCGGGCGTGGTGAAGCGCACGAGCAGAGGGTCGTAAAATCGGGCCTCGTTGTCATACCAATCTATGCTCTCGAACTGCTCGAATTCCTTGCCCACGTGCATGCGGCGCGTGGCTGGGATGCTGTTGGGCGCCTTGTAGACGGGCAGCCCGGAGGCGTAGTAGCAAACAGCCTGCTCCACCGTACCGGCGCTGTCGGTTACAGCCACGATGCTGCCGAGGGAGTTACGCACGTAGCGGTGGCTGTGCCAGCGTCCGTTGTCGTCCTTGGAGAAGAATCCGCCGCTCCACTCCAGGCGGCGAGTCCTGCCGCCGATGCGCAGCACGTCGCCGTAGTATTCGCGGAGGGTGGATCGCGCCCGCTTCTGCTCGCGCACCACCGTGTCGCCGTTCTCAACGCGAGTCACCGTCGTGACGTAATAGCTTGTCTCCGTCTCGCGCTCCTTCACGCCGTCGGCGTTGTAGCTCAGGCTCAGTGTGTTGCCGTTGTCCATCGTGAAGCGTATCGGCAGGTGACGGTCGTTGTAGAGAATTGATGCGATGCGGCGTGTGCGGTCGGCTGTTATGCGCCCGCACTGGTCGTAGGCAATAGGACGGTCGTATTCACCCTCTGCAAACCGCGGCGCATATACCGCCATCGCTGGCGACGATGAGTCGACGATGCGGCTCACGCGGTTGCCCTCGTATTCGATTGCAGCCTCTTGCACCGCCGGATATCCGCGGTTTATCATCGTGACATTGCCGTTGAGGTCGTAGTCGAACGTCTCGGAGAAAAGTTCCGTGAACGGCGACAGGTTGCTCTCCCCGCATATCGCCGCCGTCAGGAAGCGTCGGTCGCCGTAGTCGTACTCCATGCGCTGGACGAACTTCTCTCCGCCGTAGGCAACGCTTGTGGTTTTTTCCGCCACCAAGCCATTGGCGGCGAAGGAGAGCGTCTCGCTGTAGCTGTTGTTGGCGATGGCAGTGACTCGCCCCTCCGCATCGAGCGTGTAGCCGGTCGCACCGTCGCTGCCGCCGCTCCGTCTCACAAGTCTGCCGGCGGCGTCATAGTCGTGGTAGACCCGCTCCCATTTTCCGCCGTCCACCCGGATTCCCTCCGCATATAGCTGCCCACCGTCCTGCATGTATGAGAAACAGCGGTCGATGGTCACCTCGTCGGGATTCGTCTGAAACTCGCCTTGCGGCAGCGACAGCACGGTGCGGCAGCGCGTTGGACGCCCGATGAAATTGCAGTCGGTGAACGTGCTTTTGATGAATTCCGCCGAGTACTGCCTGCGGCACCGGGCGCGCTCGCGTCCGCGGCGGTCGTAGAGCCACACCGTGAACTCCGGGAACCCCATGCCGCCCATCACGGCGCAACCCGTGGGCTTGCCCAGGCGCGACGGCGCGCGCTCAAAGGCGTATTCCGCGTCCGACGGCAGAGTCCAGTCGGAAGTCCAGAAGTCGTATGAGTCGTAGTACCAAGCATTTGTGAAGTTGTAGTCGCGGTCGGGCGCATTCTCGAGACGGTAGCACATGTGCATATCCTTGTCGACCGTGGCGTCGAACACCGCCGAGATTTCCGACTGTGCATACTTCCGTTCCAGCTCCTCCCGCGTCCACGGCAGTTGTGAAATTCTAGCCGTCACGCCCGCCACGGCAAGCCTCTTGTCGCTGTCGTAGGCATAGAAACGCCACTGCCCGCGGCTGCGCAGACAGCCGTCCTGCTCGAGCGCCAGCCGACCGAGCCGGTCGTAGACATAATATGTAGGCGCCACGCCGGGCACACGGCTCATCGTCACCCTGTTGCGTCCGTCGTATCGCCATTCCGAGCAGTATTGCTCCACTATAGTTGAGTTGCACACGCCGTCGGCCGTCAGCCTCCGTGCCCCCTCGGGCGACACCGTGAACCTCAGCCTTCCGCACTCGTCGTAGACCCAGAAAGTCCAAGCGTCGTCTTCAAGCTCCGCAACCTTGCGTCCGTCAAAATCAGTGAAAACCGAGCGCGAATAAGCACTCGTCTCGTCGGTCTCAATTGTGAACCTCAGCGTCCCCTCCTTGTAGTATCCCTGGCGCTCCAGCCGCCCTTCGCCGTCAACATCAAAAACCGGAACCGTCTCGTCGAAGCAGAAGCCATGCTCCATGATGCGAGGCTTCGATGCCCCCGGGCGCGTTATCGACACAGGGCTGCGTTCCTCCGACAACTCGTATTTAAAAGCCGTCAGCGGGCTGTCGCATCCGTAGAACGCCTTGGCCTCTCCGATCAGCGATGCCGGCGCCACAAACGCCCCTCCGCCGTGCGTGCCCACCGTCAGCCACCGCTCCGCCACCTTATCTCCGTGTCCGTATACCGTCAGCTCCGCCACGTCCTCGAAATCGCCGCCCGCACCCACGCGTACAGTCTCCACCGGGCGTCCAAGTCCGTCAAAATAAGTTGTCGTGACACGCGCCATATCGAAGAATGCCGCCGGTTCGCTGCGCGACGGCGAGTAAGATTCGATCACGCGCACATAACTCATTGGCGCCTCCGCCGCAACCATAGGCAGGGCAAGCAGAAACAGTGGTATGCCGACAAAATGCTTCATCTCGATGGTAATAGGTTTGTTGATAGCAAAGTAAACGAAAAAAAGCCATAAATGCAATAGCAAATTCTGTAATTATGCAAACTTCTCCGATTTTTTATAGAAGTGTCATTTCTTCAATACCGAATCGCTGAAAAGGATGACAAACAATGGGATTGATAGTTTCATTGTAACTTCTATTTTGTTTTAGAATTTAAATGGATGAAAATCAGGCTGTCTTCCAACAGACAAATACGGTTTGGCTTAAAAATGGACATTGAGCCGATAGTGACCTTTAAGCCAAGGCGCTTTTATGAAGTTGCTTCGTATAAGGTCTGCTCAGATCAGAATCCTCTCAAATGTCGGTATTTTTTCAGGTACAAATGCTCATTGTCTTTGTATATGGCCCTGATTCTGACTTTCGACGGAGCAATATTAATAAATCTGACAGGACCGTCGTCTCCTCCAACTTCATCCCACGTTACGGTTCTGTATGTTATTTGCCATTCATTGTTGTCATTCAATTCACAAATCCAAGCAGGTTTGATAAACTTGAAGATAACAGGATGACGTACTTCAAAATGAAATAACCAGTAGTTACATCTGTCCGCTATTTTAAAGCGGCCATAGGTTCTCTGTGTGGGAATCAAGAACTCTTTTATGAACTCATTTATGCACACTCTCATTTTTTGTTCGTCATTCGAATTAAATCCAGTGGGAGTGAAAAAGAAATGGGCTCCATTCTGCTCCAGAACAATCAGAGGCTCCATGTCATATCTGGATCGATCCAATTCACCATAGCCTGAGTATTCGCTTATCTGCAACAATAAAACGGAATCGACTCTCATTGTCTCAATGGCATAATCCTTAAACATCTTCCGTTCAAAATTCCATCTTTTTATCACCTTGTCGACAGAAAAACCGTCTTTGTAAATCCACCATTTTATTATTTCGGGTTCTTGTACGGATACAAACTCCAAAATCTTCTGAAAAGATGGAGAATTCGTTTCATATACGGTATACGATTCCAAACCTCCGGGCAGCGCGTTTCGTCCCAATTGTCCAAACACGGATAGCGAAGATAAAAGCAATACGATTATAAATAGTAATGATTTCATATTATTGTTTTTTGCTCTTTTTGTATGGTTTAACTATGCACAAGGTGTTGGAGAAAGGATGTTATGTAGATTTGCATCGCTACGATAGTCCGGTACTTTTACATAGTCACAAGTGCGGGTGTCGATAAATGACTGGTTGTATATTTTCCCTTGTACAAGATACAATTTATAATAATCTGGATTTTCATTCAATTTGTATTTCTCAAGGAAAGAGTCCGTCCGTCCTTCTATTTTTTGGCATGGCGCCTCCGCCGCAACCATAGGCAGGGCAAGCAGAAACAGTGGTATGGCAAAGACAGGTTTCATATAGACGCCAAGTTCGTAATTTACACAAAGATAGAGTGTCGTTTTTGAAAAAGCAAGGGCGGAGGCTATAAAAAACGGGGCGGGAAAGGTGGAGGCAGGGCGATTTAAACATTTTTAGGCGAAGAAATTGCACAGGGATGACGCTATTTGCTAATTTTGCATAATTAAAGGAGATGTGAAAAATGAAGAGACTTTTGCTTGTGATAATCGCAATGATGTCGCTGCTTCCGGCATTCGCCGGCGAAAAGGCGAAGATGACGCTCGTGACAAAAGTACATGACTTTGGATATGTCAAGGAGAAAGGCGGCGACGTGACATGCTGGTTCGAGTTTCGCAACACTGGCGACGAGCCGTTGATAATCCGCACGGCGCGCTCTTCGTGCGGCTGCACAAAGCCCGCTTATCCAAAGAAGCCCATTGCCCCCGGCGAGACAGCCAAAATCGGAGTGACGTATAAGCCCGACGGCCGCCGCGGAGCGTTTGACAAGACCGTCACGGTGGTGACCAACGGCGGGACGGCGTATTTGAGGATTAAAGGCAACGTGATACCGTAATGCGCAGACTGACGGTGATATTGACGGCGGCGCTTGTCGCCGCGGCTGCCTCCGCACAGCTGCAATGGGAGGAGACGGCGTGGGACTTCGGCATCATCAAGGAAGCCGACGGCAAGGTGGCTCACCGGTTTGCCTATCGCAACGGCGGGGCCGACACGGTGGTCGTGAAGCGCACATCGTCATCGTGCGGCTGCACGACGGCAAGGCTTGCCGACACGGTGATATTGCCCGGCGACAGCGGCAGCCTTCTTGTGGAGTTCAATCCGTCGTATCGCCCGGGCCCGTTCAAGAAGCATGTGGCTGTGCATACCGACAAGGGAACCACACAGCTGCAGATAGCAGGCAAGGTGCGCCCCGAGGGAGAGACCGTAGGGCGGATTTTCCCGGAGAAAGCCGGTGATTTGCGGCTTACGTCGCGCACGGCAGTGGTTGGCGACGTGCGGCAGGGACACCGCCGCCAGACAAGCGTGATAGCCTACAATGCCGGCCGCGACTCCCTCAGCCTTTCGTTTGAGAGCGCCGACAAGCGTTTTGTCGTGGTTGCCGATTCCGCAGAGGTGGCTCCCGGCGACCTGACTTCGTTCAGCATCGTCTTTCAAGCAGACAGTTCCGACGAGACAGGGCGTGCCGACACGCAGATAGCCGTCAAAGCCAACGGCAGAAGTATGGGCGTGATAACCGCCACGGCGCAAGTGGTGGCAGCGCATCCAGAGAAAGTGGACTATGCCTCCGCACCGCAGTTGAGGCTTCGCGCCGACAGGGTGGACTTCACCCCGATAGGCACGAAGAAGATTATGCGCAGCGTGGAGATAGAGAATATCGGCAAAGCCGACCTTCACATCACCGGCACCGGCACGATGGACGATGCGGTGGCAGTGAAAAAGACGGCGCGATGCCTGAAGCCCGGTCGGAAAGGCAAAATCTGCATAACGCTCGACCCGAGCAAGATGGCCGACGGCCGACTGCTCAACAGCAGTGTGGTGATATTCACCAACGACCCGCTGCAAGGCACCGTGCAGATACGCACTGTAGGCACAACAGAAACAGATAAAAAACAAAAATAACAAAAGACACAACGATATGGAATTTCTTGATCATGACGAGCATCACAATATGGTGAGCCATCCGGAGAACAGCAAAGAGTTTGCCGGACTTGCTGTCAACAGTGGAGTGGCAGAGCCACCGAAAGTCAACCCTTACTTCCATCCGCGCAAGCGCCGCCGCACGATGACAGCCGGCGAATATGTGGAAGGCATCCTCAAGGGCGACGTGACTGTGCTGAGCCGAGCGGTGACGCTTGTGGAGAGTCTGGTGCCCGAGCATCAGGCATTGGCTCAGGAAGTGATAGAAAAGTGCCTTCCGTCGGCAGGCAACTCGCGCCGTATCGGCATCACCGGAGTGCCGGGTGCCGGCAAGAGTACGTCGATCGACGAGTTCGGACTGCATGTGCTTAAAGACGGCGGCAAACTCGCCGTTCTCGCCATCGACCCGAGCAGCGAGCGCACCAAAGGCAGTATCCTCGGCGACAAGACCCGCATGGAGAAACTGTCGATTCATCCCAAAGCCTTCATCCGCCCCAGCCCGTCGGCAGGCTCTCTCGGCGGCGTGGCACGCAAGACTCGCGAATCCATCGTGCTTTGTGAGGCCGCCGGCTTCAACAACATCTTTGTGGAGACCGTCGGAGTGGGACAAAGCGAGACGGCAGTGCATTCGATGGTCGACTTCTTCCTGCTGATACAGCTGGCAGGCACCGGCGACGAGCTGCAGGGCATCAAACGAGGCATCATGGAGATGGCCGACGGCATAGTCATCAACAAAGCCGACGGCGACAACATTGAGCGCGCCAACCTTGCCAAAGCACAGTTTCAGAGCGCGTTGCATCTGTTTCCGCCCACATTGTCGGGCTGGATACCCGAAGTGCTGACCTATTCGGGCTACTACGGCATCGGCATCAAAGAGGTGTGGGAGATGATTGACCGCTATTTCGAGTTTGTCAAAGGCAACGGCTATTTCGAGCACCGTCGTATGGAGCAGGAGAAATATTGGATGTATGAGACAATCGACGAGCAGCTGAAGGCGCACTTCTACCGCGACCCTGAGGTGGAGGCGTTGCTGAAGGTGAAGCAGGACAATGTGCTTGCCGCCCGCCAGAGTTCGTTTGTAGCAGCAAAAGACGTGCTTGACTATTATTTCCAAAAAATGGGTTTGAAATAATTTGCACTGACTTTTTTGATAAGTTAGGCTGCGTCTCGGAAAAATCAAAATTTCAAGCAAGCTTGATTTTGCTTTTTCACTCGACTTGCACTAACTTTGGATAAGTTAGGCTGCGTCTCGGAAAAGAAAATTGTGCAAGCACTTTTCTTTTCCCTCGACTTGCACTAACTTTGTGCGAATTTTAAAATTTGGTCAGAAATTGGAAAAAGAAAAGATAAAGAAATCGTTGGGCACGGTGTGCAAGGTGGTCATACCATTGGTTGTCGGAGTAGGATTGTTTTATTGGCTCTATAACAATGTCGATGTGGAGCAGATGAAAAACATCCTGCGCTACGACGTGGACTATACTTGGATAGGCGTAATGCTCGTAATATCAACGTTCAGCCACGTGTTCCGCGCTATGCGATGGCGTTTGCAACTGCGTGCGCTCGGCATCGACGCGCCGCTCGGAGTGCTTGTAGTTTCGATTTTCGGCACGTATGCTGTCAATCTTGTTTTTCCACGCCTCGGAGAGGTGTGGCGTTGCGGCTACATCTCGCGTCGCCAGAAAGCCCCGTTTACCAAAGTGGTAGGCTCGATGGTCGCCGACCGCCTGTCGGACACCGTCACCGTTCTGACGTTGACCCTTGTGACGATGTGTCTTGCGTGGTCTGCGTTTGACAAGTTTTTTGATGCCTTCCCTCAAGTCAAGGACGGCATATTCAATACCGTGACATCGCCCGTCACATGGGTAGGGGTAGCTGTTGCCGCAGGACTCGTTGTAGCGTTGTTCAAACTCGGCAAGCGCTTCGCGTTTATCCAGAAAATCGACAATGCCATCGCCGGACTGTGGCAAGGCTTCTACAGCATAACAAAGATGAAAGGCAAGCGCTGGTTCCTGTTTTACACGCTTCTCATCTGGGGCTGCTACTTCACGCAGCTCTACGTTTGCTTCTTTGCCTTTCCGTTTACGAAAGACCTCGGCATTGTTTGCGCACTGGTGTGCTTCGTGCTGAGTAGCATCTCGATGGGCATACCCACCAACGGAGGCCTCGGCGCATGGCACATTGCGATAATCTTCGGCCTGTCGCTCTACGGAGTAGGCACGTTCTCGATCAATCGTCCCGACGCCAACGCCACCGCGTTTGCCATGCTCGTTTGGGGCACACAGACATTGTTGCTGATAGCGTTGGGAATCTATTCCTACGTCTACATATTGATGAATAAAACAAAAGAAGGGAACTAAGAGATGGCACTTAGAATAGACGATTATTTCGATGAGGACGAGCGTCCGGCAGAAGAACGCGACGACGAGGCGCAACCCGCACAGTCCGAGGCGCAAGCCGCGCCGGCAGTGCCGGAGGAAGAGCAATACCGCGAAGACTTTATCGTGACCAACGGTCAGCGCCGCCGTCGGCGGTGGCGCCGGATAATCATTGCCGGCACGCTTCTTGTAGTGGCGGCGATAGTTGTCAACATGCTCTTCGTGTCGAAGAAAGTGGACAAAGGCTGTGTGCGCGGCTATCTCGTGAAGGTGGAACTCAGCAGCGGACTGCTGTTCGACTCCTACGAATGCACTATGGTCACCGACTATCCCGACCGAGTGACCGACGCAAATGACTTGATTTTTCATTTTTCCGTGCGCGACCAGAAACTTGGCGAGAAAATCTACAAAGCCATGCGCGGCGACAGCGTGCTGCTTGTAGACTACGTGCGCTATTCAATGAAAATGCCGTGGCGCGGCAACTCCGACGTGTATGTCGACAGTGCCACAGTGATGAAGTTGCCCGTGCTCCGCAGTCCCGAGCAGGTGGCTCTCGACAAGGCGACATACGGCGCCAAGCCCGACACCACAAAACGAGGATAAGACATAAAAACAAAATAATCAAGGATGGTTGCTCCTTTTCGCGGTCACGGCTGCGGAAAGGAGTTTAATTTTGCATAAAAAGTAAAAACGAAATGCTATGGAAAACAATTTTATTGAAATGGAATGGAGCCGGCTGTGGTGGCTTCTCAGTGTGGTGGTTACGGAGTATGTGCTTGTTCTCGCCGCGGTGGGCGCCGACATGGCAAGCGGCATCAGCAAATCCCGTAAGCGCGGCGAGGCAACACGCAGTCGCTCGCTCCGCCGCACCGTCGACAAGCTGGCGCGCTACTACAACGTGCTTGTGGTGCTTACCGTTGTCGACGCCATGCAGATAGCCGGCGCGTGGTTTATGCGCGCAGTTGAAGGCTATGCCGTGCCCACCGTGCCGCTGTTCACGCTTCTCGGGTCGCTCGGCATGGCAGGGATAGAGGTGAAAAGCATCTTTGAGAAAGGCAGCGACAAGGAGCGCACCGATGTGGGCGCGTTGCTCGACCTGCTCGAATCCGCCGCCGACAATGAGAAATTAACCAAAATTATCAACAACCTTAAAAACTTGAAGAAATGAAACATTTTACCATTGAAGAACTTACACATTCAGACACCGCCATCGGCCACGGCATAGCCAACAATCCCGGCGCCGTGGAGCGGGAAAACCTGCGCCGTCTCGCCGAGCGCGTGCTCGACCCCGCAAGAGAACGCCTCGGCGCGCCAATCTACGTCAACAGCGGCTACCGCAACTGCGCGGTGAACCGACTGGTGGGCGGAGCGCGTCGCTCATATCATCTGCAGGGGCGCGCCGCCGACCTCGACACCCGCAGCGGCCGCAACGCCGAACTGATGCGCATCCTCCAGTCGCTTCCCCACACTGAACTGCTGTGGGAACAGGGCGGCCGCTGGATACACGTAGCCCTGTGACGGCAGCCGACGGCGCCTTTTCCGCAGTGAAAACGGCAGAAAACGGCGGTTTGCACGCAGTTTTTTAACGGAAATCGGATGTCGTGGTTTAAAAAATGTGAAAAATAAAGCTAAACCGCTAAATATTAGAGATTTGGCTTTTATTGTTGAGTTTTTGTTGTAGTGGTTTGTGAGTTTTTATTGAGTAATAAAATGAACACATTGCGCGCGATGCGCGTAAATTTACAACATAAAACCGACATAATTAAAATCGTATGAAAAACTTATTCACCATTATTGCAGCCAGCCTACTGCTCGGTACGGCATCAATGGCGGTAGAGCATACGGGGATTGACAACAATTCGGCATATCTTGATTTGCGTCCAAACGGCACGACGCTCCGCACGACGGCAGCCTCACGCATCGTGGTTTCAACATGATGGGTCAGATGGTGGCCAACACAGAGGCAACCGAGGTTTCGACCGCAGGTTGGCAGCCAGGACTCTACATTGCCCGTCAAGGCAATGCGGTAGTGAAATTTGTAGTGAAATAGGGATATAAATAAAACAAACATTAAAATTTATACAAATGAAAATGAAAAAGAACTTATTAAAAATGGCGTTGCTCGCTTTCGCAACCTTTGCGGCAAGTGAGGTAAGCGCACAAAGCACCTATGTGCTGTATGGCAATGTAGGTGAGGGTGAAGTGAAATTATCAACAACAAGAGACAAAGCCAGTGATGGCACTATGACCGTGTCGGACTACAGCGAGAACGGTCAGGTGGTAGGATTTACACAGACTATAACAGGACAAGGAAAATGGTTTCTGTCTTACGATTGGTTTGGCTCGGAAATCGACCCTTTAATACTTAAAGGCACGGAATACAATCTTGTATACGATGTGCGAACATCATGGAGTGGCGATATGAAACTGAAATTTGAAGTTCAAACCAAGGGCGCGACAGAAAAACCCGTTTCGTTCGACCATGATGGAGAATGGCATACCATAACAATTCCTGTGCAGAGCTGGGTTGACGCCAACGTATTGCAAACAATAGAATCCTCGTCTCGTGTGATGTTTGGTTTTGTTGGCGGCAATTGGAATGTCACAGAGCCGACAACGATTGACTATAGAAATGTGAAATTGGTTCCAGTAAATGTGGTTCCAGACACCGAAGTGCCGACGTGGGTATCGGAGCCAACTGTAGTTGCATCCCCGACGACTGCTACGATTTCGGTCAATGCTAAAGACAATATTTCAACGATATTGAAATATGAAGTTTCAAAAACTGAAGATTTTGCAACTCTGGAGGCATCAGTGAGTGGCAAAGCAAATGAGGCAACAGAAATTGCGTTGAAAGGGCTGTCGCAAAAAACGGACTATACATATTACGTTCGCGTTAAGGATATGGCTGGCAATGTTGGAGATGTTAAAACAGTAACGTTTACAACAACAGAAGCTCCGGCATTGGAGGAGGTGACATACTATGGCATCGCCGGAGGTTCGGACAAGGCGAATTGGATTAATACAGTTGATGGATATTTCCCAACTATTGAATATAGTGCAACAACAACAGCTTACAACCAAATAGTGTTCAAAATCAAACTGAGCGAAATTGGAAAAAATCTTACAACTCCAGAACTTTGGTGTGACCAATTGCCGGCTCCTATGTTTGTAGGAATGACAAAGGTGGAAGGAACGACAAATGAATTTACGGCGACGCTTTTTGATGAAAATGCAAAAGCAAGAGGAGACCAAATTAATTTCCGCTTCCGTTTCCCAATGGAGGGTGGCGCGCCGATGACACAGAATATCTTTATGAAGGTCGGCGATTCGAATGCGAAACCGTCGGAAGACACTACAGCTCCGACATGGGGCTCTGATCCAGTGGCACAAAACGTAACAGACAAGACTGCTGAAATTGTGGTTAATGTGACAGATGATTCAGGCAGCGCCTTCATTACTTTGACAGGTGATAATGGATTTGTTGAGGTGAAGAAAACAGTAAAAGCCGACGGCACAAATCAGACAATTGCGTTGAACGGACTTACGGCAAACACTGACTACAATCTGACACTTGCCATTGCCGACGCAGCAAACAATGCCGGCGAGAGCAAAACAGTGAAATTCACCACTCTGGAGGCACCGGACCGTGAAGTGCTTTATCATTCTTTCGATTTCACTTCAAAGAACTGGACAAAACATGAACATGTTGGTTCAAACACATTCGCTCCTAATGGCAGGCTTCTTTTGACAGTGAATGCCGACAACACAGTGACGTTTAAGGTTACGGTTGATGAAGGTGCGGAAACCGTAGATAACGCATGGGTCATACTGCACGAAATAGACTCTTTCATGATTAATGCGCAGGAAGATGGCTCATTTGTGGGCACTTCGACAAAAAGCATTAGCAATAGAGAAGCTCCTCAGGCATTCCATTTGAATTTCGTGTTGAAAAATGGTGTCGGAAACTCAGAACTTGCCGTAATGTATTTCACACCGTCAGAAGGTTCGACATCAGCAGTAGCAGAGGTTGAGACAGAGGCAGCTAAGGTTGTTGCAGCCAACGGCGTAATCCGCGTTGAGGGCGACAAGACATTTGCAGTCTACACCGTAGCCGGACAATTGGCATTCCGCGGCATGGGCGAGGTTCGCCTTGACAAGGGTGTCTATGTGGTTGTTGTCGACGGCAAGGCACAGAAAGTTATGCTGTAAGAAAACAATAATTGATTAAGGCGAAGAGCGGGGCTTCCGGGAAACGGAGGCTCCGCTCTCTGCGTATGGCGCAAGGCGTCACGGGGTAGGCAAACCGATGGGATGACTTTATACAACCGCTCTTCGGCGGTAGATGGGTGATGCGTTGGCGTCACTGGGTAGGCGAGCCAACCCCGTGCTAACATATTAAACCGCTCTTCGGCGGTTTTTTCGCCTATGGCGGTGTATTGCGCCGATGGGGCAATCCGATGGATGGCGGACGATGGGGTGAGGCAACCGCCGATGGTGGGGGAGGTCGGTAAATGTGAAAGTAGGAGGTAAATGCCTTTTATGAATAACAATTACCTCCTACCCAATTTTCTACACTTCGCTATGCTTCTTTCAGCGGCGGCGCTCCGCGACGCATATGCGTCGGTGCGTGTACCCCCGACGCGGTCGGGGGTTAACTGAAGGCGTGACCGCTTGCGCGGTCGGCGCAAGAGCGCATCTCCGAAGCGCATATAGATGGATGGCGGATGATGTGGATGCGCAATCCGATGATGATGGCGGACTATGGGTGAGGCAACCGCCGAAGGACGGTTGTATAATCGTAGCCCCAGGTTGGCTTGCCTACCTGGGGTTGGTTGTTGAAAGAAAAAATAAAATATAAGTCAGTATATTTGTGAGTTACGATGAAAAGATGTAACTTTGCACCGCTTTTCGTAATCTCTGGCAAGACAAGTGGCTTGTGAATATTGCGACAATTATTAACTAATTAATTCACAATAAAATGGATTTGATTAAAGTTGCCGAAGAGGCATTTGCAACCGGCAAACAGCATCCGGAGTTCGGACCGGGCGACACTATCACAGTGGCTTACCGTATTAAAGAGGGTAACAAAGAGCGTATCCAGCAATATCGCGGTGTAGTAATCCGCATTTCTGGAGAAGGCACAAAAAAACGCTTCACAGTGCGTAAGATGAGCGACAACATCGGAGTAGAGCGTATCTTCCCGATTGAGTCACCGTTTATCGACAGCATCACAGTCAACAAGTTTGGTAAAGTGCGTCGTGCAAAATTGTACTATCTGCGCAACCTTACAGGCAAGAAGGCTCGTATCAAAGAGCGTCGTGTTGTCAACAAGTAATCGCACAGCAGAACGTAGCGATACAGAGACCGATGGTTGGAATCCCAACCATCGGTCTTTTTTTCCACAACCGCTCTTCGGCGGTAGATGCGTGTGCCACGGTGTCACGGGGTAGGCAAGCCAACCCCGTGCTAACGTATTAAACCGCTCTTCGGCGGTTTTTTCGCCTATGGCGGTGTATTGCGCCGTTGGCGCAATCCGATGATGATGGCGGACGATGTGGGAGGCAACCGCCGAAGGTGTGGGAGGTCGGTTAATGTGAAAGTAGGAGGTAAATGCCTTTATGAATAACATTTACCTCCTACCCAATTTTCTACACTTTGCTCTGCTTCTTTCAGCGGCGGCGCTCCGCGGCGCATATGCGTCGGTGCGTGTACCCCCGACGCGGTCGGGGGTTAACTGAAGGCGTGACCGCTCGCGCGGTCGGCGCAGGAGCGCATCTCCGAAGCGCATATAGATGGATGGCGGACGATGTGGATGCGCAATCCGATGGGTGATGGCGCAATCAGATGATGATGGCAACCGCCGAAGGACGGTTGTATAATCGTAGCCCCAGGTTGGCTTGCCTACCTGGGGTTGGTTGTTGAAAGAGGAATCTACCGCCGAAGAGCGGTTGTATAAGTTATTTGCGAGGTGATTGCGTTTGTGTGGGAGTCATTGGATTTGCAAACCGAGGGATGACGTTTCTACAACCGCTCTTCGGCGGTAGATGGGTGATGCGTTGATGTCACGGGGTAGGCAAGCCAACCCCGTGCTAACGTATGAAACCGCTCTTCGGCGGTTTTTCGCCTATGGCGGTGTATTGCGCCGATGGGGCAATCCGATGGGTGGGGCAATCCGATGAATAGCGGGGAAGTGGCGAACCTCCGGCACGCAGAGGTTGGTGTCGAGGAGAATCCCGGCACGCTACGCTGCGCTTTGCGTACCGGGTTATGGAAGAGTGCCGTCGCTCTGCGACGAGAGAGTGCAAACCGACCATGTGTTGACGTATACAACCGCTCTTCGGCGGTAGATGGGTGATGCGTTGATGTCACGGGGGAGGCGAGCCAACCCCGTGCTAACGTATGAAACCGCTCTTCGGCGGTTTTTCGCCTATGGCGATGTATTGCGCCGATGGGGCAATCCTCTCTTCGGCGGTTTTTTCGCCTATGGCGATGGTGCATCCTGCCGGAATGAGGTCTTTGTGATGAGATTATTTTGTGTGGGCTTTTGCAAGATTGGAAAATAAGGCATAACTTCGCATTATGGAAACAACGCTCGAAACGCTTATCAGTCGCGGCGCTGTCGACGGCCGTCTGCTGACGTTGCTGCAACAGTCGTTGCCGGACCGTCTTGACGATGTGCCCGACGGTTTCCGCCTTACTGCTCGCGATGTGGTTGTCGATGGCAGAAGCCTGCGTCTCACCACGCCGATTACCCGAGGCGAAGGCAACGCCGTTGCCGACTGGGGACAGCTTATGCTGCGTGTGCTCGCGGTGTCGTCGGTAAAGCCTCGCCGCCTGCGGCGCATTGCCCGCGCCTGTGCCGACGGCGCAATAACCGACAGCGCAACGTTGCGGTTGGCACTCGAACGCAATGAGGGCGGCAATGTGCATTTTTGGGTGGTTGCGGTTGTCGTGGCGTTGCTTTCGTTGCTTGTGTGGATAAACAATATGTAGAAATATGCAGAAAAAGATTCTTTTAGCACTTATAGCACTGACTTTTGCCTTTGCACCAGCCACGGCGGAGCGCATAAAACATGAAGACAAGATAATCGAGGCGATAACGCTGATGGACGAGGGTAAATATGTGCCGTCGATACGCATTTTGCGCGACGTGCTCGCCACCGACTCGACAAACTACCATGCCCGTTATGAACTGGGCTATGCTTACTATCTTGCAGGCAACTACCGCCAGTCGGCAACAGAGTATGCTCCGCTGGTAGACTATCCGGAAGCCAACGACCAGACATTCTCGATGCTTGGAAACGCCCTGGACATGGCAGGCGACCGCAAGCGCGCCTTAGACGTGTATTACGACGGAATCAAGCGGTTTCCGAAGAGCGGCAAGCTGCATGTGGAACTTGGCACGATGGCGCTGATAGACGGCGACAGCAAGACCGCTATGGCGTGCTATCTGCGCGCTGTCAAGGTGGCGCCCGACTACACTCCCGGCTTTTATCGCACCGCCATGCTGCTTTTCAATTCCGACCGTCCCGAACTTGCTTTGTGCTACGGCGAGATGTTTCTTGCCAAAGAGAGTGAGAACAAAAGCCGTATAGAAGCAGTGAGCAAAGGCATTGTCGACACTTACCGCTCGATAGCCCGGGTTGACGGCGACACGCTGACAACTCACTTTCCGGCAACCAACATCACGCTCTCGACAAATTCCACCGCCGCCGATTTGGAGCGGGAGTTCTTACGCTTTGACGTGATCTACAGCGTTGATTTCGATTTTGCCGCCAAGAGTCTCGGCAAGGTGGCAGCGCTCGATGCGGAGACCATTTGCCGCCTCCGCACCGCGATTGCCGACCAGCTGCTCAACAACGAACTTATCGCCGACAGCAAGAACCCCTATCTGCGTCATCTCAAGGCGGTGCGCGAGTCGGGCTGCGAGAACGCCTACAATCATTATGTGGTGCTCTACGGCGACCAGCCCGCCTTCAAGCGTTGGGTGGCACTGCATCCGATAGAATGGCAGAGGTTTGCCGACTGGTTTGACAGCTACAATCCCGCAGATGGCGAGTGCGCCTATTTCTGATTCAGCGGAACAGACGCGGCACAAATTGCAGCAGATACTGCCTCCAGTTGCACCATAGGTGTCCGCGCGAAGATTCGTGATATTCGTATCCGACACCCTCGTTGTCGAGAGTGGTTCGGAAAGCCGTGTTTTGGTCGTAGAGGAAGTCATCCTTGCCGATTGCAATCCAAAACAGACTGTAGCCCTCATGCTTCAGCGTCTGCAGCTTCTGCGGCATATTGTTGTAGGCAGGCAGCGAGCAGTCGACCGCAGAGAAGTCAAGTCCGGCAGAGAACAGTCCGATATATCCGAAATCCTTAGGATAGTTGAGAGCGATAAATAGCGTGTGGAATCCACCCATCGACAACCCAGCCACGGCACGGTGAGCCTTGTCGGGCAACGTGCAGAAATTGTTGTCGACAAACGACACAATCTCGGGAAATGACGCCTCGAAAGACCCGCGTTTGTAGCTCGGCATCGTGTGTGTCATCGCCGGACGGTAAGACAGATTCTCAGACGTCTCGCCTGGAGCCGCCTGCTTGTCGGCGTTGCCGTTTGGCATCACCACAATCATCGGTTCCGCCTTTCCCTCGGCGATAAGGTTGTCGAGGATGCGTGCCGCGTGTCCAAGTTCAAGCCACGCATTCTCATCGCCTCCGCTTCCGTGCAGCAGATACAGCACGGGATATTTCTTCCCGGACTCGCCATAGTGGGGCGGCAGGTAGACCGACAAGCGGCGGTCGGCATGCAGAGCGTCGGAGTGATACCACACCTGCGCCACAGAACCGTGAGCCACATCGCGCACCTGATAGTAGTCGGCGCATCCTCCGCCTACATAAAAAATGCTGAACACCGTCCCCACGTCGCGCCGCGTGAAAGGATTGGTAGGGTCTAAGCCGTCGACACCATCGACAGTCAGCCTGTATGTGTACATCTCCGACGGCAGCGGCGGAGTGGTGTATTTCCATATTCCCTGACCGCAATTCACCAAGTCGGCAGTGCCTCCGTTAGCCTCCCAGTCGCCGTGTACAGCCACAGCGTGGGCGTCGGGGGCGGCAACGGTAAACGTCACGCTCCGGTCGGCGTTGACCACAGGCGATTCAATGCTTGACTCCGTAAACTTTACATTTTGCTGCGCCGCTGCGGAGACAGTAAGCCACAGGCAGGCGGTTAAAAGAAGATGTTTCATATTTTCAGCCATTTTTAGTTTCGTAAGTGCAAAATTAATGTTTTTGCCGAAAAAACAAATATGGGGTTGCCGGGGAAATAAGAAAGGGATAGTTGGCGCAAACAAGGCAATATAGTTTGGACAATTAAAGAAATGTCATTATTTTTGCATACACGATTAATGGATAAAGCATTATGACAGAAAAGGAAATGCACTCATATCGGTTGACATCGATGGTAGAGCCGAGTGATAAAATGTTGGACGCGATAATGTCGGGCGTTGCAGTAATGGCACGGCAGTCGACAGAGAATGCCCGCAAAGAACTTGTCCGTCGGTTTGACGCTTTAAAAAGAGAAATAAAGGTGTATCAAGAATCATTGAGAAAACATGCTTGATAGAAGACCTGTATTGTGTGTGGTGGCAGGACCAAACGGATCAGGAAAGACGTCTGCCACTATTCAACTGTTGTCGAATGAGTGGGCTGCAGATGCTCTTTATATCAATCCAGATAATATAGCTCAAGAAACTTTTGGGGATTGGAATTCTCCGACAGCAATTTTAAAAGCAGCACAGGTCGCAACAGAAGAAAGATATCGTTGCCTTGCAGAGAAAAAAGATTTTGTTTTTGAAACGGTTTTGTCTTCTGAAGAAAAATTACAGTTCTTGAAGAAAGCGCACGAGTCTGGCTTTTTTATAAGGCTTTTTTTTGTATGTACAAATTCTCCGGAGATTAATGTTATGCGTATCACAAAGCGTGTGCTTGATGGTGGTCATGAGGTCCCGATAACAAAAATAATCTCTCGTTATTATAAATCGATATTAAATGCATCCAAAGCCATTTGCTTTGTAGATAGGGCATATGTCTATGATAATTCGGTGGAGAATCAAAAGCCGAGATTGCTCTATCGAACTACTGATGGTATGTTGGCAAAACGATATTGCTCAGATATGCCAGAATGGGCTGCGGAGATGCTGCCTCGTTGAGGAACACGCTCCGCAGCGTTCTGTGCCTCACAATGCCGCCTTCTGGGGTGTTTTCTACAACCGCTCTTCGGCGGTTTTCGCATGGCGGTGTATTGCGCCGTTGGGGCAATCCGATGGGTGATGGCGGACGATGGGGTGAGGCAACCGCCGATGGCGGGGAAGTGGCGTACCTCCGGCACGCAGAGGTTGGTGTCGAGGAGAATCCCGGCACGCTACGCTGCGCTTTGCATACCGGGTTACGGAAGAGTGCCGTCGCTCTGCGACGAGAGAGTGCAAACCGGGGGATGTGGTTTCTACAACCGCTCTTCGGCGGTAGATGGGTGATGCATTGGTGTCACGGGGTAGGCGAGCCAACCCCGTGCTAACATATTAAACCGCTCTTCGGCGGTTTTTTTGTGATACATCGCGCCGTTGGATGGCGGTTGTAGATGCGCTATTCTGTGTCTTTTGGAAGGAATAAGTGCAGCATCACCACGCTGATGAGAGCCGACATAATCGATCCGGCGAGGATTCCGAGTTTAGCGTCGGCAAGCAGCAACGCATGCTGTCGCGGGTCGTATGCGAGTCCGGCAATGAAAAGAGCCACGGTGAAACCGATGCCGCTGAGCATGCACACACTTGCAAACGCCTTCCACGAACTGCCTTTAGGCAGGCGCACGAGTTTTGTGCGAATGGCAAGCCAGGAGAAAGAGAACACGCCGAGGAATTTTCCGAGCACCAGACCCAGCATTACGGCAAGTCCGACACCAGAGAACAGGTTGTCGAAACCCATGCCTTGGAAAGATATTCCAGCGTTGGCGAAAGCAAAAACAGGGATAATCATAAAGCTTACCGGCGTGTGAAGGTTGTCCTCCATGTCCTGCAACGGGCTGATGACGTGGTCGGACGCCGTTTCAATCTGCTTCAGCATGTCCACCTGCCTGTGGGTCAGGATACGCGCGTTAGAGTGCTTTCCGGTGATTGTCTGCTGCGGGAACGACGCCACGCACTCACGGATCTGCTCCACCGATTTCAGCACCGACGACTTTATTGTGGCAGGGATGCAGAACGCAAGTGCCACACCCGCGATTGTGGCATGGATACCAGAGTTGAGCACCGCATACCAAAGCGCCAGTCCGATTGTCAGGTAGAACATCTTGGAGCGTATGCCCTTGATATTTCCGATTATCAGCAACAGCAGCATGACACCGGCATACAGCAGATATGCCGCATCGAGATGAGCGGTGTAGCAAGTTGCGATTACGATGATTCCACCAAGGTCGTCGGCAACGGCGAGAGTGGCGAGAAACACCTTCAACGCCAATGGCACACGTTTGCCGAAAATCGACAGCACACCGAGCGAGAAAGCAATGTCGGTTGCCATCGGCGTGGCAAGTCCGCGCATCGCGTCGGCATCGGCAGGCGCACATAGCCAGAACACAAGCACCGGAATCAGCATACCGCCGCAAGCACCGATAAGCGGTAGCATCGCGTTGCGTGGCGACGACAGTTCGCCAACAAGAATCTCACGTTTTATTTCAAGACCTACGGAAAGGAAGAAAATCGCCATGAAGAAATCGTTGATGAGGTCGAGAATAGTCATCGTGTGACCTCCGTGGCTGAAAAGGTTGAAGTCGCCCACCGATAGGCTGACCGTTTGATTCCAAAATTCAAAATACGTTGCGCTCATCGAAGTGTTGGCAATAACCAGAGCCAGCACAGTGGCGGCAATCAGAAGCATGCTCGACGTCACATACGTGCGGAACATCTTCAAAAACCGAAAACTTTGTAACATTCTTCTATATATATGTTTCTAAAACAATGGCGGGCAGTCATAGCCCCAATCTTTTTCGGGAGCAAAAATAGGGAAATATTTCTGCATACACAAACGAGCCGCGGCACATAGTCAGCACCGCGGCACGTTTAATCCTTTCAGTCAGGGATTTGTGTCAGAACTTATAACCGATGGCGAAGTTCCATCCCTTGTTTTTCATAGACCAGCCCAAATCGTGCGCTCCAGCCACATTGCGCAGACCGCGCTGATAGCTGATGTTGAACACATAGTGGTCCATCACCTCCACACCTGTGCCAATCTGTACACCGCAGTCAAAATTGCGGTGCTGCCACACGTCGTCGCCGTAATAGTCGCGTTTTCCAGTGATGTAAGAGTATCTTCCCGGAGTGTTGCTCGGCGCGCTGACCGCAATTGCCGTCACCTCGTCCTTTCCGTCGCCGATTCCGAAGGAGAAGTATGGACCCGCTTCCACGTCCCACCGCACGGCGTTGGAGATGTTGAAATGGAACGAAGCCAGGACAGGGATTGAGAACGCATACCTGCGCGTGTGTCCGAGGTTTGTCTCAAGAGCGCGCCTGTCGGCATCGTGGCGTATTGTAGAGTAGTCGTAACTGCGGTTCTCGAAATAGAAGCCCGGCTGCATGCTGAAGAAGTCGCGTATGTTAAGGTTCATCACCACGCCGGCAGTGAAACCGCGTTTCCAAGAGAAATTGCATTCCTCGCCAGCGTGTGGAATGTCGGCAGACAAATTTGATGAAGAAATGCCGAATCTCACCCCAATGTCAATCATCTGGTCAGGCACAGAAGTGTCGACGAATTCGGCAGCCGAGGCAGTCGCCGCCACAGCAAGCAAAGAAAGGGCAAAAAATATTTTTTTCATAACTGTCGTGATTAATTCTAATGTAAAGGTATCGTTTTTTCGTTAATATTGGCAACGTAATGCTACAAAACGCACATTTTTTCATCCTTTTGGATGAAAAAGACTACCTTTGTAGTCCATAAACCAAAAGAATATGAAAACAATAGCGATAAAATCATTGGAATCGTTGCCACAGGCAGCGGCCGAGTTTGTCGAAGCGATGGGCGACTACACCGTGTTTGCCTTCAATGGCGAGATGGGAGCCGGCAAGACAACGTTTATCAACGCGCTTTGCCGCGCGCTTGGAGTGGAGGACGACATCACCAACTCACCGTCGTTTTCAATCATCAATGAATATCGTTCGGACACTACCGCCGAACTGATTTATCATTTCGATTGTTATCGGTTGGAGAGCGTCGACGAGGCGGAGGACATCGGAGTGGAGGACTATTTCGACTCTGGTGCCGTGTGTCTTATCGAATGGCCGGAGCGCATAGAGGAACTGTTGCCCGCCGACACGGTCCGTGTCGACCTCAAAGAGCAGGAAGACGGCAGCCGCCTTCTGACAATGACCTTCCCGGAGGCGTGATGGACAGCACCGACACAGCCGTGCTTACGGCAATCACCGTGGTGTTCACGATAAGCGGACTCCTCGCAATTGCGGCGTCGCTGTTTAACTGGAACTGGTTTTTCAACACCCGCAACGCCCGTATGCTTGTGGGGCGCTACCGTCGCCGCACGGCACGTTGCGTCTATTTCGTGGCAGGCGTTCTGATTCTTGCGATGGTTGCGGCTATCCATTTGCGCCTGGCAGACAAAATTTAGGAAATCGATAAAAACGATATATATTATGTCAACAAAAAAAGAAATTCCGGTGCTGCTCCTGACCGGTTATCTCGGCAGCGGAAAAACGACACTTGTAAACCACATATTGACAAATGAACGCGGCGTGAAGTTTGCCGTAATAGTGAACGACATCGGCGAAGTCAACATTGACGCCGACCTGATACAGAAAGGCGGAGTTGTAGGCGCAAAAGACGACAGCCTCGTTGCATTGCAGAACGGATGTATCTGCTGCACGCTCAAGATGGATCTCGTGGAGCAAGTCTACGACCTTGTGAAGTCGGGCAAGTTCGACTATATCGTGATTGAGGCGAGCGGCGTGTGCGAGCCGGCACCGATAGCGCAGACCATCTGTTCAATCCCGCGTCTCGGCGAGGCATACCGCAAGTATGGCATCGCCCGTCTTGACTGCATTGTGACGGTAGTCGACGCGCTGCGACTGCAGGACGAGTTTGGCGGCGGCGACAATCTTACGCGCAAGGATATCGGCGAGGAAGATATTGAAAATCTGATAATCCAGCAGATTGAATTCTGCAACATCATTTTGCTCAACAAGGCATCGATGGTCAGCCCAGACCAGCTGAAGCGCATCAAGGCCATCGTCAAGACAATTCAGCCGCAAGCCAAGATAATAGAATGCGACTATGCGAAGGTCGACCTTGACGAGATAATCAACACAGGGATGTTTCATTTCGAACGTGTGGCAACGTCGGCGGCATGGATTCGCGAGATAGAGCGTCCGTTGGATGAGATTGAGGCAGAAGAGCATCATCATCACGACGATGAAGAGGACCATGAGCACGAGCATGAGCACGAGCATGACCATGAACACGAGCATGAACACCATCATCACCACCATCATCACGAAGGCGGAGAGACGGAAGAGTACGGCATCGGCACGTTTGTCTATTATCGCCGTCCGGCGTTTGACATTCATAAGTTCGACCGCTTTATGTCAACAAAATGGCCTAAAAACGTGATCCGCGCCAAGGGCGTCTGCTATTTTGCCCACAACCGCGACATGTCGTTCCTCTTCGAGCAGGCAGGCAGCCAGAAACAACTGTCGGAAGCCGGCTTGTGGTATGCCACCGCACCGGAGAACGAATTGGCGGAGATGATGAAGCAAGAACCTGGCTTGGCGCGCGACTGGGATGAGAAATATGGCGACCGCATGCAGAAAATCGTGTTTATCGGTCAGCATCTCGACAAAGCGCAACTTGCCCACGACCTTGACGAGTGTCTCGAAGAATAGGATATAAGAACAAAAAGAACCATATTGTATGAATAAACGATTTTTCAAGTCGCCTGAGTTTCTGGTGTGGCTCGGTTTCGGGCTGTCGGCGGCAGCGTTGCTGTCGTATGCTCTGTTGTATTCTCTGACCGCGGCAGGGACTGTGGCAGGCATGTCGGGCGGAGTCACGGCATTGTGCTGGCTGACTGTCGTTGCCGGACTTCCCGGACTTGCACTTTCCGTTTGGTGCATGATGCGCTGGGCGCTGTTCGACACCCCAAAATGGCTGCACATAGCGAGCGTTGCGATTAGCATCGTCAACATTCTGTTTCCTGTGCCCTCGTCAACGTTTCTATTGGTGTCGTCGATGGTGGGCAAGGAAAATGTGGAGGTGAAGCTGCCGTCGGAGTCGAATAAAGAAATCAAGCCCGACATCGTTATCGCCATTGACTCGCGTAAAGGAGTGCTCACAGGCGAAGTGAAGAACGTCAGTGTCAAAATCGACGCGCTGGAGCTTTCGCTCACCGACCTTGACTATGAGGGCAAGCTCGGCAAATGGGCATCCCGGATTCCGGAAAAAGCCAAGGTGACGTTTGAGGCTGATGAAAAGGCGAAATTTGACGAAGTGCAGAAGACTATGGACGCCCTCAGCACCGCCGGTGTGAAATTCAGAATGGCGGCAAAAGAATGACGCTTCTGCAAGAAATACAATAAAAGAAAAAACCCTCCGGAAGGAGGGTTTTTTGTGATATGAAAGGAAAAATTTTTATGCTTATTTAGCAAGGGCAGTAGCCACGTCGACGGCGCAAGCCACGGTGCATCCAACCATAGGGTTGTTACCGATTCCGAGGAATCCCATCATCTCAACGTGAGCAGGAACTGAAGAAGAACCAGCGAATTGAGCGTCAGAGTGCATACGTCCCATAGTGTCGGTCATACCGTAAGAAGCAGGACCGGCAGCCATGTTGTCTGGGTGAAGAGTACGGCCTGTACCACCACCAGAAGCTACTGAGAAATAAGGCTTGCCAGCGAGAGTGCGCTCCTTCTTGTAGGTTCCGGCAACAGGGTGCTGGAAGCGGGTAGGGTTGGTAGAGTTACCAGTGATTGACACGTCAACACCCTCTTTCCACATGATAGCCACACCTTCGCGAACATCGTCGGCGCCGTAGCATTTCACTTTGGCGCGAGGACCGTTTGAGTAAGGGATTTCCTTAACCACCTTGAGGTCGCCAGTGAAGTAGTCAAACTCAGTCTGAACATAAGTAAAGCCGTTGATACGAGAGATGATCATAGCGGCGTCTTTTCCAAGACCGTTGAGGATTACGCGCAAAGGCTCTTTGCGAACTTTGTCGGCTTTGGCAGCGATTTTGATAGCGCCTTCAGCAGCAGCAAACGACTCGTGGCCAGCCAAGAAAGCGAAGCACTTAGTCTCTTCGCGGAGCAAACGTGCAGCGAGGTTGCCATGACCAAGACCAACCTTACGGTCGTCGGCAACAGAACCAGGGATGCAGAAAGCCTGGAGACCGAGACCGATAGCCTCAGCAGCCTCAGCGGCGTTTTTGCAGCCTTTCTTCAACGCGATGGCGCAACCAACAACGTAAGCCCATTTAGCATTCTCGAAGCAGATAGGCTGAGTTTCCTCACAAGTCTTGTAAGGGTCGATGCCGGCAGCGTCGCAGATAGCGTTAGCCTCTTCAATATCTTTGATACCGTTTTCGTTCAATGCAGCAAGAATTTGCTTGATGCGACGGTCTTGACTTTCAAATTTTACTTCTCTAATCATAAAGCGGTCCTCCTATTATTCTTTACGTGGGTCAATATATTTAACAGCTTCGTCGAAGCGGCCGTAGTGACCTTTTGCCTTCTCGATAGCCTCTTTAGGATCCTCGCCGTTTTTGATCATTTCCATCATCTTGCCGAGGTGGATGAACTCGTAACCGATAACTTGGTTTTCTTCGTCGAGAGCCATGCGAGTGCAGTAGCCTTCAGCCATTTCCAAGTAGCGAGTTCCAGTTTTTGTAGTACCGAACATTGTACCAACCTGGCTGCGCAGACCCTTGCCGAGGTCTTCCAAAGAAGCGCCAACAGCCAAACCGCCTTCAGAGAAAGCCGACTGAGTGCGGCCGTAAACGATTTGCAGGAACAATTCGCGCATAGCAGTGTTGATAGCGTCGCAAACGAGGTCGGTGTTGAGCGCCTCGAGAAGAGTCTTGCCAGGGAGGATCTCAGAAGCCATAGCGGCAGAGTGGGTCATACCTGAGCAGCCGATAGTCTCGACCAAAGCCTCTTGGATTATGCCTTCCTTAACGTTCAAAGTAAGTTTGCAGGCACCTTGTTGAGGAGCGCACCAGCCGATACCGTGAGTAAGTCCGCTGATGTCCTTGATTTCTTTAGAACGCACCCACTTGCCCTCTTCAGGGATTGGAGCGCAAGGGTGGTTGGCACCCTTCTTAACGCAGCACATTTGCTGTACTTCATGAGTGTAAATCATAACGCGTCTTAATTTAGTTCAATAAAAAGATTCTATATATAAATTCTTCTGTCAATCTACCGATAATGCTTTTGCGAGTCGATATGCGCGCAAATATGTTGCAAAGATAATGCAAATTGGGCGAAGAAAGTTAAGAATATCTTTAAATTTAGTATTTTTGTGGAATGAAAAGGATTGCAATCAAGATAGGCAGCAATGTGCTCGCCCGGCGCGACGGCACGCTCGACATCACCAGGATGTCGGCATTGGTTGACCAGGTGGTCAGTCTGCGCCGCGCGGGAATGGAAGTGGTTATGATATCGTCGGGCGCCGTAGCCGCCGGGCGAAGTGAGATGCGTGGCGTCGACCGCCTTGACACGGTCAGTGCCCGCCAGTTGTTTTCGGCGGTTGGACAGGTGAAGCTCATCAATCACTATTATGAGTTTTTCCGCGACCACGGCATGGCGTGCGGTCAGGTGCTGACGCTGAAGGAAAGCTTCTCGACGCGTCGTCATTATCTCAATCAGAAACATTGTATGGAAGTGATGCTTGAAAATGGAGTCATCCCCATTGTCAACGAAAACGACACCGTGTCGCTCACCGAGCTGATGTTTACCGACAACGATGAGCTGTCGGGACTCATCGCCACGATGATGGATATGGACGCGCTTGTGATATTGTCGAATATCGACGGCGTTTACGACGGCGACCCATCGTTGCCAGAGTCGCGCGTCATCCGCCGCGTGGAACCCGATGCCCGGATGGATGTCGATGCCATAGTAGGGCAGTCGCGCTCCTCGTTCGGGCGCGGCGGCATGGGCACCAAATTCCGCACGGCGCGCAAAGTCGCCGACGAGGGCATCACCGTCTATATCGCCAACGGCAAGCGCGAGAACGTGCTTACCGACCTTCTTCTTGACGGCGCAGATGTGCCCTGCACAGAGTTTGTGGCAGAAAGCCGCGGCGTGTCGAGCGTGAAGAAATGGATTGCCCACAGCGACGGCTTCGCCAAAGGCGAGATACGCATCAACCAGGGCGCCTACGACGCGCTGATGTCGTCGCAGGCAAGCAGCCTGTTGCCTGTGGGAGTGGTTGCCGTAGACGGCGATTTTGAGAAAGACGACATAGTCAGAGTGCTTGCTCCCGACGGCCGTCAGTTTGCCGTGGGCCGCACAAGTTACGACAGCGACGAGGCACGCGCCGCCATAGGCAAACAGGGACTGCGTCCAGTGATACACTACAACTATCTCTACATCGAACAGTTATAACCGACTATGAACGAAGATTTAAGAAAAATGCTTGAGGCCGCGCGCGAGGCATCGCGCAGACTCAACCGTTGCCAGGAAGCCGACATCAACCGCCTGCTGCTCAGCGCGGCAGACAAAGTGGAGGCAGCCATCGACAAGATTCTTGCCGCCAATGCCACCGACCTTGCCCGTATGGACAAGGACAATCCGAAATACGACCGTCTGAAACTGACCCCCGACCGCATCCGAGCCATCGCCGCCGACATGCGCAGCGTGGCGTCGTTGCCGTCGCCCCTTCGCCGCACATTGGCAGAATGGACACAGCCCAACGGGATGCGAATAAGAAAAGTGTCGGTCCCGTTCGGTGTGGTAGGCGTAATCTACGAGGCGCGTCCCAATGTCACGTTTGACGTGTTCTCGATATTGATGAAGAGCGGCAACGCCTGTGTGTTTAAAGGCGGCAGTGACGCCGACGCCTCCAACCGCGCCGCCGTCGACGTGCTTCGCGAGTCACTTCTCGCCGAAGGATTCGACGAGCATAGCGTCACCCTGTTGCCACCCGACCACGAGGCAACCCAAGAGATGCTTCAAGCCGTTGGCTATGTTGATTTGGTCATACCACGCGGCAGCAGCCGCTTGATACGCTTTGTGCGCGACAATGCCCGCGTGCCTGTAATAGAGACCGGCGCCGGCGTGTGTCATTGCTATTTTGACGCGTCGGGCGATTTGCAGAAAGGCAGCGCCATTGTGAGCAATGCAAAGACGCGCCGTGTCAGCGTGTGCAACGCCCTCGACTGTCTGCTCATCGACCGCGCCCGTCTTTCCGATCTACCCGCCCTTGTGGCGCCGATGGCGGCAAAGCACGTAGTGGTGCGTGCCGACGAAGAGTCTTATGCAGCGTTGGCGGGCAAGTATCCCCACCTTGAACATGCCGACGACAGCGACTGGGGAAAAGAATATCTCGACTATAAGATGTCGGTGCGCACGGTCGACGGTCTCGGCGGCGCGCTTGACCACATCGCCCGCCACACGTCGCATCACAGCGAGAGCATCGTGGCAGAGGATGCCGACGCTTGCCGCGTGTTCTCACAGGAGGTCGACGCAGCGTGTGTCTACACCAACCTTCCCACGGCGTTTACCGACGGCGGTCAGTTCGGCTTTGGCGCAGAGATAGGCATCTCGACACAGAAACTGCATGCCCGCGGGCCTATGGCACTGTCGGAGATGACCACTTACAAATATGTAATCACAGGCGACGGACAGACGCGCGAATAAAAAAACGAAGCGTGCGGTGCAGTAATTGGCATACAGCCGCGTTTACGTTAATATCACATAATATAAGAAACGATGAAAATGTATCAGAAATTTATGGCGGCAGCAGCGATGGCATTGGCTCTCGCGTCGTGTGGCGCGGGAAAACAAGCCACCATTGCCGACCTCGGAGGAGAATGGGTGATCACGTCGGCCGACGGCAATACCCTCAATGCGGAAACCACACCGTTTATCGGCATCAATGCCGCCGACGGCACAGTTTATGGCAGCACCGGCTGCAACAATCTTGTCGGCACTCTCGACAAGAACCAGAAACCCGGAACGGTTGATTTCAGCCAACTCGGCTCCACTCGCATGATGTGTGCCGACATGACGTCGGAGCGCATAGTGATGGATATGCTCAACAAGGCAAAAGGATATAAATTCAACGGCAAGTCGGAGTTGCAGCTCACCGATGCCCAAGGCAATGTAGTGGCGCTGCTGCAGAAACGCAACGGCAAGATGAGCGAGTCGAGTCTGCAAGGCGAATGGATGATTTTGTCGGCCGACGGAATGCCGGCATCGGGAGAAAGCACCCCGACAATCTGGTTTGACACAGAGGAGAACCTGACGCACGGCAATGCCGGCTGCAATACGTTCAACGGCGAGTATACCGTTGGCAAAGACCAGGCGCTTAGATTCGGAACGATGGCAGTCACCATGCGTATGTGTGACGACATGGAGTTTGAGCAGAAGTTCCTGCAGGTGCTCGACCAAGTCGCGACGTTCGGCAAATTGCCAAACGGCAACGCCGGACTCTTCGACGAGAACGGCCGTCTCTTGATAGAGCTTGCCCGATAGCATCAACACTCTTTCTACAATAACATTTGTGAAATTTCCACGGCATTGCGCCGTGGAAATTTTTTTAGTCGCTTCTGCTATCGGTTGTCGCGAGGGAATGCCCCGGTTTGTTTGAAAAAGTCGGAGGCAAAAATGAACAAATGGAATGGCGGGCATTGCCATTCGTGCGCAGGTTGGTTAAAGTTGATGTAAATTTGACATACTGCGCTCAAATTTATTATATTTGCATATTGAAACGACAAAGGCTTATGGCAAAGAAATATCCGATAGGCATACAAGATTTTGAGGAACTCCGCACGAGCGGTTGCTACTACGTTGACAAAACCGCATTGGTCTACGATTTGGTGACCAAAGGGAAATATTACTTTCTGAGCCGTCCCCGGCGGTTTGGCAAGAGTATGCTCACGTCGACACTTAAGGCCTATTTCCTCGGGAAACGCGCTCTTTTTGACGGACTATCCATAGCCACCCTTGAAAAAGACTGGACAGAACATCCGGTGATTCACATAGACTTTACGGGCAACCAGTTTCCGACGATGGACAATCTTCTTGAACGCCTCGACGAGATTTATAAGAGCCTCGAAGCCAAATACGGAACCACCGGCATAAAAGATCCCGGACTGCGTTTGGGCAAGATAATCCAGCTGGCGTATGAAAAGACGGGCAAACAGGTTGTTGTGCTTGTCGACGAGTATGACAAGCCGTTGATCGACAACGTTATGAATCCCGGTCAACGCGAGCGGATGCGCGACCTGCTGAGCGGAGTCTACGGCAATCTGAAAGCGATGGACGCCTGTCTGCGCTTCGGATTTCTCACGGGCGTGTCGCGGTTCAGCCATCTCAGCATATTCAGCGCCGTCAACAATCTGAACGATATCTCGTTTGATGAAAAATATGCCGGACTTTGCGGCATAACAGAAGAAGAGATGGACAGCCAGTTTGAAGAAGACATACAGGAAATGGCAAACAATAACAATCTGTCGATTTCAGCCACCCGGCAACAACTCCGCGGATGGTATGACGGCTACCGATTCAGCCCATTTTCTGAATTGGGAGTCTATAACCCATTCAGTCTGCTGAACGCATTCAACAGCGGGAGGTTTATGTCGAAGTGGGCAGAGTCGGGCACGCCGACATTTCTCACACGATTGGTTAAGCACGGCTTTGACCTTACAGATGTTGACGGAATGGAAGCAGACATGGATATGCTTACAAATTCCGACCCAGACTATCAAGCTCCGGCGGCGTTAATGTTTCAAACCGGTTATGTCACAATAAAAGCTTACGATGACAGCTATGGTATAATCACCCTTGGATTTCCGAACAAAGAGGTGAAGGACGCTTTTTTGAAATACATAGTGCCAATTTATCAGACACACCGAGAAGGCTCGGTGGTGGTCATGAAGTTGAAACGAGATATTGACGAAGGCGATGTCGAGGCGTTTATGACTCGTCTGACCGCATTTTTCAGCAGCATCTCCTATGAGACCATCAAGCGCGACTATGAGCGTCATTATCAGAATCTGCTCTACACCGTGTTCTATTTCGCCGGCTGCGACGTCCAGAATGAGTTTCACACGTCAAGCGGCCGTATCGACTGTGTGGTCAAGACCAAGACGACGATTTATGTGTTTGAATACAAACTTGACGGCACAGCGGAGGAGGCTTTGGCGCAAATCAATGAAAAAGGCTATACCCAGCCGTTCCTCAGCGACGGCCGTCCGGTGGTGAAGATTGGCGTGGCGTTCGGCAAGGACAGCCACACAATCGACTCGTGGATAAAGGAAAGTTAGAGGAAAAATGATTACCTTTGTGCATCTTGGCAATAGACATTAGAAAAAACATAAATGAAAAAGACTTTTTTAGCAATATTGTTGTTGGCAGCAGCCACGCCTTGGGGAGGCGCGGTGGAGACTGCATCCGGGAAATTGTCGACAGTGATTGGAGAAGAGGCGGCGTCTGTCACGGAATTGTCGCTGACAGGCACGATGGACGCACGCGATTTCAAGTATATATCCGATTCGATGCCGCAGTTGTCGGTGCTCGACATAAGTGGCGTGACAATAGAGGAATACTCCGACAGGGAGCCCCTGTTTGCCAATTTTACATATTATCCAGCAGGCGAGTTGCCTAAATATTCGCTGATGGGCAAGCCGCTTACATCAGTGTCGCTTCCGTCGACGCTGACATCCATCGGCGAGGCGGCGTTTGCAGGCTGTGCCGAACTGACAGAAATCAGCCTTCCGTCTACGGTCGCCACGATAGGCAACTATGCATTTTCAAGTGCGTCAAAACTTGCGGATGTTAAAGGCGGCGAGGGCGTCCGCACGATAGGCGACTATGCGTTCAGCCGCGACGCCGCATTGACAACGGTTGCGTCGCTGCCGCAGGTTGAGACCATCGGCGGACATGCGTTCAGCGGATGCTCTCAGATGGCGGACTTCACGTTTGCCCCATCGCTGCGCACTATTGGTGAGAGCGCGTTTGCCGGCAGCGGACTGACGTTGGCAGACATGAGCGGATGCACGTCGCTCAGCGTTGTCGGCGCATGGGCATTTGCCGACAACGGTTCGCTATGCGAAGTTAATATGCCAGCGACGGTAACATCGTTGGGCGAGGGCGCGTTTTTCTATTCATCGGCATTGCAGCAAGTGGCATTGCCCGAGGGCCTTGTGAAAATCAACGAATACACATTCATGGGCGGCAAGGCAGTCGCCACGGTGACACTTCCGGAAGGCTTGAAAGAGATAGGCGACTATGCGTTCAGCGACTGGACAACGGTTCGGGAAATTGTTATTCCATCGACGGTTGAATATATCGGCGACCGCGCCATGCGCAATTGGAACAGCCTCGCGGAGCTGACAAGCAATGCCGTCACGCCACCTGAGCTTGGCGACAATGTTTGGGAGAACGTAGACTATGAGAAAGTAAACCTCACCGTTCCGGCAGCCGGCGAGATGGCTTACAGGCTTGCGGAGCAGTGGCAGGACTTCTTCAAATCATCGTCTGCAAAACCGTTGGCAGCGGAGAGCCTGCGTGTGGCGGTTGACGGCGATGTGGTGACAATTACCAGCGACGAAGAGATAAGCACGGTGCAATTGTTTGACATGAGCGGCATCTTGCTGCAGTCGGCGGCACCGCGCAGCCAGCAGTTCTCATTGACGCTGTCGGGCTACAGCGGCAGAGCCTACGTGGTGCGCTGCGTGTCGGGCGGCAATGAAAAAATCATAAAAATAAGCAGACAATAAATACATTATGGGCAAAAATAAATTGAAGAAATTCGGGGAGATGGAAACATTCCCCAACGTGTTCCAATATCCATTCGCGGAATTGCAGAAAGGACCGTTTCCACTGAAAGGAAAGTGGAACACAGAGTTTTTCAAGAACGACAACCCCATAGTTCTGGAACTTGGTTGCGGCAAAGGAGAATATGCCGTCGGCATGGCAAAAAAATTTGCCGACCGCAACTTCATCGGAGTCGACATCAAAGGCGCCCGGATGTGGACCGGCGCCAAGCAGTCGGTGCAGGAAGGCATCGCCAACGTAGCGTTTCTCCGCACGAGTATCGAACTAATCGCCTCCTTCTTTGAGGCCGGCGAGGTGTCGGAAATCTGGATAACGTTTCCCGACCCCCAGATGCAGAAAGTCAACAAACGCCTGACGTCGACCCGCTTCATGCAACTCTATCGCCAGATATTGAAAGACGGCGGACTCGTGCATCTGAAAACCGACAGCCCGTTTCTTTATGCCTATACCGACGCCATGGTGCGTCTGAACGGCTTCGCCACCGAGGTCAACACCGACGACCTTTATCACAGCGGACTTGCCGACGATATCCTCGAAATCCGCACGTTCTACGAACGCCAATGGCTTGCCCGCGGCTTGACAATAAAATACATCAACTGGCATCTTGACGCCACCACGGCGCTTCAGGAGCCTGAAATCGACATAGAGAAAGATACCTATCGCAGTTTCTCGCGCGGGTATCTTGAAACAGACCCTCAATATTCAAAGTAACAATTATGGAAGAAAGACTATATCCCGCACTAATCACCGAGGCTTTGCGCAACGTCCGCTACCCAGGCAACGGCAAAGACCTTGTGGAGAACAATATGGTTGAGGACGACATTCGCATTGACGGAATGAATGTGTCGTTCTCTTTGATTTTTGACAAATCGACCGATCCGTTTATCAAAAGTGTTGTCAAGGCCGCTGAAACAGCCGTCAAGACTTATGCCAGCGAGAATGCCCGCATAGAGGGTAACATCAGCGTGAAGTACCGCCAGAACGTAGAGCAGCCCGCCAAGATGCTCCCCGGAGTGAAAAACATCATCGGAGTCTCGTCGGGCAAAGGCGGAGTAGGCAAATCCACCGTGGCAAGCAATCTTGCCGTGGCGCTTGCCAAGCAAGGCTACAAGGTGGGGCTGCTTGACGCCGACATCTTCGGACCGTCGGCTCCAAAGATGTTTGGAGTAGAGGATGCCCCCGTGTATATGGATGAGGTAGGCGGCCGCAACCTTATCGCACCCGTAGAGCAATATGGCGTAAAAGTGCTGTCGATAGGCTTCCTCGTAGACAAAGACAACGCCGTGCTTTGGCGCGGCGGCATGGCAAGCAACGCCCTGAAGCAACTCATCGGCGACGCCAATTGGGGCGACCTCGACTATTTTGTGATAGACATGCCCCCAGGAACGAGCGACATCCATCTGACGCTTGTGCAGACCCTTGCCATCACAGGAGCCGTAGTGGTCACCACTCCGCAGGAAGTGGCACTCGCCGACGCGCGCAAGGGCGTCAGCATGTTTCAAAGCCCGCAGGTCAACGTGCCGGTGCTCGGCATCGTGGAGAATATGGCATGGTTCACTCCGGCGGAACATCCGGATGAGAAATACTACATCTTTGGCAATGGAGGCGGCAAACGCCTTGCGGAAAAGCTTGGAGTGGATTTGTTGGCGCAGATACCGCTTGTGGCAAGCATCTGCGACGGCGGCGACCAAGGTAAGCCAGCTGCGCTGCAGAACACCGTCAGCGGCGAGGCGTTCAACACGTTGGCGCAGCGAGTGGTGGAGGCTGTCGACAAGCGCAACCGCGAACTCCCGCCGACACATAAAGTTGACGTTTCGAAACGTTAACCATTGTGGGCGCGGATGTTGCCCACTAGGATTATAATTTTGCAATGTAAAAACAAAACGACAATGAAAATAGGAGACAAAATACCGGAAATGCTTGGCGTCGACGCCAACGGCAAAGAAGTGAAGGCATCCGACTATGCCGGAAAGCGTCTTGCCATCTATTTCTATCCGAAAGACAACACTCCCGGCTGCACCGCCGAGGCATGCAGCCTGCGCGACGGCTACGACGCTCTCCGCAGCGCAGGATATGAGGTGATAGGAGTGAGCAAGGACAGCGCGGCATCGCATGGGAAGTTTGCCGCCAAACACTCACTTCCGTTCACACTTATCGCCGACACCGACACCACGCTCAACCAAGCGTTCGGCGTGTGGCAGAAAAAGAAGATGGCAGGACGGGAGTATATGGGTACGGTGCGCACCACGTTTCTTGTAGACGGCGACGGCACCGTGACCGACATTATTGCAAAAGTAGACACCAAAAACAGTGCCTCGCAGATTCTTGAAATAATAAACAAAAAAGCATAACTATGGAGAAAGCAACAGACAAGACAGCAGCTGCAAGCGAGAAGCTTAAAGCTTTGCAGAATGCGATGTCGAAGATAGAAAAGGACTATGGCCGCGGAGCGATAATGAAACTCGGTGACGACAATATAGAAAATATCGAGGTGATTCCTTCAGGCATCATCGGACTTGACTACGCACTCGGCGTGGGCGGCTATCCCCGCGGACGTATCATTGAAATCTACGGACCGGAATCGTCGGGAAAGACCACGCTCGCCATCCTTGCCATCGCCCAGGCGCAGAAGCAGGGCGGCATAGCAGCCATCATCGACGCAGAGCATGCGTTTGACCGCTTTTATGCCGAGAAACTTGGCGTTGACGTCAACAACCTTTGGATTTCGCAGCCCGACAATGGCGAGCAGGCACTTGAAATCGCCGACCAGCTTATCCGCTCATCGGCAATCGACATAATCGTTATCGACTCTGTTGCGGCGTTGACACCAAAAGCCGAAATCGAGGGAGTGATGGGCGAAAAGCAGATGGGTCTGCAGGCGCGTTTGATGTCGCAGGCTCTCCGCAAGCTTACAGCCACAATCTCAAAGACCAACACCACATGTATCTTCATCAACCAGCTGCGCGACAAAATCGGCGTGATGTGGGGATCGCCGGAAACCACTACCGGAGGCAATGCCTTGAAGTTCTACGCTTCTGTGCGTCTTGACATCCGTCGCACCAGTGCCATCAAGAACGGCGAGGACGTGCTTGGCTATCAGACAAAAGTAAAGGTTGTGAAAAACAAGGTTGCGCCTCCATTCCGCAAAGCAGAGTTTGAGTTGACATTCGGCGAAGGCGTGTCGCACAGCGGCGAAATCCTTGACCTCGGTGTGAATCTCGGCATTATAGCCAAGAGTGGATCATGGTTCTCCTACGACGGAACTAAGCTCGGACAGGGCCGCGATGCCGTGAAACGTCTGATTGGCGACAACCCGGAGCTTGCCGAAGAACTTGAGGCAAAAATCAAGGCAAAACTTTTCCATAAGGATGATGCCGACGACAGCGCGGAACCGACCGACGCTCCGGCAGCAGAATAAAAAAACATAAAAAGCAATGAAAATCGCAATCATTGGATGCGGCAATATGGGCGGCGCGATCGCAAGAGGTCTCGCTGCCGATGCTGTTTTTGCGTCAGAGCATACAATTGCGGCGAGCAACCGCACACAGCCCAAACTCGACGCCATCAAGGCTGAATATCCGCAGATAGAGACGTCGACCGACAACTGTCAGGCAGCCGCAGCCGCCGACATCGTGGTCATAGCCGTTAAGCCATGGCTCATCGACAGCGTTGCAGAAGGCTTGCGCCCTGTGCTTACAGCCGGCCAGACCATCGTGTCGGTAGTGGCAGGAGTGCCGTTCAGCCATCTTCGCGAACTCTTAGGCACAGCTACGCTTTTCCGCGTGATTCCCAACACCGCCATCGCCATCGGCGAAAGTATGACCGTAATAGCCGACGACGGAGCAGACAGTGGACAATTGGCTGTGGTGACCGACATTTTCAACCGTCTCGGCGAGACTCTTGTCGTGGAAGAGCGACTGCTTGACGCGGCAATGGCGCTTGGCTCGTGCGGCACGGCGTATGCCTTGCGCTACGTGCGCGCGGCGATGGAAGCCGGCGTGGAGCTCGGGCTTTATCCCGGTCAGGCAAAGAAAATTGTGGCGCAGACAGTCAAGGGAGCTGCCAGCCTGTTGCTTGCCCGCGGCACACATCCGGAGGAGGAGATAGACAAGGTGACCACCCCAGGCGGCTTCACAATAAAAGGCTTGAACCGCATGGAGGCTTGTGGATTCAGCAACGCCGTGATCGAAGGCTTGAAAGCATCGATAAAATAGTGCTCGTCCGACATTTTGAATTTGCCAAATTTGCAACGATTCTGGTCCTTCTTCGGATTCGCAACACCAGGATGTTAAAATATGAAGAAATGAAAAAAAAGATTTCTTGTTTGATTATGTGTGCTGTGACCTGTGCTGCGCTTGCGCAAACCACAGGAGATGAGGCTGGGCATACTTGGATAGATTTGGGGTTGCCCAGTGGAGTTAAATGGGCTTCTACCAATGTTGGTGCAAATCGTCCACAAGACGATGGCGACTACTATGCATGGGGCGAAACGACTGTGAAGACAGACTTTCGATGGGCTACCTACTCGCATGGGACAGGGCAAAATTCGCTCACGAAGTATTCTAATTCAGATGAGTTGTTGTCGCTTGAAGCCGCTGATGATGTCGCTTTCAAAGCATGGGGCGGCACATGGCGTATGCCAACCAAGGAAGAATGGGGAGAACTCCAAGAGCATTGTGTCTGGACCTGGACTGACGACTACAATGAAACAGGCGCGGCGGGATATGTGGTTGCGAGCAAGAGCGGTGGTGCCTCACTCTTTTTGCCTGCGGCAGGATGCCGTTATGCGAATCTGATAAACGAGAAAGGCGTGCATGGATACTATTGGTCGAGTTCGCTTTTCAAAAGCTCTTCTTATAGTGGCTCAGCCTACCAGTTGCAGTTTATTCGGGCTTATGTCAAATCTGATTGGAACCACACACGCTATTATGGATCATCTGTGCGTGGCGTGTGTAATGCCCCGTCGTCAACGATTGAGGGCATCACACAGTCAGAATGCCACATATCTGTGATTGGCGGCAAAATCCATTGTGGTCAGGAATTCCGTGTCTATGACCTTTACGGGCGGGATGTGACACATCAGAATGGTTCTCTTCCTAAAGGGGTATATGTAGTGCAGACAGAAAACAGCAGAGAGAAAGTCGGAGTCTTCTGATGAGATTCTTGAGTCGGAAAAATGACAATATGGGTAAAATGAAAAAGGCATCAATTATAATTGCGTTGGCATACGCGCTGGGCATCATTCTTCCATTTTCCTCGGCAAAAGCGGAGAAGGTGCAATATTGGGCGAAAGGCGTCAGTGAAGATGCAGGCTGGTACAACACCTTTCAGTTTACGAATGGCTGCTGGGCAGCGGTTAGTAGCAACATGATAGCATGGTGGCAGGATCGCATAAAGGAAACGTATATCTACACTGGGAAATGTTGGGACTCAGAGGAGGTCAATCGGGAATTTGATCGCAACACCTATTTCAATGATGGTGGTGACTATGTATATAAAGCTCTCGACTGGTATCTGCGCGAGACGCATCCAACCATCGCTTACACACGTACCAACCTCTATCAGAGCTACCTCTTTGAAGACGACTACGATAATCCTATCATCTTCACGCGAGGCTATATAGATTCCAACGAAGCGATATTTACTGATGTGTTGCTGCGCTATTTCACTACGGGTAACTACGTTGCGCAAATTCGTGACATGAACCACGCTTGGACTTTGTGGGCGATAGAAGTGGATACTGAAACCAACACCATCACGCGTATATGGGTGACGGATTCTGTTCCCAATGACCGCAATAACCCCAAAAAGGAGATACATGCCCTCGATTCAAAACGCTATAAAGACCTTTTCTATTTCGAACGGGGAATCTACGATGAGGAGAACAATTCTTGGGGAGTTCAGGCCATTCACCCGGCGGAATTGACATTCTTTGGCATAGAAGGCCGGTTTTTGGTTGATGCCAACGGAGAACCCGTGTTTGAACAGAAGCCTTGATTGCCGACCAAAGAAGAGGCTGTGTCGAAACAGGCGCAGTATCCATATTTGCATTTCTTGTTTCAATATTGCTTAAAATAGAGAAAAAGACATCGGAAATAGCGAAACTGCACTCGGTTGGGTGCAGTTTCGCTTGTAAATTGCACTGAATGGAGAGCTTATTCAAAAGTATCAGTAGCAAAAATCGGCTGAAATGTTGAAAAATGGCATTTCACTGCGTTGTCGCCGCTGACATAGGTATGCACACCGCCTCATCTGAAGTGGCGTACCTCCGGCACGCTGGTGGGAGGAGATGCGTTGAACCTCGGCACGCTGGCTACGCTCCGCGTGCCGGGTTACGGAAGAGTGTCGTCGCTCCGCGACGAAGTTCCTACAACCGCTCGTTGACAGATAATCTATTATTTGCAATTGCCTTTATTAAGCGGCTGATATTCTCATTATCTATCTGCAATGGATTGTCTGAGCTTGTCGGGGTACTTGTCGGGGTACTTGTCGGGGTAGAGATACCCATGTCTTTAGGAGCATTAATCACCATGAAACGATTTCTCAACTCGTTGTTTTCTCCCATCAATAGGTTGCGAAAGAATCGTTCCAAATAGACAGACTCCCTTCGGAAATACCAAGAATGATTGTATGCATACCGCCTCATCTGTAGTGTCGTCGCTCTGCGACGAAGTTTCCACAATCGCTCTTTGGCGTTTTTTTGCGGCAGTTTGTGCAAACAATAATAAATTCGGTCGATAGGTTTTGGAATGATGGTTAATATGATTTACCTTTGTGATGCCTTTGCGTAAGAAAAAGACAATGTTTTTATGTGGTTGAGTCTCGCTTTTCTGTCGGCGGCACTTCTTGGGCTTTACGACGTGGCAAAAAAATACTCTTTGCGGGAAAATGCCGTCATCCCGGTGCTTTTCTGCAACACGTTGTTTTGTGCGCTGATATTTCTTCCCTTCATCGTAGCCTCGCATACCGGCATCCTTGGCAGCGAATCGCTGCTGTGTGTCGACAACTGGCAATGGCACGAACAGCGGTTTATCGTTCTGAAATCCTGTATTGTACTGTCGTCGTGGATATTGGGCTATTATGCCATCAAACATCTTCCGATCACTATCGTAGGTCCGGTCAACGCCACCCGTCCCGTGCTGACTCTGCTCGGCGCGCTTATTATCTTCGGCGAGCGTCTTAATGGTTGGCAATGGGCAGGCGTGCTCCTTGCCGTCACGTCGTTCTACATGCTCAGCCGCAGCGGCAAGAAAGAAGGCATCCGTTTCAGTCATAACCGATGGATATATTATCTGGTGGCGGCAGCACTTCTGGGAGCCGTAAGCGGGCTTTACGACAAGTTTCTGATGTCGCCCACGGGAGCCGGCATCCGTGCGATTACCGTGCAGTGCTGGTATAACTTCTATCAGTGCGTGATAATGGGCATTGTGCTTCTTGTGGTGTGGTTGCCTCAGCGCAAGGCCTCGCCGTTCCGCTGGCGTTGGTCGATAATGCTGATTTCAGTGTTTATCACTCTTGCCGACGCCGCATACTTCTACGCTCTGACCTATCCCGACGCAATGATTTCAGTGACCTCCATGGTGCGCCGCGGCAGTGTGATAGTATCGTTCTGCTTTGGCGCGATGATTTTCAGGGAGAAGAATCTGCGGTCGAAAGCCGTCGACCTCTGCCTGGTGTTGCTCAGCATGGCGTGTCTGTGGATAGGAGGACATTAAGAGAAAGAAAACAAATGATAAAATATATTGTATGAAAAATTTTTTACTGACAGCAGTTCTCGCATCGGCAGCGATACCGGTGATGGCAGGCACAGCTTTGCCTTATAGCGAGACGTTTGACACCGCCGCCGATTTTGCGACGATGACCGTCGTCGATGCGAACAGCGACAACAAGACGTGGTATCACAGTGACTACTACAAGTCGGCAATGATTGATTATTCCGACGACAGCAGCATGGACGACTGGCTGATTCTGCCAGCGTTCAGTCTCGCCCCCGGCGGCACGTATACCTTCGAGATGGATGCCCGGTGCTACAGCAGCTTCTTGGGCACAGAGCGTTTTGAGGTGAAGATGGGCACCGCCGCCACCGCCGCCGCGATGACAGAGACCGTTGTGGGAGAAACATTGCTTAAAACAGATAAATTTCAGCACTTCACTCAAAAAATCACTGTTGCCACAGCCGGAACATACTATATCGGCATCCACTGCATCTCTGACGCAGAACGCCGCGGCATGTTGGTTGACAACATTGCTTTGTCGGCCGGCGTGGCAGCGGAAAGCCCAGCAGCGGTAACCGACCTTACGCTGACGCCAGAGCCAACGGGTCTGAACAAGGTGACAGTGGCGTTTACCGCACCTGCTCGCACGTCGACCGGAGTGTCGTTGACGGCATTGGACAAAGTGGAAATTTATCGCGACAAGGCACTTATAAAGGCCATCAGCCCTGTGGCTCCCGGACAGCCTGTCACGTTTGTCGACGAGACCGTCACTGCCGGCAACCACAGCTATATGGCAGTGGCTTACAGTGCGACAGGACGCGGTTTGGAAGCGTCGGCCGACGTATTTGTCGGGCCCGGCAAGCCCTCAGCCGTCGGCAATTTCAAGGTCAAGGAAACGACGCCCGGCGATGTGGAAATCACATGGAGCGCCCCGACAACCGATGAGAAAGGCAACCGCATAGACCCGTCGCTGATCACCTATAAGGTGGTTAGTTACGAAATTGTGCTCGACAGCTATTTCACAGAGTCAGACATCGTGGAAGGACTTGCCGACACCCGTTACGTCCACCATGCCATAGACGCCGGCAAAGGTCAGCGTTTCATTGCCTACGGTGTGTATGCAGAGACAATCTCGGGCAAGTCTACAGCCGTCAAGACCGCACTCTTCCCAGTGGGAACAAACTATTCCGTTCCGTTTGCAGAGTCGTTTGCCGGAGGCAAGGCATCGTCGTTGTGGCGCTCTGAAGTGGCCAAAAACCAGTCGACCGCCCCGGCGTGGACGCCGCTTACCGATGAAGACGTAGCCGACCTCGCATCGCGCGACGGCGATGGCGGATATGTAGCCATGCTTGGCGAAAACACCGACGACAGCGCCCGTTACTACAGCGGCAAAATCGATTTGTCGGGCTTGCAGAATCCGGTGCTCTCATTCTATACGTTCAACTTCGGCAACGGCAGCAACAACGACGATGAGAACGTGCTTGAAATCTATGGCGGCACAGGCTCGGGCTTCAATCTCATCAAGAGTATGGAGATAAAAGAAGTGGGTGAATACGGGTGGAACAAGGTGATTCTTCCGTTGACAGCATACAAGGATAAGGTGGTGCAAATCGTGTTTACCGGAGTCACGAAAAACTATCTTGCCATTCCGTTGGATGCCATAACAGTAGGCGAGGCTCCGGCACGCGACCTTGCGGCAGTCAGTCTGAGCATTCCCGAGACTGTGACAACAGGACAGTACTTCGACATTGAAGTCGATGTGGAAAATGCAGGAACGCAGTCCGTCGGCGGCTATGTAGTGGAGCTGTACCGCAACGGCGAGAAGATTCAGGAGGCAGAAGGTCCGGAACTCTATTCGTGCACACGGACGCAAGTGGGATTCTCCGACCGACTGGAAGTAATCGACAACGGCGACAATGAGTACTATGCCAAGGTGGTGTGTGAAGGCGATGAGAATCCAGCCAACAACACAACCGCTGTGGTCAAAGCCGTGGCAGAAGCTCCGGAATATCCTGTGGCAACCAACCTTAAAGCCACACGCAGCGGCAATGCCGTCACTCTGACATGGACAGCCCCCGACCTCAGCACCGCGAAGCCGGAAGCAACCACCGACTCGTTTGAGGCTTATGAGTCGTTTGCCACACAAGGAGTTGGCGGATGGACATTCACCGATATGGACAATGCCCAGGTGGGCAAGTTCCAGGGCATAACCTTCCCAGGCATCACCTATGAGGGGTCGGTGCAGTCGTTCTGGGTAATGGACGCATCGATGGAAGGCGCCAACGCCTCGTTTGCCGCGCATTCAGGCGGAAAATATATCGCACAGATATTCAATTACGACGGGTCGCAGTGTGACGACTGGGCAATCTCACCCGAACTGAAGGGCATCGCCCAGACAGTATCGTTCTATGCCAAGAGTTATTCGTCGATACCAAGTTATGCCGAGACGTTCGAGGTGCTTTATTCCACCACCGACACGTCGACCGACCATTTCGTGAAACTCGGCACATACGAGAATGTGCCCAACGCATGGACACGCTATGACGTGGCATTGCCGGAGGGAGCAAAATATTTCGCCATCCGTTGCGTCTCTGAAGGATGCTACATGCTGTTTGTCGACGACGTTACGTTTGTCGCCGCCGGCGCCACCCACGGACTGGAAGTGGAAGGCTACAACGTGTATCGCAACCGTCAGAAAATCACGGAACAGCCGGTTTCTGGAACACAGTTTGTCGATACCGCCGCTCCCGACGGAGAGAACAAATATATGGTCACCGTGGCATACAACAAAGGCGAGTCGGTGCCCGGCAACGAAGTAGTGGCAGGAGAGGCAGGCGTTGAGGCAGTTGACGGCGACAATGTGGCGATTACAGCCCTCGACGGCAAGATTGTGGTTGACGGAGCAACTGCGCAGACCGTCATCATGCAGCCTAACGGAGCCATAGTCTATACAGGCACAGGCAGCCACGTTGAGGCGGCAGTGGCGCAAGGTGTGTATATCGTAAAAACAGGCGTTAAAGTAGCGAAGGTAATCGTGAAATAGTCCACGCTGAAACATATCGGCGCGGGTGGGTCACAAGGCAGTGTCCCGCCCGCGTTTTTTTGGGGGGCAATACATACATCAACCAATTGTTTTTGCAATACCGATGAAGAAAGATTTTGCGGATTGGCGGAAATGTTTTTACTTTGTAGGAGCGAACCAAAACATAGAAGCCTGCTATGGGTTTTGAAAAAGTAAGACATATCGACCTGCCTAAGATCTGCGATCCTCGCGGCAACCTGTCGTTTCTTGAGAACGGCGGGGTTGTCCCGTTCCCGATTGCGCGCACATACTGGGTCTACGACGTGCCTGGCGGAAAGAAGCGTTTCGGCCACGCGTTCCACCGACAGGAGGAACTGATAATCTCGTTGTCGGGAAGTTTCGACATTGTGCTCAACGACGGTTCGGAAGAGCGCCGTTACCACATGGCACGGTCGTACTACGGACTTTATGTGCCACGGATGATGTGGCGCGAACTCGACAATTTCTCGACCAACTCGGTGGCGCTGATTTTGGCGTCGATGCCGTATGACGCCTCCGACTATATCGAGGATTTCAACCTTTATAAAACGACTTTGGCCAATGGAAAATGACAATCACGCAACTGTGTCGGTCGACGACTGCCGGCTGCTGACGCTCGACCGTCATCACCATGAGAACGGAAATCTGACGGTGGTGGAAAACGGCAAAGACTTTCCGTTTGAGGTGCAGCGGGTGTTCTATATCTACGACGTGCCTGGCGGCACAGACCGCGGCGGACATTCCCACCGCCGTTGCCATCAGTTTATCGTGGCGGTCAGCGGAAGTTTCGATCTTGAAATCGATGATGGCGTCAGCCGGCGCACGGTGACGCTCAACCGCTCCAACATAGGGCTGTATGTGGCTCCCGGGATATGGGTGGGTCTGCGCAACTTCTCGTCGGGCTCGGTGTGCCTCACGCTGGCATCCGATCCGTATGACGAGGCAGACTACGTGCGCGACTATGACGAGTTTCTGAACCTGACAGCAAACAAAAGAAAATGAAGCAATACGAATTTCTGCCGCTTGGGGTTGTCAACGAGCCCTACAGACAGGCGATTCAATCGAAAATAGACAGCGTCCTCGACAAAGGCTGGTATCTCAACGGAGAGTTTGGCAAGCAGGTCGAGGCGCAATTGTCGTCGCTCACCAAAATGCCGTGGGCAGTTGCGTGCAGCAACGGGCTCGATGCCCTGCGGCTGATTTTCCGCGGCTACAAGGAGCTGGGTGTGATGCGCGACGGCGATGAAGTGATTGTGCAAGCCAACACCTACATAGCCTCGGTTCTTGCCATCAGCGACAACGGCTTGCGCCCTGTGCTTGTCGATGCCGACATTGACACGCTTAACATGGACTTCTCAAAAATAGAGGAGCACATCACGGAGCGCACACGCGCCATCATGGTGGTGCATCTTTACGGCGCACCGTGCTGGTCGGACTCGCTTGCCGGCATAGCCCGGAAACACAATCTCAAGATTGTGGAGGACAACGCGCAGGCAATCGGCGCCACGACCACGTGCCGAGGTCTGAACGGCACCGGCATAACCGGCGGACTCGGCGATGCGGCGGCTTTCAGTTTCTATCCCACAAAAAATGTCGGGGCGATGGGCGATGCCGGGGCCGTGACCACAAACGACGAGGCGCTTGCCGACGCTGTCAGAGCCATCGCAAACTATGGCTCCGACAGACGCTACCATAACATCTATCAAGGGCTGAACTGCCGCATGGACGAGCTGCAGGCGGCAGTGCTGAGCGTCAAGCTGCAGCACCTGGCAGACATCTCCGGCGCACGCCGGCGCAATGCGGCCGTCTACGACCGCGAAATCGCCAATCCGCTGCTACGCAAACCGAAGAAGCTGCCGGGCAACGTGTGGCATCAGTATGTGGTACTCGTAGCCGACGGACGCCGTGATGAGTTTCGTAAATTCTTGTCGGACAACGGAGTGCCTACCGATGTGCACTATGCCGTGCCACCACATCTGCAGCCGTGCTATACCGGTCTTGCCAACAGCGCGCTGCCAGTTGCCGAGCGCATCGCGGCAGAATGTGTGAGCATCCCGATAGCCGAACATTTGTCGGAAACCGATATTTCAGAGATTTCAGAAATAATTAATGTTTTTAGATAGACGTTGATTGAAGAAATTGTGTATTTTTGCAAAAAATTGAACACGATATGAAAATAACGAGAGATGCCGTTTGGCACACCACAAAAGATTACAGCATCATCACACTTGGATTGATATTCTATGCCGTTGGATTCTGTGGATTTATTTTGCCGCACGGGGTTATCACCGGCGGACTCGCAGGTATCGCCGCCTTGATTTTTTTCAAGACGGGTATCCCGGTGGCATATTCGTTCTATACTCTCAACATCATACTCCTCTCGATAGCCTATCGTATCGTGGGGCGTGGCTTTGTGCTTAAAACCATCTACGGCGCGTCGGGACTCAGCCTTTTCATGCTCATCGCACAGATGTTTTTCAAGTCACATCCGGTTTATCTTGAGCACGACATCCTGCTCAGCTGCATCATCGGAGCCGTGTTGTGCGGTGTGGGAACAGGCTTGGCATTCACCCACAACGGCAGCACCGGCGGCACCGACATCGTGGCTGCGATGGTGTCGAAATACCGTCAGATTTCCGTAGGGCGTATGATTCTCTATGTTGACCTGTTTGTCATTTCCTCATCATATTTCATAAAGTACAACATCGAGCCGGTGGTCTACGGCTATGTGGTGCTGATATTCCTGTCGTACATGTGCGACATGGTGGTGAACAACAACAAGCAGGCAGTGCAGTTCTCCGTGTTCTCAAAGAAATGGAGCGCCATAGCCACCGCAGTCAACGCCGAGATGCACCGCGGATGCACGATTCTTGAAGGCACCGGATGGTATACGAAGCAGGAGGTGAAAATGCTGCTGATATTCAGCCGTAAGTCGGAAGCGCTGCAGGTTTACCGCATAATCTATTCCATCGACCCCAATGCCTTTGTGTCGCAGGGCAACGTAAACACCATCTATGGCGAAGGCTTCGACAAGAGCAAGGTGAAGGCAAAAATCCGCGACCTCAATGACGGCGGCACCGGACAGCCGCACCAGCCATAGCCGGACTGCCACGAAAACGAATTTACAAAACCAACAAACCGAAATGAATTACGAAAATCCTATCCGAAGGGGTAAGCTATACTTCCGTTACGGAACTATGGGTTCCGCCAAGACTGCCATGCTGCTCACCACAGCCTACAACTTTGAAGAGCGAGGCATGGACTATATCTGCATGAAGCCGATTGTCGACAACCGCGAGAAAGACTCAGTGATACGCTCGCGCATAGGCATCGAGCGCCGGTGCAGCTGGATTTATCCGGAGAGCGACATGTATAAGATGCTCACCGAGGTGTTTGACACCGAAGGCTTGAAAGAATGGATACTTGTCGACGAGGCGCAGTTTCTTAGCCCCGAGCAGGTGGACCAGCTTGCCCGCATCGTTGACAATTTCGGTGTCAACGTGCTGTGCTACGGTCTGCGCACCGACTTCCAGAGCCATCTGTTTGACGGCTCGCGGCGGTTGTTTGAAATTGCCGACACCATCGACGAGGTGAAATCAACATGCACCTGCGGTCGCAAAACCATCATCAACGCGCGTATCGACCGTGCCGGAAATGTGGTTATGGACGGCGAACAGGTGGAGATTGGCGGCAACGACAAGTATATGGCGATGTGCCGTCGCTGCTGGGCGAAACGCCGCTGTGAGCGCGACCGCATCGAGTCGCTCGACTTCGGCGACACCGAGAAAGGGTAGCGACTGCCGACAAAGAACAGCAAACCTGCCGGAGACTCCGTTGAAACGACGGAACTCCGGCAGGTTTGTCTATAAGAGGCTATGGGTTAGAACTGGAATTTTTCCAATTTCAGTTTGCCGAGTTTTTCCATGTTTCCTACATGGAGCGCAAAGTGAGGGGCGGCAGAGTGAGCGGCAAGAGCCTGCTCGTCGCGCCAAGTCTCGCAGATCATCATCACGTCCTGACGGGTGGCGCTCTCAAACACGTCGTATGCCACACATCCCTCGTCGTTCAGGGATTTTTCCACCAAGGCTTTCGCCTCTGCCAACAGGGCTGCGCGGTTGGCGGCCTCCACTTGGATAAACACATTTAGTCGTATCATATAGTTGTTGTTAAAGATTAGGGTATCGGTTTAAAACGCTTTTTTGCCTCCTGGCGGCTGCAGTAGTTGAAGTGCCACCATTCCGACGGCAACGGGCGGAATCCCGCCTCCGTCATCACGCTGCGCAGCAGTTGCCTGTTGGCGCGCTCCTGTGCTGTGATTTTTCCTTGCTCCACGAGAGCCGCCTCGTGGGTGATGCCTGCCTCGCTGCCGAGATGGTCGACCGCCGTGCCCATCGGCAACGGCCGTCCGAGCGAGTCGGCGATGCTGATGTCGACGGCAAGCCCATAGTTGTGCAAACCTCCTCCATGTGCGGGATTCGACACATAGCGGCTCTTCGACGAGCCTTTGACCACGTCCCACATCTGTTGCTGCACCGACATCGGCCGTGCAGCGTCGAAGACAATCAGACGGTATTCCGGATGCTTCTCCCGCAGCAGCCTCTGTGCTTTCAGCAAGCACTCCATTGCCACAGGATGCAGATATGCCTCGCGCAGGTCGGCATAAAGCACGCGTCCCACAAAATTGTCGGCACGGGCATACATCAAATCGATTGCAATCGACGTGTCGCGCTCGGCGATGTTCTCATATCCCAGCGAGTCGAGACACTGCGCCGTGCGGCTTTTTGCCGGTTTCTCAGCCACCGCATGGAGCTGTTCGGGCGTTGCGCTTTTGACGGGCTTTGACGGCGTCCGGTGCGCATCACCGCAAGCCACTGCCACCACGGCAAGAAAAACGACCCACAGCCGTCTCATCGCGTTGTTTTCACTTTGCGGGTGATGCGGATTGTGTAAGAAGAATAGTCAATCTCCACTTTTCCCAGCCTGCTCAGCACCGACTGTCCGAGCAATATCGGAGCATTTTGAGTCTTCACGACAGTTGCCTTTACATTGTTCATGTCGAGGCCTCCGAAATTGACATTGCGGAGATTGACCACCGACCCCTCTATAATGTCGCCGCTTGCGGTCAGAAAACTTGACGAACCCATAAAGTCCTTGTCGCTTAGATAGTTGTTCTTATACATAAACGCCGCTTCCACCGCCGATATCGTGACGTTGGCAGCGCCTGTGTCAAACACAAAATGCAACGGCAACCCGTTGATGCTGCATTTCACCTTGAACACACCGCTTTCCTTCGTCATCGGCACTTCTACGGTCTGATCCGTGTATTCGGCATTTTCCTCCTCCATTTTCAGTTGTTTTGACTTCAGCCGTTCCACGACCTTTTTGTAGCCGTCCATACTGCGTATCGAGTCCATGTCAGAATCGTTTTCAAGCAGAGTCAAGCGGAGAAAACCTTTGTCGACCGATTGGTTCAGGAAGTCGACCGCTTTCTGCTTGTCGCCAAACATTGCATAGTAGCAGGCAGCGTTGTATAAAACCATAGATTCCGCATCCTTTCCGATTTCAGCAATCAGCGCCTCCGCCTCGTCGGTCCTGCCAAGATAGCCAAGAAGCATAATGCTCGGTGATGCAGAATCGGGGACGGTGTCCATTTCAACAGCCTGCTTGAAATCGGCTATGGCTTTGTCCTTGTCGCCCAGATTCCAATAATGGCGTCCACGGAAGTAATAAGAAGTCACCATCGGCTGTAAGGTTATAGCCGTGTCATAATCGTCGGCAGCCTCGTTGGTTTTTCCCAAGTGGTCGCGCGTAAAGCCCCGATAGCAGTATGCGTCGGCTCTTTCCGGTTCAGCATCGAGATAGATGGACAATGCGCGGTCGGCGTCTTCCCATCGTCGTGCCTTAAAATAAGCCATTGCTTTGCTGTACAAGCCGTCGGTGTCGGTAGAGTCCATCTGTATTGCCCGGTCGGCGAAATCGAGCGCCATCTTCAAGTTGTCGGCCTCAGAATATGCAGCCGACAGCCTCTGTGCCGCCCCTGCCGACGGTTCTATGTCAAACGACTTGTTGAAAAACTCCAAAGCCTCCGTCATATTGCCGCGTTTCTCATAGGTTGCGCCTATAATGAACGGCCACAACGAATTGTTGGGGTCTTTCTTCGTCTGTATTTTCATTTTCGAACAAAGCACCACCGATGCCGAATCGGCAAGAGTGTTGACACAATCAAGCGCGCCCCCGTCGGTAATGTCGATAGAAAAGGCAGAGACCACATCGTCGGTCGCCTCGCTCCAACGTTTTTGGCTGATATAGGTATATGCACGCAGCGAGTAGCTCTGCGCGTTGCTATTGTCAAGTTTCACGGCATAATTATAATGCTCTATAGCCTTGTCGTAGTCTTTGCGGGCATCGGCATTGCGTCCAAGACACAGCCAGCCGAGAGGGTTGCCAGGCTCAAGCTCCGTTATCTTTTTTGCGTCAGCGTCAGCGAGTTCGTATTGAAATTGTTCAAAATAGATTTGCGCACGCGAGTTCAGATAGTCCACGTCCTTAGGGTCGAGATTTATGGCTTCGGAGATGTCGGCGAGAGCCAAGTCTTGCTGCCCAAGACCTGAATATGCGCTTGACCGTAAGTTGAAAGCCACTCCTCTGCTCTCCTTGTCCTTTTTTGGCAAATATTGGATTGCCTTGTCGCTGTTTGTCAGCATCGAGCCATAATCATCGACTGTTGTGTAGGCAATAGCCATCCACAAATAGGCATAGCCGTTTTTGGCATCGTCAGCCAACTCCTTGTTCAAGCAGTCGACGGCAGTCTGATAGTCTTGATTCTGAAACGCCTCGTATGCCTTCTGCATGTTGAACGTCTCCGCCTGCTTGTTTGCCGCCAAAAGTGTTTGCACTGCGCACAGCAGCGCAAACGCCAATACACCGAATCTTCTCATTTCTATTTCTTTTTAAAAATTGTACCTATTATTGCATTTCCTATCTTGCGCTCCAATCCCTGACGGGTTGTTGGAATGCCTGTCTTGCGGGCAATCGAGCGTTTGACATTCGTCACGCCCAGAGCCCGTTTCCAAGAGAACGTGACATTGAGTCCGGGTAATATTTTCATAGCATTAAAAACTGAAATTAATTATTCCTCGTATTCTGTAGGGTCTTCAATCCCGGCGTCGTGGAGCGCCTCGATGCGCTCACGGCACGTGCCGCATTTGCCGCAATGCTTCTCTCCGCCCTTGTAGCACGAATAGGTCTCGGCATAGTTCAGACCGAGCCGCGCGCCGTGGCGGGCAATCTCAGTCTTCGACACGTTGGTGTAGGGGGCCATGACCGTAATGCCGTCGTAGGTTCCGGCACTCATTGCCGACGACATGGCGCGCACAAACGCCGGGCGGCAGTCGGGATATATGGCATGGTCGCCCGCATGGTTTGCAATCATCACGTGGCTCAGCCCGCGGCTCTCTGCCAGTCCGCACGCCACAGCGAGCATTATGCCGTTGCGGAACGGCACCACCGTGGATTTCATATTCTCGTCATCGTAGTTTCCCTCCGGTATCGCTTCCGCGCCCTCGAGCAGCGAACTTTTGAAATACTTAGCCATAAAATCCAAAGGAATCACGATATGCTCTATGCCCAGACGTTCGCAGTGCATCCGGGCGAACTCGATTTCGCGACGGTTGTGGTTTGAGCCGTAGTCGAAGGTCACGGCAAGGGCAATGTTGGCACGGAATTCGTAGAGCAGCGTCACGGAGTCCATTCCTCCCGACAGCACAATGATTGAATCTTTCTCGTCCATCGTTTAAAAATTTTCTGTAAAATTAGCCAGCAACCTTGCCTTGCGCATCTCCTCATGCTCCTCGTCGGCATAGTTGGCAAAAGGGAGGATTGAGATTCCGCCACGTGGCATGAAGATGCCCTTCACCTCAAGGTAGCGTGGATTCATCAGTTTCACCAAATCCTTCATTATTATGTTTACGCAGTCCTCGTGGAAATCGCCGTGGTTGCGGAAACTGAAAAGATACAGCTTCAGACTCTTGCTCTCGACCATGTCCTTACGCGGAATGTAGTTGATGATGATTTTTCCGAAATCCGGCTGTCCGGTCTTTGGACACAGGCTCGTGAATTCCGGGCATGTGAACGTGACCAGATATTCATTCTCGGGATGCTTGTTCTTGAACGATTCAAGCACCGAGGGGTTGTACTGGTCGGAATATTTTGTGCCTTGGCATCCCAATAAAGTAACGCCTTGCAGCTCAGTTTCTGTTCTTGACATATTGATTATATGGTTTACAATTTGTGATATGTTCAATCGAAAGGTCGGCATCAGCCGGAGCCGACTTCCTTTGCAAAACTACCAATAAATTACGAATATAGCAACTGTTGCCAAGCCTATGTCTTGAAAAATGTGTACTTTTGCAGAATAATCGCCGTGCGGCGACAACAATCAAAAAGATAGACTATATGAAAAAAGCGAATGTCGGACACCCGAAAGGGCTTTATGTGCTGTTTCTGACGGAAATGTGGGAACGGTTCAGTTACTATGGAATGAGGGCAATGTTTGTGCTCTATATGGTTAAGTGCCTGTCGCTTGCCAAGGAAGACGCCTCCCAGATTTATGGCAACTACACCGGATTGGTGTATCTGACGCCTCTGCTCGGCGGCTATCTTGCCGACCGCTTCTGGGGCAACCGCCGGTCGATTCTTCTCGGCTCGGCAGTGATGGCTCTCGGACAGTTTCTTATGTTTGTCAGCGCGTGCATCTATACCTCGCCGACGGCTTATTGGCTTATGTTTGCCGGACTCGGGCTGCTGATTCTCGGAAATGGTTTCTTCAAGCCCAACATCTCGACAATGGTCGGCGACCTCTATGCGAAAAACGATTCGCGCCGCGACTCCGCATACACAATCTTCTATATGGGCGTCAATGTTGGTGCGATGATCGCTCCGCTTTGGTGCGGATTCGTGAGCAATGGCGAGAGCCCCGAGGGATTCAAGTGGAGCTTCCTGTCGGCAGCGGTGGGAATGCTTATCGGAGGCTTGGTGTTCTACTTCTTCAAAGACCGCTATTTGCATTCGCCCGAAGGCAAGCCGCTGGGTGTGAAGCCGGCTAAGAAACCGGAGAAAAAACAGGGAGAGGCAAATAAGCGTCCGGCATGGTTTTCGGCGGCGATGGCAGTGCTGTGTGTGGCTTTGTTTGCGGCGTTCTATGTTGGCGGAAGCGACATTATCGGCGCGGCGATATATTCAGTGTCGATCACCATTCCGGTGATGATAATCACCGACGGCTCGCTCACGACAATCGAGCGCAAGCGCATCGGCGTGATTTATGCCATCACATTCTTCGTGATATTCTTCTGGGCGGCATACGAGCAGTCGGGCGCGTCGCTCACGTTCTTTGCCGACGAGCAGACCGACCGCAACATTCTCGGATGGGAGATGCCAGCATCCTACTTCCAGTCGTTCAACCCGATTTTCATCGTGCTGCTCGTGCCGGTGTTCAACATTCTTTGGGATTTCCTCCGCCGCCACGGAAAGGAGCCTGCCGCCACAATGAAGCAAGCCATCGGATTGGCGTTGCTCGGTGTGGGCTATCTTGTGATTGCCTTCGGTGTCGACAATCTGGATCCGGCGGTGAAAGTAAGCATAATGTGGCTCACGACGCTGTATTTCATGCAGACTCTCGGCGAGCTTTGCCTTGAACCTATCGGACTCTCAATCGTAAACCGCCTGTCGCCTGCGCGGTTCTCATCGTTGCTGATGGGCGTGTGGTGTCTGAGTTCCGCCGCAGCCAACAAGCTTGCCGGCGTGCTTAGCGGGCTGTATCCTGCCGACGGAAAGATAACGTCGTTTTTAGGCTATCAGATTGCCGATTTGAGCGACTTCTTCATGATATTCGTGTGGATGAGTTTCGCTGCGGCGATAGTTCTCGCGTTGCTGTCAAAACGCTTGGAGAAATTGATGTGATGAGACAGAATTCAGTCACGTTTCTTTACTTGCTTCTCGGCTCGCTCACGGCGTTTGGTCCGTTGGTGACCGACATGTATCTGCCGGCGTTGCCGGCAATGATCGAATGTTTCCACACCTCGATGCCGATGGTGCAGCTGGGTTTGACATTCAGTATGATAGGTCTCGCCGCCGGACAGCTTCTGTTCGGGCCATTGAGCGACAAGTACGGCCGCCGTCCGCTGCTGCTCGTCTCGATGGCGGTGTTTATCCTTTCAACCATAGGCTGTATATTCTCGCCCACAATACATTGGTTTGTGGCATTGCGGCTTCTGCAGGGCATCGGTGCGTCGGGAGGCATCGTGATTTCGCGGTCTGTCGCCGCCGACAAGTTCTCGGGGCGCGAGCTTGCAAAGGCAATGGCGATTATCGGAGCCATCAATGGAATAGCACCTGTTGCTGCGCCTGTCGCCGGCGGATTCTTCACCGACATCATCGGTTGGCAGGGCATATTCATCATCCTGCTGTGCATTGGCTTCATCCTGCTTGCCGCCGAGGTGGCATATCGCGAGACGCTGCCTGCCGCACGGCGTTCCGACGAGGGGCTGAAGCGGTTGGCGCTCAATTTCGGCAAGGTGCTTGGAAACAAGAAGTTCCTGTTTTATGTGTTGCAGTTTGGATGCGCCAGCGGAGTGCTTTTCGGCAACATCGCCTCCTCGCCGTTTATCATGCAGCAGCACTATGGCTTCTCTCCGCTTGTCTTCAGCGCGTTTTTTGCCGTCAATTCGGTCGCTATCGGCATTGCCGCGGCGTTGTCGGTCAAGTTCCGTCGCACGGAGAGCGCCACGTTTTACGGGAGTCTGCTGATGGTGGCGTTCTCTGCCGCTGAATTTGCGGCACTTGCGCTGTCGGCGCCGTTCTGGGTATACGAGACGCTGCTGTTTGCCATACTCTTCTCGCTTGGGCTGACATTTACGTCGACCACCACGCTTGCCATGAATCTTGCGCGCGACAATGCAGGCACGGCTTCAGCCGTGTTCGGAGCCGCTGGATTTGCTTTTGGCGGACTTGTGTCACCGTTGGTAGGGCTTGGCGATATGCTGACAACCACCGGAATAGTGTTTCTCGCCGGAAGCCTGCTCTCGTTCTTCTTCGCCGCATTTGCCACAAAAAAGTGAGTCGGCTCGCTTCGGTGGAGTGTGCGGCTTGAGGAAGGTGAATGTTTCGAGATATTGCGCAGGGTGCGGTTGTGTGCGCCAATAGGATTTATTACGGCGTATGATGAATATGCCCGAGAGGCATTCCGCATGCATGGGCTGCGCTATCTGACCAAACCTTTGCAAATTGATGAACTGCGGGAGCTGGTGCAGGTGGTGTGCGACAGAATCGATCCGCCGCAACCGCATAGCCTACATCCGCAAGGTCTTTGACTGTTAGAACGCCGTCGGAATAGGCATGCACTCTGCGTGCCGGGTTACGGAATAGTGTCGTCGCTCTGCGACGATAGCTTGATAACGCTGTCGTAGCACATGCCGTGCCATTTTCAGCGGCACACATGCTGATATGCCGCCTTTATAATCCTCTCGTCAAGCAACCCTAATTCGTGCCGTTCTGATGTTTTTTTTGGCAAAATGGTAAGTTTCGGTAAAACAATAGTTTAGCCAAATTTTCGGTGAATTGTGGCGATTCTGTTCGGTGAATTGTGGCGATTTTGTTCGGTGAATTGTTGGAGTTTTGTTCGGTGAATTGTGACGATTTTGTTCGGTGAATTGTTGAAAAAAATCACCGGTGTTTGGGCATTGCGCCATGTTTGGTGCATACGAAAGCCGCCACATCGACAGCCTTTTTATGGGCTTCGGCTATGGTTTCGCCTTTTACGAGCGAGGCGACAAAAGTGGCTGTAAACGAGTCGCCGGCGCCAACGGTGTCGACCACTTTGACTTTCGGTGTAGGCAAAAACGATGACTCACCGTCGGCAGCGAATACGTAACTGCCGTTGGCTCCGCACGTCAGCACCACAAGTTTCAGGTTGTAGCTGTCGATAATCTGCCGGCATCGGGCCTCGTAGCCATCGTCGCCGAGATTCAGCATCGGTGTCAGCGTCTCGATTTCCTCATCGTTGAGTTTCAGTACGTTGGCTATGCGTAACGATTCTTCGATTATGTCTTTGCTATAGTAGTTTTGACGCAGGTTGATGTCAAACACCTTCAGACTGCCGTCGGGCATGGCGCGCAGAAAGGCATGGATGGCATCGTGCGACATCTTTGAGCGTTGAGCCAGCGTGCCGAAGCATGCGGCACTCGCTTCCTCGGCTATCTCCTTGAACGACCGGACAAAAGCAAGTTCGTCCCATGCCACATTTTCTGTTATCTCGTAATGCGGAATGCCGTTGGCGTCGATAGCGACGTTTACGGTCGACGTTGGCAAGTCGGAGTCAATCAGGATGTTGTCAAGGTCGAGTTTGACAAGCATATCGTAAGTTTCAGCCCCGAGGCTGTCAAATCCGATTGCGCTTAATACGATGCCGTGCATACCGGCCTGCGATGCGTGGAATGCGAAATTTGCGGGAGCGCCCCCAAGTTGTTTTCCCTCGGGAAGCATATCCCACAATATCTCACCGATGCCTACGATGTAGTTCATCATTGGTTTTTAAGTTTTTCGATTAGTTCTCTGACGCCGACAGTCGCCGGTTTGGCTATCACCGTGACGTTGCCCACGCCCTCCGGAATTGCAGCCGGACGAGGGTCGATATAGTAGATTGGCGCGTTCTTTGGCGCGTAGAAGAGCAGTCCGGCGGCAGGATAGACGTTGAGCGATGTGCCGATAACCACAAAGATGTCGGCCTCCTGGGCAATTTTCACAGCCGGGTCGAAGTTGGGCACAGCCTCCTGGAAGAACACGATGTGCGGCCGCACAGGGTCGCCATACTCGTCGCGCGTGTCGACCGATGTCTCAATGTTGTCGGGCGAGAGGGTGTATACGCGCTCCTCGTGGGTCATCGACCGCACTTTCATAAGTTCGCCGTGCAGGTGCAGCACGTGGCTGCTTCCCGCGCGTTCGTGCAGGTCGTCGACGTTTTGCGTGATGATTCTCACGTCGAAGTCCTTTTCAAGCTCTTTCAGGCCGAGGTGGGCGGCATTCGGCTTCTTGTCGAGCAATTGCCGGCGCAGGCCGTTGTAGAACGAGTGGATAAGCGCCGGATTGCGCACGAAACCGTCGTGGCTCGCCACGTCCATCACAGGGTAGTTGTTCCACAAGCCATCGGCGTCGCGGAATGTCGACAGTCCGCTCTCGGCGCTGATTCCAGCGCCGGTGAGAACGACTAACTTTTTCATTATTTTTCCTCCAGATTAAGAAGTTTGCGGAATCTCCGCGGAATTTCGATATTGTTGTTGATTTCCGAGAACAGCTCGCATCCTTTTCCTACAGCAAACACCGGCACAGGGTTTCCCGTGTGGCTGTAGGTGGTGAATCCGATTCCGTTTTTGCGGTTCACGAGGCTGAACACGTCGGAGGAGAAACGGCTGAAGTCTTTATACAGCGTCTTGTCGGTTGCTGCGGCGTTGTTCTTGAACTCGTTGAACGAAGCCTTCAGCGCCGCTTCCTCGCTCTCCGACACCGGAATGTGGCTCCACAGGCCGAGATTTTCAGCCATCACTTCCTTCACGGCGTCCCACGTAAGGTCGGTGTGCTGTGTGCAGTAGTCCTGAAAACGTCCTTTCGACATGCGTCGCCAGTCGATGTCGGCAAATGTAGGGTTGTTGTTGCCCTTGTCCACACCGATTGTCATGCCGCCGGTGTCGTGGTCGGCAGTGATGACGATAAGCGTCTCGTCGGGATGCTGGACATAGAAATCGTATGCCACGCGGATTGACTCCTGGAAGTTGAGCACCTCCTTAACCACTGTCGCTCCGTCGTTTGCGTGTGCGGCATGGTCGATGTTGCCGCCTTCCACCATCATGAAGAAATGGTCGGGGCTGACAGCAATCATGTGCTGCAGGCATTCAGCCGTGAGCTGGCGCAGGGTGGGCGCGCCTGGGATGCTGTCGATGGTGTAAGGGAAGTCGGTGCTCTCCGACGGGCTGCCGAATGAAGCGAGAATCTTCTTGCCTCCCACAGCCTTTTTCAAGGCGTCCATTCCCGACACCACGTTGTAGCCGTTGGCGCGGTAGTCGTCAAACACCTTGTTGCAGGCGTCTTCGCCATTGCGTGCCATCAGCGTGTACATGCCGCCGATGAAGTCGAAGTTGCTGCGAGCGCCGTCGTGGTTGATTTCCTTCCACATCTTGCGGTGTGGCTGGTGTGCGAAGTGGGCAGCCGGCGTAGCGTCGTCAAACGCCACCGACGTGATTATTCCCACGCCCCATCCCTGGCGTTTCAGCTGTGTAGCCACGCTTTCCACCGCCACGGTGTCGGCGTTCATGCCAATCATCGAGTTGTTGGTCTTAATGCCTGTGGCAAGAGCCGTTCCAGCCGCCGCTGAGTCGGTTATCGAGCTGTTGGCGGAGTAGGTCAGCGCAAACGACGACACGGGAAACTGCATCATCAGGATGTTGTCGGAGTTGCCGAGCACGCGCCGGTTGTAGGTCTCTGCAGCCATCACATGGCCCATACCCATACCGTCGCCGATAAACAGAAACACGTATTTAAGATCTGCCGAGGCTGTGAGCGAGAGCAGGATCAAAGCGAATGTCAGAAGAAATTTTTTCATAGGAGTTCTATTTTTTTGATTGTTTATTTATTTCAAGCATACTGGCGATGATGTCGCGCGAGTTGTAAAGGCGTGGTATCTTGCGCTGTCCGCCGAGCTTTCCGCTGCGTTGCAGCAACCAGTCGTCAAAGAGACCACGGCGAGCCTCCACGATTGACAGACGGTCGATGAAAATGTCCTGGAATCGCTTCGCCTCATAGTCGGAGTTCTCTTGTTGCAGACATCGGTCGAGAAGGTCGGCAAACGCCTCCATGTCGGCAGGACGGCGGTCAAACTCGATGAGCCATTCGTGACGGCCTTTTGTTGTTGCGGTGGCATAGACCGGCGCCACGGTGTAGTTTGCCACCGCCGCACCCGTTTGCCGGCACGCTCGTTCAATCGCCGCGTCGGCGTTGTGCACCATCAGTTCCTCGCCGAAAGCATTGATGAAATGCTTGGTGCGTCCAGCGATTGTTATTTTCAGCGGCATGGTCTGCTCCACGCGCACGGTGTCGCCGATGCGGTATCGCCACAGACCGTTGCAGGCGGTGATTACGAGTTCGTAGGTGTGTCCCGGCTCCACGTCGCGCGCGGTCAGTGTCTGCGGGTTGTCGCTGTTGACGTCGGACAGCGGTATGAATTCGTAGAACACACCGAGGTCGAGCAGCAGGAGCATTGCCGGAGAGTCGGGCGACGACTGCACGGCGAAAAATCCTTCGGAGGCGTTGTAGGTCTCCACGAAGTGCATTTTTGTCTTGTCGGTGATGCTCTCATATTGACTGCGGTAGGGCTTGAAGCTGATGCCTCCGTGGAAAAACACTTCCAGATTGTGCCACACGTCGTGGATTGACTCGACTCCCTCCCTGCGCATCACTTCTTTTATCACCGACAGAAACCACGACGGCACGCCGGAGATGTTGGTCACGTTCTGCCGACGGCTTGCCTCTACAAGAGCCGGCAGTTTCTTGCTCCAGTCTTCCATGAGTGCGGTCTGCTTGTCGGGGATGCGCACAAGGTTGGCAAGTGGGTTGATGTTGTTGATAAGGTTTGCCGACAGGTCGCCCACCACCACGTCTTTCCGCAGGTGCAGCTCGTTGGCGTAGCTGCCTCCGAGGATGAATGCCTTGCCGTCGAAAATGCGGCTTTGAGGATTCATTGCCAGATAGAGCGCCACGCAGTCGACACCGCCGCGGTAGTGGCATCTGGAGAACGATTCTTTTGTAATGGGCACATACTTGCTTTTGCCGTCGGACGTGCCCGACGATTGGGCGAAATTGCGGGTTACGCCGCGCCACAGCACGTCGCTCTTCCCTTCAACCATCTGCATTATGTATGGGCGCAGGTCTTCGTAGCGCACCAGCGGCACCGCCTTTTTGAAATCGTTGATGTCCTGCAGGCGTGCGAAGTCGTGCTTTCTGCCATATTCGGTGTTTTTAGCCTCGTCGAGAAGCTGCGTCAGCTGTTGCAGCTGAATCTCGTGGCATTCGTCCGAAAATCGCTCAATCTGCTGCACGCGGCGCATGAAAAATGGTCGTATGATGGAAGTTATGCTCATTGCTGTCAGTAAATCCGTTCCGCTATGTGCAAAGTTACGTCTTTTCTTGTTTATATCAAACAGGAAATAAAAAAGAATGACAACCCTCGATGGTTGCCATTCTTTTTGTTATATGCTTTTAATCAGAATATTATCTGAATGAGATTTCGCAATTGTCGAGGCTGTCGATGATGGCGAGGCTGTGTACGTTGTAGCCTGCTTCGCGGAGCTTGTCGCCGCCGCCTTGAAAACCTTTCTCAATGATGAATCCCATGCCCTCGATTGTGGCGCCGGCCTGTCGGGCAAGGTCAATCATACCCATTGCCGCGTTGCCGTATGCAAGGAAGTCGTCGATGAAAAGCACGTGGTCGTCGGCAGTCAGGAAGCTGTTGCTGATGCAGACCGTGTACACGCGGTTTTTCGTGAACGAGCGCACTTCCGACACGAGCATGTTGTCCATTGTCTTGGGCTGCTTTTTCTTGATGAACACCACCGGCAGTTGCATTTGGTATCCGAGCATTATTGCCGGCGCGATGCCTGAAGCCTCGATGGTCACTATCTTGTTGATTTTCTTGTCGGCAAACAGTCGTGCGAACTCTTCCGCCAATTTATACATCAGGTTTGGGTCGAGTTGGTGGTTCAGAAAGCTGTCCACTTTCAGAATGCCTCCAGGCAGCGAGCGTCCGTCTTGAAGGATGCGTTGTTTCAGAAGTTCCATATTGTGGTTTAGATAATCAACATGGCGTCGCCGTAGACACCGAAACGATATTTCTCTTTTACAGCCACGTCGTAGGCGTTCATCACCTTCTCATAGTCGCCGAATGCAGCCACCATCATAAGCATTGTGGAGTAGGGCATGTGGAAGTTGCTCACCAGTGCGTTGCACACCTCGAAGTCGTAGGGCGGGAAGATGAATTTGTTTGTCCATCCGCTGTATTCCTTGATGTGTCCGTTCATGCTGATGGCGGTTTCAATGGCGCGCAGGGTCGATGTGCCGACGGCACACACTTGGCGCTCTTTGTCCTTTGTCTCGTTGACTTTCTTCACAAGGTCGGCGGTGATTTCCATCTGCTCGGAGTCCATGCGGTGCTTGGTGAGGTCTTCCACGTCGATTTCGCGGAAGTTGCCCAAACCGAAGTGCAGCGTGAGGAAGTCGTAGTTGATGCCTTTGATTTCCATGCGCTTCATCACCTCGCGGCTGAAGTGCAGACCGGCAGCGGGAGCCACTACGGCACCTTCGTTTTTGGCGTAGATGCATTGGAAGCGTTCCTCGTCTTCAGGCGTAGGCTCGCGGTTGATGTAGAGCGGCAGCGGTGTCTGTCCGAGTTTGAACAAAGCCTCTTTGAATTCGTCGTGCGACCCGTCGTAGAGGAAGCGCAGCGTGCGTCCGCGCGAAGTGGTGTTGTCAATCACCTCGGCTACCATCGAGTCGTCTTCACCGAAATACAGCTTGTTGCCGATGCGAATTTTGCGAGCCGGCTCCACAAGCACGTCCCAAAGCTTGTGCTCTTCGTTGAGCTCGCGCAGCAGAAACACCTCGATGCGCGCGTTTGTTTTTTCCTTATTTCCGTATAGACGAGCGGGAAACACTTTCGTGTCGTTGAGAAGCATCAAGTCGCCATCGTCGAAATAGTCGATGATGTCCTTGAAAACTTTGTGCTCGATTTCTCCTGTTTTTTTGTGCAGCACCATCATGCGCGCCTCGTCGCGTTCCTCTGACGGTGTCTGGGCAATCAGTTCTTCAGGAAGTTTGAATTTGAATTGTGACAACTTCATAGATCCTTCGTTTTATTCTTTCTTATTTTCTTCTTTTCTCATTTCTTCGGGGAGCTCAAACTCCTCTTCTTTCAGCCGCGCGATGAGGCTGGGCACCGATTCGCATTGCTCAACGCGGATGTCGCCGACGCGTGTGCGCCGCAGCGCTGTCAGATGCGCGCCACTGCCGAGAGCTTCACCGATGTCGCGGGCAAGGGCTCGGATATAGGTGCCTTTGCTGCACACCACGCGTATGCGGATTTCCGGCAGGTCGAACGACAGCAGTTCTATCTCGTCGATTACAAGTTCTTTAGGTTTGATTTCAACCTCCTTGCCTTTGCGCGCCATCTTGTATGCGCGCTTGCCGTCGACCTTGCATGCCGAGAAGGCTGGCGGCACCTGCTGGATGCGCCCTGTGAATTTTTTCAACGCCTCTTCTACAGCCGTGCGGTCGATATGCTCCCACGGGTATTCGGTGTCGATTTCTGTCTCAAGGTCGAAGCTTGGGGTTGTGGCGCCAAGGCGTATTGTCGCCTCATATTCTTTGACGTGGGCTTGCAGCTCCTCGATGCGCTTTGTGGCGCGTCCGGTGACGATTACCATCACACCGGTTGCGAGCGGGTCGAGCGTGCCGGCGTGTCCCACTTTCAGTTTCTTTATCTTCGTGCGGCGGCTCAGTTCTCCGCGCACTCGCTTGACAACGTCGAACGATGTCCAGGTCAGCGGTTTGTCAACGTAAAAAATTTCTCCTTCTACGGGATGCAGCATCTCTTTTCGGTTAAATGAAGTTGAAAATCAATGTTGCGGCGCCTGCCAGGGCGCAGTAGATGGCGAAATATATCAGTTTGCCGCGTTTCACGATGCTGATCATCCATTTGCAAGCCACGCAGCCTGAGATGAACGCTGCGAGAAAGCCGACAATGAGCGACAGCGGAGCCACGCTCTGCAGCATGCTGTCGGCGCTGCCGTGGAGCATCTTGACCACATCGAGAAGGGCTTCGCCGAGAATCGGCGGGATGACCATGATGAATGAGAACTGCGCCAGTTTTTCTTTGCTGTTGCCGAGAAGCAGACCGGTGGCGATGGTGGAGCCTGAACGGGAGAGTCCGGGGAGCACCGCCACTGCTTGTGCCAGACCGATGATGAAGGCGTCGCGCATCGAGATGTTTGCTTTCTGACGAGGTTTTGCGAAATAAGAGAATGTGAGCAGCAGCGCTGTCACGAGCAGCATGGAGCCTACTATTGCAAGTCCGCTGCCGAATATTTCTTCAACATAGTCTTTGAAGAACACGCCTACGATGCCCACAGGAATCATCGAGATGACGATGTTGATGAAATAGCGGGTCTCGTCGTTCATGCGGCATTGTGCCAAGCCTTTGAATATCCAGCTGATTTCTTTCCAGAGAATCACGAGTGTGCTGAACACGGTGGCAACGTGTACGATAACAGTGAAAGCGAGGTTTTCTTCTCCCTCGATGCCAAACAGGGCGCTGCCGATTGCGAGGTGTCCGCTGCTGCTGACAGGGAGGTATTCAGTGAGTCCTTGCACGAGTCCGAGCAAGAGTGCTTGTATCCAATCCATTTGATTTATTTTTTCTTTTTATATAATATTGCAAAAAACATAATTACAAAGCCGATGAACGAGATGCCCGGACCTACGGCTGTGCGCATTGTGCTGAAGATGTCGGGGTTGAACGTTTCTTCGGTAGTTGCGCCGCCGCCCATCAGCAAAAATCCGATGACAATCAATGCCACCGACACGCCCATGAGGATGAAATTCTCTTTTCCGAGCGGACGTGTGTCGGTTTTCTTTTCTTTCTTTATTTCTTCCATATTTATTTCTGTGGTTTTTTTATCGTTTGAACAAGTCGTCGTAGTTGAGGCGGATGTATTTGTTGGCGGCAAAGAACGCCGCAATGCCGCAAATCACCACTCCGGCAAGCGCCAGCCCGACAAATACGGCGGCAACTTCCAGCTCGTTGAACATAGTGCCCACAAGTCCGCCGACGATGTCTTGCGCCGCGAAGTATGAGCCGACAAACACGAGGCACGCCACTGCTGCGGCAATCAGTCCGTTAAGCATGTTCTGCACCACGAACGGACGGCGGATGAAGCCGGGCTTCGCTCCCACGAGTTTCATCGTGTGGATGAGGAATCGTCGGGAGTAGACGGTGAGGCGCACGGTGTTGTTTATCAGTGCGAAGGAGATAAACACGAGCAGAGCCGCCACGAAAAGCAGCACGATGGTGATGTTGCCGATGTTTTTGTTGGTGGTCTCGACCTCGGTTTCATAAAGGGCAATGTCCTCCACTCCGCTTTGATGCATCAGCTGTGCCTGTATGCTCTTTAGCTTGCCTATCTCCGCATAGTTGGCTTTGACGTTGACCTGAAACTCCGCGCTGAGGGGGTTGACGCCGAAAGTCTCTACAAGATTTTCTCCGGTGTCTTTCTGCCATTGTTCCAAAGCCTGGTCTTTTGAGATGAATGTGGTCTTGGCGACGTACGGGGCTTTGGCGAAGATTGCTTTCAGCCCTGCGATGTCGGCGTCGGTGGCGTCGGTTTTTAGCACAATGCTGAAGCCCATATTTTCTTTAAGTTCGCGGCTCATTGTGCGTGCCGACAGACCGAGAAACGCTGTTACGCCAATCAATATCAGCACTAATGCCACGCTGACGGTGGCTGTGATGTTTGACTGGAAATAGGATATTTTTGATTTCTGTTGTTTTGCCATAGTCAATTAATTTGTGCAAAGTTACAACCTGGAGATGCCGTTTGTCAACATTTTATGCTTTTTTCACGTTGGCAAATCTCTTTTTTTGCGACGTCTGCAGGTGTCAGTTGAGCAGGTCTTTGTCCAAGCCGATTTGTTGGTTGCGTACCCGTTCGTTGATTATGTCGAGATATTCATCGTCCGACACGAATCCCATTTCAGAAGAATCGTAGTCGTCCCAGTCATCCTTCGGGATCAGCATTGACGCTATCTCGAATTTGTGGATTGTGCGGTTGCAGTCGTCCAGGTCTTTGTTTGTGAAGGAAAAATCGATTTTCGCGTTTCTTTTTTTCTTCAGCATCTTTCGGGCATACTGGGCGATAGGCTCGTTGGGATATTTGGCCAACGCCTCCTGCACCATTAGCTGTCCGTAGATGCCGCCACACATTTCGCAGAGAATCTTGCCTTCGCCATCCTCGAGATGGGCATACGGAAAATCCGAGCCCTTTAATCCCATGAGCTTTATTTCGAACGACAATTCGCCCGAGTCGTACCTCAGAGTGTCGTCTGTTGAGAAAAAGTCATTGAGTGCCGTTTTTTCGGCATCTTTGCATCCTTCCGACTGCATTACCTCCACATCGTCGTCGGGAGAGAATCTGAAGCATTCAAAACTTGGCTTGTGGAATCCTTTCACAAACTGGAAGTCAAATATTCCGCTCAAGTCGAACGCTGCCTGGATTAAGAAGTGGAAGTGGTCGAAATCGTAATGGACGGGAACAGACAAAATTCTCCAAATGCTTGGTTGGGAGTTTTTTGCTGTGATTTTGAATATATATTTGTCCATAGCTTAAGCTTCTTTTCCGATTAGCGTGGCCGACGATGCGCTCTCCACGGTCACCATGACGCGGTCGCCTATGTGGTGGTTGCCGCGCGGGAACACGATTACTTTGTTTTGCTCGTTGCGTCCGAACAATTGTTCGCGGGAGCGTTTCGATGTGCCTTCGACAAGCACTTCGAAAGTTTTTCCTATGTCGCGTCGGTAGCTTTCCGCCGACAGCTCGTTCTGCAATGCTATCATGCGGTTGAGACGGTCGATTTTTACCTCTTCAGGCACGTTGTCGGGGAGGTTTTTTGACGCGAATGTGCCGGGACGCTCGGAGTATTTGAACATGAACGCGCTGTCGAACACCACTTCGCGCATCAGGCTCAGTGTCTCCTCGAAATCCTCTTCCGTCTCGTCGTGGAAGCCTGTAAACATGTCGGTGGTGATGCCGCAGTCGGGCATGGCGCGGCGGATGGCTGCGATGCGGTCAAGATACCATTCGCGGGTGTATTTGCGGTTCATCGCCTTGAGCACTTTGTTGCTTCCCGACTGCACAGGCAGGTGGATGTGCTTGCATACGTTTGGCACGGTGGCGATTACGTCGATGATTTCATCTGTCATGTCTTTCGGGTGCGACGTGGTGAAGCGCACTCGCATCTCCGGCGCGGCTTCGGCAACGATTCTGAGCAGATCGGCGAAACCAACCACGGCTCCGTCTTCGCCAACGTAGTGGTAGGAGTTGACGTTTTGTCCGAGCAGCACTACTTCCTTGAAGCCTTTTGCCTGCATGTCGGCAAGTTCGTTGAGGATGCTGCGTGGCTCGCGGCTGCGCTCGCGGCCTCTGGTGTAGGGCACGATGCAGTAGGAGCAGAAGTTGTTGCATCCGCGCATGATGCTGATATATCCGCTTATGCGGTTGTGGCCGATGCGTTGCGGGATGACGTCGCGGTATGTTTCTGTGGTCGAGAGCTGGATGTTGATGGCTTTTTCGCCAAGTTCGGCAGCCGCCACAAGGTCGGGTAGCGACAGGTAGGCGTCGGGTCCGGCCACAATGTCTACGCCGTGGTTGGCAATAAGCTCGTCTTTCACGCGCTCTGCCATGCATCCCAGCACGCCAAGCACCAATCTCGACTTGCGCTTCTTGCGGAGCGAGGCAAAGTAGTCCAGGCGTGAGAAGATTTTCTGCTCTGCGTTGTCGCGTATCGAGCAGGTGTTGAGAAACACGGCGTCGGCGTCCTCAATCGCGTCTGTCGGCTCGTAGCCGGCAATTTTCATCACTGATGCTATAACTTCACTGTCTGCCACGTTCATCTGGCAGCCATAGGTCTCTATGAATAGTTTCTTTTCCTTTTCTCCGCTCATCTTTAATTTTTTTATTTATACAAAGATAGTAAAAATTGGCTTATTATGTGAATGAGGGGCGAAACTCGTTGTGGAGAATGGTTGGAATGCAACGCGTTTTCTACAAAATATGTTTATAATTTGGTTTATTCAGAAGAAGGCTATATCTTTGTCACGTAATAAACTAACATTTTAAACCATTTATATTTTCCTTATGTCTAAATTTAGATTGGCGCTTTCGCTGTTTTTGCTCTTTGTCTCCGTGCAGACTGCTGTGGCGGTGTCGGTGCCTGAGCTCGACAGCCTCGACCGCTACATTGGCCTTAAAAAAATGTTTGAGGGCAGGAAGTATGCGCGCATCGACAAAGAAAAACGGGCGGTTGCCTCGCGTCCGTCGTTTTCCTCCTACATGAAACTGGGTAAGGAGTATACGCTTTTCAAGGCAGACTCCGCGATTTTCTATTATGACAAGGCTGCCGAGTTGGCGTCTTCGCCTGCCGACTCGCTGCTCGTGAGAATGAAAAAAGTGCGCTCGGAGGTTATCGCGGGCTATTATGCTGAGGCCTACAGCGACTTCAAGGCGATTTCGCACATGGAGATTCCCGACACGTTGCTGCCGGAGTTCTACGAAAGTGGCTATCGCATCTACTCTTTCTCTCTCAATGGCTCGACGGAGGGCGGGCTTTTCTACGACCGCTATTACTCCAATACTGTGGCGTTTAGAAAAAAATGGATTGAGTCGCTGCCCGTCAGCTCCAACACGCGTAGGCTTTATGAGGCGGAGCAGGCGATGGCCGACGGCAAGCAGGCGGTGGCTAAGATGATTCTTGTCGACATGATTCCGTCGTTGCGCCGCGACGGCAATGATTTCGCTCTTGCCTGTGCGTTTTTGGCGAAGATTTACAGGTCGGAGGGGAAGTCGGAGGAGAGTGTGCGCTATTTTGCGCTCTCGGCGATCAGCGATATTATGTGCGCGGTGAAGGAAAACCAGTCGATTTTCGACTTGTCCATGATTCTTTACGGAGAGGGCGACATCGACCGCGCCTATCGTTATATTTTTACGTCGCTCGAGGACGCGGCGTTCTGCAACGCGCAGATGCGTGTCTATAATGTGTCGGGGTTGCTGCCGGTAATCGAGTCGCAGCATCGTGAGGAGGTTGCCGAGCATGAGCGGATGCTGATGATGTATATCGTGGTGAGTTTCTTCCTTCTCATCGGACTTGCCGTGGCGGTGCTCTATCTTGTGAAGCAGATGAAGAAGCTCACGCGCACGCGTCTGAAGCTGAAAGAGGCCAACATGACCAAGGATGAGTATATGGGGCAGTTCCTTGAACTGTGCTCTATATATATGAAGCGCCTCGACTCGTTTACTAAATTGGTCAACCGTAAACTTGTGTCGGGGCAGGTGGATGATTTGGTGAAGATGATGAAGTCGCAGAAATTCAGCGATGAGCAGCACTCTACGTTCTATAAGGAGTTTGACAATGCATTCCTTAAAATCTACACCACGTTTGTCGATGATGTCAACGCCTTGCTGCGTCCGGAGGAGCGTTTTGAGATTGAGGCTCCCGGTTCGCTCAACACTGAATTGCGCATCTATGCCTTATTGCGCCTCGGGATTGTCGACTCGTCGAAGATTGCAGAGTTTCTGCGCTATTCGGTCAATACCATATATGCTTACCGCAACAAAATGAAAAATCGTGCAATCGACAGGGATTCTTTTGAGAAAAACGTGATGAAAATCGGCATTATCGATTGATGTAATCGTTTATATTTGCTTATATTTCATAAAAATTATATCATTGCTAATCAAGCATATAAAATTTTATACATCTATATTTGCCTATATTTGTGTTAATATGGCGATTGAAATGCTTGACAATGACTGTAACTTTGTAGTGTCGAAAGCAAAGAGATGCTTTCAACCGAATAATGGTTAAACACTACGATTATAATATGGAGTATTAGAATTTAGTTTTATT